>Ga0008836_100259_pt1 | contig 45137 bp, 49 predicted proteins | sample HotLakConsUCCR28_FD_62214 | JGI IMG/M metagenome (GOLD analysis project Ga0008836, IMG submission 62214) | Hypersaline microbial mat communities from Hot Lake, Washington, USA - Hot Lake Consortium UCC-R28 (Hybrid Assembly) ... | reverse complement strand
GGCGAGGGGGAGGCCAGACAAGGCTTTCCGGCTCCCCTTCTCCCGCTTTGGGAGAAGGGGTTGGGGGATGAGGGAAAAGCCCTGACAACAAGGGTTTCAGGACTTATGTGTACACAGTAGCCTTGCTAAGGAGAGGTTAGGTGAGGTTTTAGACCGATCAGCGAGTCGCAACCAATTGATGAAAGCCCTGCCCAACGGGCGATACAGCAACTTTTGTGTCAGGGATAGCTTGATAAGGGGGGACAGACCGATCCAGGTTGTGAATAGCCCCCTGATTCAAGGGGGCGGCGATCGCCACCAACCCAGGAATTTGCCTAACCTAAGGAGCGACCATCCCTCAACGCTTTTTAATGAGGATTTACCCGTCAAAAAAATATGAGAAAACGCCAGATTACGTAAAGCTTTGCCACAAATTATTGATATCTATAAAGCCTGGTGAATACTCTTTCAAGGTAGGTAAATCCTTTTGATCCCCCCCTTAAGATACAGGACATCGACATAAATCGCCCTGGTCAGGAAGCTAGTCGCAAGTTTCACACCGAAATCTTCTAGTTATCTTGCTTTCTCACCAGCCCCCAGCTGTTAATGCGGTGGCGCAGGTTATTTCGAGGGAAATCTATATAGTCACTCCCTGGTCTTTGATTCACGGAGAGGAGGCATCATGAAACGGACTTCTGCTCTACCCTATCCCCTGACGATGTACCCACTCGTTAGAAACTTGTTCCGCGATTCGACAATTTTGACGTTTGCCTTTTTGGCTGTGGTATTTCTAATTTTCTTGTAGGTTAACGCTCCGTAAATCTACACTATGGACTTATTTCAACCTTCCTGGAGATCGTCTGGACGTTTTGCCTCTGGCTTCGACCATAGGCTTCAGAAAATGTTGGAACAGCCGCCTCAACTCCCATTCCAGGTTTGATTGGTCGGCTCCCTCTAAGTAGGAAGGCGTAATCAAATATAAGATTATGTAGGTTGCGGTTGAGGTACGAAACCCAACGCCTGCATAGGTTACGCTATCGCTCACCCATTCTACATTTTAATTAGCCCACCCACTTACGCCGGATGCTGGCCGATCGCTCAGGTAAGCCGACCACAAACTGGGATGACCTCATCGATGCCAGGGTTAGACGTTCTCGCCCGACAGAGGATTGCTACCTCCCGCCAGGGCGTGGCTGATTAGCTGGATGCATGCCCCTCCTCTCACACCCTTCTCCCTGGGGAGAAGGGCTTAAAAGCCTGCTTCCCTCGTCCTTTGGGAGAGGGCTAGGGAGAGGGTAAGTAGATGGGCTTAATTATTTGTAGCACCAGCGTAACGCACCAAATCCCTGTGGCATGGTGCGTGACGGCTTCGCCTAACAGCACCCTACGACATCGTTTATTTATGTCCACCTACTTATGCAGAGCCGTGCATACTCAAATTCAGCAACGCCCCTGCCAGCAGCGGGGCTAACGGGTCGACCAATCCGTTAGCGTCAGCGGCGATCAATTCAACCAGTCTCTATCCACCTTTCCCCTCAGTTGGCTGAAATCTGGCACATTGAGAGGATGCTGATTTGTGTGATTGATGCTGGATTTTAGGACTATCAATACGGTGTGGGCGTCGGTGCTCGTAGAAACCCTGGCGCGGTTAGCGGTCACGACCGCAGTAATCTCACCCGGTTCGCGCTCAACGCCCTTAACCCTCGCTTTCGCTAGCCACCCTCAAATGCAAGCGGTGCCAATGTTGGACGAGCGATCGGCCAGCTTTTTTGCGCTTGGCGTGGCGAAAGCCAGCGGGCAGCCAGTGGTGCTGGTCTGCACCTCGGGCACCGCCGGGGCCAATTATTTGCCAGCGGTGATTGAGGCTTATGAAAGTGCCATTCCGCTGATGGTGCTGACCGCCGATCGCCCCCCGGAACTGCGGGACTGCGCCTCAGGGCAAACCATTGATCAGCAAAAGCTCTTTGGCCACTATGTGCGGGGCTATCGAGAACTGTCCCTGCCGGAGGCGACGGTGCCGCAGTTGCGCTATCTGCGACAGGCGATCGCGCACATCTGGCATCAAAGCCAGTTTCCCGTTGCGGGGCCGGTGCATGTGAACTGTCCCTTTCGGGATCCCCTGGCTCCGATCGCAGCGGCAAACACCGATTTGCAAGGTGCCCTCGCGCCCGCTCTCGGCCCAGATTTTTTTGACCATTTGCCGACCTGGAGGGCGATTACCCCATCACCGGATGCCGCCGCTCCCCTCCCCCCCGAACTGGGCAATACCCAGCGGGGGATCATCATTGCCGGACCCGCCTCAACCGTTAGTTCAGCAACTGATCGGACCTACTGTGAGGCGATCGCGGCCCTTGCCAATGCCCTGGGCTGGCCGGTGCTGGCCGATGGCCTCTCGCCCTTGAGAAACCATGCGTCGCTGAACCCGCATCTGATTACCACCTACGACTTGTTGCTGCGGCACGACCATCACGCTGCCGCCCTCAAGGCCGAACAGGTTATCCAGCTCGGAGCCTTGCCTACCAGTAAAGTGCTGCGTCAGTGGTTAGCAGTGACCGATCCCCAGCGGTGGATGCTTGACCGGAGTGGGCGCAACCCTGACCCACTGCACGGCAGAGCTGTGGTCTTGCCCTTAACGCTAGACGCGCTGGTCGCCCGCTTGCTCTCCCCAGGCCACCCGCTGTCGGCCTATGGCAAGGAGTGGCGGCAGCGGGGGGCGATCGCTCAGCAGCGCTTAGCCCACAAATTCTCATCCCTAGCAGCTTTGTTTGAAGGCAAGGTGAGTTGGCTCCTGCCCCGCTTATTGCCCGCTGGCACCCCCCTCATGATCGCCAACAGTATGCCCGTGCGCGATGTGGAATGGTTCTGGCCCCCGAGCGATCGCGGCCTTCGCCCCTATTTCAGCCGGGGGGCCAACGGTATTGACGGCACCCTCTCTACTGCCTTGGGGATCGCCCACCACCCCGGTCAAGCGGTGCTGCTGACCGGGGATCTGGCCCTACTGCACGACAGCAACGGTTTTTTGAATGCGCGGCAGCGATCGGGCCATCTGACCATCTTGCTAATCAACAATCAGGGCGGCGGCATTTTTGAAAACCTCCCCATTGCCCAGTTTGATCCTCCCTTTGAGGAATTTTTTGCGACTCCGCAACGGGTTGACTTTGCTGCCCTCGCCGCTGCCCACGGCATCGCCTACGAGCTGATCGCGGACTGGGAAAGGCTCGCCGATCGCCTGTGCGAATTGCCTACATCCGGTGTGCGATTGCTAGAGTTACGGTGCGATCGCAAATTTGACGCCCAGTTTCGTGCCGCGCTCTTGCAATCCATCGGCGACTTTACCGTGGCCGAGGGCTGAAGGAGGTTGGGTGTTGGGGATTGGATTTTCGGGGGATTGGGGCTACACCTTTTGAAAAATTCCAGCTGCCAATTGGGAGGAGCACTGGTGTGTCCTTCAATCCTGTGCCTGAACTCCTAACCTAAACCGAAAGCCCAGACCCTAGAACCCAGACCCTAGAACCCAGACCTTAGAACCTCAAAACTCTCCCCCACTCCTTAAGTAGGAAGTTGCAATTAAACGTAAGACGCCGTAGGTTGTGGTTGAGGAACGAAACCCAACACCCGCATGGGTTACGCTATCGCTAACCCATCCTACAGTTGAATCAGCCCAGCTACTTACCCTTCCATGTCGGCAACGGATTTGGGCACGCCTGCGGTCAGCACTTCATGGCCTGTGTCGGTGACCAGCACATCGTCTTCGATGCGAATGCCGATGCCGCGCCAGCGATCGTCGATCTGGGGCTGCCCTTCTGCCGGTTCGTAGTCAGGGGTGACGTAGATGCCGGGTTCAACGGTGACGACATTCCCCGTCTCAAAGGGCTTCCAGGTTTTGTCAGGGTTGCGTAAGAGGCCCGTATCGTGCACATCCAACCCGAGGAAATGCCCGGTCCCGTGCATGAAGAAGGCTTTGTGCTTTTTCTCTTCGATCAGGGTGTCGATGTCGCCTGCCAGCAGTCCCAGTTCCACCAAGCCCTCGGTGATGGTGCGCACTGCGGCATCGTGGAAGGCGTTGAAGGGGTTGCCCGGTTTCACTTCGGCGATCGCCCTCAGTTGCGCCTCCAGCACCAGTTCGTACAAAATGCGCTGCTCGTCCGTAAACTTGCCCGCTACCGGAAAGGTGCGCGTAATATCCGCGTTGTAGTAGTCGATGCAGCCCCCGGCATCAATCAGCAGCAGGTCGCCCGCCTGCATCTGCCGGTTATTTTCCACATAATGCAAAATGCAGGCGTTGTCCCCCGACGCCACGATGGAGGGATACGCCGGACTGCCCCCCGCCAGCTTAAATAGGTGCTCCATCTCCGCCTGAATCTCGTACTCATAGCGACCCGGCTGGACAATTTCGCGAGCATGGTTGTGCGCCTTGACAGAAACTGCGATCGCCCGCCGCATCAGCGCCATTTCTTCGGGGCTCTTAATGCGCCGCTGAGTCTGTAGCAGCACCTTGGCGTCAGCGATCGCGATCGGGCCAGTGCCCCGCTTGACATAGCCCGCTAGCAGCCGTCGCCAATGCTTGAGAATGGTATTGTTCAGCGCTTCGTCATGACCGAAATGGTAGTAGAGGCGATCGCCGCCCCCCTTTAAATACTCGGGCAGTTTTTCGTCCAACTCGTTCAGCGGCAAGACCTCATCTGCCCCCAGGGCTTCCTTCGCGGCCTCTACCCCCAAGCGCCGCCCCGACCAGATTTCCTTTTCCTTATCCTTAGGGCGCACAAACAAGACGAAACGATGCTCCTCGTGGTGCGGAGCGAACACCGCGACTGAGCCGGGCTCATCAAAGCCCGTGAGGTAATAAAAGTCGCTATCTTGGCGAAAATTGTGCTCGACGTCATTGTGCATAACCGCCAGCGGCGCACTGGCAAAAATCGCCGTCCCGTCTCCAAGGAGGGACATCAATGCCTGACGACGTTGCTGATAAACCGATTGCATAGTGATTCCGAAGCCCGCAAAAATCCATCCCAATCGGGAGCCCTGTTCTACCACAGCGCGATGGGCCGTAAGCTTTCACCAGCAACACGGCTAGTCATGCTTGGGCATCCCGCCGCAGAACACTCCCTTTGCTCAACTAAGATAACGCCCCCACCAAAACTTTGCGGAGGCGTTTGCTGACCATTGCGATCGCGACGTTAGCCGAACGGATAAGACATCAGTTGAATGATCATGCCGTCGCCACCCGGCAGGCTAGAGGGCGTGATGTTGACCGTGTTGCCGTCAGCTTGGCGCGTCGGCGTTGCTCGCATCAGCTCTAAAAATGGCTGCAACCCTTCGATATCACAGGTTTCCTCATCGGCAGCTTGGGTGCGGTAGTGGGTGGGAATGATGATCCGGGGATTGAGGGCGCGAATGGCCGCGATCGCCGCTTCGGCATCGTAAGCTTTGGGGCCGCCCCCCACCGGCACTAGCAACACATCCGGTCGGCCCAGCTGAATCTGCTCTTCGACTGATACAGGAGCCGCTGCGCCCCCCATATGTACGATATTCAGACCGCCCTGTTGCCAGCGCCAGATCAGGTTTTTACCAAATCGTCGTCCGCCCTGGCGATCGTGATCCACTTCCACCGACTTTATGCGAATGGGCGGGAGTTCGTATTCCCCTTGTTCTGACAAGATCGGGGGATTGCCCGGCAAGTCTTCGAGGGTGCCGCCTTCGTCAAACAGGCGACTGCTGATCAGTACCACATCTGAAGGCACTGTTGGCGGCGCATAGCCTGCGGTACAACCGATAGTGCGAAACGGATTGATCAAAATCCGCCGACCATCGCCCTCAAACACAAAACTGGTGTGGCCTAACCACCGCACGGTGACGCCCGATCCCTGAGCTTGCGCTGTCTGCCAGGACGAAGCGACCCCCAACCCCAGCGCCGCCACAAAACCTGCGCCTAATTGCCCTACAAATCGTCGTCGTTGCATCTTTTCCCCCACCCTCTCCCTCCACAATGAAGGTTGATATTACTGTGAATACGCTGAATAAGCGTCATTATCCTATCGCTTCGCGGTCGATTTCGTGGGGCGATCGCGTCAGCAGAGGTCAATTGGCCCACGCTGCCCCTCTCGACGACAACCGGTGTCATCGCCGCCGGTCACGGCTCGACTTAGATAGCGGACAGCTTTATGCCGCGTTTTGTTCCTGCAAGAGTGGTTGGGTGGCAGGGGGGTTGGGTGCTTTGGCAGACATTGGGCCGCATGGCAAAGCGTTGTTTGGGCTAGATAATTCGAATTTTTGAAGTCACGGACTAGTCAGGGGTGCCATTCTCGGTTCTGAATTCTAGAGGCTGCGAAAAAGCCACTTCGGTGCGTTGACCAAAGTGGCTGGAGATTGGCGATCGCGTTCAATTTGAGAAGGCGATCGCTGTCTTATCTCAAGGCTTAGCTTGCTGCACTGCCGAGAGCGCCTTTCACGGCGGCAATGCCTTGCTCGATGCTGCCGATCAGACCCATGTCAGGTTCCTTGCCAGCCATCTCACGGGTGCCCACAAAATACAGAATGCCTTTCAGCACTTCTTGGTGCGCCCGGTTTTCAAAGTTGACCTTGTTCAGTGGCTCCATCGCATCTTGCAGATCATCGCTCAAGGACTGAGCCACTTTGTGCACCACCAGACCGCTCATCGCTTGCTGATGCTTCAGCAACTCGAGCTGAAAGAACTTGTCATACAGGCTCAGATCAGAGCTGTTCATCATCTGCTCAATCTTCTGAGCAAACTGCTTGGCAACATCGCGAGAATCGCCTCGAGCACTGGCTTTAGACATCGCTTCTTCAATGGTGCTGAGGTTGTCGCGATCGCTCTTTAACATGCCTTCCAACCGCTCGCGAATCGTGCTGTCGTTGGTGGCGGCCATGAGCTTTTGTTCACTTTCGATCACTGCGCCCTGAAACAGCTTCATATCCGCAAGCTTGTTTTCTAAAGTAGTCATTTCAGCCATAGCTGGACTTCTCCCAATAAAATGCTTTGACAATGTGAGCGGATCGGGTTGTTGTGCGATCCTCACCTCCATATCGTTTCGCTTACCCCCAAAAGTCCCCACCATCTTCCGGAAGATTCACCCGCACGTACCCCTGTACCGAAAAGCGGAAATTTGAGCCGTGGGGATCATGCCACCGAGACGCTTGTAACGGTCTGCTTGCCGAGCTGCGCGTTTGATGACTCTGTGAGAACCCGAGGCCAAACACCTCGCGTCAGCACCCGCCCCAACTCAACCAAAAATGGGCGTGCTCAATAGTGGCTGTGGAATGAGGATCAAATAACATCCAAATTGTTAGGGCAGGCATCTTGCCTGCCTGGGGACAGCCGAGACGGCTATTCCAACTGATTCAATTCTCATTCCTGTGATCATCAAACTGCCAAAGGGAAAGCCCATCCACGAGTGACCCGTGAGGATTTGCGTCCTGCTAAACCTCATCCAGATTCAGAAGTAGAGTTTTGGCATGATGGGAAACCTCACCGCCTGCGGCACCTCTCCTTCTCAAGGAGAGGTTTGACAAGACTAGACTCTGATTCCTCTCCTTTCAAAGGAGAGGTTAGGTGAGGTTCTGCCCGATCAAACAAAACTCCAGTTCTCAATATCGCCTTCCAATTTATAAACTGTCCTCACCGCCATCGGCTAAAAGATAGAAAAGCCTGCGATTGCGTATGATCAGAGTACTTCTCCTCATTGGTGTAGGACGCCTCAATTGAAAACCGCATCGTTACTGCCGCGTCAGTCTGATGAAGACGCCTTTCAGCAAATTGCCTTACAACTAGAAACCACTGGATACGCCATTTTGCCTGCAGCGCTGCCGGAAACCCTGGTAGATAGCTTGCTGTTGCATTTCAAATCATTAGCTGGGGAGGAATTTAAACCAGCTGGCACCGGGCGAGCCACCGCCTACGAAGTGAGAACCGGAATTCGTGGTGACGAAATCTGCTGGTTGAGTGGTGAACATCCTGCCACCAAAGCCTACTTAGACTGGACCGAAAACCTTCGGCTTAACCTCAACCGCTACTTGTTTTTGGGCCTGTTTGACTATGAATGTCACTACGCCTACTATCCCGAAGGTGCTTTCTATCGCAAGCATTTGGACGCCTTCAAGGGGAAAACGAATCGCATTCTTTCCACTGTGCTGTATCTCAATCCGATCTGGGAGCCGGAAGATGGGGGGGACCTGTTGATTTATAGCGATCGCGAATCACGGCTCGAAAGGGTCTTGCCGAGTTACGGCAAAATGGTCATTTTCCTCAGTCAGGTCTTTCCCCATGAGGTGCTGCCTGTGCGCAAACCCCGTTACAGCATCGCTGGCTGGTTTCGCGTCAACACCAACCTCGGCATTCATCTCGATCCCCCCAAGTAGCCACCTTGATGAGCCATCCGCTGGTCGGGGTCACAGGCTGAAACTGACGCAATTCATGATGGCGTCGGGCGATCGCTGTCTTTGCGCCGCCACTGATTTGCCCGGATATTTTGCTGGGCCAGGGTCGCCGTTTCCTGAACTCGCTTGGCCCGAGTTTCGGCTTTTTTAGCACTGGCAATCCACTCTAAAATGCCGCGTTTCACCGATTTGGGAAAGGCGGCAAAATGGCGCTCTGCGGGGGGCACATCAGCGAAAGCGGCGGCCAAATCTGCAGGGATTTCCAGATTTTCGATCGCATCCAAGGCTGACCATGAGCCATCTTGCTGCGCAACTTTGATTTTCTCCCAGCCGGCAGCAGTCATTAACCCCGCTGCCATCATCTTCTCGATCCGGGTTTTGTTGAGTTTTGACCATCCACTGCCGGGTTGTCGCGGTGCCAGCCACAGCATCGTGCGATCGCTGTCCAGCTTCCGTGGCAAACTGTCAATCCACCCAAAGCACAACGCCTCTTCGACGATCTCGTCATAAGCCACATATCGGTCGCCACAGTGCTTTTTGTAAGTCACCACCCAAAGACCGCTCTGGCGGCTATGGTTGGTTTGGAGCCACGCTCGCCATGCTGCCCGACTTTCGATGATGAGCTGTTCAGCGCTAGGGTCTGTCATAGCAATACAAGGGCAATGAATGTTGGCGTTGGAGGTAGCGTTTCGGGGGGCAACGCCTGCACATAGGGACTGGTTGCCACCAGCTTGCGATCGCAACTTTGCACAACAGGCCAGAGTGTTATTCCGTTCCCCCTCTCCGTAATGATGCCGCGTAACCCATTTACTTGAGCCTGAGGCGGCTCCCACTCGGGCTTTAAACGGGTGGAAATTTTCCCCCACGTGCACGTCTTGAATGCCCAAACGCTCATAGGTCCGCAGCAGCGCACCCGCATTGTGGGAATTGTGAAAATCTTCTGCTACCACGGTCAAGTAACGAGTTCGTTGAGCCAGCACGGCGGCAATGGTGGCGCGACGTTCAGGCGTTACAAAACTTTCCAAATACGCCATGACGGCGATCGCCCCCTCGACATTCATGCTGGGCATTCCAAGACTCAGTCTCGCCAACGCCGACCAACGACAGCAAATACCGAACTACAGGCTGATTTTGGGGCGATCGCTGCCTCCTCACAATGAAGTCAGCCCAACCACAGCAACTAGTTATTTTAGCGAGTGATTGCTCCTCGCAGAGACCGAGAGTGATGCCTCTGTCGGCAGTTAGATGGCGTAGGCTTCAAGGTTGGGCTATGCTTATAACACCTAATACCTCTTATCATCGAGTTTTTGGAGGCAATCGCTATCGTTAGAAGAAGATTTACCAACAGCCGTGTCCGCCCCGAACAGCCCAACATCAATCGCAATATCAAAGCACACCAGGTATTGTTGATTGATCATGAGAACGAAAACCGGGGTGTGACTGATACCCGCGATGCCATTGGGTTGGCAGAAGAAGTGGGGCTGGACCTAGTGGTCGTTTCTGATGGGAAAGAAACCCCTGTCGCCAAAATTCTTGACTACGGTAAGCATCAGTACCAACAGAAAAAGCGACAAAAGCAAAGCGCCAAGCCCACCATGAAAGAGGTGAAGCTGCGTCCCAATGTCGACGATTCAGACTATGACATTCGGATTAAACGGGCGACTGAATGGCTCGACAAGGGCAATCACGTGAAGTTTCAGATTCGTCTGCGGGGCCGTGAACACCAGCACCGCGATCGCGCCCGTGAGCTCCTTGAGCGGATTGTCAAAGACTTGGGGGCAGTGGCTAAGGTGCAAACGCTTGACACCAAATCACTGATCGTACAACTCGTTCCCGAATCCTAACGCTCGAACAATCTTAATTATCTACTTGAGGCTGCAAACCATTGCAGCCTTTTTTTGTTTGCCAAAGTCTGCTCATGGCGACACTTCAGCGCCTAGAATGCCCACCATCATGCCAAACTTCGGCTTGCGACTGGCCGCCAGCCGCCAAATCGCATTAGGCCGCTACACGGCACCGAAGACCTGCTGCGATGGTCTGTGGCACCAAGAGGGTAATGGCGCTGCCTGCAAGAGCTGGATTTGCCCCCAGGGGCAGCCGTGAGTGCACCGTGTCTCGATCGCATGAATCATTACCAGTCCTCGAAAGCCGGCACAGCACCAACTGCTTACGTTTAACGAGCATTAAAGGATCGATCGCAAAAATTTAACCCAACCTCCTGACCGACAAGTTATATTTTGAAAAATGAAATGTATCAAGGACTACTGTTTTTGACGCAGCTCTTTAAACTATCTCAGGAGGTGATCTCAATGACTACTCAAGAACTTGCTCGTGATTTATTGGTCCGTCGTCGTCAGCAACATGAAAACCGCCGAGCTGCGCTGTTAAGACGCTCTGGTCAAGAGGTTGCTCGCTATCAGCGATCGCCGGGCGACTGGCAGTAGTCAGTTATCATGCCCGCCCTACGGATAAATTCCATCTTGGAACCAGCCCGCACCGCGTTGAGACTTGGAGCCCAAGCGTTGCGGGTTTTTATTGTGTCAGGACCGTCTCGTGGTGCCCGCAGCGGATTAAAGACAATTTACGAAGTGGGCAACAGAAAATCTGTTCATAATCTGTTCATAAAACGTTGCATCCCGATGTAAAGAGACATGTTCGCGGTGAGAACATTACGCTTTGGCGACAAAGGTGAACAAACACTGCAAAGCCCTGCAAGACCCTCAGCCGATGCAGTAGTCTGAATTCAGACACAAATCTGAAGTAAATATTAAGAGATTGGAGCGTATGAATCCTCATCTGCTGCGTCAGCTGTGGTCTTTGGTCGAAGGTTCTCAAAGTCATTGGCTCTTGAGCCTTGACGACAATAGCCTCGTACACTGGCTGATTGACCAAGTTTCGGGTGAGCGATCGCTTGATACCATCGAAGCCGATCGCCTCAACTGTTACATTCGAAGCCGGATTCCCCTCATTCGAGACATTGCGCAAAGCTAGCTTGGCATCATCACTGACGTTAATTGGCGGCAACTTTTTGCCCATCGTAAAGCGCCCCTGGTGAGCCGTGAATCTGGTAATGACCTGACTGACAGAAAGCCCGTTACGCGATCGCGACCCGCATGATAGCCTCCGCCACCTCCTCACCCATCCCTTCGTGGCAAGACACCTGCCCACCCAGTTACCACCGTAGGGGCAGAACTCCGTACATCCTTATCCTTGGAGTAAAAGGTTTAACCTCTCGTCTGGTCGCCCTGCGAACACAGACAATCCCCCAGTGGCAGAGTCACTCCTCATTACCCCAAATAGGGCTTCTAACAGTCATTTTTGCTGCTCTCGATGACTCCTCAACCAAAAAGTTTGCAGTAACGAAAAATTACGTTGCCTCAAACACAGACCTCCTAAAAGTGTTTTACTATACAAAAATATTTCATCAAGCGTTGGAATGTTAAGCGAGATTGGCTTATTTTCCAACTAGTTTAGGCTGCTGCTTTAAGAGTGGTCTATCCGAAAGTGTGATTGTGATGAGTTAGTGAGGTCTGTACATAATGAAAAAATGGGGTTTTCTTGGGCTAGCCTTAGCCCTTACCCTGACCGCTTCCTGTGCTAGCAGTACGACTGATACTGCTGCCGATGGTGGCGGTGATGCTGCTGAGGATGGTGAAACAACCGCCGCCGGTGGTGGCCGTTTAAACGCGGTGCTAGAGCGTGGTCAACTTGTCTGTGGCGTTGATGGCGGGATTCCAGGATTTAGCTTCGTCGATGAAAGCGGTGCTTACTCAGGTCTGGATGTCGACGTTTGCCGGGCCGTGGCAGCCGCGCTATTCGACGACCCCGACGCTGTAGAATATCGCCGACTCGACTCGACAGAGCGGTTTACCGCCCTATCCGGCGGTGAGGTCGACATGCTATCTCGTAACACTACCTGGACCATCAGCCGAGATACTCAGGTGGGTATGGAATTTGCCCCAACCACCTTTTTCGATGGTCAGGGCATGATGGTGCGCGAAGCTAGCGGCATTACCTCTCTGGAAGATTTTGGTGGCAAAGCGGTTTGTGTGGAAACTGGCACCACCACCGAGTTGAACCTCGCCGACCAAATGCGGAAGCTTGGTGTGGACTTTGAGCCGGTCGTTTTCCAGGATGCTGACGCTGCCTATGCTGCCTATGACGAGGGACGCTGTGAAGGCATGACCTCCGATAAGTCTCAGCTGATTGCTCGCCGCAGCACCCTGCCGACCCCCGAAGAGCATGTGTTGCTTGAAGTGACGATGTCGAAGGAACCTCTGGGGCCGTTGACGGTCAACAATGATTCAGCCTGGTTTGATGTGGTGAAGTGGGTCACCTTTGGCCTGATCCAAGCCGAAGAATTCGGTATCACCTCCGAAAACATTGATGAATTTGCCGGTAGCGATGATCCCAATATTGCTCGCTTCTTGGGAGAAGAAGGCACCTTGGGCGAAGACATGGGGATTCCCAATGACTTCATGGCGCGCGTGGTTAGAAACGTCGGTAACTACGGCGAAATCTATGAGCGCAACCTCGGTGCTGAGTCTCAATTTGAGCTCGATCGCGGTTTGAATGCCCTCTGGACTGAAGGTGGCCTTTTGTACGCACCGCCTTTCCGGTAAGGGGGCGATCGCTGATAGCAAACACCTGAGTGTTTTGCTCCATTCATCAAATCCCTACTCTGGTAAGCTATTTGGCTTGACGGGGTGGGGATTTTTTTAATGCGGTTATCGGCAAGGTGCACTGCAATCGGTTTAATGCCAAGAGCTGCATTCATTCACTCGCAAAATCTTCAATTTTGGGTTGAAAATTCCACGATGCCTTGTCGCCTTTCTCTCCCTGAATTGCTCAGCCGATTACCGAGACTTCTCCTGTTGATGAATTCAAATAGCTGGCACGACTTAGGATGCAAGTCTAGATCTCCCGCTCAGAGTATTCCAACTAAAAAAGCATCCGATTGATGCCCTCACCCTAAATCCCTCTCCCAGAGAGGGAAAGGGACTTTGAGGCCATCCGGCTCCCCTTCTCCCATTTTGGGAGAAGGGGTTGGGGGATGAGGGCCAGACGGATAGTTATTTTCAGGGATTACTCTCAATAAAAAACCGCCATCTCTTGTAATTGAGAGATGACGGTTGTCAGGTCCAAGAATGAACGTATTAAGACATTACAATTGGTCCACAAACTTAGTTGCCGTCTGGGATTTCATCACGCTCAATGTACAGGAATAGAAAAGCCATGGCCGCAGCCGGGAAGACGATGCCCACCAGCGGAACCAAAATTGACGGTAAAAAAGAAGCTGCCATAAATTATCTTCCTATCACTCAATACAGCGCTGAAAGCTTGCTGATACAAGGATTGCATTAGCAATCTTCACAAAATAGACTACTGTGAAATGGTCGGAAATGCTGCCTGCCAAGGTGGTGATTGCTGCATTTCTTAACGTTTGGCGTATCGGGAGATCAATCTTGCCCGCTACTTGTCCCCTCTTCCCCAACTGCCAGTGTTAGAGTGGCTCATCGACACCCATTTCCGGCAGATCAGCGGGCACGATCGCTCGCACCTCACTAGTCTTATAGCTCTCTTGCTGGGTAGCCAGATCAATCGTGATCGCTTCAAAACGGGCTTCAATGCTGCCTAGCGGTACCTGCAATTGCAGAAAAGCGGTCTGGTCGCCTTCTGGGGTGGGAGACCAGTTCATGAGCCAACGGGGGCGATCGACCAGAGTCCGGCTTTGAATATCTGTAACCCATACTTTGACCGCTAGCCGTCGAGGATAGGCCGGCAGCCGAATCGTAATCGGTAAAGGAGCCCCAGCCACCAACTCGCCTTGCGGAAAAATCCAATCGGGCTGAGGGATCGTGCCCAATTCCTGGCGATCGGGTTCCCCTGGTGGCAGCACTTCGACTGTCGGCTCACTCGGGGAGAGCGGTTCGCCAACATCAGTGTCCGGTGGATCGTCAGCGGCGTAAACGACCACTTCGTAGTTGACCGGATTGTCTGGCTCAGTCGGGGCTCCGGCGATCGCCCCGGAGTTTTGTAAGGCTCTAGCGACTGCCGGATCCGTGGTCTGAATGCCCGCCGCTTCGAGTTGAGCTTGATAGTCAGCCGCTGCCTTTTGGGCTTCTTCTGCCAGGGCACTGAGGCGATGCCAAAAGCGCCCTTGCAGGTCTGGCTCAAACGCCGCTGGGGAAGCAGCGGTGGTTTTTGTCGTCTCGGGGGACTCCGACGGCTCTTCGACCGGTGGCGAGGTGGCGGGCGAGGCCGATGATGATTGACCAACGGTCGGGAGTTCGAGCGGTGGTCCTGCCTTGGTCGGCTGTTCCGGCGGCGTTACCTTTTTGGCTGCGGTTGGGGATGGTGAGCCAATGGGGGGCAGCGTGAGGGGTTTACTGGGGGGTAACTGCTCGGTGTCAGCGGCGGCAGGCTGGGGGCGATCGCGGCGCGACTGTGGCGACAGCGGCGGCAAGGTCGGTGCCCCTACTGTTCTCTTATCAATAGGCCGATAGATGACGGGCGGCAGGGTCAAACCACTGGTTGGCAGATAAATCAGGCGAAAGGGGACTGAGCGGGGCGACAGCGGGGCCGCAATGGAATGGGTCGCCTCGTTCACCCGAGCGGTATCGCCTGGGGCGGCGATCGCGGCATCGGTGTCGGTTACTGTTTGAGGCGTAGCCAGATCTTCAAAGTCGGGCGGGGAAGGGCTTTCCGCTTGATTGGCCACCAGCTCTAGCAGGGCATCGAGGTTGAGCGTGACGGTGAATCCCTGAATGGCCAGAATTTGCGGTGGCTCTGAAGCCGTCCACAGGCTCAGCTCCCCGACGAGCAGCCGTGTCGCGCTGTCAGCCGGCAGCGTCATGGCGACTTCAAAGCGGCTCGGCAAGGCCGCGATCGAGATCGCCTGGGTCGCCTGATACACCACCGCGCCAGTTTCGGGGTTCCGGAGTTGTACCCATAGGGTGCCCTCGCCCGCCAGCCCTTCCACCTGCGAAAAAGTGGTGACTTGCCCTTGTAGAGAGAGCGGCGCTGCCCCCTGAGCCACCAAGGCTTGATGCTGGAGTTGCAGCCGCAGGGGCAAATCGGCGATCGCGCTCGGGGCCGCAAAGGCCGCCTCCGGATCAACGCTGCTCGCTTCCCACTCGGCGGCAGTGGGCGGGGGGGAAGTAGACGTTGACCAGGGATCCGCGATCGTCGCCGTCGAGACATCGCCGATGAACTGCTCTGCCAGGGAGGCTTCGTCCAAATCCGTCTCCCAATATTCCATGCCGGATTCGATCGCCAGCACCTGGAGCTGTACCCCAAATTCCCACGATTCATCGCTGGCGGCAGCGGCAGATGCACAGGTCAACGTCCACTGACCGGGCGTTAAGTGAGTGAATGGAATCACCACCATCAAGCCATTGGCGTTGGTCGCGCCTTTGCGGCGGAGGGTTTTGCGCTGGGGCGGCAGTTGCTCGGTCAGCACGCGGCTCAGGCGAATATTGACTGGCGTAGCGCAATAGCTCGTGTGGGCGATGATGCGGTATCGCCCTTCCGAAATTTCCACGTGGGCCGTCTCCAACGGGAGCCAGTCGCGATCGCCCTCTTTTTGTAGCAAAAACTCCCAATACGCCATAGCCCGTCCTGCGCCGCAAATCTGAGGTTTACGCAGTATAGCGGTCATCCTATCGACTTATATCGATTCCGGCAAATGTTTGTGCAATTAAGCCGATTGCCGCGCCTGCTGGATTTTTTGTCGAATATCGTCAGTGCCGCTCATCAAGGATGCTTGACTGATTTCCAGTTGTTCCCCTGAGGTGAGCCACTTGAGCTGCACCGTGCCCTGTTCCGCTTCAGCTTCCCCCAAGATGACACAGAGAACTGCTCCGCTGCGATCGGCCCGTTTGAACTGTTTGCCAAACGCCGCCCCGCTCAAGTCCATTTCGACCGCCAAACCGGCCTGGCGCAAGGCGTGGGCCACTTGTAGAGCTTTGCCAGCGGTGGCTTCACCCCGCGAGACGACATAGGCATCCATCGCGGTGTTGGGTTCTACCGACAGTTGTTTGAGCAACAGCGTCAGGCGCTCCAACCCGATCGCCCAGCCAATGGCGGGGGTATCTGGCCCACCCAATTGGGCCATTAGGCCATCGTAACGCCCGCCGCCACAGACGGTGGCCTGGGCTCCCAAATCTGCCGACTGAATTTCAAAGGCGGTGTGGGTGTAATAATCTAGCCCTCGCACCAGTCGCGGATTGAGTTGATAGGGAATGCCCAGATCGTGGAGATATTGCTGCACTTGGTCGAAGTGCTTTTGCGAATCGGGGCTCAAATAATCCAACAGGCTGGGCGCAGTGTGAACGATTGCCTGAGTCTTGGCATCTTTGCTGTCTAAGATGCGCAGAGGATTGGACTCTAAACGATTTTGAGAATCCGCATCTAGATCCGCTTTGAAGGGGGTAAGAAACTCCACCAGGGCTTCGCGATAGCGTTGCCGATCCGCACCGTTGCCGACAGAGTTGAGATCCATCGTGAGGGATTTAAGACCCAGGGTTTGTAGCAGGGTGTTGGCGATCGCAATCACCTCGGCATCGGCACGGGGATCCCGGCTTCCAATGAGTTCCACGTCGAGCTGATGAAACTGCCGCTGTCGTCCGGCTTGGGGACGTTCATAGCGAAATGCGGGACCCACATGCCACAGTCGCAGGACACTGCCCTGAGCCGTCAGCTTGTGTTCGTTCACCGCCCGCACCAGACCCGCAGTAATTTCCGGACGCAGGGTAATCGATCGCCCGCCCCGGTCTTCAAAGGTGTACATCTCTTTGCCCACCACATCAGTAGCCTCGCCGATGCCCCGCTCAAACAGGTGCGTTTGCTCAAACATCGGCGGGCGAATCTCGCGATAAGCGGCCCGATATAACAAATCGCGGGCGGTCGACTCGACCCACTGCCAGAGCGGCGTTTCCTCTGGCAAGATGTCACGCGTGCCCCGCAAAGCTTGAATGGTTGTCATAACGTCACCGTCGCTTTTTCGTAATTGTGGCTAGTGCTGTATCAATACTGGGGTTTGTGTGGGTGCTGAGATGCCCCCAACGTGCTTATGGCGGCATCGTGCTCGTCAGGGAGGTTGTACAGCGAGAGGCCGCTACTTACTGAGGGTTTCCCACTGACCATAGCGATCGCCGTAGTAGGTCAAAATCGCCTCTACTTGGGGCTGACATCGCTCGGCTTGATCGGCGTCGTAGCGAATCCAAATGCCCCCTACCTGGCTTTGCAGATAGTCAAACTCTTTGGCCGTCTGAGGCAATAAACCAGTGTTGACCCCATCCACTTGTCGCAAGTGCGCCGCAACCTCGCGATACACCGCCAGGGGTAACCGCGGACTATGGAACCGATACTCAACCTGCTGAGGCGCGGTTTTTTTCGTCGGTTCAGACTCATAAGAGGTCGATGTGCTGTTTTTCTCTACCGCATCTGCCATAAGCTCACGAGATTGCCCCTTTGTCATCCACATTGGGCAGCGTACAGCAATTCACATCATTGATACAGACTTTGCCCCATTGCAACGCCCAACGCACTAACGCGACCCGATTCCCCGTAGACGTTTTCGTCAAAATATTACTGATATGGTTGTCAACGGTGCGTTTGCTGATCTCTAATTCGTCCGAGATCTCTTGATTGGTCAGACCTGCGGCGACCAGCTCAACAATCTGAAGTTCTCGCTCTGAGAGGGTGCCTTGCATTTGAGTGTTGGGGGTCTCGCTGCCTGCCATAGGTATTAAGAAAACTATTTTGTGTATATATGCCTATCAGTTTACTGCGATTGGTCAGCTTACGCTGACACGAATTTGGCTGAGATCGCGGCCTTCGCAGTCACCCAAAAGATGGGGATAGAGGTTCCCCTTGCTGAGCGGCATTACTTAACTTCAAGTTGAGCAACATCTTCTGACAAAGGGTAAGAAAACCTCATGAAATATAGAAACAGCTTATATCAAAAACGTATACTGATTTGCTGTTTTTATCGCTAAGCTGGACGTAAGCTTGACGAATCGAGGTAAACCAATATCCACTATGACTTACACCACCACTCCGATTTCCGTCCCTCAAATCGCCACCACGCCTCCTCAAGTGGTTACCGCCCCGTCACTCGAAAATCGCCTGCAAGCCGCTCTAGAGCATGCTCGGCGACTGACGGCCATGCGCGGAACCGCAGACACTGAAGTGGCGATCGCTTGGGAAACGGTCGAAGAACTGCAAGTGGCCATGTATCGCCGCCAGCAGACTAAGCCGACGGCCTTTGCTCAGTACTGTGATGAAAATCCTGATGCGCTGGAAGCCCGCATTTACGAAGACTAGACTTGCTGGAGCACCAGTACAGTATGGCTAAAAAAACGGTTGCTTCGTCGCTGCTCTAATGGCATAACTGACCTTCTGACCAAGCAACCGGGTTTCTGTACCGACGTTTTAGCCTCTCATCTTGATATCTCATTGGACGTTCGCTGACTCAACATAGCCATGGGCGGAAACCTCGGTTTCCGCTTTTTTGTTGGCGTTATGGAGGCAATCTGGTCGCTTAAGGGGGTGAGCAGCGATCGCTCTCGCAAGGCTGATACGCCGACTCGTAGATGGCATCCCGTCGACCAAATAAGGTGTAGCGCTGGTCGCGAATGAACCGATAAAAGCCATCACCGGCTGACTTGGCACCAGGGAGCGATCGGTACGCCTGCACAAAAACTTCACCCATCGGTAACCGCCGACCAATTTCTTCTGCCGCATCGCTGCCCTGCCAGCGCTCTTGAGGCCGCTCCGGATTCAACAAAATCATCCCGGCCTCACAATCGGCTGGGGTAATGTGCCATTGGCTTAGTGCCGCTTCATCCTGCATGGGCACATAACGAAACTGGTCTCCCCGATCAAGTTGCTCCAAAAAGCGCACAAGGGTGACGCATAGGTTGCAGGTGCCGTCGTAAATCACCGCGTACATAGACAAAGAAAATCGTAAGGGTAAACTGCGATCGCGATTTCCTTCACCCTAAACGATTTCAGTGCGGTGTAAAACATACAATTCCCATCAATGGAGCAGATCGTTAAGTAACGTCTGCAATGTCAATCTAACCGAAGGTTAAAGCAGCACTTCTCAGTATGGTTTCGCTGGTTTACCGCGATCGCGACTGTCTCTGGTTAACGTTTCGGAGGATCCCCGGCTTCGCCCCCCCCCGGTGAGCGCCATATGCGGCGCTGACCCTTCAAATTGACCACTGGGTCAGTCATCTCCAGAAAGCGTTTCGTGACATTGTCGCCACCGACATCGGCGAGCTAGTTCTACCTCTGATGAAGGCTTTGGCCGTTTTTCTGCGCAGTCAATTTCAGAGACTCGCTAAACCTCTCTTAACCTTTGCAGGGCAAAGTTAGTGTAATCTCGGTTTGTTATTTGCGTTCTGGCCATGCAAAACATTTCATCCCCGACCATTACTGACTCCGCTATTTCCGTTGAAAAGCTCAACGTTTACTACGGCTCTAACCTGGCGGTACGCGACGTTTTTTTGGAGATTCCGCGTAACCAAATTGCCGCTTTCATCGGTCCTTCAGGTTGTGGGAAGAGCACGGTACTGCGGTGCTTTAATCGCATGAATGATCTGATTGCTAGCGCTCGGGTCGAAGGCACGATCATATTTGAGGGGCAAAATATTTATCCCTCTAGAGAAGCCGCGAAAAAATTCGATCCCGTGGAACTTCGCCGTCGAATCGGCATGGTCTTCCAAAAGCCCAACCCCTTCCCAAAGTCGATTTATGAAAATATTGCCTGGGGGGCTCGCATCAACGGCTATAAAGGCGATATGGATGAACTGGTGGAGCGCTCTCTGCGCGGGGCCGCCATCTGGGATGAAGTTAAGGATAAGCTGAAGGAGAGTGGGTTATCTCTGTCTGGTGGACAGCAGCAGCGCTTATGTATTGCGCGGGCGATCGCGATCGAACCCGAAGTGATCTTGATGGATGAACCCTGTTCCGCTCTCGACCCAATTTCGACCCTCAAGATCGAGGAGTTGATGTCGCAACTCAAGGAAAAGTTCACCATCGTCATCGTGACGCACAATATGCAGCAGGCGTCTCGCGTCTCTGACCGGACGGCCTTCTTTAACGCGGAATCCACCGATGCGGGCGGTAAAGTCGGTTATCTGGTGGAGTACGACGATACTGAAGTCATTTTTGGCAATCCCAAAGAGAAATACACCCGAGATTATGTATCCGGTCGTTTTGGTTAAGGTCTAGAACCAAACGATTTCCCTTGGGGCATAAATTTTAGGGGATGTGAGCGATCGTATCTCACTTTTTGGCTCGTCATCACTGGTCATCAATAAAATAGGCGATTGCAAAACTTAAAAGGCTAGTAGAAAACTCTACTAGCCTCTTGCTGCTGCCAGAATAAATTACGCCACTCTAGGCAACTTGTTCGACTTCTGCGATTTCAGGAATGAACTCGCGCAGACGACGTTCAATGCCCATGCGCAGAGTCATGGTGGAACTGGGGCAGGAACCACAAGCCCCTTGCAATCGCAGGCGCACAGTCGGGCCATCAATTTCTACCAGTTCGACGTTCCCGCCATCGGCCATCAAATAAGGGCGCAATTCATCCAATACGGTTTCCACATTCTCTGAAGTTAATGCCAAAGTTTGCATACTTACCATCCATTTATTAGTCGGCCATTACTGTCTATTCTACGAAGGGATGCCCCAATACGGCGATCGCCCTCGCCCCATCAATTCTCAATGGTCTGGCTAGAGATCGTGGACGGAGGCATCAGCATAGACCTTAAGGTCGTCAATACCTCTTGGCTATGAATGGCCGGTCGGACCCCCAAAAAGCGCTCTCGCAAAATGCCATCGGGGTCAATGAGATAAGTATGACGCAGCGATCGCCCCGTCAGCCAAGAGCCATACGCTTTACTCACATTGCCATTCACATCCGAGAGCAGCGGAAATTCAATGCCCGCCGCCGCACAAAAACTTGCGTGGGAGGCTACGTCATCCCCACTAACGCCGACAATTTCCGCATTCAACGCCTGAAAGTCCGGGCGGCTTTCTTGAAACCGACGAGCTTCTAGGGTGCAGCCAGAGGTGCCATCCTGAGGGTAAAAATACAGCACCACCCAACGCCCCCGGTAGTCCTCTAGAGCAATGTCTCCCGCGCCGGAGTTAGTCGGCAAGGTAAAGGTCGGAGCGGCTTCCCCGATGGGCGGTGGGGGGCCTCCCAAGGCCAAAGCCGCAGGACTCCCACCCACCCAGCAAACCACGAATATTATGAGAGCCATGACCCGCGCAAAGCCTCGTCGGCGCAAAATTCCCATCACAAAAGCCCCTAAACACTTAACAAAAGTTTAGGATCTAAAGGGAGACTTTGCAGGTTAAGTCGTTGATTCTCACGTTTCAGAGGTGCCTGAGTCCAACGGATTAGCGTCCTGCCGACTCTGGGGCATGAAAACTTGCTTCGCCAACCGCCGACACTGCTCAGATGTCATTAACGTTACCCAGCGTCCCGCAGGGGGGTCGCGATAAGCCCAAAACCGATTGTCGCGGGACTCCGAGGGCAAGGGTGATTGTGACATCGGAGTACTTGAAACGCTGATCAGCACCGAGAACAGCAGGTTTACTGCGCCTTTACCTCTAGTGTTCCTGGCGTCATCAAGGGCTACCTCCGATAAATCGCTGAATTTAGATATAAATAGGCTCATGACTTCAGTAAACTCGCGAACGACGGCAGACTGGTTGGCCCATCTGCCAGGCACCCTTCAGGGCTTGCAAGCGGCTGACGATCGCTGGCGGCAATATCGTCAAGATGAATTATCGGTGCCCCAGGTCGTTGCGCAATCGCCCCCCCCGCTGTCTGAGATCGATTGGGATGTGGTCATTAGTGGCGGCACCCTCGGGATTTTGATGGGCACCACCCTAGCTCAACGGGGCTGGCGCGTGGCTGTTTTGGAAAAAGGTACCCTGCGCGGGCGCGATCAAGAGTGGAATATCTCGCGACAGGAATTGCAAGAACTGGTGGAGTTGCATCTCTTGTCAGCGGAGGAATTGGAGCAGGCGATCGCCACCGAATATAATCCCGCCCGCATTCAGTTTGGCGACAGCGACCCAGTGTGGGTGCATGACGTGCTCAACGTCGGTGTCGATCCCGTCTATTTATTAGAGGTGCTGAAGCAAAAATTTCTCGCTGCTGGCGGCACTCTAGCCGAGCACACCGCCTTTCAGGCAGCTACAGTGCATCCCAATGGCGTTGCCGTTAAAGCGGGCGACCAAACTTTTAATGCACGGTTATTGATGGACGCCATGGGTCACTTTTCGCCCCTGGTGCAGCAGGCTCGCCAGGGGCAGACGCCCGATGGCATCTGCCTGGTCGTGGGTACCTGTGCCGAGGGCTATGCACAAAATGAGACCGGCGATCTGATGGTGTCATTCACGCCGATCATTCGGCAGTGTCAGTACTTTTGGGAAGCCTTTCCGGCGCGAGATGGCCGCACGACTTATCTCTTTACTTATGTCGATAACCACCGCGATCGCCTGCCCCTCACCGACCTATTCGACGACTATTGGCAACTGCTGCCGCAGTATCAGCAAGTTCACCTAGAAAATCTGGATATTAAGCGAGCGCTCTTTGGCTTTTTTCCCTGCTATCGTGACAGTCCGCTGCAGTATCCCTGGGGGCGAGTGTTGCCCATTGGCGATAGCAGCGGTAGCCAATCACCGTTAAGCTTTGGCGGCTTTGGAGCGATGATTCGGCACCTGAGTCGGCTCACCACGGGGGTGGATGAAGCCTTGCAGCAGAATTGCTTAAGTTCCTCGGACTTAGCCTGGCTGCAGCCCTATCAGCCCAATTTGTCCGTGACCTGGCTGTTTCAGGAGGCGATGCGAGTCGGCATGGAGCAATCCCTGAGGCCAGACCAGATCAACCAAATTTTGGGCACCATTTTTAACGATATGGCAGCGTTGGGAGAGCCCACCTTAAAGCCGTTTTTACAAGACGTCGTGAAGTTTTCAGCTCTGGCTAAAACCTTGCTGCGCACCTCAGTGCATCATCCTGGCTTAGTAGCGCAAATTTTGCCCCAGGTAGGGATCGCCGCGATCGCCCGCTGGCTGCCCCATTATGGAGCCTTGGCAGGATACACCCTCCTGCGTCCCGCCTTTGAGGCGCTTACTCCACTTACAAAAAATCTTTCTGAAAAGCAGCAATACCAGTACCATCGTTGGTTAGATGCTTTGCAATATGGTTCTGGTAGCGACTACAAGGGAGGCTCATGAGCTCATCTTTGGCCCGCGATCGCTTTACACAGGAAGTACAGCGCCCCGACGAAGCCATCAATCTGGCGCTGGCCGCCTTATACATCGCTCAAGAAGAGTATCCTGAACTGGATTGTGGCGTCTATTTGCAACGGCTGGACGACATGGCTGCTGAACTGCGCGATCGCCTGCCGACTGAGGCCTATCCGCTCAAAATCATCCGCGCCGTCAATGAGTATCTATTTGAAGCCCAGGGATTTATCGGCAACAGCCAGGACTACTACAATCCCCACAACAGCTTTCTCAATCGAGTGTTAGAACGGCGTACCGGCATTCCCATCACCCTTTCCCTGGTTTATCTAGAACTGACCAAACGCATTGATTTTCCGATGGCAGGGGTGGGCATGCCCGGTCATTTTTTAGTGCGCCCTACGTTGGCAGAAATGGCCATTTTTGTCGACGCCTTTCACAAGGGCGAAGTCTTGTTCGAGGAAGATTGTCGCGATCTCGTCAAGACCATGTATGGCAAAGACGCCCGCATGTTGCCGCAACATCTAGAACCGATTGGGACGAAGCCCTTTCTCGCGCGGATGCTGACCAATCTGAAGGTGATTTACCTGCAACAACAAGATATTCCTCGGGCGCTGGCGGCCATTGACCGCATCCTGCTACTGATTCCTAATTCACTAATGGAACGGCGCGATCGCGGCCTGATCTACTACCGAGAAGGCCGCCTATCAGAAGCTAAGGCTGACCTGAAACATTATTTGCTCAACCATCCCGACGCCCCTGACTCATTTGAAATTCAGCAGGTGCTGAGCCAAATCAATGCCACCCTGCAGGAATAGTGTTCTCCACATCCCGAATCCCTAAAATCAGTCATCGGCGCGTTGATCTTTCTCACTCACAACACTCAAATGCCCATCTAACGAGCCTCCTGCACCCCTCATCCCCCCAAATCGCCTCACATTCTCCTTAACCTCAGCCAGTTCCAAAGGATCAGTCTCCGGCGGCTCACCTCAAACTTCAGGCAGGAGCAAGGAATTCCCCCTCCCCAGCAGACTTCTCGGGCGACTCAAAATGTTTTCATTGACACTTAATGAAATTCTTCAGTATGATTAGAGCTTGTGACCTCAGTAGAAACCTGATTCAGTTAAATTAACTCGACGACCCAATGCCAACAATTCAGCAGTTAGTTCGTTCAGAACGAGCCAAATTACAAGATAAAACCAAATCCCCTGCGCTTAAGAGTTGCCCTCAACGCCGTGGGGTGTGCACCCGTGTGTATACCACGACCCCTAAAAAGCCGAACTCGGCTCTGCGTAAGGTCGCGCGGGTTCGATTGACCTCTGGCTTCGAAGTAACTGCCTACATCCCCGGCATCGGACACAACTTGCAAGAGCACTCCGTTGTCATGATTCGTGGGGGACGAGTTAAGGATTTGCCTGGTGTTCGTTATCACATCATTCGCGGCACCTTAGATACGGCTGGGGTTAAAGATCGCAAGCAGGGGCGCTCAAAGTACGGTGCCAAGAAGCCTAAGGAATAAATTTCCTAAGCGTTTTTTAGTTGAACTCACAGCTTAAGCCCTTGCCTCAGGAATGGGACATTCCTCAAAGGTCCTAACTGTTTTCGTTTGCTTAATTAATTCCTGACACTGCCTAATTACTTGAAGGATAATCATGTCTCGTCGTACTTCCGCTCAAAAACGGGTCGTTCCACCTGATTCTGTCTACAACAGCCGCCTGGTCAGCATGATGATTCGCCGTATCATGCTGGACGGCAAAAAGTCAGTCGCCAATGGCATTGTTTATGATGCTTTTACCATCGTCGGCGAACGGACTGGCAACGATCCTCTAGAGGTTTTTGAGGAAGCCGTGCGGAACGTCACTCCCCTAGTCGAGGTGAAAGCTCGCCGAGTCGGTGGTGCGACTTATCAGGTGCCTATGGAGGTGCGCCAAGATCGTGGTACGGCGCTGGCGCTGCGGTGGATTACCCAATTCTCCCGCGCCCGTGGTGGCAAAACGATGGCGATGAAGCTGGCTAATGAATTGATGGATGCAGCTAACGAAACCGGGAGTGCTGTACGTAAGCGCGAAGAAACTCATCGCATGGCCGAAGCTAATAAAGCGTTCGCGCACTACCGCTACTAAATCTGTCGCCGTATTGATAGGCGTCAGACGTTTGATCTGCAAAACGATAGACTAGGCATCAGCTAGTTAGCATTGCCCCAGGAGACCGCCGTGGCACGGACGAATCCCTTAGAAAAAATTCGCAATATTGGGATTGCCGCACATATTGATGCGGGCAAGACCACGACAACTGAACGAATTTTGTTTTACTCCGGCGTGGTGCACAAGATCGGTGAAGTGCATGATGGCACAGCGGTCACTGATTGGATGGCCCAAGAGCGGGAGCGTGGCATCACCATTACCGCTGCCGCGATCAGCACTACCTGGCGCGATCACCAGATCAACATTATTGATACTCCTGGGCACGTCGATTTCACGATTGAAGTGGAACGCTCGATGCGAGTGCTGGACGGGGTTATCGCTGTATTCTGCTCCGTGGGTGGTGTTCAACCCCAGTCAGAGACGGTTTGGCGGCAAGCCAATCGCTATCGAGTACCCCGCATCGCCTTCGTCAACAAGATGGATCGCACCGGGGCAAATTTTTTTCGGGTGCATCAGCAGATTCGCGATCGCCTAAAAGCTAATGCTGTGCCGATTCAAATTCCGATTGGTGCTGAAGATGACTTTGTCGGGGTTGTCGATCTGGTGCGCATGCGGGCTCGGATATACAACGACGATCTCGGCATGGACATGGTTGACACTGAGATCCCTGAGAATGTCCGCGAAACTGCGGAGCAGTATCGCGTAGAGTTGCTGGAGGCGATCGCTGAAACTGACGACACTTTGATGGAGAAGTATCTGGAGGGCGAAGAACTCAGCGAAGCAGAAATTGCGTTGGGCATTCGTCACGCCGTACTGTCAGGGGCGATCGTTCCCATGCTGTGCGGCTCAGCCTTCAAAAACAAGGGTGTGCAGCTCTTGCTTGATGCTGTCGTTGATTATCTGCCGGCCCCGACTGAGGTTCCTCCCATTCAGGGACTGCTACCCGATGGAGTGGAAGCCAGTCGCCCCGCCGATGATAGCGAACCCTTCGCCGCTCTAGCCTTCAAAATCATGACGGATCCCTACGGTCGATTGACCTTCATCCGCGTGTATTCCGGTGTGCTGGAAAAGGGCAGCTATGTGCTCAACGCCACCAAAGGCAAGAAAGAGCGGATATCTCGCCTTATCGTCATGAAGGCCGATGATCGCATCGAAGTTGATGAACTGCGGGCCGGTGACTTAGGGGCCGTTTTGGGCCTAAAAGATACCTTCACCGGGGATACCATTTGCGATCCCGCTCAACCCATTATTCTGGAATCCCTTTATATTCCGGAACCGGTGATTTCGGTTGCCGTTGAGCCCAAGACTCAACAAGATATGGATAAGCTTTCCAAGGCGTTGCAGTCCTTATCAGATGAGGATCCAACCTTTAAGGTCAGTATTGATTCCGAAACCAATCAAACTGTGATTGCGGGAATGGGCGAATTGCATCTAGATATTCTCGTTGATCGCATGTTGCGAGAGTTTAAGGTGGAAGCTAACATCGGTAACCCGCAAGTGGCTTACCGAGAAACAATTCGTAAGTCGGCGCAGGTCGAAGGTAAGTTCATTCGCCAGAGTGGCGGTAAGGGCCAATATGGTCACGTCGTAATTGAAGTCGAGCCCGCAGAAGCCGGCAGTGGTTTCGAATTTGGCTCAAAGATTGTAGGCGGCACCATTCCTAAAGAGTTTATCCCTCCCGCCGAGCAGGGTATGAAAGAGGCTTGTGAATCTGGTATTCTAGCCGGGTATCCTGTCATCGATCTGAAGGTCACTCTGGTAGACGGCTCTTATCACGACGTTGATTCTTCAGAGATCGCCTTCAAGATCGCAGGATCGATGGCTATGCGTGAGGGCGTCTTAAAAGCTTCTCCTGTACTCCTCGAGCCTACAATGAAGGTTGAGGTCGAAGTTCCCGAAGATTTCCTCGGGGACGTTATTGGTGACCTTAATGCTCGTCGAGGTCATATCGAGGGTATGGGATCTGAAGAAGGCATCAACAAGGTAACTGCAAAAGTTCCCTTGGCTGAGATGTTTGGGTATGCCACCGATATCCGGTCTAAGACTCAGGGTCGTGGCATTTTTTCGATGGAGTTTAGCCACTATGAAGAGGTTCCTCGGAACGTGGCAGAGGCCATCATCGCTAAAAACAATGGGAACGCGTAGGTTTAGTTTAGGGACACGTAACGTAAATGGCACGAGAGAAGTTTGAAAGAAACAAACCTCACGTCAACATTGGCACCATCGGTCACGTTGACCATGGTAAAACCACGTTGACAGCTGCAATCACCATGGCACTTGCTGCAGCGGGTGGCGCTAAGGCTCGTAATTACGAGGACATCGACGCCGCGCCTGAAGAAAAGGCTCGTGGGATTACCATCAACACCGCACACGTTGAGTATGAGACGGCCAGTCGTCACTATGCTCACGTTGACTGCCCTGGTCACGCTGACTATGTGAAAAACATGATCACTGGGGCGGCTCAAATGGATGGCGCTATTCTGGTTTGCTCCGCTGCGGATGGCCCTATGCCTCAAACCCGAGAGCACATTCTCTTGGCTAGACAGGTGGGTGTACCGGCGCTGGTGGTGTTCTTGAATAAGCAAGACCAAGTGGATGACGAAGAACTGCTTGAGTTGGTGGAACTTGAAGTTCGCGAACTCTTGAGTGACTACGAATTCCCCGGAGACGATATTCCGATTACGATCGGTTCTGCTCTTAAGGCAGTTGAGGCGTTGACGGCTAAACCGACAACCTCCAAAGGCGATGATGAGTGGGTCGACAAAATTCTCGCCCTGATGGATAGCGTCGATGAATATATCCCCACGCCCGAGCGTGACATCGACAAGCCCTTCTTGATGGCGGTTGAAGACGTCTTCTCCATCACGGGTCGTGGGACGGTGGCGACTGGTCGGATTGAGCGGGGTGTCGTCAAAGTGGGCGAAACTATCGAGATTGTCGGCATCAGAGACACTCGCAGTACGACTGTGACCGGTGTTGAGATGTTCCAAAAAACCCTGGATCAGGGCCAAGCGGGCGATAACGTTGGCGTGCTGCTACGGGGTGTTCAGAAGGATGACATTGAGCGTGGTATGGTGCTGGTGAAGCCTGGAACCATCACCCCTCACACCCAGTTCGAGGGTGAAGTTTACATCCTGAAGAAGGAAGAAGGTGGTCGTCATACGCCTTTCTTCGCAGGTTACAAGCCTCAGTTTTACATCCGCACCACTGACGTGACTGGCGAGATTTCTGCCTATACCGCTGACGATGGCAGCACGGTAGAAATGGTGATGCCGGGCGATCGCATCAAGATGACGGTAAAACTCATCAACCCCATTGCGATCGAGCAGGGAATGCGCTTTGCCATCCGTGAGGGTGGCCGTACCGTGGGTGCGGGCGTCGTTTCCAAAATCGTTGAATAAGTAACTCTTTGAGTTATGACGGGGGAGAGTTCTGCAAGGTAGAACTCTCCCCTTCTGGTCTCACAACTCCGACCTCCTCAGGTCATTTCCGCACCTTGAAAATTCAATTTAGGTAACTCGCATGGCAACTATTCAGCAGCAAAAAATTCGTATCCGCCTCAAAGCATTCGATCGCCGTTTGCTTGATACCTCTTGCGAAAAGATTGTGGATACGGCTAACCGCACCAACGCGACTGCCATTGGGCCGATTCCTTTGCCGACTAAGCGCAAGATCTACTGCGTACTGCGATCGCCCCACGTGAACAAAGATTCGCGGGAGCACTTCGAAACCCGCACCCATCGTCGCATTATTGATATCTATCAACCCTCTTCTAAAACCATTGACGCTCTGATGAAACTAGACCTGCCAGCTGGGGTTGATATTGAAGTCAAACTTTAATGGCGATGCATGGCTAGCGAAGGATGCGATCCCCGAAGGGCATTTCATGGCTGCGCTGTAGCCGCATGTTAAAAAATGATGCGATAGAATGAAAATGCTCAGTTGGTTAAGGTAAGCCCCGCTAACTGTTGTCACTATTGCAATCTTGGCAAGTTGAGATAAATGCCCGTTTCTTCATTGGCTGTAAGAGAAATTCCGCTCTTTCCCCTGCCCGAGCTTGTCTTGTTTCCAGGGGCTCATTTACCACTTCATATTTTTGAGTTCCGCTACCGGATCATGATGAACACCATACTCCAGGGCGATCGCAGCTTTGGCGTATTGATGTTTGATCCCGAAACAAAGGAACCGGCCCGCATTGGGTGTTCGGCAGAAGTTCTGCATTCTCAGAAGCTACCCGACGATCGCATGAAAATGCTAACGGTCGGCAAGCAACGCTTTCGAGTGTTGGATTATGTGCGAGAAAAGCCCTACTTAGTCGGCCTTGTGGAGTGGATTGAAGATCAGCCTACGGATCAAGACCTGACGCCTTTAGTGGGCGAGGTCGATCAGCTGTTGCGGGATGTCGTGCACCTCTCTGCAAAGCTCACGAGTCGAGAGGTCGAGTTACCCAGTAATATTCCCTCCATGCCGCAAGAGCTGTCCTATTGGATTGCTAGCAACCTTTATGACGCAGCTGATGAACAACAGGCCTTACTAGAGATGATTGACACTGAAAATCGTCTAGAGCGAGAAGCCGAAATTTTGATGACCACTCGCAATCACCTAGCGGCTCGAACTGCGCTCAAGGATGTTTGGGAATAGATTGACTACTAACTACTACTCTGTGGCGGAAGTCTCCCTACCCTTGTGAAGGATTCCACCTTAGACCCTAAGCCTTGCACCCTGCACCGCCATCATCGCTAATGGTGAGCATATTTACGCCAAGCGGTACTAGACATCGTTTTGGTCGCCAAGCACAGATTTGAGAATGGGGGCGATCTTTCAGCCCTCGTCTATGGATTTGGCTAGGGGAAGAGCATGAGGGCGATCGCAGTGGTCTGGAAGCCTCAGTCTCAATACAAATCAGTTTCAATACAAAAAAGAGACGCGTGGGTTACGTCTCGGTTCTGGGTGCACAAATGTGCACCCATTTTTGTTGGTTATCCGGTTTAGTCGGTAAACCGAATGCTCGGTAACTAGAACGTGTAACCCACACCGATCACGCCATTGACCTCACTGTCTTCATAAATGGACCAGTTGACGGCACCGTTGAGGGTTACTTTGTTGGTCACGCGATAGTCTACGCCTGCTGTGAGCAACGGGGCAACGGCGCTTTCATCGCCGGTTTTGACCGCTACGCCCGCGCCCGCATAAGGCAGTAGTTTGCCATCGCGCGTAACGGGGTTGAAGTCGTAAGTCACTGGTAGCGTAAAGGACGTTTGCCCTTCGTCGGAGAAGTCTAAGTCGGTGATTACACCGGGACGGAGGGATACATTATTGCCGACAGTGAACTTGCTATTCACGGCCAGCCCTAAGTCACTCTCGCCCAGATCGCCGACGCCGACGCCGACGCCGACGTAATTGTAGTTAGTTGCTGAGGTTTGCGCTGAGGCGGCTGAGGAGACGGCAACAACGCCAGCGATCGCCAAGGCAGCGATGGAGAAGAAACGAACTTTCATGGAAATCCTCCAAAAGGTGAAGCGAGTGATTGACCGCTTAGGGGTTCTCCCTGGTGCGGTATGACTGTTGTAGCGCTATCGAGCTAGAGGTGTGCCAATGGATTGTGACAGTTGCCGTGGCGGCAAGGTTGCTCCGTTGGTTTTAAAAATCCATGAACTGCCGCAGTCCCTGGTACTGACAGAAAAGGCGATCGCGTTTCCATCCCCTTGCCATCCGCCAACTGTCAGGGCCATCCTTCCAATCATCGTCTCGCGGCAGGTTCCGCCACCCTGGAAACTTCGCCAGCCGTCACCTTCGTGGGGGAATCACCATTTCCCCTCAACGGCAGGGGTCGATAATCTGCCAAGAAAAAAGACCAGCCTGAATGAGGCAAGCCCTTGGGAGAATGGAGTTGTGCTCTGATCACTGATCAGGGGGCTGATTAACAGTGGCTGAATTGTAGTCGCGCGATCGCGAGGATGACTAAGTTTCCGCTGAGGCCAACTCAGCGGGGGCAGCGCCGAACAGCCGATCGGTCAATTTGACGTACCAGGCTGCCGCCTGCACCTGAATGATGTAAGCCATCGCGATGATGATGGCGATTTCCGATCCGGCTTCTTCACCAAAGGCCGTCATAGCGATCGCTAGGGCGATCGACAGATTGCGCATGACGGTGCCATAAACGAGAGCGATCGCATCGCCCCGGTTAAACGCCAACCTGCCAATCACCGTGCTCAGTACGAAATTGATGGTGTAGAGAATCGCTAGCGGCAGCAAAAACGAGAGTAGCAGCATCGGGTTGGACAGAATATCTTTGGATTTCAGCGCCATTGCCACAAATACGATGCCCAATACACCCAAGGTTGAGAACGCGGGAAACTTCTGCTTGAGATTTTTGTTGTACTTTGTCTGACCGACTTGGGCGATCAAGACCATTCGCGTTAGAACTCCGAGCACCAGCGGCAAAAACACAATCACGACGATTTGCCTAAACACTGATGCCATGGGAATTTCGACGACTGCACCCATGAGCCATTTAGCGTAAAACGGGGTCGCCAGGGACCCCAAAATCAAGCCGATGACGGTCATTTTGACGGCGGCGCTGATATTGCCTTTAGCAAATCCTGTCCAAGAGATGGTCATGCCGCTGGTGGGCAGCAGCGAAGCCAATAGCAACCCCAAAGCGACAAAGGGGCGATCGCCAAAAAAGATCATCGCCAGACCGTAAGCCACAAAGGGCACGACGGCAAAGTTAATCACTTGAGTGACCAATTGCACCTTAATATCGCCACCTGAAAACACCTTCTGAACCTGCAGGTTAATCATCATCGGATAAACCATCAAGAAGGTAAGGGGGATGATAGCGGACTTTAAAAAGGCCGGATTGACGATCGCGCCAAAAATTAGCCCTGCCACCATAAATATTGGAATTGACCAGACCAGATTATTTTTCAGCCAGGCAATTACAGTCCACATACTTTTCGTCCTTATGAGAATTTAGTTAAAACTGGCCAATCGCTTGTTTTGAGAAGCGTTCTGATCACCGGGGTGATGCTTCCAGTCAGCCCAAAGCGCCTCGCCTGCCTGTACCGCGACCCAGAAGCAGCCCTAGCAACACTTCAACAAAACTTAATGGCGATCATTGACAAACGTTTACATGGCACTATTATGAATGTATAACCAGGCAGTTGTAAAGGCTTAAAGTGAAGTTTTGTTTGTTGGCGATCGCGAGACTAAATGCTCGTTGCCCCATCCTCTGGTTGCTACCTTTTGCAAAGGTTGATGGGTCAGCATTCATAGCATCACAGCCGTTTTCCAAAAGAGGTGAATTTTATGGCACAGGTTGTGGTTGTTGGAGCCGGATTAGGGGGATTGTCGACCGCCTATGAGCTGCAGCATTTATTGCCCAAGGCGGCGCATCAGGTGACGCTGATTTCGGACAAGGCGCAATTCACCTTTACCCCCGGCCTGATCTCCGTCATGTTTGGGCACAAAAAGATGTCTGATGTGCAGATTGACCTGAATCAAATTGTGCCGCCCAAAGGGATTCGGTTTATTCACGGGAAAGCCACCCATTTAGATCCCCATGCCCAAAAAATCACGGCGGGGGAGCACACCCTAGATTATGACTACCTGGTGATTGCCACCGGCCCTCAACTGGCAACCGATCTGATCCCCGGTTTAGGGCCAGAAACGGGCTATACCCACTCCGTTTGCAATCCGCACCATGTGGAAATGGCGAAAGCCGCTTGGGAAAAGTTCTTGGCCGATCCGGGACCGGTCATTGTCGGCGCGGCTCCCGGCGCGGGATGTTTTGGCCCGCTGTACGAATTTGCGCTCACCGTTGACCATGAACTCCGCCAGCGCAACTTGCGCGATCGCGCTCCCATCACGATCGTGACGCCAGAACCCTATGTGGGCCATTTGGGCGTGCGAGATGTGAAAAACGCTCATCAAGTGATTCGGCAATTGTTAGAAGAGCAGGGCATTCAATTCATTGAGAATGCGGCGATTACCCGCGTTGAGCCAGAAACGATGGTGCTGGCCGATGGTCAACGCCTACCCTTCAAATTCTCGATGGTGCTGCCCGCTTTTTACGGGGCTCAGTTTTTGCGAGAGGTTCCGGGACTGGCCAATGACAAGGGCTTCATGCCTATGTTGCCCACTCAGCAACACCCTGACTTTCCCTCCATTTACTCCCTGGGGGTCGCCTCTCACCTGGCACAGCCAGACAAAACGGCAGTGCCTATCGGTTTGCCCAAGAGCGGCGAAATGGCTGAGGGCATGGGGATGGCAGTCGCCCATAACATCGCTCGTGAACTGGGCGTAATCAAGTCTGCGCCCGTCAAAGCAACGTTGGGAGCCATTTGCTTTGCTGAGTTTGGGAAAGATGGTCTGGTCTTTATGGCGAATCCGGTGCTGCCTAACCCAGCGACCGGACGTTACGATCGCTCGTTCACCATCCGAGGCCGCTGGGTGCCCTGGGCCAAGCAAGCTTTTGAAATTTACTACATGACTAAAATGCGGGTGGGCGCTGCTGTGCCCTGGTTTGAGAGCCTGGGCCTCAAAGCTTTGTTTGGGATTTCTCTGATTAAAAAGACGGTGCCGAATTCGCCGACGAGGAATGACTCGGCATCAGAAACCGCAACACTGTCGCACTAGTGCTGTCAATACCCGCCTTGTCAGGGTTGTGGGAATCTATAACCCCCCCATCAGCCGGTTGATTTAACTTATGAGGAGAACTACATGTTGCAACAGCTAGTGATTTGGGCGGCAGCGGCGCTGATGGCCATGGCGGGGATCGTCGCCAGTCCAGCCAGCGCGATCGCTCAAACGGTGCCTGCTGACCTTGCCCGCGCCGTGCAAGCAGTGGAAAATCTGGATGCGATGCGATCGGGACTTGCATCGACCCTGGAGGGCAGTGACGCCATGCCCACGGGTGAGACCTTCAAACAGGTCTGCAAACCGGTTGGAATGCGGGCTAAACAGCTCAGTCAAGAAAATGGCTGGCAGGTGAAGCAGATGGCCGCTAAGTATCGCAATCCGGCTCATGCCCCAGACAGTGACACGGCGCGCGCGGCCCTAGCTCGCTTTGAAGACGATCCTGATCTGATCGGGTTTTGGGATCGAGAGACGCTGAATGACCAATCGGGGCTCCGATATTACCGTCGTATCAATGTCGAGGCCAGTTGCTTAGCCTGTCACGGGGCCAAAGGCGATCGCCCTGATTTTGTCAAAGCCAAGTATCCCGAGGACAAAGCCTTTGACTTTAACGTCGGTGATTTGCGAGGAATGTATGCCGTCTTTATTCCTGATGCAGTGAAAACGGCGATCGAAACCGCTATCCAATAAGCCAGGAGAAAACGCTATGGGATTGTCTACCAGCGGGCAACGGTATTGGCTGGGGGGCAGGGCGATCGCCCTGCTGCTGCTAGTGACGCTGACGTTAACACTGTTTGCCAGCGGGGCCCACGCCGAGATTCGCACCATTGAAGAAGCGCCCGGACAAGTGCTATACCAAACCCGCGTAACGCTCCAGGATCAGCACAATCAACGCTGGCAAGCGATCGCCTTTAACCGTCACAAATCCGACGGCACTGAGGTATTGGGTTTGCGGTTAGTCGGCTTTCCAGGAGCCGCCACAATTGCTCGTGCGCAACCGCTCAAGCTGGTCGACGCCCTGGGCCACACCCTGACCGCGCAGGACACCTCCGCGAACATCTTTACCGATGAGGCTGCGCCGGAACCCTATATTGGCCAATATGACTTGGGTGCGGTGCTGGCCGCCATTCAGCCCGCCATACCGTTGGAGTTGCAGATTCCTGTTGAGACGGGCGAGCCGGTGATGTTGCTGATTTCGCCGCCGACCTTGGCCGAGTGGCACCAGTTATTGGAGGCGTGAGGGTATGAGGGTGAGTGTTTAGCAGCGCGGGGGCACTGGGCTGACGAAGGTGACCCTCAGACGGCGTGGAACACCACCGAAAGATTATTGGCGGGCATCGAAACAACTTCCTTCAGGGTAAATCCGGTGTTGTGAGCCACCTCGCAGACAGCTTCTAAATCGCGGACGCCCCAGGCAGGATTTTGCGATCGCAGCGATCGATCAAAGGCTGCATTGCTCGGGGCGGTGTGCTTTCCTGCTTGCTTGAATGGCCCATAAAGGTAGAGCACATCACCGGGTTCAAGGAGTTGGGATGCCCCTGCAAAGAGTCCCTCACCAGCGGCCCACGGCGAAATGTGAACCATGTTGATGTTCACGATCGCTCGTATTTTTGGAGTAGGGTCGGCATGTTGCTGCTGCCAGTCCGTCACGACCTGGGGCCAATCGGGCTGAGTGACATCTAACGCGAGGGGGGCATAGAGGTTATCGCGAGCTGCGATCGCTCGCCAACTGGCAATACTGTCGCGGGCGATGGGGTTGGGGTCACTGGGGAGCCAGGGGCGAGGCGCAAATTGAGCCGCCAAATAGGTCGCGTGCTGTCCTGTGCCGCTGGCAATTTCGAGCACGGTGCCGGTCGCTGGCAGGTGCTCGGCCAAGACCGCCCGAATCGGCTCCCGGTTGCGATCGGTGGCTGGAGCGTATTGGCGCTGGTCGATGAACTGAGGCATGGCAGATTTCGGGAGGTGAGGGTGAATGGGTCTGAAGCGTGGAGCTTGGCAGGTAAAAACTAAGGTGACTTGCGAAAAATTGCGCGAAAAACGGGTAACCCTTTGCCTAATGTGAGGGCTTCGCGATCGGTCTGGGCGGGAAAGGGACTAGCCGCTAGCCAATCTGGGGAAGTGCGTTGAAAGGCAGGATTTTCCGAGAAGCGATCGCACATTTCCACGGCCACTTCTTCGACATCTGATTGCAGCACCACCCGTCCCCCAGCGGGCAAATGTTCTGCCAGGGCTTGCACCAGTTCGGGTTGCACGACGCGGCGTTTTTGGTGGCGTTTCTTAAACCAGGGGTCGGGAAACTGAATGCTGACTTGCTGGAGAGCGCCAGGGGGCAGGGTTTGCAGCAAGTCAGCCAGTGAGGTGTTGGCGTTGCAAAACAAAAAGTGTAGGTTCTTGAACCCGGCGCGATCGCGCTGCCGCAGCGCATAATCGACCAGTGGAGCCCGAATCTCTAAGCCCAAAAAGTTCCAGTCAGGCTGGAGAGTCGCCATCTGGCTGACAAAATAGCCCTTAGCACACCCGATATCAATATGCAGAGGCTGGGTCGAGCGTTCGTAAATTGCCGCCCAGTCAATCTCCCCAATTTGGGTATGGTACTTATCGCTGAGGGGGTTAACGTGTTGCCGAACTCGGACTGCCGCCACGAATGAAACTCCTGAACTGTTGCCAATTTACTACCCTACAGCAGAATTTTAGACCTGTGGGCAAACGGCTGTTGCAGGCACTGCGTGACTTACGGAAAAAGTGAGAATCCCACCTTAGGGATGAGGATCATTTAACAGTCAATTTCTGCAAAGAATAGACCTGACCGGACAAGGGACAGCCGAAACGGCTATCCCAACTGATCGAATTGCCATTCCTTAGAAGCTTTCCTTCAGGGTCTCTCTCAAGGTGAAGGCGGTGTCATCATTCGTGCTAGACACCATGATCATGACGGTGATGGCTTCGGGGTTTTGCAAGCAGACAAAAACTGCGGTCGCATCTTCGGTCGTGCCGGCGACGCTGTTGCCTTCCACTTGGATGTTGCTCAGCCCTTCATTTGTGAGAGCGGTGGTGGAGCGATCGATACAGGTGACGACATCCGTTTCCACCGCGCGCCAGGCGTAGTATAGCCCTGGTGATTGAGCCCGAGCTGGCAACGCGGCCAGGGCCAACCCGGCACCAAGGGCAAAGAGGGTGCTAATCCGCGAGATGACCATAATATTTCCTAACCACTAACACAATGGGGAATGCGATGGATTGACTGAGGCTAGTCTAGCCCCCCAAGGCAATGCTGCCCAACTTTCGGGAGACAGTTCTGGCTAGTTGTGAGGGGCGATCGCCCTCGTCCAAGCAACCTGCCTGGTGAGGAATTGACGATGGCAGATGCCAGTCTGAAAACATACCTAACAGTCGGTGTGGAGCTAATTGAGCGAGCTATGCTGAATATCGTTAGGCAAAGGCAAGGCAAATGACATGAGCAGGGTTGGGCAAACACTACGACAAGGATTGGCGCTCGGTTTATTGATGGGGGCGATCGCCGCTTGTCAACCGGCCATTGCCCCCAATGACTCGTCTGGCCCAGAGACAGTTCCTGACTCGACGACCGAGCAACCAGAATCGTCTGAAAGCCAAGCGGAAACACCTACCCCAACAACGTCAGACACGACTGCCCCCGCTGATAAGCCCTCGGCTCAGGCCCCAGCAAAGGCGCAGCCCATTCCGCTGCTGCCCGCAGAATGTAACAACGCGCAGACCCAGACGGCGATGAACATCTGCGCTCAGGGGGAATATGAGCAGGCGGATACGCGACTCAACAACGTTTACCAGGCGGTCAAAGCGTCAGTAAGTGCAGAAAAAGCCAATCAATTGATCACGGCAGAGGAAGCGTGGCTGACTTATCGCGATCGCTACTGTGATTTTGTCGCGGCCCAGTATGCCGGGGGAACCATGGAACCGCTGGTGTATTCCGGCTGTATGACCGGCCTGACGCAAGATCGCACCGCTGTTTTAGAACAGACAGCTCCCACCCCTCAAGGTTTTGCCACCGCTGATCAGGAACTCAACGCGGTTTATCAAGATCTGCAAGATGTCTTGTCCCCCGACGACCAAGAACAATTGATCGATGCTCAGCTCGCTTGGTTGGACTATCGTGACGCTCACTGTGTGTTCGAAACCGGGAATACCAACACTTGCCTGGCACAGATCACGACCCTGCAGACCCAGCGTCTCGAAGATCAACTTGAGCAGCGATCGCTGTAAAGGCAGCATGAGTTCGTGAGTCATCGTTCTGCGTATGGTGGCGGGCCGACGCTTAAATCCCTGGAGCGCTGCTGACCAGTTGAGCGATCGCGGCCTGCTTAGAGTTGACATGGTATTCACCATAGTCGGCCAAATCATCCAGGCCGATGCAGGTCAAAAGCACCTCGGCAGATAGCCACAAGGCTGATTGCCATAAGAGTCGTTTCCATCGAACCTGCATGGTCGTCACCTCAACCGAATGGAGTGCGCTTAACCGTTCCTGCTCCTTCCAACATGCCCCTTTGATCTACGCGCGATCCACCCAAAATTACGGAACTTTGGGAGTTTTACGGCAAAGGGTTGGGTGTTCTTGCGTAAGTTAGTCACATCTGGCAGTTCCGGTTACGGCGTTTTGAACCGTATTGAGGGCGATCGCACCTTCCCAGTGCGAGTCCCAAGCCCCAACCCAAGACCGGAAAAATTGACCAGGTCAACCTGCCTGCCGTTGCGATATCAATGCCAATCATCAAAGCACTGGTGAGAACGTACTTTTGCCAGTGCTGCCGATGAAGCCGGGGTGGCTGTGGGTGGACGGCATGAGCCGCTTTGGGGGATGGTGATTGCCATTGAGCGATCGCGGCATCGAGCAGGTCCGGCGAGATATCCAGTTCCGCCGCCATTTCCTGGAGCTGTTGCGTGGAGAAGGGTTGCTTGGCCTGCAACGTTAGCGCGGTGCTCAAAATTTCTTGCACGGCCTCATCCGAATAAACCGCAGAGGACTCGGGACTGAGGGATGGCGAAGTCGCTGGATGAAGATGAGACATCGGCACTGAATAGTCAATTTATTGCATATAGCTTATTTTAGTTACTCCTAACCTTATATGCAACTAATTGCATTGTTCGGATTGAGCAATTCTCTCAGAGAATTAATGCGACCTTACGATTAACGCGCCGTTAAAAATCCGCCATTAAAATGACGACGGACTCCGCTCACACATCAAAAGGACAGAGATATGGCCAAGAATTTGCTAGAGCAGTTGCGCGAACTCACCGTGGTGGTGGCTGATACCGGCGACATCCAGGCAATTGAGCAATTTACGCCCCGTGATGCCACCACCAACCCTTCGCTCATCACGGCGGCGGCCCAAATGCCTCAATATCACAGCATTGTGGATGAAACCTTGCTGAAAGCCAAGGAAGAAGCGGGGGCAGAGGCCTCTGATAAAGAGATTGCGAATCTGGCGTTTAAGCGTCTAGCCGTGGCGTTTGGCCTCAAGATTTTGGCGATTATTCCCGGTCGCGTCTCGACCGAAGTGGATGCTCGGCTGTCCTACGACACGGAGGCCACGATCGCCACCGCTCGGGACTTGATTGCCCAATACGAAGCCGCTGGCATGGGCCGTGAACGGGTGCTGATCAAAATTGCCTCCACCTGGGAAGGCATCAAAGCTGCTGAAGTGCTGGAAAAAGAGGGCATCCACTGCAACCTGACGCTTCTGTTTGGCATCCATCAAGCGATCGCCTGTGCCGAGGCGGGCATTACCCTGATCTCGCCCTTCGTGGGTCGCATTCTTGACTGGTACAAAAAAGAAACTGGCAAAGAGTACGAACCAGCCGAAGATCCGGGCGTGCAATCTGTGACCGAAATCTACAACTATTACAAGAAGTTCGGCTACAAAACTGAGGTCATGGGCGCGAGCTTCCGCAACCTTGGCGAGATTTGTGAACTTGCGGGCTGCGACCTGCTGACCATTTCTCCCAACCTGTTGGCGCAACTCAAAGCGCAGGAAGCGGTGCTGGAACGCAAGCTTGACCCGGCCAAAGCCGATACCCTGGACATCGAGAAAATCACGATGGACAAAGCAACTTTTGACCAAATGCATCAGGAAGATCGCATGGCGTCGGAAAAGCTGGATGAGGGCATCAAGGGCTTTAGCAAGGCGCTGGAATCTTTGGAACAACTGCTGGCCGATCGCCTCGTTAAACTCAGCAAAGGCGAGGAACTGGCGAATCACGCGACGCAAGATCTCTTTGCCGCCTACGATCTCGATGGGGATGGCCTGATCACCCGCGAGGAATGGATGGGCACCGATGCGGTTTTTGATGCCCTGGATCTGGATCATGACGGCAAGGTCACCGTAGAAGAGTTGAGCTGCGGTCTGGGTGGGGCTTGCCAGTTGGTGTAGTGCCCGCTGAAAGGGGGTGGGTGGAAAACTGGGCTAGTTGATCAGCGTTATGCTTGAAGTGAGTAGCCTGGTTTTCCTAATTGTGCGATCGCTGCGTGGATATACAGCCGTATCTAGAAACCGCTAGACGCCGCCGTCAGCTTGAGCAAGAACAGCTCCGAAAGAGGCGACTGCAAGGCTTGCAGGCCGCTCAGACGGCGGCACGAATGCTGCGGGAAAGGTTTGGGGTGAGCCGGGTGGTTGTCTTCGGGTCGGTGTTGGAGGAGCCAGCCTTTCACGCCCAGTCGGACATCGACTTGGCAGCTTGGGACTTACCCCCGGAGCAGTATCTCCAAGCGGTGGCTCAATTGCTGGCGCTGTCAGAGTTTTCGTTTGATTTAGTCCCCGCCGAGTCGGCCAGTCTCTATATGCAAGCCGCGATCGCCAACGGAAAACCGCTATGAGTCAGTATCGGGTTCTGGTAGCACGGCTGCAAAATGAATTGGCGCGCTTAGATCAAGTCGTAGAATCGGCTGAATCCCAAGCTTCCAAGGCCAAACGAACCCAGGATGAGGATTTTTTGAAAGCGGCAGCTCTGAGCCTGCAAAACTACTACATGGGCGTGGAACGCATTTTTGAAGAGATCGCCAAACAGGTCGATCAGTCCATACCCGCAGGCGCAAGCTCTCATCAACGGCTGGAACAAATGCGCTTAGAGATTCCAGCCACCCGTCCAGCCGTGTTATCTGCTGATACTGGGCCTCAGATTGATACCTTGCGAGCGTTTCGGCATGTTGTCATGCATCGATACGGATTTGAACTGCACCCTCAGCGAGTTAGTGAGCTGGTTGAGCAATTAGCAGACTGTCATCAATTGCTGAGTCGTGATGTGCAAAGTTTTTGTCAATTCTTATGGCAAATTGAGCGATCGCTAGGATGAAATATCTTCTGCGCTTGTCCCGTATGCCTGACCTGATGGTCATTGGACATAGAGTATGGACTTGTAATGGCCATCAATTATCTAATATCTAAATGACGACCACACTTGATAAAACTCCTCAAACTGTTGTCAGTGAAGCGGTGCAGGGATTCCGTGAGGCCGGGCAACAGCGACCGGACGGCAAGACCGTGACTGCGGCGCTGCTGGCATTGGAAAGAGACACCAAACGAGGTAAGCAATCCCTGCCGTTAGAGTCCTTGTTGGGCACTTGGCGGTTGTGTTTTAGTGCGGGAAAGAAAGCTAAATTTCAGTCGGGAGAGCCGGTCGGCAGCGGGTTTTATATGCCAAAGTTAGCGATCGCTCGCATTTCCTTTACCCGTCCTGTAGAGAGTGAGCCCTCACTGGCGATCGCCAATGAACTTCATGTGGGTCCTCTCTCCGTCCGCTTTACGGGACCAGCTCGATATCCCGGACAGAAAAACTTGCTCGTGTTTGACTTCACCCATTTGCAGGTGCGCTGCTTTGGGCTCATGGTTTATCGCGGTGAGGTCGGCAGTAAAAAACGCGCTGGCCAATCGTTTGCCGACACCGCGATCGCGAAGCTGCCCTTCTTTGCCTTCTTTACCGCGACGGATGACTACATTGCCGCTCGCGGGCGGGGGGGCGGTCTAGCGATTTGGATTAACGAAAAGCGGGAAGCAGAGTAGCGATCGCGATCGTCTAAAATGCGGTACAAAACTCCCGTGTCTACGCTAGCAAGCCCACCTCTCGTGCCCATGTGCCTCAAGAAACCGGGTTTCTCGCCATGCGGCACGGGTACGCAAGAACTCTCCGGATTGGGGCAAAATTGTCGCGAAATTTCATAGCAGCAGTTCTGTCATTAAATTGGGCATGAAGAGGTTTCGCTACCTGACATTGACGATATTGACCGCAGGGTTGCTCTGGCTCCATCAGAGCACGCTTTGGGCCATGCCTTTTGGCCTTCCCTCAGAAGGGGCCGCCGCAACCCAGGAAGCCCCTGCCATCGCACCAGCCAAGGAAATTCGCGGCGTCTGGCTGACCAACGTGGATAGCGATGTGCTCTTTTCGCGGACCAAGGTCGATCACACGCTGCAACAGTTGGCCGATTACCACTTCAACACCGTTTATCCAGCCGTTTGGAGTTGGGGCTATACGCTCTTTCCGAGTCATGTGGCAGAACGAGCGATCGGCTATAAACAAGGGCTCTATCCAGATTTTGATGATACGGGGCGCGACGAAGCGCTGGAAAATGCCCAGGGCGATCGCGATGCCCTGTTAGAAGTCGTCACCTTGGCCCATGCCCGCCATCTGAGCGTCATTCCCTGGTTTGAGTTTGGCTTTATGGCTCCGGCGGCCTCCCCGCTAGCCCTGCGTCACCCCGATTGGCTGACGCAAAAACGCGGCGATTTGCCGGGGGCACGCCTCTATCAAGAAGGCGACCATACCCGCGTGTGGCTCAATCCGTTTCATCCCGAGGTGCAGCAATTTCTGCTGGAGTTGGTCGGCGAACTCATGGCGAATTATGCAGTTGATGGACTGCAATTGGACGACCACTTTGGGCTGCCCGTAGAGTTTGGCTATGACGCCTACACGGTAAATCTTTATCGGCAAGAGCACGGCGGACAAGCGCCGCCGGCCAATCCGTTAGACCCGGAGTGGATGCAGTGGCGAGCCGACAAGATCACCCAATTTTTAGATCGCCTGTTTCGCGTGGTGAAGGCCAGACGCCCGAATGCCATCCTTTCCGTGTCGCCCAATCCAGCCCACTTTGCCTACCACCGCTATTTACAAGATTGGCCCCGCTGGCGCGAGCTGGGCTATGTCGAAGAACTCATCGTTCAGGTTTATCGCAACAGCGCCGAGAGCTTTCGCCAGACTCTGCGCGATCGCGACCTTCAGCGATCGCGGCAGGTCATTCCCACGGGTATCGGCATTCTCACCGGCCTGAGAAATGCGCCCGTACCGATTTCTCTGATTCGCCAACAAGTACAACTGGCTCGTGAAATGGGGTTTGATGGCGTCTCGTTTTTCTTTTATGAAACCCTCTGGCAAGTTGCGCCCGGAGAAACTCTGGGCGATCGCACCCATGCCCTCAGGCAGTTGTTCGCCGGACCCCAAACCCGCAGCCAAATTTGATTTTCGCGCTGGGTGCTTGATCGGGGAAAGAACTGAACAAGTGCCTCAATATCAGCCCGGACATAACATAAGCCCTAGTATGATGTGTTGCAATTCTTCAGCCTACTGCCTTGGCAAAAAAAACAGTCGGTGACTCGCTAATCCGCATGCTGACTCCTTAATCCCTAAACTCAAACTAAGTAAGTAAGGTGTATTCCACCATCTAGGTTGGGTAACCAGTGCCAGAAATCACCATGGCAAAGCGATGATTCTGAGCTTTCGTCGCAATTTTGGATGAATACATCGTAACGTGTAGATATACTAATCGATTAGTATTCTGCTCTGACAAGCCTTCTCACCGCAACTAATTCTCAAAATCAGTTTAATCGCTCACTAAAAATTAAATATATAGAGGCTTGACGGGTGACCCAATCAATTTTGCATACTGTCATTTTTTGCGGCAAGAAATGAACAATGTTTATATCAGTAGATTTGTGGGCATAATTAAATCGGTATTCAAGAAAAAATCACAGCGCTAGCAGTCCTTCTATCCCCTTAAAGGAACAATACAAGATGAAAGCCCTGCTCTTAGGCTATTACGGCTATAGAAACATTGGAGATGATCTCTTTGTCAAAAGCCTGGTAGATTATTTTACTTTAAACAAAATAGGTGCATCTTTCATATGCAATGAAAACTATTACAACTCATATTTTGAGGAAATTGCAAATATTGATTTTTACAATGATTCGGAAGTCTCTAAACTGAAACGCCTAATGCTAGTAGCAGAAAGTGATTATATTGCTTGGGGAGGAGGAACTCTACAACTCGATAGTAAACCTACAAACTTAATCAACCTTAGAAGAATCTCTAGTTTGTTTAGAAGAAAGTTTGGCTTTTTAGGTGTTGGGCTCGAAGGCTCACGTATCAATGCCGAAAAATCCACGAAACGATTGTTCGAGAATTCAGATTTTATCTATCTGAGAGACAAGGCCTCTTATGAAGCTATTCAAAACAATATGGATTTTGCTGGAAAGGCTTTTTTGGGAGGTGATTTAGCCTTTTTGTCGTTAGGTCAGTACAGTGAATTCCTGAATAAAAAACAGCGTGATTCTATCCAAAATGTCAGGGTAATCGCATCTAATTTGGTATAAATTGTACTTGACAGAATGACAGCGACAGGAAGCTGAAGATTTGTTGCCCTTAAGACAGCGGGAAAGTGGTGAAGCCGCGTTAATGGGAAA
>Ga0008836_100256_pt1 | contig 45681 bp, 40 predicted proteins | sample HotLakConsUCCR28_FD_62214 | JGI IMG/M metagenome (GOLD analysis project Ga0008836, IMG submission 62214) | Hypersaline microbial mat communities from Hot Lake, Washington, USA - Hot Lake Consortium UCC-R28 (Hybrid Assembly) ... | reverse complement strand
CGGCGAGTTACACTCTGTTGGGGTCGGGGGCATCTTGATAAACCGCTGAATGTTTTGTGGTTATTACATTCTCGCTGGCTTTTCACCCCGACCCCTCTTGGCTGGTGAGATATCCGGGTTAAACTAAGAGCAGCGTTTGGTTGCGATATGAATACGCCACAGACACGGGAAATTGCTTCAGAGGTGCCGATCTTTCAAGCGATCGAGCAAAAAGAGGATTTTCTATTTGTATTGGGAGCGTTGTTTGCGCGGGTCATCAGCTTGCAAAAAGCGGCTGAGATAATGGGGATGGAGGTTGATGGTTTTCTCAAGACGCTGGATTTACTCGGGCTTGAGTTTTCTTATCTGACTGACGAAGATGTCGCGATTGAAAAGTCCTGGTGATTCTGTGCAGGTCGTTTTCAATACTTCACCGTTGGTTTTCCTTGCGAAACTGGACTATCTAGAGGTGTTTCTTGATGATGAAATGGTCTTCTGGGTTCCTCCGGCGGTCGCAGCTGAACTCACGGCCAAGACGGATGCTGCTAGTGAGAAGATTCAGCAACTCATGTTTTCGGAAAGGCTGCAAGTCAGGCAATCGTGCCTATCTTCTCTAACAAATGGTTTACAGCGCAAATTAGGTTCCGGGGAATCAGAGGCGATCGCTTGAGCAATTGAACTGAACGCTGATTATGTGTTGCTCGATGATGCTGCGGCTCGACGAGAGACAATGCAGTTGGGGCTGATTGTCAAAGGCACGCTAGCGGTTATTCGTAAGCTGATGTCTGAGGGAAAAATTGATTCTTTGTCTCTGGAAGACCTTTATCAACGACTCCAAAGCATCAATTTCAGAATCAAGCGTTCTGTATTTGACCAAATCTTTTTGGAATGATTGTTTTGAAGAAGGAGGCGTTGGCGCAAGCCTGTCCACAGGGCGATCGCACTCCCCAGCAGCGTAGCGGCGATCGCCCACTAACGCAGCTGATCCACGTTCTCGTAGAGATCGGCAAGGTCGCAGACGAAACCGATGCTGGCAAATTCCACGCGATCGCCCGCTCGAAAGACCTCAGGCACCCAGAGATTATCCGCTCGACGCTGAAACCGCTCGACTAGAAGCTGTTTCTGATGAATCAGTACGTACTCCTCAAGCAGCGGATTGGACTGATAGTCGATAAACTTATCGCCTCGGTCAAACGCTTCTGTTGAGTCGGATAAAACTTCGATAATCAGCTTGGGATACAGAATAAACGCTTCGTCAGAGCGGCGGTCACGTTCGTCACACGTCACGGCCAGGTCGGCGTAGTAAAAAAGATTCAATTCCGGCAAACGCACTTTCATATCGGCAGCATAGGCCAGGTACCCCGAACCTCTTAGATGGTTGACGAGCAGCGCCGAGAGATTACCGGTGATGATGACCTGGGCTTTACTGGCACCCGCCATTGCCACAATTTGTCCCTGCACATATTCGTGCTTGATGGGACTGATGCGCTCAATCTCCAAATATTCCTCTGGGGTGAATGAGGCGTAGTGCTTGCCGACAGTCATGATTGGTCTGGGGATCTAGGTGAGATCGCCGTTCACTCTATATTGTGGCATTGCGAGCTTTAGCGATCGCACTCCCCATCAGAGTAGGGGCGATCGCCCTTCGGACAGGCTGCGCCTTTCTTGAATACCGTTAGGCTATACGCCCTGCTAAACCTCTTAAGCAGTCTGTTGAGTTGTCAACATGGAGATTGGTAAATCAACTTCAATCGCTTGAGAACTCGCGGTCTTGCTGTAGTGCTCCAAGGTGATACCAACGGGTTGACCATCGCTGTCTAGGTCGATAATCAGGTTTTCGTTGATGACTTCGGATTCAACGCTAGGGCGATCGCTGATGTCGATATAGAGCGTATCGGTGTCAGGAAAATAGCTGAGCTTCATGATGGTTCTTCCCCTCGTTGTTGCCGCCGATAAAAGTTGCGATCGAAGAATGCGTTGTGAATGGTTTCTCCATCTTCTAGGGTGATGACTCGTAATGCGCGATCGCCCATCTCAGGAATGTTACCCCAGTACACATTGAGAGATGTAATGATTATTCTCCCTGCCAGCGTTGAAGCGATCACTTTACAAAGTATATAAGCAAAAAATATCTTTAAACCTTTAGAAGTAGGGCATAAATTATATTAAAAGAAAACACATATAGTGTCAAAAAATCCGTTTCTAAATTCTCAATAAGTCCAGCCAAATAACCATCTTATTCATTTTCGCAGTGCAGATAAAAATGCTGTCCTACTCCAGTTTTTGCAGAAGACGCGAGAGAGGTATATCTATCACGATAATAAACATATGATTCATCAACTAAATCGACAGAAGCCTTTAAAGCTTCGGACACCTCCTGCACTACAATTCCATGGATTTTTTCTTTCGAAGATTCATAAGTAGAAACTAAATCGTATTTATCAGATTTAAAGTTATGCAACTCGGCCCAAGCCATACTCTTAAATATCTCGTCATCATCGGTATGCAAGTCACAAAAGCCTTTATGTGCTCGCTGATTACGTTCGTGGCGTAGCGGCAGACCAGCTTTTTCTAGTACTTTAAGATTCTTGATCAATTGGGAATTACTTCTTCTCAACGCTTTAGATATTTGCTTTACATTCAAACTGTGGTCAGAAATTTGAAGCTCCAATACTTCGTTCACGAAGTGAAAAGAAATATCTCGTAAGCTCGAAAATCTGAATAAAGTTAGGTCGATAATAGACTTTAGCCATTCATATCTGTTAATGTCTTGCACAACTGATTGGATTGGAACTTGTTTGACTCCAAGCATTTGTGGGATTACACGTAAATCTACAAATTGCTGCTCTAAAGCATTGAACCTAATATATGTAAGATACGCATATGCCATATGTGGATCGGCTTCAACGAATTCATCCCAATTTGTATATGAATGCTCAAATAGAAAGTAGGTGCCTATAGAGTCGTAAAGAATGCCTTTGAATTTTGATGCTTCCAAATCCCACCAGTAATAATGTTCTTTCATTCGTTTTATGCTTTTCTAGAAGTTTGACTCACTTTGACAGTGCTACTAATCTCTATGCTTTTAGAAAACTGAGAATTGCACCTTCTTGCAGTCTGGCTTTGAGATACTTTTCAGCGCATTGCTGGGCATGGAAGCAGACCGCATCATAGTTGGGCCACTGCTCGGCCCGTAGCTCTCGACCCGCAGTTCTAAAATCGCCTTCGGCTTTCTCAATCCATTCTTGGGTCAGTGGCTTCATAGAGCACTTTGCCTTCAGCGACGATTTCTTTCATAAAAAAATCTCCCATCTCTAGTCGTTGACGCAGCAACTCAGGGGTCCGCACGAGTAAATCTAAAGGAAATTGAGGGCGAACTTGAAACCGAATTTCAGCCGCTTTCCGAGGAGAATGGCCCTCAAATGGCATCACCACCAGCAAATCTACATCCGAGTCTTCGTTCGGTTCACCATAGGCATAGGAACCAAACAAGATGATGCGCTCAGGGTGGAACTGCTCCGCAATTTGCTGACTCAGCGCTTCGATTTGCGACATTTCGACCATGCCGACTCTCCATTCAAGACATCATCTCTGCTGTGTCTAGTTTAGGCTCATCCGCATTCAGATATGAGTACAGCACATCTGGATCAAGGTCAGCGTCGTTAGGCCAGTAAACCGTTCCCAGTTCGGGATGCACTTTGACTTGAGCAAAGAAATCAGGCTGTTGTAAAGGGGCAAAAATGCCTGTGAAATCGATCAACTTGGAAATTTGCAAATCCCCGCTCACGCCATCTTCAAAGACAAGATGCAGCGTGTAATCGTCTTTCGGTTCAACCGCAATAATGTCTTGTAACATAGCTCATTCCAGGGGTGCGATTTTGTTCAGAGGCGCTTGCTGCCGCGCTAAATCCCAGTTCTGTTGTAGCTCTGCCTGATGCTGGGCGGCCCACTCGACGACCAACCCTAGCGTTCTGGGCTTGAGCTTACCTTCTAAAACGGCAAGCGTTTCGATTTCGATGATAGCCTTCTGTTTGCCGTAGCGCACATGAAAGTGAGCAGGCGTGTGGTCGTTGTAGTACATGGCAACAATAATGCCGAAAAAACGACTGACTTCTGGCAAAGTTCACTCCTCCTTTAAGTAGCTCAGAACCCCGGCTTCTCGAAGAAGCCGGGGTTCTCTTGTGGGGGCTACACCGTGGCGAGTTCGGGGGCTTGGCGTTTGAAGACGAGGCGTTCGTTTTCCACATCGGCGTAGATGCGATCGCCGTTCACAAAATCCCCCCGCAAAATGCCCTTGGCGATGGGCGTTTCTAGCTCCTTCTGGATGGCGCGCTTGAGGGGACGGGCACCGTAGACGGGGTCGTAGCCGACTTGGGCCACCCAATCCAGCGCCTCTTCGGAGAGCACGAGGGACATCTTGCGATCGCCCAGTCGCTGCTCCAGCCGTTGGATTTGCAGCCTGACGATTTCCTTCAGTTGCTCTTGCCGCAAGCTATGGAAGATGATTAGCTCATCCACCCGGTTCAAGAACTCAGGGCGGAAGTTGGAGCGCATCGCCTCCATGACGCGATCGCGCATCAGGTCATACTTCTCGTCATCCCCCGCCAGATCCAGAATGAACTGGGAACCGACGTTGCTGGTCATGATCACGACCGAGTTGCGGAAGTCCACCGTGCGCCCCTGAGAATCAGTCAGGCGACCATCATCCAAGATTTGCAGCATGATGTTGAACACATCGGGGTGGGCCTTCTCGATTTCGTCGAAGAGGATGACCGCGTAGGGCCGACGACGAATCGCCTCCGTGAGCTGCCCGCCTTCCTCAAAACCGACATATCCGGGAGGAGCCCCGATCAGGCGCGCTACCGCGTGCTTCTCCATATATTCCGACATGTCGATCCGCACCATCGCGTCTTCCGTGTCGAACATGTAGGTCGCCAGCGCCTTCGCCAGTTCCGTCTTACCGACCCCCGTAGGGCCGAGGAAGATAAAGCTCGCGATCGGCCGATTCGGGTCCGCCAGTCCGGCGCGACTGCGCTGAATCGCATCCGCCACTGCCGTCACCGCCTCGTCTTGCCCGACGACCCGCTGGTGCAGTTCGTCTTCCAGGTGCAGCAGCTTCTCCATTTCCGACGCCACCAGCTTGCTCACCGGAATGCCCGTCCACTTGGAGATGATTTCGGCGATATCTTCCTCCGTCACCTCTTCCCGCAACAGGGATTGACCCGTAGTTTGGGCGTTGTCGAGCTTCTCTTCGGCCTGCTCCAGCTGGCGTTGCAGGTCGGTGAGCTTGCCGTACTTCAGCTCGGCGGCGCGGTTCAGGTCGTAGTTGCGCTCCGCCTGCTGAATTTCAATGTTGACGTGATCCAACTCCTCCCGCAGTTTTTGAATGTCGTCGATCAGGTCTTTTTCCGACTGCCACTGAGCATTCAACCCGGACTGGGTTTCCTTCAGGTCCGCCAGTTCTTTTTCCAACCGTTCCAGTCGATCCAGCGATCCGGCATCGGTCTCATTCTTGAGAGACAAGCGCTCCATCTCAAGCTGGAGGATCTTGCGATCCACTTCGTCCAGCTCTTCTGGCTTGGAGGTGATCTCCATCTTCAGCTTGGCGGCAGACTCATCCACCAGGTCGATCGCCTTGTCAGGCAAGAAGCGATCGCTGATGTACCGCGTCGACAGCACCGCCGCCGCCACCAGCGCACTGTCGGAAATCTTCACCCCGTGGTGAACTTCGTAGCGCTCCTTCAGACCCCGCAGAATCGAGATCGTGTCCTCGATGGTGGGCTGATCGATAAACACCTGCTGGAAGCGGCGTTCCAGAGCGGCATCTTTCTCGATGTACTTGCGGTACTCGTCCAGGGTCGTCGCGCCGATACAGCGCAGTTCGCCCCGCGCCAGCATCGGCTTCAGCAGGTTCCCGGCATCCATTGCGCCCTGGGTCGCCCCCGCCCCGACAACGGTGTGAATCTCGTCAATGAACAGCACCATCTGCCCTTCCGAATCTTGCACTTCCTTCAGGACGGCCTTCAGGCGCTCCTCAAATTCGCCGCGATACTTGGCTCCGGCAATCAGGGCACCCATGTCGAGGGCGATGATTTTGCGATCGCGCAACGACTCCGGCACGTCCTTACTGATGATGCGCTGGGCCAGTCCTTCGGCAATAGCGGTCTTACCGACCCCCGGCTCCCCAATCAGCACCGGGTTGTTCTTCGTCCGCCGCGACAAAATCTGAATCGTGCGGCGAATCTCATCGTCCCGCCCAATCACCGGGTCGAGCTTGCCCAACCGCGCCAGTTCCGTCAGGTCGCGGCCATATTTTTCCAGCGCTTCGTATTTGCCTTCGGGGTTCTGGTCGGTCACTTTCTGGTTGCCTCGCACGTCTTTAATGATGCCTCTGAGCTTATTTTCGTCTAATCCAAATTCTTTGAACACGGCTTGACCAAAGCGATCGTCCTTCGCGTAGGCCAACAGCAAGTGCTCGATGGAAATGTACTCGTCGCCCAAGTCTTTGCGGTGACCATCGGCGCGATCGAGCAGCTTGTCCAGACTGTTGCCCAGGTATACCGAGCCGCCCGCATTGCTGATCTTGGGCTGCTTATTGATGAACTCGGTAGTGCGATCGCGCAGGTTCTGCACGTTCACCTCGGCCTTGTTGAACACGGAGGTCGCCAGTCCTTCCTGCTCCAGCAGCGCCCGCATCAGGTGCTCACTCTCAATCTGCTGGTGCTTCGACTCTTTAGCAATTTCCGGCGTCCGCACAATGGCCTGCCACGCTTTTTCGGTAAATTGATTCGGGTTGGTGGGTTGCATTCGGCTCTCTCCTCGGCTAGCAAGATGTGTAGGGGAATGGGTGTGAAGGTGTAATGGAAAATATGAATAGAAGTTTTGAATTTTGAGTTCTTAGTTTTGAATTAACTCAAAATTCAAAATTGAGAACTATTAACTCTAACCACCCTCTAGGCTTTCGCTTCGACTGTCGTTCTCTATATCACTATGAAGGATCTTGCCAATTTTCTGGGGTGTGATGCCGAATGCTAAAGGTCGCGATCGCCCTACCCTGCCCAGCATCCCCCCTTCAACTCCCTACCGATCACCCTCTTGTTGCCACGGCCATCCTGGCCGTTCTTTCATATTCCGGTGGGGTGAGGCAGGCGAGGACGCCTACCCAACAGGTTTTCTATCGTTTTTGAGCAGGGTGGAGAATCGCGATCGCCCTATCCTTTCAAGCTTCCACCTTTCAACTCCCCACAAATAACCCTCTTGTGCAACGGCCATCCTGGCCGTTCTTTTGCATTGGCCATCCTGGCTGTTCTTTAATATTTCGATGAGGTGGAGCAGGCGAGGACGCCTACCCAACGGGTTTTCTATCGCGTTTGAGCAGGGTGGAGAATCGCGATCGTCCTATCCTTTCAAGCTTCCACCTTTCAACTCCCCACAAATAACCCTCTTGTGCAACGGCCATCCTGGCCGTTCAGTCTCTGAAATAGCAGGCCAGAGGCCCGCCCGACAAGAGTTCTTTCAAGCTTTTGGTAAGGAGCAGGGCATTCTAAAAAAACACCTCACATTCCAACCATGAAAGAGCCAGAACTCAAAATCACCCAGAGAATGCTGCCCCACTGGGAATATGATGGCTCAATCTACTTCATCACCTTCAACACCTGGCAAAGGCTCCAACTCTCATCACCCGCTCAGCAAGTCGTGCTCGACGTCTGCCTCTTCTTCAATACCCAGCGCTACGAACTGTTTGCCCTCGTCGTCATGCCCGACCACGTTCACATGCTAATCCAACCGCTGCTCAAAACCGAAGAAGAATACTGGTCGCTCAGCAGCATTATGCACAGCATCAAAAGCTACAGCGCTAAACAAATCCTCAAAGTGATGCCCCATATCGGCACAATTTGGCAACCCGAACGTTACGACCACATCGTCCGCGACGATCGCGCCTTCACCGCCATGTGGAACTACATTCGCCAAAACCCTGTGAAAGCTAACTTAGCTGACTCATCAGATTCCTATCCATTCTTTTGGCAAAAAGATGCTGTGCCAGAATACCAAGAGAAATGACGATGCCACTGCATGAGCGATCGCTGCCCATCAACTCGGTGATTCACCTGCACACCCACTGCGATGAAAACTTGCAGGGAGCGATTTCTGATGAATTGGACAGTCTGTCAGAGTGATTTTTGGAGGTGATTAGCGATCGCCCTACACCAATTCCCAATCAGCTTTAAGAATACTGAGTTTGGAACTTTTCACTCCTAGCTGTTCGCATGCAACGACAAAGTCTTTAACCTGCTGCTGACTCAAGGACAATCCACCTTCCTGCAAATGGTTGATGTAATTAATCACCGTATTGGTTGTCAAAGGTTCCTCAATTTCCTCTAGTAGAACTTCCATTCTCAGTTCATCACATACAGCTTTAATATCAGATGCAGTAAATCTTGAGCTTTTCTCTGCAATCTCTCCGAAATTGATTAGATTATCTTCAAAAGGAATTTGCAAACTTGAAAAATATAGTTTGTACATTGCTTGCCGTTCATTTTTGTCAGGCGGAAAAATTGGGATTTTCCAGTCTAATCTTCCAGAACGTTTGAGTGCTCCGTCTAAAGCTGACAAATAATTTGTGGCTGCAATGACGAGCACATCATGACTTTTAAGATTTTCTAATTCAATCAATAACTGATTGATCGTCGCCTTTTGATCAGTATGAGCATGTGGATCATTTCTGCTAAAGCCAATGCTATCTAACTCATCAATAAATAGTAGTGATGGACACCTTCTTTTTGCTTGAGAGAAAATCTTCTGAATGTTTTTCTGAGTCTGACCAATCCAAATTGATTTGATGTCCGCAGGCGAGAACTGCAAAAAATATCTTTCAGATTCGTTGGCAAATGCTCTAGCTAAAAGTGTCTTGCCACATCCAGGTAATCCATAGAAAATAATCCCGTTAACGGTGCAGGAATAACCTCGCTCTTGCAACTGCAATATTTTTCGTAGTTTTTGCTTTTCCTCTTCAAGCCCAGCCACATCAGAGAATGAAGTTAACTTGACTTGTTGCCTACTCTCACTAGGCAGCTTTGAAGTGATTCCTGTAGGCGTAATTCTAAGAGATGGATAATTTAATGTATCGAATGAAACCGGAATGAGTCGGTGATTCTCATAATCTGGAGCCATGACAATCAACTTGACATTCAGGGAAAGGATATTTGGCAATAAAGAATTTAGCATTTCCTTTATCTTCTTTATTTGATAATAGTTCCGAGCAATCTCAAAGCCCGGAAGAACTAACCAAATTTCCTGTAAATGCTTGGGCCATCCTGAAGACTTATCAAGTAACCTACCTATGAGATCGAGAAAAACCGTTTGAGTGTTATTACCCTTTGAACGTAAGGTTTCAACCTCAACAATTACTTTATTAGTCACATAAACATCAGGTCTCCTGTTGACTTCTTCTGGTACAAGAGATTTCTGGTGCTCAGTCAGTTTTGTTATTTCTGGATTTGAAGATCTGGATTCTTTCGCAGATTTAGATGATCTCGCTAATACTTCACACTTGATGTCTTGTAAGTGATGTCCAGCATTTTCAAGTGTTTTGATGGCAAAAAACTTAAGATATACGTGTTCGTCACTTTCATATCCCCAAACCAGTTTTTCAAAATGTACGCTACTCATTTTGAGGAGTAGTTGCGACTCTGCTTGAACTTGAGCCTTTTGGAGTTCCAGAAAATAATCAAGGAGGCTAATTTCTTCTTCTCCAACCTCAAACTCTGGAACCTCCATCAATAAGCGCAAGTGGGCAAGTATCTCTTCCCTACAATCAATCAGAGAATCTTCAGAGAACTTATACCTCAATGTAAAGGTTAAAGGAATTTGGTTGGAAACTCGTTCTATTAGATATCCCAGTAAATCAGTTTTGGAGTGACTTCGGATCTCCTGTTGAGAGGGACACTGAAAGATGACAAACGATTGCTCTTGATTGTATTTGTTTGCGTAAAGAGAAAGCTGCTCAAACTTCTCATCAAATTCTTCTGAATCCAGAAGATCTAAACCTGTTTCTCCCAAAATTACGCTCGACATCGTTGAGCGGTTAAACCGAAGTATCCCTGTACCTGCCCAGATGTTTGCTTCATTTCGATTCTGGTTCAAGTCTTCAGATATATTGCCTATCGTTTGACTGAATGCGAGAGGAGTTCCGGGTGAGCCTTGATATTGATATTTTCTGATTAGTTCATAAGATAGAATTCTGAAAACTAAATCTGTGAGAAAGTCTTTATTTTCAGGGAGCAAGAACAAGGCAATCGGTTGATTTGAATCTAAACTAGCCTGGAATCTCTCATATTCGTGCTCTGAGCCAAAATCAAATAGGTAATAAAACAGATCATGTTTCACTGAAATGATCTTCTGTTCTTTGCTTGCTGTGTTGGAAGCTTTTTGAGAGAAGTCCGCTTGCTTGTTAATATTGTTTTTCAGAGTGATATAAATTCTGCTATCGAGTGGCAAATCAATGGAAAAATAGGGCGCAGCATACAATCCACATGTATCAAGCATCGTATTGACACTTTCCACAAAAGCTTGGCTACGTCTGCTGTAACCAAAGCGATTCATAATAGATTTGACTCGTAAAGTTTTATGGCTTCTTCCACTTCCCTCTAGTTCTTTTCTGACTGTGGAAAAATATTCTTGGGCTGCAAATTCAATGTCCATAGCTTAACTTGGGGAACCAGGCTTACGTAATTTCTCTGAGTCTTCCCAAAATTGAGCGTTGCTAACGTGGAGGAGCGGTAATGATGGGGCCGCGATGAAAATGTCCTATGAGATCGCCCTCCAATCACCTCACTGGAATTGAGACAAGCGTTGAGCGGTTGGTTGAGTGGGGAAATCGCCTGTCCGTCTCAGTCCTTATATTCGCTGGTTAGGGTGTCTTTTGCGCGATCGCCCCAAGCAAACTGTCCTAAGCTAAACGTAGCTCTATAGAGATTTTTGTGATGTTGAGCCAAGCGAACCTGGAGCAAACCCTGATTGCAACTCTGCGCCAACTGCCTCCCGATAAGCAACAGGAAGTCCTCGAATTCACTGAATTCTTACGGCAAAAGCTGCTGACCCAATCAGGAACCGCCAAGCCTTCTCTACAAGCACTCGCGAGCTTGCCCTTGTCCCAACGCCATCAGCTTTTAGAACCTTTCATTGCAGAGACAGCCGAAGATTTCAAAACCGATCCCGAACTGACCGAATTTGCTGTACTCGACGGCGAAGACTGGGAGTTTCCTGATGCCGAATCCTAGCAGGGGCGAAATTTGGCTGGTGGACCTTGACCCGACCCGTGGTCAAGAAATTCAAAAAACGCGACCTGTTGTGGTCATCAGCACCGATCTTTTTGCGCCGATTCCCCTGCGCATCGTCATCCCGATTACAAGCTGGCAAGATAAGTTCGATCGCCGCCCCTTCATGGTCAAACTCCCCACTAGCCCAGCCAACGGACTCATAAGAGACTCTGCTGCCAACGTTCTGCAAGTTCGCAGCTTATCAACTCAACGCTTCGTCAGATTACTCGGAAAATTAGAAGCAAACCTGATGCAAGAAATTCTTGCTGGATTGGTCATTTGCGTCGATTACGAAGGTGCACCCTGACGTGACTGCTCTGCCACAGTCATGCTGCAAGTCGGTGATCGCCTCCCACACGCTAAACTTCAGCTATCAGTATTGATGAGACAGCCTATGTTACCTACGACGGAACCGCAGGTGCATTTGTGGACGCGGGACGAATATTATCGACTCGCAGACCTGAACTTTTTCCAAGGTCGGCGGGTCGAACTCATTGAGGGGCAGGTGATTGACATGGCCGCGATGAAAAGTCCCCATGCGATCGCCATTGACCTCATTGATACTGCTCTGAGACCTGGTTTCGGCAAAGACTACTACATTCGTCAACAAAAGCCCTTCGTCATTAGCGACATCTCCGAACCCGAACCCGATATCGCTGTTGTTCCCGGTTCCATTCGCGACTATGCCGACGCTCATCCCACAACGGCACTTCTCATTGTCGAAGTCGCTGATACCTCGCTGCGCTACGACCGCAAGGTAAAGGGGAGCCTCTACGCTAAAGCAGGGATTGCTGAATATTGGATTTTGAACCTTCACAACCGCCAGCTAGAAATCTATCGCGACCCAGTAGCGGATGATGCCGCTGAATACGGCTTTAGCTACTGCATGAAACAGAAATATTCGGCTGAGCAAATGGTCTCTTCTATAGCAGGTATTGAAGCCGCGATCGCCGTTGCCGATTTGCTGCCATAGATTGAGTGAGGCAAGCTTTGAGCGGTTGGCGGAGTGGGGCGATCGCCTCCCAAATATTGTCTGCCTCAGTCCTTGTATTTACTGGCTAGAGTGTCTCTTGAGCGATCGCCCTCCAACTGCCCCGCTAAAATTGGGACAAGCGTTGAGCGGTTAGAGGAGTAGTCAGAAAATGAGCGATCGCAGTACATTACCCATCTCAATCCCCTCAGCGGCGATCGCCGATTTGTGCCAGCAGTATCACATTCACAAACTGGCACTCTTCGGATCTGTTTTGCGCGATGACTTTCGGCCTGACAGCGATGTCGATGTGTTAGTCGAGTTTGAACCAGGTCACATCCCCGGTTTTGCCTTTATTGATATTCAAGACCGACTCACCCAGATTGTCGGTCGCCCAGTCGATCTCAGAACCCCTCAAGACCTGAGCCAATATTTTCGCGATGCCGTGCAGGCCCAAGCTCAGACAATTTATGTTCACCGTTGAAGATCGGATTCGCCTGCGCCACATGCTGGAAGCAGCACAGAAAATCGCAGCGTTTACCCGAGGCCGTACTCGGCAAGATTTGAACACGAACGAAATGCTAGCCCTCGCCGTTGTTCGCCTGATCGAAATTCTAGGAGAAGCGGCAAAAAACATCTCGGTAGAAGTTCAAGCTCAATCCCCTGAAATTCCCTGGCGGCAAATTGCAGGCACCCGCGATCGCCTTGCTCACGCTTACTTTGATGTCAATCTAGACATCATCTGGCAAATCGTCACTACAGATTTACAACCCCTCATTCACAACCTCGAAACCTTGCTACACCAAGCGGACGCCTTATCTGATGGTTAGATGCCTCTTAGTGGCTCAGCACAGAGATTGGCACAGCGATCGCCCGCCAATCACCTTACTGAAATTGGGACAAGCGGGAAGCGTTTGGCATTGGCGAGCGATCGCGTTTCGGTCACTCCGGGCGGGGTGGCGTCGGTTCCAGTTCAGCATCTTCATACAGAGCCGCGATCGCATCGGTAAACTCAAGGCTCTGGAGTTCAAACTGCTCGCTCTCAGCCGTATAGGTCTGCAATAGCCAGAGATGGTCAGGGGTGCGGCGAAAGCACTCGACCCGCTGATGCCGGGTGTTGATGATCACGTACTCCTCCAGCGTATCGAGAGCTTGATAGTCAGTAAATTTGTCGCCGCGGTCAAAGGCTTCAGTGGAGTCAGAGAGCACCTCGACGATGAGCTTAGGAAACCGCTTGAAAGTCGATGTTTCAGTATCGCGGGCATCACACGTCACCATCACGTCAGGATAGTAAAAGCAGTTACGCGCCTCAATCCGCGCCTTCATGTCGGCAATGTAAACGCGGCAATTCGTACCGCGGACATGACTACGGAGTAAGACTGCGAGATTCCCAGAGACCGTGACATGGGCGTCAGTTGCTCCATCCCTAGCGTACACATCGCCATCAACATACTCATGTTTACCAGCGCTCTCGGCTTCGAGCTGCAAATACTCGTCAGGCGTCAGGGGAGTTTGGGATAGCGCAACCATATCAAGGAGTTGGGGATAGATGGCTTTATTGTATCGATGTCATCCGTGCCCTTGGTGCCGGAGAGCGATCGCCCGCCACAGCACTCAATAGAATTTGGACCAGCGTTGAGTGGTTGGTAGAGTAGCGATCGCCTCCGCCCATCCAGCCAATTTTTCTCTCAGGGGTTAAATTAGGAAAGCAGTCGCCCTGTCGTCTTGTTGCCGACTGAAGCATGGAAACTCCAGTAAAAAGCCTGTTTGACCAATTTTTGGCCCCCCTCTTTGGGCAGTTGATGGATCAAGAAGCGCTGCTGCGATTTCGCAACAGCATCGATTGGGAAGCCGAGACGGCAGCGATCGCCAATCCCCAGGTGACGTATCCCCACTATTACCAAACCAGCCGCTTTCACGGCATCGACAACGGCTACCTCAACATTGATGCGGCGGTGACCTACGACCCCGTCACCCAGTACGTGCTGCCCCCTAGCGAAACCTGGGTGCGCGAAAGTTTGGTCAACGCGATTCCGGGCAGTCCCCGGCGCATCTTGGATCTGGGCTGCGGCACCGGCACGACGACGCTCATGCTCCAGCGCCGCTTTCCCCAAGCTGAGGTAGTGGGGTTGGACCTGTCGCCCCACATGCTAGTGGTGGCACAGCACAAAGCCCACGATGCTGGATTAGACATCACCTTTCGTCACGGCGACGCGATGGCGACCGGACTCGATGCCGAGTCCTTTGATGTGGTGTGCGCCACACTGCTCTTTCACGAAACGCCGCCAGTGGTGGCGAAAACCATCTTGCAGGAAAGCTTTCGGATCATGCGGCCCGGTGGACAAATGCTGGTGCTGGATGGGAATCAGCAAACCCTGCGCACCATCGACTGGCTCAACACCGTTTTTGAAGAACCCTTCATCCGGGAGTACGGCCAGGGGAACTTAGATGCCTGGTTGGGCTACGCCGGATTCGAGGCTGTCCGCACCCAGGATGTGTTTTTGCTCAACCAGCTCAGCACTGCCCGCAAGCCGCTGCCCGCGACTGAGGCGGTGGCTACTGGGGTGGCTTGGCAGGCGACCTCCCCTACTGCCGATGGTGATGTGGTACCTGCACTGGCGGTCTGAGGGCGGGGGCGCGTGTCCGCTGACGATATCCGGAGCACGAAGATTCTTAAGGGCTTGGCACTGCTAAGCCCCTACTGAGGGGGCGATCGCTGTTCTGACCGGGTAGGGGCGCATGAGGGTGCGCCCCTGTGGAGTCGTGGAATCCAGCCCCGATCGCGAACCTTAGACGTTCAGCGCTGCTTTGGCCTGGTCATAGTCTGGCACGACTACGGGTAGCGGCTTCACATGCCAGATATCGTTGCAGTATTCGCGGATGGAGCGATCGCTGGAGAACTTGCCGGTGCGGGCCGCGTTCAAGATCGACATGCGGGTCCAGTTATCCTGATCGCGGTAGGCGTGGCCGACCGCATCCTGACAATCGATGTAGGACTGATAATCCGCTAGCAGCAGGAACGGGTCATGGTGCAGCAAGTTATCTAGCAAGGGGCGGAAGAGTTCCGTGTCGCCGTGGGAGAAGTGCCCCGAGGCCACCAGATCCATCACCGCTTTTAGGGTGTCATTGCTGTGGTAGTAATCCCAGGGATTGTAGCCATTGGCCTTGAGTTCCTGCACCTCAGTCGTTTTGAGACCAAACAGGAAGAAGTTCTCCGCGCCCACTTCTTCACGAATTTCGATGTTGGCTCCATCCAACGTGCCGATGGTGAGGGCTCCATTCATCGAAAACTTCATGTTGCCGGTGCCCGAGGCTTCCTTACCGGCGGTGGAAATTTGCTCCGACAGTTCCGCCGCTGGATACACCCGCTGCCCAAAGGTGACGTTGTAGTCCGGCAGGAAGACTACCTTGAGGCGATCGCGCACATCGGGGTCATTATTCACCACATCGCCTACCGACGTGATGAACTTAATCATCAGCTTCGCCATCATGTACCCCGGAGCCGCCTTACCGCCAAAGATAAAGGTGCGGGGAGTAATCTCGACGTTGGGATCCGCCTTGATGCGGTTGTACAGCGTGATGATGTGCAACACGTTCAAATGCTGCCGCTTATACTCGTGAATCCGCTTCACCTGCACGTCGAACATTGACTCGGGATTGACCACAATGCCCGTGCGGGTACGAATGTGATCGGCCAAGTCGCGCTTGATCGACAGCTTGATCTGCCGCCATTCATAGCGGAATCCAGCGTCGTCGGCAGAGCCTTCTAAGCCCCGCAGATCATCCAGATGTTTGATCCAGCTGTCACCGATTTTGCTGGTGATCAGATTCGTCAGACGAGGATTAGCCTGCACTATCCAGCGGCGAGGGGTCACGCCGTTGGTTTTGTTGTTGAACTTTTCGGGAGAGAGGTCGTAAAAGTCTTTGAGAATGGTCGTTTTCACCAACTCTGTGTGCAGGGCGGCCACCCCGTTAATGGAGTAACTGCCGACACAGGCCAGATTTGCCATGCGGACCGCACGGTTACCACTTTCATCAATCAAAGACAGTTGGCTAATCCGCTCTTCGTCGCCCATAAAGCGCAACCGCACCTGATCCAAAAAGCGGCGGTTGATTTCGTAGATGATCTCCAAATGGCGGGGCAAAATGCGGCCAAACAGATCCACCGACCACTTCTCCAATGCTTCGGGCAGCAGGGTGTGGTTGGTAAAGGCAAAGGTGCGGCGGGTGATGTCCCAGGCGGCATCCCACTGCATGTAGTGCTCGTCGATCAACAGGCGCATCAGCTCAGCGACGCTGATCGCCGGGTGGGTGTCATTCAATTGCACCGCAAACTTTTCGTGGAAGGAGTCGAGTCGTCGACCACTGGTCAGGTGAATGCGAATCATGTCTTGCAGCGCACAGGACACGAAGAAAAATTGCTGCATCAGGCGCAGCTCTTTGCCCTGAACTTGCTCGTCGTTGGGATACAGCACCTTGCTGATGTTTTCAGAAACAATCTTTTGGTTGACGGCCCCGTAGTAGTCGCCCACGTTAAACGTTTGGAAATCAAAGGACTCCGGCGCTTCCGACTTCCACAGCCGCAAGGTGTTGACCGTGTTGACCTGGTAGCCGGTGATCGGCGTGTCGTAGGGAATGCCTTTGACCACCTGGTCGGGCACCCACCGCACGCGATACTGGCCTTCGTTATCAACATAGGGTTCGGTGTGGCCGCCAAACTTCACCGTTACCGCGACGCTAGGGCGGGCAATTTCCCAGGGGTTGCCAAACTGGAGCCACTTGTCGGTTTTTTCGACCTGCCAGCCATCGCGAATATCCTGGTCAAAGATGCCAAATTCGTAACGGATGCCGTAGCCGATCGCGGGGATTTCCAAACTCGACAGCGAATCCATATAGCAGGCCGCCAGCCGTCCCAGGCCGCCATTTCCCAAGCCGGGCTCCTCTTCTTGGTCGATCAGGGCGCGATAGTCCAGGTTGGACTCTTCCACCGCCTGCCGCACGACATTTTGAATGCCCAGGTTAATCAGGTTGTTTTCCAGGTGGGGACCGAGCAAAAACTCCGCCGACAGATAGGAAACAATACGGGTTTCGGGATTTAAATAATTGCGGCGCGAGTAAAGCCAGCGGGGCATCAGGCGATCGCGCGCCACAAAAGCGAGGGCTAGATAAAAGTCATTGGGGGAGGCAAACTCAGGGAGCTTGCCCTGAATGTAATAGAGGTGATCGGTCAAGGCTCGGCGCAGCGTTTCGACGCTCAAGCCAGTGCGATCGTCCTCAATCGTTACTGGACAATTAGCTAAGGGGTCAGCAGCAACCATAGGGGTCTCCTTGAGTGATTGACAAAATGAAGGCAAAACGAAATCCAGATCGCGGGTCAGTGCAGCTAGCCCATCGTCTAACCTTGCACCCTGAGCTGGGAAGGCTGACGGCGATCGCCGACAAGGGTGATGCCGCGATCGTTGGCGGCCAGGTGGCGCAAAATTTTATAGACCGATTCGATGTCGTCAGCGGCTCCGGCTTTTGCCGCTACGGTGGCCAGGGGTAACGGCTGATCGAGCGATCGCACCACGGATAACACCCGACGCTGCAACTCCAAAATGGAAGCCGCCGCTTGCTTCCCGGCCTCGACCCCCGGTTGATGGTAGGCGTTGATATTCACCAGGGAAGCATATAGCCCCACCGCCCGCTCATACAGGGCAATTAACGCCCCGACCATGCGCGGCGTGACTTCGTGAACGGTGAGGGTGATCGATTCCCGCTGGTTGTCGTACAGCGCCGCCCGCGTGCCCTGCAAAAAGCCATTGAGAAAATCGCCGGAGGTGGCATCGGCTTCCACTTCAATGGATTCGCCCTGTCGGTCCTTCAACACTTCGATAAAGGTGGCAAAAAAGTTTGGCACCCCTTCCCGCAGTTGCTGCACATAGGCGTGCTGATCCGTTGAGCCTTTGTTGCCATACACCGCCAGGCCCTGATGCACGACGTTGCCATTGAGGTCTTTTTCCTTGCCCAGCGACTCCATCACGAGCTGCTGTAAATAGCGAGAAAACAGTAGCAAGCTGTCTTTGTAGGGCAGCATAACCATATCCTTTTCGCCTTTGCCGTTGCCCGCATAGTACCAGGAGAGCGCCAGCAAGGCCGCCGGATTGTTTTTGAGGTCGGGGATGCGCGTGGCCGCGTCCATTTCTTTGGCACCGGCCAACATCGAGCGAATGTCGATGCCCAGCAGCGACGCCGAGAGCAGGCCGACCGCCGACATCTCCGAGGTGCGCCCCCCCACCCAGTCAAACATGGGAAATTCCGCGAGCCAGCCTTCCAAGCGCTCCAACTCATCCATTTTGCTGCCAATCATGGTGATGGCCACCGCGTGGGAGGGGAAATCCAGCCCCAGCGCTTCAAAGCGGTGCTTCACTTCCAACATGCCGTTGCGGGTTTCGGGGGTGCCGCCCGACTTGCTGGTGATGATGACGAGGGTGCTTTTGAGGTCGTCCCCCAATCGATCCAACACCAGGTCAATCCCAGCGGGATCGGTGTTGTCCATAAAGTAAATGTTCATCAGGGGGGTGATGGGCGCAAGCGCTTTGGCAACAAACTCTGGCCCCAAGGCCGAGCCCCCAATCCCCACGGAGAGAATGTTGGTGAACTGATCCGCTTCTGCCGGCTTGAGGGTGCCCGCGTGCACCTGTTGGACAAAGTCTTCGATGTCGTTGAGGACGGTGATGACCGCTTGCCCCAGATCGTCCGGGGCCAAGTCGGGGTCCCGCAGCCAGTAATGACCGACCATGCGGTTTTCGTCGGGGTTGGCGATCGCCCCTCCTTCCAGGGCCTCCATATCCTGAAAAGCCTTTTCAAACTTCGGCTTCAGGCTTTCGACAAAGGCATCATCAAAGCCCATGCGGCTAATGTCAACGTACAGATCGAGCCCGTTGTGGTAATAGAGCCAATCTTCGTAACGTTGCCAGAGTGCTACGGCATTCATACAAGGAACCTCAGGTGCAATTCTCGCTGATCGTTTCCGGTTAAGAGTACAAAGCCCACCCTACAGGATGTTTTTGATCGGCGACTCAGGATCACGAATACATTTAAGGATCACCCATAAATTGATCACCCATAAATTAATGGCAGTTTGGGGGCTTTGGCAGGGCTCTGCTATATGCCAAAGCTTCGGTTTGAGAGTTGATCAGGCTGGGCGGGTAGGGTGGGCACTGCCCACCCCACGGGGTATTGGCGAGGGACGGTTAAGCCACCAGCTGCTTGCCTTTAAAGGCAGCGAGTCCGGCATAACGGGCCTGGTTGCCCAGGGCTTCTTCGATGCGGAGCAGTTGATTATATTTCGCTAGGCGCTCTCCCCGGCAGGGCGCACCGGACTTGATTTGTCCGGTCTCGGTGGCGACGACGAGGTCGGCGATGAAGTCATCCGGCGTTTCGCCCGAGCGGTGGCTGACCATGCAGGTATAGCCATTGTCCTGCGACAGCTTGATGGCCTCTAGGGTTTCGGTGATGGAGCCGATCTGGTTCACCTTGATCAGAGTGGAGTTGCCCACCCCATCGGCGATCGCCTGTTGGATGATCTGGGGATTGGTCACAAAGGCATCGTCGCCGACGAGTTGGAGGCGATCGCCCAACCGCTGAGTCAGCAATTGCCAGCCCTCCCAGTCTTGCTCACCCAACCCATCTTCGAGGGAAATGATGGGGTACTGATTGAGCCAGCCTTCCCACAGGTCTACCATTTCCGCCGCCGACTTCTTGCTCTGGTCAGACTTGTAAAACAGATAGGTGCCGTCCTCCTGATACAGTTCGCTGGTGGCGGGATCGAGGGCGATCGCCACCTGATCTCCCGCTTTCAGCCCTGCCGCCTCAATCCCTTCCAGAATTACCTCGATCGCTTCCACGTTCGATTTCAGGTCGGGGGCAAAGCCGCCCTCATCGCCGACCCCGGTGCTGTAGCCTTTCTGTTTCAGCGTGGACTTCAGCGCATGGTAGACCTCCGCCCCCATCCGCAATGCCTCCGAAAAGGTGGCTGCGCCCACGGGGGCAATCATGAACTCCTGAAAGTCCACGGTGCTGTCGGCATGGGCACCGCCATTGATGATGTTGAAGCAGGGCACTGGCAGGAGGGTGGCGCTGCCGTCGCTCAAGTAAGCGTACAGCGGTTGCTGTTGGGACAGTGCCGCCGCCCGAGCGACTGCCATCGACACGCCGAGAATGGCATTAGCCCCGAATTTTGACTTGTTTTCAGTGCCGTCCAGGGCCAGCATTTGGGCGTCGATGCCGGATTGATCGGTGGCGTCCAGGTCGGCGAGGGCTGCCGCGATCGCCCCATTCACGTGCTCGACCGCCTTCAACACCCCTTTGCCCAGATAACGTTGCTTGTCACCATCGCGCAATTCATTCGCCTCCCGAATGCCCGTAGACGCCCCAGAGGGCACCGCCGCCCGCCCCAGGCTACCATCCGCCAGGGTGACATCCACTTCTACCGTTGGGTTGCCGCGAGAATCCAAAATTTCGCGCGCGTGAATCGTTTTGATTGCCGTACTCATACGGTCTGCTACTCCTGTGTGAAGGATTGCTGAAGCTTGCTGTGAGGTGCGATCGCGTCATCTACATCGTCGATCCCCCCAGGGTCACGGCATGCCGTGACCCGGCGACAAGGGGGCATGACCGCCAGAATTTACTGGCAGAAATCGTTGCCCTTATAAGGCCACTTCCAGTTCGTCACCTCTTCGATGTCGGTGCCGTGCTCAAAGGCATAGGTCAGACATTCGATGATGCGGTTCTTCATCCGCTCTTTGACGTGGGCCGCTGCGGAACCCAGCTTGGGTACGCGATCGATCACATCAATCACCAGGTTGAAGCGGTCAATCTGGTTGCGAATCGCCAGTTCCAACGGCGTGTTGATGTTGCCTTCTTCCTTATAGCCGCGCACGTGAATGCGCTCTTGGCCCTGACGGCGATAGGTGAGCTTGTGAATCAACCAGGGATAGCCGTGGAAGTTGAACATGATCGGCTTATCGGTGGTGAAGAGGGAGTTGAAATCGCGATCGCTCAACCCGTGGGGGTGCTCAGTATCGGGCACCAGGGTAAACAGATCCACCACATTGATAAAGCGCACCTTCAGGTAGGGAAACTCTTCCCGCAGGATCGCCGTCGCCGCCAGTGACTCCTTCGTCGGAATGTCGCCGCAGCACGCCATCACAATATCGGGAATGTCCGGCTCAGTGCCGCAATCGTCATTGCTGGCCCAATCCCAAATGCCGATGCCCTTGGTGCAGTGGCGAATGGCTTCATCCATCGGCAAGTATTGCAGGTGGCTCTGCTTGTCGGACACGATGACATTGATGTAGTCCACACTGCGGAAACAGTGATCCGCCACCGACAGCAAGCAGTTCGCATCTGGTGGGAAGTACACCCGCACCACGTCCGGGCTCTTGTTCGTCGCCAGATCCACATAGCCCGGGTCTTGGTGGCTAAAGCCGTTGTGGTCTTGCCGCCACACCAAAGAGGACAGCAGAATGTTCAGCGACGAAACGGATCGCCGCCAGGGCACATGGTTTTTACAAATATCCAGCCATTTAGCGTGCTGGTTGAACATGGAATCCACCACGTGGGCAAACGCTTCGTAAGTGTGGAAGAGGCCGTGGCGACCCGTCAGCAAGTAGCCCTCCAGCCAGCCCTGCAGGGTGTGCTCCGACAGCATCTCCATCACCCGACCATCCTGCGACAGCTCACTGCCGTCTAAATCTTCGGGGTAGAAGTCGGCCATCCAGGCTTTTTTGGTGACTTCATACACGGCCTGCAAACGGTTGGAGGCGGTTTCGTCTGGCCCCATCAGCCGGAAGTTGTTGAGGTTGTCGCGCATGATGTCGCGCATCAAATAACCAAGCACCTTGGTGTTCTCAAATTCCACCGTGCCGTGCTCAGGAATGGCGATCGCATACTGCCGAAAGTCTGGCATCGTCAGCTCCCGTCGCACCAGTCCCCCATTGGCGTGGGGATTGGCACTCATCCGGCGATTGCCGGTGGGAGACAGCTCCAGCAGTTCTGGCATGGGCGAGCCATTTTCGTCAAACAGCTCTTCGGGGCGATAGCTCTTCATCCACTCTTCCAAACGGCGGAGATGCTCAGGGTTGCTGTGCATGCCTCCCATGGGCACCTGGTGCGCCCGCCAAAACCCTTCGACTTTATGACCATCGACTTCCTGCGGTCCCGTCCACCCTTTTGGCGTCCGCAGGATGATCATGGGCCAGCGAGGTCGCACCGCATTCCCGCTGTTGCGACACTCCTGCTGAATGCCGCGAATGTCGTTAATGCACAGCTCCATCGTGGCGGCCATCTTTTGGTGCATCTCAGCCGGATCGCTACCCTCCACGATGTAAGGCGTGTAGCCATAGCCCCGAAACAGCGCTTCCAGCTCTTCGTGCGAAATCCGTGCCAGGATGGTGGGGTTGGCGATTTTGTACCCATTCAGGTTCAGCACCGGCAGCACCGCCCCATCGCGAATGGGGTTGATGTACTTGTTGGAGTGCCAGGCCGTGGCCAGTGGCCCGGTCTCCGCCTCGCCATCCCCCACGACGCAGCAGGTGATCAGGTCCGGATTGTCCAAAATGCTGCCGTAGGCGTGGGACAGGCTGTAGCCCAACTCCCCCCCTTCATGAATTGAGCCGGGGGTTTCTGGCGTGACGTGGCTGCCAATGTGACCGGGGAACGAGAATTGCTTAAAGAACTTCTGCATCCCGAGCTCGTCTAGGCTCTTATCGGGATAGATCTCCGAGTAGGTGCCTTCCAGGTAGACCGGCCCCAACACCCCCGGCGCACCGTGGCCGGGTCCCGCCATGAAGATCATGTCGAGGTCGTACTTCTTGATCAGGCGATTACAGTGAATATACGTGAAGCTCAAAGCGGGTGACGCCCCCCAGTGACCCAGTAGGCGGTGCTTCACGTGCTCTGGCTTGAGGGGCTCTTTGAGCAAAGGATTGTCTCGCAGGTAAATCATGCCGACGGCCAAGTAGTGGCAGGCTCGCCAGTAGGCATCAATCTTGCGCAACTCTTCATCAGACAGGGGTTTCGTCTGGGGAGAAGATGTCATTACCATTTCTCTACACTCCAACAAGTTGATCAGGTCAAAAAATCTTGGCGGCTAACGATTTAGGTCAATCTCAATAAAACTGAGGCTAAACCGATAATTTTAAGCTTTGGTTATGAGCAATACAGCCAACTTCGATGGTTTTTGAATCAGGGGAATTTCATTTTTTGGAAACCAAGTCAACTTAAACTGTTTACCAACATAACAACCTGCCAAGAAGTTAAATTTCTATTAAAATCCAGGTTGCATAAGTCGGGTTCTGTGATTTCGATGACTAAACATCCTCCTAAAACCAGAAAAACTTGGCTTCAAGTATAAGTATCCGCTATTGATTCCTTAACTGAGAGGACTTTGGCTGTATTCCATGAGACTTAATCGCTAAATTTTTCATCGATCTTGAGCCCTAATGGATTTAGGATTTTAAGATTTTCTCTATAATTTTGCTCGGGGCAGACGTTGATTAGCGATCGCCTTCGTTCATTTGTTTACCCATGTCAAGACATTGCCCCTTAGCCCCGTTGACCGTTAGAGGTGCCTGGGCGCTGTGATTATCCCTAGCGCAGGAAGTTTCGTCAGGGCGGGATTGAGCCCATTAGGGCGCAATTTATGCGGCAGGAAGAATGCTATTAGCCAGCCCTCAACTCATGGCCGCGACCTTCAAAAAACGGTCAGTTGAGGGATTTCTAGGGGGTGGCAAAGCGAGTCCTAGATCGTTTGGTCATCGATCCGCCGCGATCGCCATCACTCCCTGGAATGGAAATTCAATCAGTTGGGATAGCCGTCTCGGCTGTCCCTTACCCGGTCAGGTCTATTCTTTGCGGAAGTTGGATTTTAAATGATTCTCATTCCTCTGGATAGTAGGACGGCGATCGCCTGCGAAAACGGCAGAACTGATTTAATCTCGGTCAGGAATTTTAGCGATCGCTAAGGTTTTATCTCTAACATCTGGATAGGGATCAAGGGCATAGACATACACTGATTTATTTAATCAATGAGTTTAATGATCGACCGCGCCATTGGTTAAAAATGCCCGTTTTGAGATAGTGATCACCCGCCGTTTTGCTGAGGGGGAAATGCGAATACAGAAGGGGGAATACAGACTGAATGGCCCGGTCAGTGCAAAACTTCCGGCGATTGCAGGATCGAGATGAAACGATGATTAGCTGCCGCTTCCAGGCTTGAACATACACTCACAAATTCTATTCAGTGCCGTATGGTCAAAAACATTAGAGGGGATCAGGCGATTTGAGTAGACCAGCTTCAGGAGCTACTCAGTACACACATCTCGATTGCTCCCTCAAAATGCTGCGTTTGCCCCCCTTTGTCCCCCATTCTGGGGGAAGACCGAAGTTCAAAGTCCCCCAAATTTGGGGGCTTAAAGCCCTCCGGGCATACCAGAAAAGGGGGCTAGATTGCTGGCAAATCATGACAGACAACTTATGTGTACTTAGTAGGCTTAAAGGGCGATCTCGGGGCAGGCCCAGACCCCTTTGTCGCCCCTTTCCGAGTCGCCACGTATCGGTTGCCGACCTCTCTCCCCGATAGGGGCAATCAGTTGCAAGATTAAGCCCATCCTGTTGCCTTGTCAAAACCTGAGGAGAATTCTGGACAAGAATTTTCTAGTCGTAGGGGTTATATAACCCGATGGGCATGGCTCCGCTAAAGCGCCGCGTCATACACCACAGCCCGCTATTTTTGTTCCTGAAAATCGCCTTAAGCCTTGGCCCGCAACGTGTTGGCACATGCGCGTCCCGCTGCCACATCGTCAATATTGGTCAGGGTCGTCTCGGCGATGTTGCTCAAAGCTTCTTTCGTAAAGAAAGCTTGGTGCGCCGTAATCACTACGTTAGGGAATGACTGCAACAGTTGAAAGGTTTCGTCCTGAATGATGCGATCGGAGTAGTCTTGGAAAAACAGTTTTTCTTCTTCCTCATAGACATCCGCACCGAAATAGCCGAGCTGCCCGCTTTTCAGGGCATTGATGACGGCTCGGGTATCGACGAGCCCGCCCCGACTAGTGTTAACCAACATGGCTCCCGCTTTGAGATTTTGCAGCGATTCGGCATTGATGATGTGATGGGTCGCGGGCAATAGCGGACAGTGGAGGGAAATGATGTCGGACTGCGCCATTAATTTGTGCAGCGGCACGTATTGTACGCCCAACTCCAGACACTCCGGATTTTCGTAAACGTCGTAGGCCAGCAGCTTGGCTCCAAAGCCGTGGATGATTTTGGCAAAGCAGAGGCCAATTTTGCCGGTGCCGACAACGCCCACCGTTTTGCCGTGGATATCAAATCCCAGCAGGCCATTTAACTCAAAGTTGTCATCGCGCACACGGTTGTAAGCCCGATAGAGCTTGCGGTTAAGGGTCAGAATTAAGCCCACCGCATGTTCGGCGACGGCATAAGGCGAATAGGCGGGCACGCGCACCACAGTGAGCCCTAGTTCCTCGGCGGCCTTGAGATTGACGTTGTTGAATCCGGCGCAGCGCAGCGCAATCACCTTGGTGCCCATGCGGGCGATCGCCCCCAGGGTTTCCGCACTCAGCTCATCGTTAATAAAGACACAAACCACCGGAAAATCTTCAGCAAGGGCAACGGTTTTAGGCGTGAGTCGGGGCTCAAAAAAGACCAATTCATGATCGTGAGCTGCATTAGCCGCTTTGAACGAAACTTGGTCGTAGGGTTTAGTGCTAAAGAAGGCAATTTTCATAACCAATCCATCATAGGGGGACAAATTGCGGCGGCGATCGCCCGCTACGTCAACCACCCAAACAGATTTAAACTCAATGCTCAAGATGCCAAACCGAGCCGCGATCGCCGATTTCTCACTGCTGCAAGACCGTCGTTAAAACGCTAAACCGCGAGCGTGCTAACGCTGCTGAACACCAGCCCACATAGCTCATAACGAGTAATCGCTCCTGATGCACACAATCAATATCGAAATCGGTTTCTAACTTGATTAGCACATTAAGAGCTACAGCTTAAATTTGGGTTATCAAGCCTCGTCCCGTTGTTCAAAGTGAACAGGATACGTCAAAGAGCCTCTTCATGTCCCCACCCAGAGGAGGAACCTTGAAGGCTGCGACCCAGTAATTGCCCAGCGGTCGTTAGGGACAGCTAGCCGGATACTGCACGACAATCTCAGTGACGTAACCCCGGACTTCGCTGCGATCGGGAAAGACGTGCCCATCCGCTTGGACGATCGCGATGGCCTGTTCATCCAGCAGGGCATAGCCGGTGGAATCAATCACTTCGGGGCCGCGCACAAAATTGCCCTCGGCATCAAGCACTGCTGCCAGCAGCCCCGACTCGGGAGGCGGATCCAGGCACTGCTCGCCCAGTTGATAGGGCAATTCGAGCGGAGCGATATTTTCGGGGAGGATTTGGCCCCCCGCCACCCAGTTAGTCGATGCTTGATAAGCCTCAGTCTGCTTGAGCGCTTTGCGGCCATCGTATTGATAAGCGGTGGCGTCTTGGAGTTGCTCGTCTAAGGTTGGCGGCGTGGGGGAATGGGTGCCCGTCTCGATGGGCAGGTCAACCAGGGGAGCATTCTCAGGGGCCTCCTCTGGCAAAGGCGGCAGCGATGGATCGGGGACGGGCGGCACCTCGGCGGGCGGCACGGGCGATCGCGGGGAAACCGTTTGGGGCGATCGCTCATCGGCTTGAGGTGGCACTTTCGCCGCTGGCGGATGCTGATCTTTGGCCGTCGTTGAGGGCGTTGGAGCCGCCGGGGTAGGCTGGGCCAAAGTGCCCCTCGGCAAAATGGCCACATCCATCGCGGCCTCACCTGCTGACTCAGACGGTGGCGGCTCCTGCATGGCATCCCTTTGGGGCAGCGGCAAACCCAACACCACCCCATGCGCCAAGAGCGAAGCGGCGATGAGCACCACAAACACCCCCGACGGCGGTAGTGCCTTCAAATGAGTGGGAGATGATCGGCCTTCACGTTTCAAACTGCTTGCCTACATTACAAAACACCACCAGCGATCGCTCAGTCATCCCCAATGGGGAAGACTTCCCCCACGATAGCGAGCCAGCCTCCCGTGCGATCGGGCTTTGGACAGTTCCCACAGTGACCTTTATCAAAACGTAAAAATCCGGGCATGCTGAAGCTGGACTGCGGTCACAGCGATCGCCCAATTGCCGCTGAACGCCTGCCCCGATGTGTTTGAAAATTGCCAAAATTGCCTCAAACATTCCTATTTCTGTCCTCAACTACTTACTATGACCCGGCGTGAAGATCTGACCCTGCTCATTTCCGGCATCCTCCTGGCCCTGGCGGCGCTGATCGTCGTTACCTTAGAGGCGCAACTCTCGCCACTGAGTACAGAGGACTCGCCGATGACTGGCTTACTCACCGATCCGTTTTTACAACGGCCCACCGCCGATTCGGTGCGGGTAGTGTGGTTCACCGAGTTTGCTGGACAGCGACACACCGTTTTTTACGGCCAATCCGCCGCCGATGAACTGACAGGGGATAGCTCATCGGTGCCCGCTACTACCCGCCAGCTTTCCCGCCTGCGGGAAGACAGCGCCTCGAATTTGCCCACGGGCACAGCGCCAGAGGAGCCTACCCCTCGCCCAATTTGGCGACATGAAGCTGAAGTTACCGGACTGCCACCGGGGCAACGGTTCCCCTATCGCGTTGAGAGCGTCGCGGCTGACGGCACAGTCATGACCAGCGACGTGTTTTCTCTGGCGGCAGCCCCAGCGCCGAATACCCCGCTCCAAATATTGCTGACCTCTGATCACCAGTCCAAACCGATGACGGCGGCCAACCTGCAAAAGGTCGCCGAAACGGTCGGGCAGGTGGATGCCGTGTTCATGGCGGGGGATTTGGTCAATGTGCCCGATCGCGCCTCGGAATGGTTTGATGATGCCGTGGGAGCCGCTTTTTTCCCCGCGTTGCAAGGTCGCGCTGACTACACCCTGGCGAATCAGCGTTACCACGGGGGCGAGTTAATTCAGCATGCACCGCTGTTTCCCGCGATCGGCAACCATGAAGTAATGGGTCGCGATTCCCCCATCGCGCCGCTCAACGAGCAGTTCAATGACCCGGTGCCGCGGGCGGCGGCCACCGCTGTGTATGACTCGCGGCCAGAGCTATTCAATGCCACGGGCGATCCGGCGATCCGCCAGCAGTGGATTGTTAATCACTCCTTCAACACGGACTCCTACGACGAGCTGTTCACGCTACCCGAGAGTACTGTGCCCGGCAGCGATCGCCCCACCAGCCATTTCTACGCCACATCCTTCGGCGAGGTTCGCCTGATTTCCCTATTTGTCACCAATATCTGGCGTCTTCCCAGGGTGGAACCCGACGTGCGCGGACGGTTTCAAGAACGCCTGGCGGATCATGGCAATCCCATTGCCTGGGGCCACGGTCAGCATATTTTTGAACCGATTAGCGCGGGCAGCCCGCAGTACCAATGGTTGCAGACTGAACTCGCCAGTGAGGCGTTTCAGCAGGCCCGGTACAAAATTGTGATGTTGCACCATCCGCCCCATAGCCTGGGCGACAACATCGTGCCGCCTTTTACGGATCCGGTGGCCCTGTACGATCGCCATCCCGACGGCACGCTGCGATCGGTGCGCTATGAGTATCCGATTCAAGACGACTACATCATGCGCGACCTGGTGCCCCTGCTGGAAAACGCCGGGGTCGATCTGGTCCTCTACGGTCATTCCCATTTATGGAATCGCTTTGTCAGCCCGACCGGCCTGCACTTTTTAGAAACCTCAAATGTTGGCAATACCTACGGAGCCTTTTGGCAAGGAGACCCGCGGCAGGTTCCCCCCGCCGCCGATGCGCCCCCGTTCAACGGCTACCAGCAGATTTATTACGCCGCTCAGGGCGACCCTAACGGCCTGGAGCCAGTGGTGCCGACCCTCGCACCCCTCGTTGATGATCAGGACCAGCCGCTCCCCTACCTCGCCAGCAATGACATCACCGCCTTCAGCATCCTAACAACGGATTCGGGTACGGTTGCTAGCTACTACTTCGACACTCGCCAGCCCAACTCTGAGGTGGTCAAGTTCGACGAATTTACCTTGGGGCGGGAGAATCCAGTCGCGATCGCCCATCGCTGACAACCCGCCTCTGGACTGGCTGGCAGGGGACTGCGGCAGCCCTACGTGCCCGCCTGGGTTGCTGCACCGACGCCCCATTGCCCCAACGGCAGCGATCCTTCCATGATTTTTCCCTAGTTTGGGGCATTGCTATGTTACGATTAACAATCGTGGATGGCGGGTCGATGCCCGAGTGGTTAATGGGGGCGGACTGTAAATCCGCTGGCTATGCCTACGCTGGTTCGAATCCAGCTCGGCCCATCCACACCTGCCCATGTAGCTCAGCGGTAGAGCACACCCTTGGTAAGGGTGAGGTCACGAGTTCAATTCTCGTCATGGGCTTTGATTGAGATTTCAACAAAATCAGCTATGAATTGCCGCAAAATCCATAGCTGATTTTGTGGTTTCGTAGGAGCGCCCGACCGCTTCTGCCGTATTCATAGATCTCGTTGAATTCCACTTTTTAAGGGTTATCGACTTTTTCGATCCTCTAGTGATGGGTTGGGAGCGGATTGAGGTCAACCGACGGCAAGGGTGGTGGGCGCATCTCAAACGAGACTTGACGGCCCTTGCCCAGAGAAATGGCGTCTCACAAGCGATCGCCGCCTCATTGGCCGCAGTCAACCGCGATTCAGGGTTTTTTGCTGCGTTCTGGCAACGGACGATCGCCTACGGGCAGATTGGCTGCGAGGCGGTGGAGGCCAGCGACATCGCGGGTGTTTTTTTGCACCGAGATCGCCCCAAATAAGCTGAGCAAAAAGGCCATGGCGTAAAAGCCCTTTTCACTCACGGGCCAATTGGCATTCCACAAGCCGATGAACAGCAACGAGATACACAGGATGGTCGATAGCCAGGAAATGCCGTAATACAAGTCAGTGACGGGAATGTTTTCGCTGCGATCGCGCACGCTCTTTTGCACCGAGATCGCCGCATACAGTCCATACATCAACACGATGAAGTAGAAGCCTTTTTCGCCTAGCCCCATCGACGGGGTGCGCCACAGGCCGGTGAGATAGGCCGCCATGCCAATCGACATGGCACAGTAAGACGCGCCGATAAAGGCCGGAGTCGGTTTGGTATACATGGTTGAAACTCCTGATCTGAGAGGAAACTGTGATTTCCATCGGGGCAGCGCGATCGCGTTCAATCGCGCGGGTGAACTAACCCCCAAATGGGGATTTCTCTGTCGGGGCACAGCCGTGCGCTCTTGGCCAAAGGTTGGGACTTTATGGCCTCCTCAATTCTTCAGCACGATGAACCACAGGCGTTTGGGCGATCGCTGGGGTTGGAGCCGCCGCCAATTCCAAATAGCGGTGCAGATATTCCGACAGCACCCCGTGGAGCAGCAGATCGCGCGCCGCCGCAAAGGGACTGTTGGGGGCGAGGGGGTGGCGGTTCGTCACCACATGGTTCCAGCGGTAGTCGCCCGTGAGCTGACTGAAATACTGGGCAAAGCTTTCGTCAAACTGCAACGACAGCACCGCCCGCTGAAACTCCCGACTGGTGACGCAGAGGGAATAGCAGATTTTGAACAGTTCCAGCGCCGATTCCATATCCAGCACTTGCAGCCAGCCCCGTCGGGTCATGTCCACCTCCACTTCTAAGGGCCGCAGACTGCTGAAATCCAGGCCCCGCCGCTGCACCTCTTCCAGCCAACCGGGATTGGCCCGTTGCGCGGCGTGATAGTCCAGCACAAAGTTGTAGAGGATGATGTCATGTTCGAGAAAGGCGTTAGCGGCCAAATCCTCCACCCGTCGGGGATACAGAGTGGAGCGGGGCAGCGTCGGGGCCGGACCATTGTCGATCAAAAAATTGACGATGTTGGAGCCGATGCCCAGGTGCCGCACAATCAGGTAGCAGGCTTCCGGCGTGGCGAAGGTGTTGAGGAACCCCACCGCCAGCCGATGCATCAGCCAGTAGGAACGGAACTGGAAGGGCAGCAGCCGCTTCACCGTCATGATCACGCCCATGCTGATGTTGGCAATGACCTTGATCGGAATCAGTAAATAGTTGCGCGACCAGCTTTTCAAATCCTTGACCATATAGGCTTTAGCCACCGGGTCAACGGGAATGCCCTGGTCGAAATACAGCGCATCCCAATGGTTGGGATCCTGGCGATCGCGCGGCTCCGGTAGGTAAGTCATTTATTGAATCTCCTCTAATTGCAGACGATATAAGCGAGCCGTGACTTGAGCGGTCTTCACAATGCGGGCAGCGATTTCCGGGGTCATCCAGTCCGCGTTGAGAAAGGCATCGAGCTTTTGGACGTGGGCCTCGTCGTTTTCGCCGTGGTAGCTCAAAAAAGACACCTGGGATTTGTCCAGCGATAGCGTTTGCCGAATCTGTGCCGCCCACTGTCCGGCCAAGCGATTGCCCAATCCCTCCACAATGAAGATGCTGCCCAACAAATCAATCGGATTCTCGCGAGCCGCCCGCTGAAAAATGAAGGCCGACAGCGCCTCCGAGCCAATGTTTTGCTCCGCGTTGAGAATTTCGTTCACGTCGCCGCCGACCGACACATAATCCCGCTCCAGCATTTGAAAGTCGCGGTGCTCGTCGCGGGCATGGGTGATCAGGTGCGATCGCAGCTCAAAGTTCGTCATATTCGACGCCGCCCGCGTAATCCACCGCGCCCCATCCACCACCTGAGGCCGCAGATTGCGCAGCATCGCCTTATAGTCCGCCAGCGTGAACGTGCCCTGATTCAAGCGATTCACAATCGGCACCGATCGCAACTCCCGCTCAAACGTCAGCCACACCAACATCAACTGCCGCAAGAGCTCCGCCGAAGTACTCTCCGCAGATCCCCCGCTGTCGCCGCTCCCCAACTCAACGGGATTGCTCCCCACTGCAACCTCAGTGCCCCCCTTATCAAGGGGGGTTGGGGGGATCTCCCGATCTGCCGCAGCTTGACCCATTAGTTGAGAAGAGTCAGCGATCGCAGATCCCCCGCTGTCGCCGCCCCCTTTCTCAAGGGGGCTCATCATCGCCCGTGTCTCAGTGCCCCCCTTTTGAAGGGGGGTTGGGGGGATCTCCTCCGCACTCACCACCGTCAGCATGATGTAAGCCGTCGTAAACCGTCCACTCTCCGGCACAAAGCAAAAAATCTTTTGCCCCGGTTGCAACTTACCCGAATTAAACAACTCCTCCAGCATCAGGTAAATCGACGCACAGCCTGTATTCCCTCGCGTGTAGAGATTTGTAAACCACTTCTCCTCCGGAATCATGCAGCCCGCCTTTTCCAACAGCTCAATGATCTGACTGCGGAAAAAGTGCGACGAGTAGTGACACAGCAGCCAATCCACCTCGTCAGGCCGCACCCACCCTGCCTCAATCAGCCGCAGCCAGCCCTCCACCCCGAGCTTCACCACCTGGTCCAGCAGGCGAATGTTTTGCCGCAGGTTAATCGCGCCCTGGGCCGCCGCTTCTGCCTGGGAGGGATAATCCATCCAGCTTTGGAGCGTGTCAGGACTCTCGACCCCGGCATACATGCAGACGGGATGGTTGTTCGCGTGGGAGACGGACTCGATCCACTCAACTTTGAGGCTGAGTCCCTGGGGCGCTGGGCGATCGCTCACCAACAGCGCCCCCGCCCCATCCGACAGCATCCACCGCAAAAACTCCGTATCAAACGGCAGGTTTTCCCCCGCCTGGGTACCCGCCTCCGCTTCAAAGCGGGTGTGCTTGAACAGTCGGGAAGCCAGCTCCGACGCTACCGCGATCGCCTGCCGCTTTTGCCCTAGCTGGACCTGCGAGGCGGCATATTTCAGCGCCGCCACCCCCGCGCAACACACGCCCAAATGCGAAGTCGCCTCCAAGGGGGCCAGTTCCGGCAGTTCGCCATGCACCATGCTGGCAAAACCGGGCGCGAGTTGATCAGGCCAGGTGGTGCCGCAAGCCAGCAAATCCACTGCGCGAGGCTCTAGACCCGACTGCTGCAAGACATCCCGCACCGCTGCCGCCGCCATCTGACGGTTGCTGATGGTGGTGCACTGCTGCTTGTCCAGCGCGTAGTAACGTTGTTGAATGCCGTTGCTTTTGAGAATGCGCGACTTAACCCGCGACGGTTTCTGATGCACCCGCCCCAAGTAGTCCTCCATTTCATCGTTGGCGATCGCCTCACCCGGCAAATATTTGCCAATGTGGGTAATGTAGGCCGACAAGCGACCATCGCTAGCTGGCTGGTCGAAACTGAGAGAGCGTGACTGCATTTTCGAAAATCTCCAAAGTAGACGGGCACATTGAGCAACCCATGCCGCTATTCTCTTGTGCGAATCCCGGCAATGCCAATGAGAAAGGGGCACTCGGCCCCAGCGATCCGCAACGATAGGCACTCCTCCGAAGTAGACCGAAGTAGATCGAAGTTTTTCGATAGTTTGGGCCATTGTGTAGCGGCATGGTCCATCTCGGGCGGCTCGCGATCGCTCGCCTCGCAGGGATCGTTGTGAGGTCTAAAACTCCGGTTTCTTCGTCGCTGAGCATCAGAACTGGGACTCACCCAACCCGAGAAACCGGAGTTTTGGGATGCCTGTTCAGAGGTTGGCAGATCGGCGATCGCCCCGCAAAAACTGCCCCCCCCTGACCGGAAACCCGCGATTGATGTTATGGTGTAAGTGACCTGGACCCATGCGGTCACAACGCCCAAACCATGTCAGGACCGGAAGGTAGCAGCATTACGGGATGCTTGTGACAGGCGTGGACTCCGGGTCTCTTGATTTTTGCCCTGCGTTTTGGGCGATCGTTCCAGCAAACCCTTCATATCGCTGGCGGTTACCCCCAATAGCCGTTCCGAGTTGCCGACCTTTATCCTAGAGATGACTTATTTCTGAGGAATCGCCCATGGCAGGTTTTGGAGACCTCGTGCAAAAAGCGTTTTACCTGGGAGTGGGGGCGGCCTCTTATGCCGGCGAAAAAGCTGGCGGCACTCTCAAGGAACTGCGGGAACAGACCAAATCCGTGGTGAACGAATTGGTCGAACGCGGCGAACTCACCGCCGACGAAGCGCAACAATTGTTCAATAAAATGATGCAGCAGGCGCAAGCAAATGCGACAACAGGATCGGAGCCCCCCGCCCAAGAACCTCGCCGCATCGAAATTTTGGACGACACCGAAGCCACCGCCGAAGCCCGCGAAGCCGAAGCCTTGCGGCGACAGGTGGAATCTATGCGGCAGCAACTAGAAGACTTGAAGCGTCAGAGTAGTCAATGAGTGATTTTGAAACCTGGACCCGAGAACTGACCGATTTTTTTGAGGAAACTGCTCGCCAAACGGAAACCTGGGCCGAGCAAACCTTGCAGGGCGCTGTCGAAACGGCAGATTCCCTCGCGGAAGAGATGGAAAAACAACTGCGCCCCGTGCTTGAGCAGTGGGCGGACGATCTGGAGCAATCCCTTGAACCCTGGGAAACAGTTTTAGATCAAGAAGTTGAGCGCTTTTCGGAAGAGTTCTCCGAGTTCATCAACCCCCTAGTGGAACCCCTGGCAATGGCGTTAGCAAGCTGGATTGAGGCCATGTCGGCCCCGGTCGCCAGTCACGTTGACCCGGTGCTCAACGACCACCCCACCTGCATCGGTTGCCGTCACTATTACGGTCAGGCTCACAACGGCCACATGCTGGTGTGCGCCATGTATCCCTACGGACCAGAGGCCGAGCACTGTCCCGATTGGGAATCGTTTTAGGTTATGTGTTGGGAGCGTTGAAATTTAAAACGCCTCCCAAAACTTAGCACCCAATCACCCTTCCCCCTCCATTAGCGGGAAAAAATGCCCCACTGGGCCTTGGCCTTTGCCAATGCGGAGAGCATATCGTAACGCTTCGGTAACGTAATCTTTGGCGTTGTGAGCCGCCGTCAGGGCATCTTGGCCGAGGGCGAGGTTGGCAGCGATCGCCGCAGACAACGTACATCCTGTGCCGTGGGTATCCTGGGTATCGACCGTAGCGGTAGTGAGAGTCACGATTTCGGTGCCGTCGTACCAAACATCTACACCGCGCAGCTCACCGGTCATGCCGCCGCCTTTGACCAAGACGGCCTGGGAACCCAGATCGAAAATTTTCCGCGCCGCCGTTTCCATGTCCGCCAGGGTGTGGATTGCTTGACCGCTAAGGATTTGGGCTTCATAGCGGTTGGGCGTGAGGACGGTGGCCTGGGGTACGAGGCGAGTCTTGAGGGTAGCGATCGCCCCATCATCAATTAACTGGGCACCCGTGCGCGACACCATTACCGGATCGATCACCCAGGACGGTACCTGACCGGCAGCGATGCAGTCGGCAACTGCCGCCATAATTTCCGCATTCAACAACATGCCTAGCTTGGCACTCTGCACGCCAATATCTTGGATTACCGCATCGATCTGAGCGACCACGGCGGCGGGCGGTAGGGCATCCACCCGAAACACACCACAGGTATTTTGCGCCGTGATGCAGGTCAGGGCGCTGGTGCCGTGCACCCGATGAAACGCAAAGGTGCGGAGATCCGCCTGGATACCGGCTCCGCCACCGCTATCAGATCCAGCCACGGTCATGGCGACGGGGGGAGTTTGCAAGTTCGCCACAAAGCCTCTCCTGAGTAAAACGACTGGTTTTCATAGCAAAAAGACCTGCTCCAACAGGGAGAGGTCTTTTTTCAGTTTCAGAAGTAAACGAGAATCAGCGGTTAGGACGTCGCCGCTGCAAAAACTCGGGAATGTCTAAACCGCCGGGACCGCTATTGGGCTCCGAGGTAGAAGGAGGGGGAGTGAGATTATTGCGCTTGAGCGGGGTCACACGGGCAGTCTCGATCTGGTTGCTGTGGGGCTCTAGATTAAACCCGGTAGCAATCACTGTAATCTGTACTTCGCCCTGCATCCGATCATCAATCACCGCCCCAAAAATGATGTTGGCATTGGGATCCACCGCTTCATAAATGATCTCGGCGGCAGCGTTGACCTCATGCAGGGTCAAATCAGCCCCACCAGTGATGTTAAAGACAGCGCCCGAAGCACCATCTATCGAAGACTCCAATAGGGGAGAAGAAATGGCGGCGATCGCGGCCTCGCGAGCCCGCGACTTGCCGGAGCCGATGCCAATGCCCATCAGCGCCGAACCAGCGTCCGCCATCACAGCCCGGACGTCGGCAAAGTCAACATTCACCAAACCGGGAATCATGATGATGTCAGAGATGCCCTGAACCCCCTGCCGCAGCACATCATCTGCCGACTGAAAGGCTTCTTGGACGGGCGTTTGCTCAGAAATCACCGATAGCAGGCGATCGTTGGGAATCACGATCAAAGTGTCGACGCGACTTTGCAGCGCTTCGATACCATCATCAGCTTGGCCCGTGCGGCGACGACCTTCAAACGTAAAGGGCCGCGTGACTACCCCGACCGTCAACGCCCCTGACTCTTTAGCCACTTCTGCCACTACAGGAGCCGCCCCGGTGCCGGTGCCGCCGCCCATGCCAGCGGTGATAAAGACAAGGTCCGACTCTTCTAGAGAAGCGGCAATTTCGTCGCGCGACTCTTCAGCCGCTTTTTGACCAATTGCCGGATTACCACCAGCTCCCAGTCCTCGGGTCAACTTTTGCCCGATTTGCAAGCGGTTTTCTGTGGCGGTGTTAAGCAACGCTTGGGCGTCTGTGTTGACTGTCCAGAATTCAATTCCAGAAAGGCCACTATGGATCATGCGGTTGACTGCGTTGCAGCCGCCGCCGCCAACACCGATAACTTTGATTTTTGCAATATTACTGGGCACAGTCTCACCGTTTAGGAGCATTTCTCCAGGAGCTACTCTGGGATCATTACTGCTGTTTTCAATCGTACTGGAGATCTGAGTTAGAGAAGTATGGAAGTCTTCTACCATCGATGGGGTGCCATCTTCAACTGGAACATGGGCACCATTCATCACAAAGTCGTTGTCATCGAAATCGGTCGGCGCTGAATTGGAAGACATTAACCTCTTATACCTACGCAGGACGATATTTCGAGCAAGCACTACCCCGTACAATTTAGACAACTATAAAGTACTTCGGTGGAAAAACCAAACAAACTATAGGATGCCTGAAATAGCGGGTATTACGGCTGCTTTCACCCAAAATTGGGCGCGATCGCAACTGGCTCAAACTAGCCTCAAAAGTTACCCCATTCCATCTGAATTTCATCAAGCAGCAGGGGACTTCATGATTTTTAAGGCGTTTCAGCGGCGGACGCGGGCGGTTGGGTTAATTTGACCGCCGGCACCTGCGGGTTCGCTAGATCAATATAATCGACGGCTGGCGCATTGGGATTATTGGTCAAGCTTCGTAACCGTGGCAAGATGGCGAGCTGCTCAGAAAACCGTCGGGGGTCGTAAATTCCCAGGTGAACACGGCCAATCTCGGTCTGCAAGATCAGGTTATTGGGCGATCGCCAATCCACCTCTTGAATGTTGACCTGACTGGTTTGAATCGCTTGATAGAGCTGCGGCCACTGAATTTGGTATCGAGGATGAAAGCCCCGCACCCGCAGGGTTGGCATCTTAAACTCGCGGTTGAGCCCCACTGCGGTATCTTGCGGCATCCAGTGCCCTTCAGAGTCGAGCAGCCCGGCGTGCGTGGTGGGCGTCGCTTCGTCTGTAGCGGCGGCAGCCCCTGGGCGAGACGGCACCGTCACCGCCACGGGCAACCGTTCCTGCACGGTAATCTCCAAGCGGGGGGGAAAGATCTGACGGCTGACCTGCGCATGGGCAATGGGGGCCTGGGTGCTTAACTGCTCAATCAGTTGTTCCGGTTCGATGTCAAAGATGCGCTGGGGATATTTCAACGCCAGCACCTCATGCACGGCGGCATCGGCCAGCATTTCATTGCCCTCAATGATCACCTGCTCGTTGCCGCGCAAAAGCAACCAAAACGGATGGCGAATGAGCCAAAATGCCCCCGCTGCGAGGCCCGAGATTGCTAGCACTCGCCAAATGTTTTGCAGATTGCGGATACGGCGCTGTTTTCTCAGGCTGCGGCGGCGCTCGGACAGTTCTTCAGGAGAGGGCGTAGCAAGGTTAGTCATGGGGCGATCGCGCAAACCGCAGAAGAAAGAGTAAGGGCTTCACTCAGCCAAGCGAACCTCGCCAAGTGCAGTGACTTTTAAGGCTGTGGCGTTGATTGTAGCGACTCTTGCAAAGTCTGCAACTGATTTTTCCAAGCCCTTGCCAACTCCTCATCCGTAAAGGGAATCCAGCCGCGATCGCCCCCCGCCAGCTCCACCGCCAGGGCCACAGTGCACCCCTTTGGGACCACTGCCGTCGACGGTAGTGGCTCCGCGGCCCCATACAGCGTGATGTGCTGAACCCCGTGCAGCGAAATTTCCTGCATTCCGACGGGACCTTGACGGGTCGGCGCTCCCCAAACCAGGCGATCGCCTTGCTGCCCCAAGGCTGCATAGATGTCGTATTTAGCCCGCTCAAACTCAGCAGCCCATTGTTTATAAGCCTCGAGTTTCTGGTATTCGTTCCAGCCTGCCCAGGCCAACCAGATAAACACCCCCAACAGGGGCAGCCATAGCAATCCACGTTCCATACAAACTCATCAAACAAGAGGGCTTCAAAGGCGACAGCGTGATGCTCAGCCACCACCTGCCAACCTTTAGCTTAGCTTCCCAGCACTCCACCCACCCAGTCCACCTCCCCACTCCACCCACCGGCCCCTAGCGACCTTTCTGTAAATTCTTGCAACGAGGATGTGATTTGTCTTGACCAGTCATCAAAAATCTTGACTAGGGTGAATGCTGCTCGCAGTCGTTGCTTCACGGTTAGCCGAGGAGTGTCGCCTTTGTCCTACTGATGATTTATCTGAGGAAACTAAATTGACTTATCTTTCTTTGCTGGCGGCAGTGCCTCATACCCCAGAGTGGAGCCCTAAAGTGGCTATCGTGATGATTGTCTGCAACATCATTGCGATCGCGATCGGCAAATTCACCATCAAATATCCCAACGAAGGGCCGCAATTGCCCTCCCCCTCTCTGTTTGGTGGCTTTGGCTTGCCCGCTGTCCTGGGCACCACCAGCTTCGGTCACCTACTGGGCGCAGGCGCAATTTTAGGTCTAGCTAATTTAGGCGTGCTTTAACGCCATTGTTAGCCCTGCGCTTTAGAGTCACAGTCTCATCCCGTCTGGTAAATTAATTGCCGGGCGGGGTGTTCTTAAAACTGGTACCCCAGATTGAAATAAAACCGTAATCCAGGCGGATCATCAGTACTTAACTCTTCAATATCAATCAGCGGATACGCCAGATCAGCCCGCGCATTCAGCCCTTCGACAAAATTGAACAAAAAGCCCACGCCAGTGCCTAACAAAAAGTTGTTGTCAGTGACGGCGGTGCTGTCGCCCGCCGTCCAGACGTAAGCCCCATCGAAGAAGGGCGCAATCTGAAAGAAGGGCAAGCCGTCTTCGTCGCGGGTAATCACGATCTGGTCTTCGACCGAAAAACGTAGACCGCTATCTCCAAAGCGCTGGTTTTGGTCATATCCCCGCACTGAAAGACCGCCGCCCGCAAAGAATTTCTCCGACCCTGGCAAAGCATCGGGGGCCAACTGCAAGCTACCCTGCACCAGCAAAAGATGATCCGCATTGAGCCGCTGGACTCGTTGCACCTGCCCCAGCCAGCTAAAAAAGCTGTCGGAACGGCCCGCTGCGATCGCGGTATCGCTGGCGTCTTCCTCCCCTAACCGAAACTGCGACTGTAGCGCCCAAGCCCCATTTACATCGCGATGCACATAATCCTGACCAAAACTCAGCACATGGGTGGTGGTCGCATCGGTGATGATGCCAGAAATCAGGGTTGAGCCCTCACGATAGCGGTAGCCCAATGACAGGGCAAACTCTTCCCGTGGCGTGCGGATCAGCGGTTGCCGCACACTGATTTCGTAGATATCAGTTGATCCCTCCGTTCCCAGGTCAAACGTGGGTTGATTCGGATCAGTAATCTCAAACTCATTGGGCGTCATCCGCACCAACAGAGTCCCGTTCATCGGACTGATGGGAACGCGATAGCCCAATTCGTACACTTTGGAGCCCGCGGTGGTGGTCCACGTTGCTGAGCCAAACAAGGTGTCACCCAACCCCGCTAAGTTGCGAAACTGCAGGCTACCGCCAATGCGCACATTGCCCACCGAGGGGGACGAATAATTATCGCTGTAGATCGAGCCACCGATGGTATCCGCTGGTTCGACCCGCACGATCAGGCGACTTTGGCCTGTGCCACTCCCTGCCCTCAGGCTGGCTTCGACACTCTCAAACATGGGATCAACCCGCAGCAACCGGAGCTGATCTTCCAATGCCGCCTGATTTAAGGGACGGGTGCCCCCTTGCGCCACCCGCACCCGCACGTAGTCTTCTAAGCTGTCGGTGCCTTCGACCACGATTTCTTCTAGCTCCCCCTCAATTACGTCGATTTGCACGACCCCATCGACGACGGTTTGGGTGCTGATGACGGCGCGTGAAGTGATGTAGCCGTCGTTGAGATAAAGCTGTGTAATTTCGTCAGCTGCCTGCTGCAATTCCGCCAGGGTGACTTCGCGATTTTCGTAGGGGGCGACGATCGCCTCCAGGGTCGTTGGCGCAAAAATTGTGCTGCCAACCACAACCACATCGGTCACCGGAAAGGGCGTCTCGGCCCCTGGCGGCAGTGGTTGCTCAGGTTCTGGCAGGGGCGGTTCGGTGTCGTCGTCTGGCAGCGGCTCAGGAAATCGCGGTTCTTCGGGGAAACGATCTTGTCCGGGGTCGACTTGAGCCACCCAGGATGAGTCGCTAGCAGGGACGGCGATCGCTGGGTCGACGGCGTCAGCGGCGTGGGTGGGCGTTGCTCCGATAGCCAGGGACGCGATCGCGAAACCACCAGAAATCCCGAGAAATCGCGAGTTCATAATCCATCATGTCGACACGTCATTCAAATTATCACTATTAATTTGGAAAAAACTTGATTTAGTTCAACAAGATTGGTTTTTCTTAGTGTTGTCCCTGAAAACCGTAGTTTCTTGATCAACAAATGATTGATTAACGCAAATTCAACCCATTGATCGGCGCCCTGGTTACAGATCGCAATCCTGATCAGCACAACTGGTTGCTTGAATGCCATACGAGGGTTTCAGTCCCCAATCACAGCTCTACGGCCCGACTACAGAGCGTAGCAAGTGTCCAGTGCTGGGCATTTGGCGCAGATGGCAAAAATTCGTAATCATGGAGAAGGAAAGTGGAAGCACCGTCAGCATCGGTGTTGCTGAATCTGAGTGGTGTGTCTTAAGAAGCCCCCGATGACGCTCTGAGCCTTTAAATAAAGTTTTTTGGGGCAGTGATCGCCCGTTGCTGGCAGGGCGCTGAAACGCCAGATGCTCAAGGAAATGCAACCAAACCGAGGGCTGCGGAATTGATCACAAGGTCGCTGCCAGAGTCTGGTAGGGTATAGGGTTTGTGGCTGAGTGTAAACATATGTTGCTGGCGATGGGGAGACTCTACCTCTCTGCAGGGGCGATCGCACTCTGCCTCTAGCAACGGCTTGGTTTATGGGGGCAGGGTTAGGGCCTCGCCAGCCAGGACAGACCACAGCAGAGATTAGCTCGATCACTGACGATTTGCAGGGGTAAAAATCGGTGAAAGTCCTAAAAACAGTGGCAGGGTTGAAGAGTTGTCTGGCCCTATGGCGGCAACCAGAGGCTGATGATGACTATCCCCATATCGCTTCGGTCGGGCTGGTGCCGACGATGGGAGCGCTGCATCCAGGGCATTTGAGCTTGATTCGCCGAGCCCGACAGGAGAACGATCGGGTCATCGTCAGCATTTTTGTCAATCCCTTGCAGTTTGGCCCGCAAGAAGATCTGGCGGCCTATCCCCGCTCGCTGGAGCAAGATATCCAGCAATGTGAGTCTGCCGACGTTGATGCCATTTTTTGCCCCCAACCTCAAGCGCTGTACGGCGATGCCGCCAGCGATGCGACTCAACTCACCCAGGTTGTCCCCGTCGATAGCATGATCAAACGATTGTGTGGAGCCTATCGGCCCGGACATTTCGCCGGCGTCACGACAGTGGTCGCGAAGCTGTTCCATTTGGTGATGCCCGATCGCGCTTATTTTGGCCGCAAAGATGCTCAACAGTTAGCTATCATTCAGCGGATGGTGGCTGACTTGAACTGGCCGGTGCAGGTCGTCGGGTGCCCCATTGTGCGTGAGGCCGATGGGCTGGCCTATAGCTCTCGTAATCAGTACCTTTCGGATCAGGAACGGACTCAGGCAGTTACGCTGTATCAAGCTTTGCAAGCGGCGAAAGCGGCGTTTGCGCAGGGTGAGCGGCTTAGCCCAAGGCTGATTGAGCCAGCTTTGGCGGCCCTCACATCCGTGCCCGCCATTCAACCTCAGTATGTTGAACTGGTACATCCAAAAACTTTGCAACCCTTAGACCAGGTAAAAACAATGGGACTTCTTGCCATCGCGGCTCATTTAGGCAAAACACGGCTAATTGACAACATTCTGCTGCGATCGCGGCAACCGATTGTGGCGATCGATGGCCCAGCGGGGGCGGGTAAATCTACCGTGGCCCGTTTAGTGGCTGACCACATCGGCCTCATGTATCTCGATAGTGGGGCCATGTATCGGGCCGTGACCTGGCAAGTGCTGCAAGCGGGCATCGATCCCGCCGATGAAGTGGCGGTTGCCGAGATGTTGACCGATTGCCACCTGCGCCTCGCGACCGAACCGCCGCAAACCGAAGGCACTGTGGGGATCACTCGCGTCTGGGTCAACGATGAAGAAGTCACCCAGGCGATTCGTAGCCCTGAGGTCACTTCGCAGGTGTCGGCAGTGGCGGCACAACCGATCGTGCGAGAAGTGTTGCTCCAGCAGCAGCAGGCCTATGGCGAACAGGGTGGAGTGGTCATGGAAGGTCGGGACATTGGGACTCAGGTGTTTCCGGCGGCGGAGCTAAAAATCTTTTTGACCGCGTCTGTGCAGGAGCGGGCTCGCCGTCGCCAGCGCGACCTGGAAGCGCAAAATCAGCCGCCCATCAGCCTAGAAGCTCTGGAGCAGGCTATTGATGAGCGCGATCGCAAAGACAGCACCCGCAGCGTGGCTCCCTTACAAAAGGCTGAAGACGCGATCGAACTAGTTACCGACGGCCTCACGATTGAGCAAGTGGTAAAGAAGATCGTCGGACTGTATCACGCCCACCTCGACCAAAATTGATCCCGCGTGGGGAACTCAAAACCGCGTTCTCCCGGCAAGGCTTGTTTGTGATGTCATCACTGGTCGTGCCGGTGACCCTAGAACGCACAGGCTCCGCCCCTGCACCCGCGACCTAAACCCTGCGCCCACCCAACCTTATTGTCCACCCTCATACCCTGCCACCCTCATCCCTCTCCCTGCCTTCAATCGCGATCGCGCACCAGGGGCCATAAAAAGACAAAACAAGCCACCAAGAACAGTAGACTGCCCACCGTGCCGATGACATCACCACTGCGCCAGGTAGAGACGGTAAAACAGAGGGCTGAGCCAATGAACAGAATCCAACCAAGAATTTGGATGTTTTTGTGAGTGAGGCGATCGGTTTTTGGCGGCATGAAATTCTAGAGGGCAATGCATTCAAAAGGGGTGAGGGCGATCGCCCTGTAAAATCAGCCCTGCTAATGCTTGAACATTGCTGATGCTGGGACCGCTCCAAAAGTTATTAAGTATATCTACTTAATAAAAAGCCCCTACGAAAATCGCAGGGGCTTTCAAACTAATCAGCCAACGCATTGACTATTGACTAATTTGACATTAGTCAAGGTCGCCCATTGCCAATACGGGTTCAGACTCCCGATCAATGCCCCGCTCAAATCCAGCTTCAGCCGCCCGCGCCCGACCAGCGTGCCACAGGTGACCAATCAGGAAGAAGAAGCCAAGGATGAAGTGAGACGCTGCCAACCACTGACGGGGGTTCACGAAGTTCACAGAGTTGATCTCCGTGATCACGCCGCCCACCGAGTTGATGGAAGCGTTGGGCGCATGAGTCATGTACTCAGCAGCGCGACGCACTTGCCAGTCTTGAACGTCGTTCTTGAGCTTGTCGAGGTCAAGCCCGTTGGGACCCCGCATGGGCTCCAACCAAGGACCTTGGAAGTCCCAGAAACGCATGGTCTCACCACCGAAGATGATCTCACCCGTGGGGGAACGCATCAGGTACTTACCCAGACCCGTGGGACCTTGAGCTGAACCAATGTTGGCACCCAAACGCAAGTCCCGCACCAGGAAGGTGAGAGCCTGAGCCTGAGACGATTCAGCGTTGGTCGGACCGTAGAACTCACTGGGGTAAGCGGTGTTGTTAAACCACACCATACAGGAGGCAATCAAGCCCATCAAAGACAGCGCCCCCAAGCTGTAGGACAAGTAAGCCTCACCATTCCAAATGAAAGCCCGACGAGCCCAGCCAAAAGGCTTGGTCAGAATGTGCCAGATGCCGCCGCTAATGCAGAGCAGGCCGACCCAGATATGACCACCGATGATGTCTTCCATGTTGTCGACACCGACAATCCAGCCCGCACCGCCAAAGGGAGATGCCAGCACGTAGCCGAAAATCTTGACGGGGTTGAGGGTGGGGTTGGTAATGACCCGAACCGCACCACCACCGGGTGCCCAGGTGTCATAGACACCACCGAAGAAGGTGGCCTTCAGCACGAGGAGGAAAGCGCCCAATCCCAAGAGGATCAGGTGATAACCGATGATGTTGGTCATCTGGTTCTTATCTTTCCAGTCGTAGCCGAAGAAGGAAGAATACTCTTCCAACGTCTCAGGTCCGCGAACGGCGTGGTAAATACCGCCTAGACCCAAAACCGCAGAAGAAATCAGGTGTAGTACACCGACTACAAAGTAAGGAAAGGTGTCAACGATTTCGCCACCAGGACCGACTCCCCAGCCCAGGGTCGCCAGGTGAGGAATCAAAATGAAGCCCTGCTCATACAAAGGCTTCTCGGGCACAAAGTGCGCGACCTCAAACAAGGTCATGGCACCCGCCCAGAACACAATCAAACCAGCGTGAGCAACGTGAGCGCCCAGCAGCTTACCAGACAGATTGATCAGACGTGCATTACCAGCCCACCAGGCAAAACCTGAAGATTGCTGGTCGCGCCCGCCGATATAGGAATTACTAGAGAGCGTTACCACGGGGGAGAACCTCCTCAGGGAATACAAATTTCTCATGGGGTTGGTCGGTCGGTGCCATCCAAGCCCGGATACCTTCGTTCAACAAGATGTTCTTCGTGTAGAAGGTCTCAAATTCAGGGTCTTCCGCTGCGCGG
>Ga0008836_100253_pt1 | contig 45885 bp, 35 predicted proteins | sample HotLakConsUCCR28_FD_62214 | JGI IMG/M metagenome (GOLD analysis project Ga0008836, IMG submission 62214) | Hypersaline microbial mat communities from Hot Lake, Washington, USA - Hot Lake Consortium UCC-R28 (Hybrid Assembly) ... | reverse complement strand
AATTTTAACAACAAGAAAAAAATAATCCTGCGGAAAATCTTGAAAAAATAAAAAACTTTTTTTTGAATGCATAACAAAAAGAGGGGCCTCAAAAGGCCCCTCCTTATTTGTCTGCTTAATTTTGTCAAAGCATTTAAAATGGTTTTAAAATCCTGGATTCTGTACCAGTTCCCCATTCACATCCATCTCCCTCAGGGGGATGGGGAAAAGCAGGTTTTTCTCTGCAAAAGTACTGTTGAACACATTGGTATGTCCTACAAAGTCATCGTAGGCCCCGGTCAGGTCATTAGTGTAAGATTCTAACCATTGAAGGTAGCTGATCCGACTATTATCAACCGAATAATTTGGGAGGTGAAGGAAAAACTCCGTACTTTTTTTAAATGTATCATTGACAATTGAAAAAAAATAAGTAAACTTAAATGCAGGATGTATAGCCTGTAAATGGCAAATAAAATTTATGCTACATATTTGGCTTTTGCATCCCTGGCCTTTTTCGAAAAAAATAAGTATTCATTAGCAAATGGGATGCGCAGCAATATTAAGTAAACCCTATAAAATAATAGATTAAAAATGATTAAATATTCCAGTCAGACCAGGGTTTTGGTAGCCGTGGATTGTATAGTTTTCGGGTTTGATGGTAAAGACTATAAATTATTAATGGTGCAAAGAGGTTTTGCGCCGGAAAAAGAAAAGTGGAGCCTAATGGGAGGGTTCCTCCAGCCCAGGGAGACGCTTGACGAAGCAGCCAACCGGATTTTAAAACAGTTGACCGGATTGGAAAATGTCTACCTGGAGCAAATGCATACCTTCAGCCATCCTGACCGTGATCCTGTAGAAAGGGTGGTAGGCGTAGTATACATGGCATTGATAGACATAGAAAAGTACGAAAAGCAGATCAATGAGGATTTTCATGTGCGCTGGTTTCTGATGAATGATTTACCTCAATTGATATTTGACCACGAAGAAATGGTGGAGATGGCCCTTTGCAGACTCAGGTACAAAGCCTCCATGCATCCTATCCTCTTTGAGTTGCTTCCGGAAAAATTTACCCTTCCCCAGCTTCAGGCCTTGTATGAAGGGCTTTTTGACATGAAAATTGACAAGAGAAACTTTACCCGGAAAATCTTGTCCAGCAATATCCTGAAGAAGAAAAATGAAAAAGACAAATCCTCCTCCAAAAAGGGAGCCTATTTTTACTCCCTGAATGAGGAAACCTACAAGGACAATGGACAACACTTTCTAAACCTGATACCAAAAAATGAAATGCCTGCAGCGGCAGAATAATTTAAATGCAACAATATAAAAACCACAGCAGGTATTACCCTCTACACCATTACGTCATTACCCCTTTGACCCTGATCTTATTGTCCTGGTCCTTCTGGAACCTTGCTGAGTCATATGCCTTTGGGAGAGACCTGTCCCAAGCCCTGTTCTACACGCTGGCCTCCCTGATACTTTTCTTGCTGCCCATCATGTCCCGGATCTATGCGATAAAAAACCAAAACAGAATCATTCGTCTGGAAATGCGGCTCAGGTATTTTCAACTTACCGGCAAAACCTTTGTTCAGCAGGAAAAGAAACTAAAAATGGGACAAATCATTGCACTCCGGTTTGCGGGAAGCAAAGAATTGATTCCCTTAATCGAAAGAGCCATCAAAGAAAACCTCAGTCCCAAACAAATTAAAAAATCCATTACAGATTGGCAAGGGGATTATTTTCGGGTTTAACAAAAGGCAATCCTTTGAGGACTACCTTTTGTTCTGACCTTAATTGATAAGATTATTTAATAAAACCCTTACTTCTTTGGGGTTTTTGATATTATAATTGGCCTGGGTATAGGTATAGCCGACGCGGATGGTGTAGGCACTTTTGGGCATGGCCTTAAACGTATCCTCATCCGTCCAGTCATCCCCCAGGGCCATGATAAAATCGTAATCCTCTCCACGCATCATGGCCAGGGCCGCCCTTCCCTTATTGATATCAGGCCGCTTTATTTCCAATACCATGTTACCTTCCAGCACCTGCAGGTTATGGCCTCTGGCCATGTATTTCAGGTGACTGAAAAGCTCCCTCATCCTGAGGTCACCCAATCCGCTTTCTACCTTCCGATAATGCCAGACCAGCGAATGATGTTTTTCCTCTATAAAGGCACCAGGAGTACGCAAGACATAGTATTCCATGACCTGCCTGATATCTTCCTTCCAGCTGTCATCTACATCGGCATAGAGTATCCAATCTTCTTTCTGGTCCTTCTTTTTGAGCCAGACGCCATGCTCGGCAATCATGTCCACCTGCTGACCTTTAAACCATTTACCCAGGGTTTCCTTGTCCCTGCCGCTGATGATCACTACCTGACACAAATCAGATAAGGTTTTAATCAGCGATTTCAACTCTTCATCAGGAAAAGCATCCTGAGGTCGACTTTTAAAGCCTACAAGGGTACCGTCATAATCCAGAAAAACTATTGGCTTGCTGGCTGTCTTAAAGGCCCGGACCAACTGCTCCCTGATTTTATGGTCCATGGCTTTGGATTCCAGGTCTGTCTGTCTTTCCTTCACATGCTTGAGCCTGTCCATAAATACCTTGACCCATTGGAAAATATCATACTTTTTCAGGCTGGACTGCATGGAACTGATGCGCAGCTCCTGCTCCTGCTCATCCATGGACAGGGCCTCCACGATGGCATTTTTAACTCCTTCCTGGTCATTGGGGTTGACCAGAATGGCATCTACCAGTTCCTTACTGGCACCTGCCATTTCTGAAAGGATCAGCACACCCTGTTTATGGGTTTTGCTGGCCACAAATTCTTTACATACCAGGTTCATACCATCTCTCAGGGGCGTCACCAGGGCGATGTCAGACATGGTATAAAAGGCACTCAGTTCATTGAAAGGAAAACTCCGGTAGAAATAATGAACAGGCACCCAATTGAGTGTGGAAAATTTACTGTTGATGCTCCCAACCAGGGTGTCTATTTCTTCCTTCAACGCCTGATAAGACTTGACCCTGTCCCTGGAAGGCACCACCACCATGATCATGGACACCTTTCCGTGGTATTCCGGATGGTCTTCCAGGAGTTGGTCAAATGCTTTGATCCGCTGCGGTATCCCCTTGGAATAATCCAGACGGTCAATGGTGATCAGTAACTTTTGATCACCAAGCATTTCTTTGAATTTTTTTACGTGATTTAGGGTTTTTTTGCTGGCAGCAGCACTGGCAAATTTATCATAATCAATTCCCATGGGGAAAGCATCCACGTTGATCAGCCGGTTATCTGCCTGGATAAACCCGCTTTCATTGGAGTGCCCCAGAATACGCCCTACCGCACTGAGAAAGTGCCTCATGTCATCATAGGTATGAAAGCCAATTAAATCAGAACCTACCATACCTTCCAGCATCTCCCTTCTCCAGGGCAGCATGCGGATGATCTCATAAGATGGAAAAGGGATGTGCTGAAAAAAGGCAATAGTGGCCTTGGGGAGCTTGTTTCTCAGCATCATGGGAAGCAGCAATAACTGGTAATCGTGGACCCAAATGGTATCCTCATCATTGGCATTAGCCAGAATGGCGTCACAAAACTTCTGATTTACCTGACAATAGGCTTCCCAGTATTCATCCTCATAATTGATGTACTGGGTAAAATAGTGAAAGGCAGGCCAGATGGTTTCATTACTAAAGCCTTCATAGTAAAGCTCCACATCTTTTTTAGTCAAAAAAACAGGGGCCATTTTTAATTTCTTCAATTCCTCTGTGATTTCCAACCGCTGACTTTCATCTTCCACATCGTTTCCCGGCCAGCCAATCCATATATTTTCTCCTTCCTTATAGATGGAACCCAACCCGGTAGCCAAGCCTCCTGCACTGGGTTTGAATTCAAATTTTCCGTTTTTATGTTGTAAACTTACGGGTAAGCGATTGGAAACTATGATTGTTTTTGACATATCCGACTGTTGGTTAATGATAAAAAGAGTACGCTGTAGGTTACTTGTAGGACGTAAAATCATTCTAATTTAGTCAAAAAGCATAGAAATAAAAACCCAAAACGGCTTTAGACTATTTCTATCAGGCAATTTTCCGAATTTAATAAATATGGTTTTTTGAAAATAATTTTCCCAGGAGGTTTCCTGTCAGGGCACTAGAACCGCCTATCAAAAAACCCATTAAAGCCGTAATTCCCACCAAAAGGGAGCTGTTGGAAATCTCCAGGATTTGGGCAAATTTTTCGGGTAGGGAGGAGCCTGTCACAGACCAAATCACCAAAGGCATGACCAGCCAAACCAAAGCCACTCCTAAGGCCCCTGCGAAAAAAGCCAGGAAAGCCGGGCCTTTTATCCAGATAGCAACCAAAGCAATGATGATCATCAACACCCAATAGGGCAGGTAGGGCCCAAGTATATAAGCCAGCAAAGCATTGATCAAGAGGTGGAAAAAAAATTTCATTTATTCAGGGTTAAAAGTGGTTGTAAAAAGAACATTTTCATCGCCTGTACGTGCCCTCAAATCTATGGATATATAGTCTCCATTTTTCCATTTACTGACCATGTTGTGATAAAATTTGCTGCCCGGATTTCCTGATTGACCTCCGGGATAGATCCCGAAAGCCTTGATTTCCGGCCCCATTGCCACTACCATGCGCCAACCTGGCCCCCAGTCAGAACTGCTGGCATTCACAATGTTCTTTCCCCCTCCTACCCGTGCTTCCTTACCAAAAGGTGTAAGATTGGGGATCAGGTGGTCTAACCTTGTGTTTTTATATGCAGCCCAGGTAAGGGAATCATTGGTGGACAGAAAGGTATCCATTTCCTGGCTCATGCCTTCAAAACCCTTGTTTACCCAATGTGCAGCCGTTTCCTTTGCTGTAGTTGCCGGGTCATCAAACCACCGGCCCAATGGTTCATCTTGCAAAAGCCGGGAAAGGGAGTATTTGGAAGGATAAACGATGGGCAAGCCATTAGTATCCCAGGAATCAAACAAAGATTGTTGGAGGTGCTGCCACCAGGACTGAAAAAGGGCTGGCCCTGCCTGTTCGGCATCGGCAAAATAATCCCAATCTTCCAATTCCCGTACCCATTGCCCCCCGGCTCCCCTTTGCCAGGTACTGTCTAAATTATCCAGCAGGTAAGGCAAGGTTTCAGCGGCATGCAGGTCATAATTGTCCAGCTGCAGTTGCATCATATCTGTTGTGCTGATTTCCACTCCTTCGCTCAGCTGTTGATGTATCCTCCTGTTTCTATAATATTCATATTGGTCAGAAAACACATAGTAGGGATAATTCGGTGAAACCGGGTGTTGGTTGGCAGAGGTAACGAAACCCTTTTCCGGATTGATTTCCCTTGCATTATGGGCATTGGGAATAAAACCCTGCCATTCGAAAGCCGACTTACTACCATCCATCAGGTATTTACCCTGTCCGGGCCACTTAAGGGGAAATTTTCCCTGAACTGTCATGGCTATATCCCCCTCCCTGGAGGCAAAGGCAAAATTCTGGGCAGGTGCAGCAAAGTGAGAGATGGCCTCCAGGTATTCCTGGTAATTGCCGGCACTGTTCAAGTCCAAAAAAGTTCGCTGCTCATTTGAAGGATCATGTGCTGTCCATTTGAGTGCAAAATCAACGGGCTTTCCTTCCAGTAAAAAATTCCGGTCATAGACCACAGGCCCATAATGGGTGTACACTACGGTATCGATAAAATCATTCCTGCCCTTTACCCGGATGGTATCCAGCTGCATGTTGCTTTTAATCCACTGCCCATTATAGAGGTACTCGGCCCTGCTATTATCTCTAAACTTAATTTTATACCAGTCCTTTACATCCCGGTCTGCATTGGTAATGCCCCAGGCAATGTTTTCATTGAAACCCGAAATTACACCTACCGCTCCTGGCAGGCTCGCCCCTTTGACGGTATATTCCGGGGTACTCAATTGAATGGCATACCACAGGGAAGGCAGGTTGAGTGCCAAATGGGGATCGTTTGCCAAAATCGGGTAACCACTGGCTGTTTTATCGCCCGAAACCGCCCAATTGTTGGACCCATATCCAGGTTCTTTGCCCGGTAATACCTGCTCGTAAAAACCCGAATCAGGGTAGCTCACATCTGGCCTGAAGACTTCTTCGGGAGTAAAATCCCACTGCTCCTTGCCAACTACGGGAACCAGGTCAACGGGAGTTTCCGGAAACAAATTTTCTATCCAGGAGTCTCCAAAAAGATTCCTGGTATTGGTATAGGCAAAATCCTGATCTCCGGATAATATTTCCGCCATATTCATCAAAAAAACCAGTGATTTATAGGGAGTCCAGGGTTCAGGCCGGTAATCCAACAATTTATATTCGATGGGAAGTTGAGCAGCTGAAAGTCCCCTGATGTAGGCATTTACACCATCGGCGTAAGCCTGAATCATGGCCAGGGTCTCAGGGTCCTCTTCCTGCAAATGTTTCAATTTGTTCCGGGCACCAAAGCCCAGCCCTTTCCTCCTCATTTCCCTATCACGGGGCAGGGCCATCTCCCCGACAATTTCGGATAGCCTTCCTTCAGCTGCCAATACCTGAAATTCCATCTGCCAGAGCCTGTGAGCGGCGGTCACATAACCCTGAACCTTATACAGGTCCTTTTCCGATTCGGCAAAAATATGAGGAATCAGGTTATCATCGAAAACCACCTCCACAGGTTGGGACAGTCCCTCCAGGAAAATGGATGCTTCGGGATTCCTGTCCTCACTGTAGGCATTCTGCCAAAATCCCTTGAAAGGATCAAAAATACTAGCCAAAGGAGGAAGGCTGGCCAGGTTGATGGACAGTCCCACCGCTACCAGCAGGGAAAAAGTCAGTGAAAAAAAGAAGGCTATGTATTTCATTCAATGGAGATGGGTAAAACCAATTTTTCCCATTTTACTTCGAGTCCTTCGGGAACTATGGCAATTGAAAGCCATTCCTGATCATTGTCTACCCATTCCGGATTTACCGTTACTCTCAGTACATCGTTTTCTTCCTTGTATTGAAAGTGTCCATGCTCCAGGTCCCATTCCGAATTGAAAATTACGGTCCAGGGTTCATTTTCTCTGGGGATTGTGAAAAGTGAATATTTACCTGCCTTTAACGGCTCCCCCTCAACCAGTACATCCTCTTCCAGGCTGATAAAAGTGGCTTCATTGGCCCCTGTCCTCCATACCTCTCCGTAAGGGACCAGGTCTCCCCATATCAACCTGTCTTTTATGCCAGGAGATCCATATTGTACCGCAATGCTTTTATCGCCAATTTCTCCTGAAATATTTTTCAGGGGACTTGCCCGCTCCTCTTCAGGGGCAGCTTCTGTAACCATTTCCTGTTCCGAACCTGAAGAATCTGATGAATTGCCGGAACAGGACCAATTGAAAACGATCAGCATCATGACAAATAAGCTGTAAAAGTTTCTGGCAATTTTTCGCATAGTTTTTTGGTTTAAATTAAACCCTAATTTATATATTTTTTTTTACCTGCCCAGCTGCATTTCACTTTATTAATCCATTAACTTTTTATTGGCAGCCGACATTTTCCAGATTTTAACTGAATGAAACAGTCAACCGGTATGGGAGGACATGCGATTTGGGAGAAATCAACCTGGATGGCCTTCAATTCTGAGAGAAATACTAGAAATGGCTGTCAAAAAAAATATCTTTGTAAACGAACGGTTGTTTTTTTTAAATTTACAAATCACATACAGCAAGCCTATGCGTTTTATCATCATCCCCATCTTTTTCATTTCCATCCTGCTCTTTTTTAGTGTCCATATTTCCCCTGCCAACTGGGACTATACCGGATTATTGTCTCTTTTGATACCCGTTTTTGTTTTATTGAATCTATTTCTCCTTGTCCTCCTACTTTTTGGCAGGATAAAATTGATTATTTTCCCCATTATGGCATTGCTTATTGGCTGGAGGTTTTTCATGGTAACCTTTCAGTGGAATGTGCCTGATACGGAGACAGAAGGCTTTTCCTTGTTGAGTTATAATGTGATGCTCTTTAACAATAATTGGGAATCGGGAAGAGAGGACCGGATCTTGAATTCCATACAATGGGCCAAAGAAAATCCTTCCGATATCAAATGCTTCCAGGAATTCTATCAGGATTTCACTACTCCCTCAAGAAATGCCTTGAAAATCATAGGAAATGATGGAGAATATGAGCATTCATTCTTAACGGTGGATGGCAACCCGAGAAAGAGATCCTATGGCATGGCCATTTTCAGCAGGTTCCCAATTATCAACAGCGGGAAGGTTTTTGACAATAGAAAAAACAACGGGGCCATGTTTGCCGACCTCATTATCCGACAGGACACGATCAGGATTTACAACACCCATTTGGAATCCATGAATATACGGGCAGCAGACCTGGACAACCTGCAAGGGATCAAAAACCAGTACAGGGGCACGATTCGGAAACTAAAACAAGGCATTCAGATGAGGGCAACACAGACCGAAATACTGAAGGAACATATAAAAAACAGCCCGCATCCGGTCATTTTGGCGGGAGATTTCAATGATTTACCCTACAGTTACACCTATTTTAGCCTCAGGGAGATTTTGGAGAATGGTTTCGAACAAATGGGCAGGGGCTTTGGCTTCACCTACAATCGGGTACTGTTCTTTCTGCGCATTGACAATATTTTTTTTAACCGGGTATTAAAAGTTTTACAATTCAATACCCACAGAGAAGTGGATTATTCAGACCATTACCCTATCTCTGCTGTTTTTGCTTTTCCGGAAAAGGGCCAATAATTTTGGCATTTAGCAGCTTCTTTAGCGGAAATAACAAGACCGGAAGCCAAAATAAATCGGCCAGTAAGGCAAAAAATAAGGAAAGGCTAACCAAAAACCCGGTAAACCAGGGGATTTCCAGGTCACTGAAAACCAACACCAAAAACCCTGAGGAGAGGATAAACGTGGTTAGTATGATGGCCTTGCCTGTTGTCATAAATGTCAATCGCATGGCTTTCTCCAGCACATTCCCCTGAGTCATCTGCAAACGCAGGTTGGACATAAAATGTATGCTGTCATCTACCGCTATACCAAAAGCGATGGCAAAAACTATGGAGGTAGACAATTTGAAATCTATACCGAACCAATACATGGCTCCCCCAATCCAAACCAAAGGAACGATATTGGGAAGTAAAACCAGAAAGGCTATGCGCCAGGATTTATACAGCAAGCCGATAATAAAAGCCACCAGCAAAAAAGCAAAGCCCAAGCCCTCAAAGACCTTATTTGTTACTTGTGCATGACTTTTATCTATCAGAAAGGAGGTGCCCGTCAGCCTGACCCTCAGATACTCCCGGTCTATATTTTTTTCCACAAAGGAAGCCAGGTTTTGATGCAATTGCTGTCCTTTAAAGCTCCCCAGATCGGCCATCCGGGCACTCATTCTACCTGATTTCAGGTCTTCGGTCCATACACCCAGGTCCCGTTCTTTTATAAACTGATCCCGCAGCCGGTCCATGCTTTGGTAGGCCAGCTCCGAAGGTAATCGAAAAGCCTTGGGATTGCCCCCGTTTTTTGCCTTGTTGATGTTTTTGATCAGGGTAAGCGGGGAAAGCACATGATCGGTTTGATAATTGGTTTTGATAAATGCTTCCAACTCATTCATTTCGTCCAGCACACGGTAATCGAACATATCAGGCACCTCACTTCCCACCTCCAGGTAAATTTCCAAGGGCTTGGAGCCGGAAAAATTTTCATCAAAAAAGCGAAAGTCTTCCATTAAAGGGTGATCATCGGGTAAGCTATCCAGGATGTATCCATTGGTTTTAACCTGAGACATAAAATAACCTGCCAATAGACTGGTACCGATAAATAGTACCGCTATTCCTTTCTTGTTAGCCAAAATCCATTCGTAAAGTTTGCCCAGGTGATTTTCCCATCTGTTTGCCCAAATTTGCTTTTGAGAGGCCCCCAGTGGTGAAAAGGTATACAACGCCAGGGGTAAAAGGCTCATCAGGGAAACAAACATGAATAACACACCCAAGCCCGTATACAAACCAAACCATTTCAAACTGTATACATCGGTGAAATACAGGGAAATAAACCCCAATGCCGTGGTAGATGCTGTTAAAAATATGGGGAAAGTCAGTTCCTCAAAAACCTGGGATACCGCTTCTTCCTTTGGCAGCCCCTTCCTGATCAGGCCCTGGTAATGATTTAAGAGATGCACCAGCCCACTCAGACCGATTACCATCAGAATGGGAGGCTGCATCACCAGCATGACGTCCAGCTCCCCTCCTGTAAGCAGTAAAAATGAAAGGGTCCAAAAAATTCCTACTAAAATAATCACAAGGGGGAGGACTACCGCCCACCAAATCCGGTACAACACCCAAAGTAATAGCAAAACCAAAATGATGGCCAGGATAAAGAAAAAAGCAAATTCTTCCTGAAGCAGGCTTACGAAAGTTCCCTGTGCCTTTATTTTCCCTGCCACTTTATAATCCGCAATTCCGGATTGCTGAAGCAATTCTTTGATGTCACCGTACAGCCTGTCCCCTGCTTCCTTGGTGATCAGTTGTTCGTTCTTTACTACAAGCAACAAGTAATTTGATTTTGTATCCATGAGGCTCCCTTTCCACCAATCGTCAGCGGAAAGCCTTTGAGCTGTTTTCTTTAAATCTTCGGAGGTAGACCAATCCATCAGCGGCCGGAAGCGGACACCAAAGGGTCCTATCAGGGGTTCATCCTGATCCAGGAGGGAGGCCACTTCCTGAACGGCTTCCAGTTCCCTTATCTGCTTTTTCAGCTGAAGTGATCGCTCCAGGAAAAGGCTGTCATAAATATCGGGGGCATTGCCCAAAGCAATCAGCAGGTAATCGTTGTCATTCTCAAACTTTTCCCGGTATTCCCGGTAAAAATCCAAGTCAGGATCACTCTCCTGAAAAAAATTTTCGAAGTTATAATTAAAAGTGAGTCCCTGCCAGGTAAATATAAAAAACAAGCTGACAGCTCCCGTAAATGCCAAACCCCAAAATGCTTTCTTATGATTCATAAATAACTTGCATTTAACCTCGAATAAATGACCATTTCCCTCTAGCAACTCCTTTCCACTGGTACTGGTTCAGATCATTTCAGGGTAAACTTTAAAAAACTCTAAATTTACGAGCCAAAACAATCAGGGCTTTTAGATTCAAAACAACCTGTTGTGAAAAACGGTTTGTCTGCTACCTTTATTTGCTTTATTTTACGCCCAAAACAAAACAACACATGAGAAAAATCACCTTCTTTTTAGCTTGGACCATGATCATGTCCGGATTTAGCCAGCAGCTTATCCAAGCCCAGGGCAGCCGCTGGCAGCAGTCCATCAGCTACCAGATGTCCATAGATATGGATGTAAAGGCCAATCAATATCAGGGCCAGCAAACCATCGCTTATTCCAATCACTCTCCGGATACGTTACATAAAGTATTTTTCCACCTCTACTATAATGCCTTTCAACCCAATAGCATGATGGATGAAAGGTCCAGGACCATCGCCGATCCAGACAGAAGAGTAGGTGATAGGATATCAAATTTAGGTCCTGATGAAATCGGATACATGTCGGTCAAAAGCATGCACATGAATGGCAATAAGGTATCCATGGAAGAGGTGGGTACCATTCTGGAGGTAACCTTACCCGAGCCTATACTCCCCAACAGCACGGTGATTTTTGAAACGGAGTTTGAAGCCCAGGTACCTTTACAGGTAAGAAGGGCAGGTCGCGATAATGCCGAAGGGGTCAGGTACTCCATGGCGCAGTGGTACCCCAAGATGGCCAATTATGACGAGCAGGGTTGGCATGCCAACCCCTATATTGGCCGGGAATTCTATGGTACCTTTGGCGATTTTGATGTTAAAATCACCATTGATAAGGACTATGTATTAGGGGGAACCGGGTACCTGCAAAACGCAAATGAAATTGGGCATGGCTATGAGGCTGACGGAGAAACGGTAAGGCGAACTGAGGCCTCCAAACTTACCTGGCATTTTTATGCACCGCAGGTCCATGATTTCATGTGGGCCGCCGATCCTGATTTTACGCATGACAAAATAGAGATGGAAAATGGGATCACCATCCACCACCTGTACATCAAAAACTCAAAGACAGAAGAAAACTGGTCACAACTAAAGGAATATACGCCCAGGGCGATGGAATTCTTTAGTGAAAATTACGGTCAATACCCCTACCAGCAATATTCGGTGATACAAGGCGGAGACGGAGGAATGGAATACCCCATGTCCACCCTGATTACCGGTCACAGGTCTCTTGGAAGTTTGGTAGGAGTCATGGTGCATGAATTGGCCCACAGTTGGTTTCAGGGGGTTTTGGGCTCCAACGAATCGCTTTATCCCTGGATGGATGAGGGTTTTACCACCTTCGCCAGTAACCGCTGCATGGAAGCCATTTTTTCAGAAGAACCCTCCGGATTTCCACAAAGAGGCGCTTATGTCAGCTATGAGCGGCTGGCAAAGTCCGGCCTGGAAGAGCCAATGTCCACCCATGCCGATCATTTTCATACCAACACCGCCTATGGAGCGGCTGCTTATTCCAAGGGAGCCCTCTTTTTATCCCAAATGGGCTATATCATCGGTGAAGAGGTCCGGGATCAGGCCATGCTGAACTATTGGGATCAGTGGAAATTCAGACAGCCCAATGCCAACGATATTACCCGGGTTATGGAAAAGGCCAGTGGTTTGGAGCTGGATTGGTTCAAGGAATATTGGGTTTACACCACCAAAACCATAGATTATGCCATAACAGGGGTAGAAGAAGTAAATGGCAAAACCAAAATAACCCTGCAAAGGAAGGGTTTGATGCCCATGCCCATAGATCTACTGGTCACTCATGAGGATGGCCATCAGGAAAGCATTTACCTGCCCTTGACCATGATGCGGGGAGAAAAGACCGAAGAGGAAGGTTTTGCCAAAAGAACCCATACCCAAAAATGGCCCTGGACCCATAGGACAACAGAAATCCTGCTGGATAAGCCCCTTTCAGGGGTCAAAAGCATCAGCATTGATCCCTCGCAAAGATTGGCAGATATCAATAGGGAAGACAATGAGTGGGTAAAAGAATAGCATGTATAACTGATGGCCGGGTCCTATGCCCTGGCCATCAAAACGTTTCAACACTAGAATTCTTACTCCAAACGCAACTGGTATTGCAAAACAAAGGCACTTCGTCTGCTGTCCCTAAGCAGCCGACCTTCCCTGGAAAAATCAAAGACCGGCCTGTTTTGATAGGCCAGGGTAATTTTTGACGCCTGTCCGTTCAATAATAAGTTTATCCCCCCTTCAAAATAGCTTACCTGATCATCCAATCGCTGGTACCGGGAATATTGTCCGGAAATGAAAGGTTGGATTTTCTCTTTTCTGTCGGGAATTTGCCACAAATACCCCCCTTGAAAGTAGGCGGTATGTCCTGTTCCAATGGCAGGCCAGGCATTGCCGGATCCATTAAATGTCCCCAGTTCATTTACCCCCCTTCCCACGTTGTTGAACCCTATGACGCGCAGGTAATTGGGTCCGAAATCATAATAAAAATATCCCGTATAAAAGGTCCAGGCCCTGTCTTTGGGTAAAGGAAATTCCCCAAAAAGATCTACAGCCAGCAGGCTTATGGGAGTAGTTACCGTATCTGAGGCGGCATTCAGGTGCCACATGGCCTTGTTTTGCCTCTCGAAGCCCATCCCCAAAGCTAAAATCTTCTTGTTGCCATCATAGGTGCCATTGTGAAATGGAGAATGGAAGCTTTCTTTTTCAAAAAACTGGTATTTCAGGTAAAAAGCAGCTTGCATGCCGGGTTTGACATTGGCAAAAGTTGAATTGGAAGAAATGCCTGTATGCGCTACCGGGGCATAAGGCCGGCTAAATACCCACCTGTAATCCCATTTACCCACCTGTCCCTTGACATAGGCACTTAATTTTCTCAATACATTATCTGTTTGGTTGACCGTGGGTATCATAAATGGAGCCACATCCAGGGTGAGCAGGCGGCTGGTCAGCGGAGCAGCATATCGGGAGGTACCATTCCACCCGGATTGACCTCCTCCTACCGACAGGTAGTCGTGCAAGCGGTGATCTACATAAAAGTCCAGGAGACGGATCTCCCCGGAACGAGCGGTAAGGTAATTGATGTTATTCTGCCCCAGTGTCATGGTGATATTGGTTTTATCCCTGATCCTGGCATAGGTCTGAAAACGGACCCTTCTGATGGAAATGTCGAAAAATGATGAAGCGGCCTGACCATTGATCAGAGTACCCGGGTTATTCTCATTGAAACGCATCCATAGCTGCCCGGTAAGCCTTACGCCGGCATAGGAACTACTGTCCTTGTCCATATATACCCGCAGGGCTTGCTCTTGTGCGATGGAATGCACAGAAAGGTAGAATACAAGCAGCAAAAAGAAAGCTATCCTTATTGAGAAATATTCAGGCGTTTTTTGAGGCTTAAAAAATTTCATTTTCTCTATCTCAAGTAAACAAGATCAAGGTTAAAATTAAGCAATAATACTTACATTTTGACCAGCATCATATTTGAACTGCAAAGAAAAAATCAAATAGGCCTGAAGGTATCCTGCTATAAATCGGTGATCACTAAATTACTCCTAAACCGGCAAAGCCAACCAAAAGCCCTGATAAACCGCTTTTTGTGTCTTGTTTATTTATTATTCTTGCCGACTACTTACCCGCTCCAGGAAAAACCCTGGCCGGAAATAAATGGAATTAGGCGCCATTTATCCAGAGTTATGGCATAAAATCCTCCTCAGCCAAAATGAACTCTATTTCCTTACCCATTCCTTTTATATTTTTTTTATACCATCCAACCATCAATGAAACCGGTGGATGAAAAATAAATTGCTAAATACTATCCAATATTTTGGGAATTGATCATAAACCTGCTTAAATTAAACCACCATTATAACCAAAACCAGACGAATATGAAGTTGATGACCTTAATATGCTGTCTTGCTTTTTTTTCTATTCAGGTACAGGCGCAAAGTGATCTGGAGCTTGAGAAGCGAACCAAGGATGAAAGTTTTCATTTTCAGGAATATGATGCGCTGCAGTTTGAGGCAGTAAATCCTGAGGTATCGACTACCACTTTCCTGGCCAAAGACCTGCCCTATGAAAAATCTCCTGTTCCGGGACCTCCCATGGGGAATTACACGGATTTTAAAATCATCAAAATCAAAATTCCAGCGGATATAGGCTTAAAAACCCCGGAAGTCGATGCCAGCAAAAGAAAAACCGCTAAAGCCTATTTGGTAAAAAGGGAAACGAAGCCTTAGCCGCCTTCATAATCAACGGATAGGATTTCGATGATGGCCCATTTCCAGGGTCCATCATCCAGTATCCATGATGCCTCACACAAGATTGGTATTTCAATCCCCTGATGGATGGTATGGGACTGGGCAGTAATTATCCAGGGATAGCGTTTTGCATTTTCATCCCCTCCCATAAATCTTTCGGTCTGGAATTGCCGGAACTTACCCTCCTGATCAAAAGTAAAGGTACCGGAAGCCTCCACACCCTGGAATTGAATGTAGGCTTCAGCTTTGTTTTCTCCCGCTGATTCCCATGTGATATAAGGGCTTTTTGCCATCCAGGGAAACCATACCATTTCTCCCAGGAAACGTTGAAGGGTACCCTCATCAATTTTCGGATTGTTTTTTTCATTGACCACCGGAAATAATGACCAAAGTTTAATCAGCATTTCTCCCTTACCGTCCAAATACAAATCCCTGGCCCGGACATTTACCCATGCCAGGATGTTCAGGTCCAGGTACCATAGGAAACCGGGACGAACAGGGTTAAAATACTGCACCGCTTTCCCCCGGTACCAGTCATTTTGTTCGGGCTTCAATTTCAACTGAAATGCCTGATCTACCCTGACTTTTTGAGGCCCTGTTTGTGCTGATGCCCCTGAATTTTTTAACCAAAGTTGAACAGCAGCAGGCAACGCATCCATTGAAGCATGGGGCATAGCCTTTTCATTTGTTTGAGACGCAAACAATAACCCCAATTCTTTCTCCACTTTTGCATCAAAGCGGGTATTCATCCAGGTAATCAAGGTCAGGATCAAAATGATCAGGTTTGGCACAGAACCGAATTTGGCCTCCTTCCAGTACATGATGATCAAAACCTGAGAAACCAAAACAGCAGCCAGGCCGATATACCAGCTGTATTTCCATTCCAGAAAATAGCTGAGAGCAAAAATCAAAAAGAACAAAGCGGCTGTGAGCCATAGGTATCCCGTGCCTTTTGAAACCTCAATAGGAAAATCTTTTATTTGAACCCAATCAACCGCTTTGATGAACCCCAATAAATGGATCAAGCCGTGGACAATTACCAAAAGCAAAAATGCTATTTTCACCTATACAAGTTACTGAAACAGGAGTTATCTTTCAAACTACTGCATATGATTTTAATCATGCTATCAAAAATAAAAATACCAGACTGCACTGGATCAAAAGTTAACCTTCCGATAAAACATTTGGCAGGAGCCTGATCCTGCTTTTGAATCCTGATATTCCTGCTTAAATTGAAAAAAACTTGGCCTACAACATGCAAAAAAACGATGCTTACCCCACGGTACCTGGAAAACTGAAAAACTTCCGGCTGACACCCACAGGTATTTCCGGACAAACCGCAAACGGTATATTTCATATTCAGATTTATGCAGAAAATACTTTTAGAATTCAGGTAAGTTTAAAAAAAACCTTTCAGGCCAATCCTTATTCAGTTGTAGCGAGGGCAACAGAAAATGTGTTTGCTTTTGAAGAGACAGACGCTTTCCTGATATTAAAAACTACTAAAATTCACCTGTTGATCAGGAAGGAAAATTTCTCCCTGACCTTTAAAAATCCCTCAGGGGAGGTTATCAGTGAAGACGACCCCAATTATGGCATTCATTGGTTGGGAACGGAAGTCAGCAATTATAAAAAACTTCAGGAATGGGAGAAATTCATTGGATTGGGTGAGAAAACAGGAGGTTTAAACCGGTTTGGGCAAACCTACACCCACTGGAATACAGATCACTTTGCCTACGGCACAGGGGACGACCCCTTGTATCTTTCCATACCATTTTATATGGGTTTGCATCATGGCTTGAGCTATGGTATATTTTTTGACAATACCCACAGGACAACCTTTAATTTTGGGGCAGGGAACAATCGCTATGCATACTTTTCTGCGGAAGATGGGGATTTGGATTATTATTTTTTCCATGATCAAAACATTTCTGAGATTATTACCGCCTATACAGCATTGACAGGAAGGCCGGAGCTTCCCCAAAAATGGGCATTGGGTTACCAGCAGTGCAGGTATTCCTATTATCCGGATAAAGAGGTGATCCGGCTGGGACAAACTTTCAGAGACAAGGGGATCCCGGCAGATGTGATCTATCTGGACATCCACCATATGGAGAAATACAAGGTTTTTACCTTTGATGAAATCAACTTTCCTGACCCGGCATCCATGATCCGGGAGCTAAAGAAAATGGGTTTTAAAATAGTGGTGATCCTGGATCCGGGAATTAAGGTGGATGAAGCATACAGTCCTTACCAGGAAGGAAAATCTAAAAAGCTATTTCTCACTTATCCTGATGGAGAAATTTACCAGGGACAGGTTTGGCCGGGCTGGTGTGCCTTTCCTGACTTTACACTTGCCCAAACAAGGGATTGGTGGGCGGAAAAATTAAAGTTTTACACGGACCTGGGCGTGGATGGGTTCTGGACCGACATGAATGAACCCGCCACCTGGGGCCAAACCGTTCCCAATCTGGTGCAGTTTGACTACGAGGGAGCCGGAGGCAATCATAAAAAAAGCCGAAATGTATATGGCCTGCAAATGGCCAGAAGTACCTCAGAGGGTCAAAAAAAACAAAATCCCGGATCAAGACCCTTTGTCCTGACACGGTCCGGGTTTGCCGGTGTGCAACGTCATGCTGCCGTATGGACCGGTGATAATGTGTCCAGTGACGAGCACATGCTTGCCGGAATAAGGCTGGTCAACAGTCTTGGACTAAGCGGCGTACCCTTTGCAGGGTACGATATTGGAGGATTCGTGGGCCATTGTACTCCGGAACTTTTCGCCAGATGGATCAGCATAGCGGCATTTTGTCCGCTCTTCCGGGCCCATACCATGATCAACAGCCATGCTTCGGAGCCCTGGTCCTTTGGGGAGGAAGTTGAGGCCATAGCCAGAAATTACATACGCCTGAGGTACAAATTGATGCCAACAATCTATGCAGCCTTCCATCAATCCAGCCAAACAGGTTTGCCGGTTGCCAAAAGCCTGGCATTGGTTTACCCATTTGATGACAAGGTGTATCATGGCACTTTTGAAAACCAATATTTATTTTGCGATGCCTTATTAATTGCTCCGGTAGAAAGCTATAAAAACATCACCAAAATTTACCTGCCGGCAGGTAATTGGTACCATTTTTTTTCGGACAAAAAATTAAAAGGGGAACAGGAAATTTATTGGGATTGCCCCTTGAATTACCTGCCGGTATTTGTAGCTGCAGGATCCATACTGCTCATGCAGTCCGCCAATCAACATGCAGCCGATAAACATGATGGCAGGTTAAAAATACATGTATACAAAGGAACCGGCACCTATACCCAGAAAATGTATGAGGATGATGGCACAAGCTATGACTATCAGGCTAATGGCTACGTTTCAAGAACGATTCAGATGGACCATGACCATGGGACCCTTGTGATCGGAGAAGCTACTGGTGAATTCCAGGGCTCTTTTTCAAAAGCTAAAATATATTTTCATGGATTTTCCGAACAGCACCTGATCATCGATGGACAAGAACAAAAATTGGAACCAAACAACATTGCATTTTTGGATGAAATTTCGGAATACGACCCCCTACCTATGGGGGATCATGCCTTTCAAATCTGCAAAGCTGTTCCCGCAATAACCCTGCACCTGGACCAAAAGGAACAGGTAATTCAACTACGACATTAAGACTAAAAATTTATTGGTTTTCGTAATATTTTAAGGCATCGTTCATTTGTTCATTCAGCTGGTCAATCCTTCTTTCAGGCCCCGGGTGAGTGGAAAGAAATTCGGGAGGTCTTGATCCCTCAGATTGCGCATTCATCCTTTGCCAAAATGCCGGGGCTTCTCTGGGATCGTAACCCGCCATGGCCATAAAAATAAGTCCCAATTGGTCTGCTTCCAGTTCCTGATCCCTGGAAAATTTCAACATTCCTACCTGACCTCCGAAACCAACGGCTTGTAAGAAGATGGTTTGGGTCAGATTGGGGTTCTCACCCATTGCGGCCTGAACTCCACCCATAAGGCCATTGGCCACCATTCCCTGAGACATTCTCTCCCTGGCATGATTCGCTATGGCATGAGCAACTTCATGTCCCATGACCACCGCAATACCAGTCTCATCCTGACAGATAGGCAATATACCCGTGTAAAAGGCTACCTTACCTCCAGGCATGCACCAGGCATTCACCTGATCACTTTCCAGTAAATTAAATTCCCAGGCAAAACCGTCAGTAATTTCAGGATGCCCATTGTCATCCAGGTATTTTTCTACCGCTTCCGCAATCCGTCTTCCCACATTGACCACCTGCTTACCCTTGGCCGAATTGGTTAAAACCTTGCTTTCCTTCAGCACCTGCCCATACTGATCATAAGATAAGGGCAATACCTCTGCATTGCTTACAATACTCAATTGCCTTCTTCCACTTAGTGGTACGGTAGCACAACTATAAATGAATAATCCCAAAAAAAGGAAAGCTGATATTTTTTTTAACATGATCTTTTATTTCTTACCGTTCAATTTTTGTCAAAAAAGGTGCCAATTTATGGGGTTTTTTTAAAAAAATAAATGTTCGTTTATTGGGTATCAACCAAAAATATTCACAAATATAAAACAACTTTCTAACCAAACAGTTTATAAAAATGGGAAAATACAAATTTAAACAATACCCTAAAAGCTTATGAAAAAGTATTATCATTTATTGTTTTTAATGCTAGGTATTGCAGGCAGTATGCTGATGCAATCTTGTGTGGATGAACAAAGTCCGGCAGACGCTCTGGAACTTTTGGGTAACGACAGAACCTATCCCCTCAACGCCGTTGATGGTTCGGGAATAAGCGGTAATGTTGTTTTTGAAGAGGGAGAAGGGGGTTATACCAAAGTAACCATTAACATGAGCGGTACACCTGATGGTGGTGCTCACCCGGCACACATTCATTTCAATTCAGCCGCTGAAGGGGGTGATATTGCCATTTCATTGGAACCTGTAAATGGGACAACAGGCACCAGCGTAACCCTCGTCAACCAGTTAGACGACGGTACTCACATCAATTACCAGACGCTGAGTGCTTTCGAAGGATATGTAAATGTACATTTGGCCTATGGTCAATTGGAAACGGTAGTAGCTCAGGGTGATATCGGGGGAAATGCCCTGGATGGCAATTCCAAAAGCTATAATTTGCTTACCCGTGATGTAGATGGTATCAGTGGAACCATCCTTTTTGAGAAAAGTGTAGGAGGCTTTACAGTGGCTACCATAAATCTAGATGGCACCCCGGATGGTGGCTCTCACCCTGCTCATATCCATGCCAATACTGCTGCTGAGGGGGGCGGTATCCTGATTTCATTTAATCCAGTAGATGGCGCAACTGGTACCAGCCGAACCATCATCAGAAACAACGATGCCGGTCAGCCCATTACCTATGAGGAAATCATCAGTATGGATGGTTATGTGAATGTGCACCTCAGTGCAAACGATCTGGGAACCATCGTGGCTCAGGGCGATATCGGTAGCAATGAACTGACTGAAAATTTTAAGGAATATCCGCTCAATGAATTGGCTGTTCCGGGCATCAGTGGCTCTATCATCTTTAAGGAAAGACTGAGTGGGTTTACATTGGCCAGTATCCAATTGGATAACACACCGGAGGACGGTATGCACCCTGCCCACATTCATGCCAACTCCGCCGCTGAAGGCGGTGGAATCATTGTCTCTTTCAATCCTGTAGATGGTACAAGCGGAACAAGCGAAACTACCATCAGAGAACTTGACAATGGTCAGGCACTGACTTACGATCAAATCCTTGACCTGGACGGCTATGTAAATGTACATCTCTCCTTGGATCAGCTTTCCACCATCGTAGCCCAGGGTGATATAGGGGCCAATGAGTTGACCGGTATGAGTCAAAGTTACACCCTGAATGAACTGGCAGTTCCAGGCATTGACGGATCTATTACCTTTGAAGAACGGAAAAACGGATTCTCCCTCGCCACCATTATGCTAAACAATACACCAGATGGAGGGATGCATCCAGCGCATATTCATGCTAATTCTGCTGCAGAAGGCGGGGGCATCATTGTTTCTTTTAACCCGGTAGATGGTACAAGCGGAATGAGTAAAACGACCATCAGGGCCCTGGATAGCGGAGGTCCCCTCCTATATGAAGACATATTGGATCTGGATGGCTATGTAAATGTGCATTTGTCAATGGATAACCTGGGAACTATTGTAGCTCAGGGAGATATTGGTGGCAATGAATTGACCGGCATGTCTAAAATGTATCCATTGAATGAATTGGCCGTTCCCGGTATTGATGGATCCATCACCTTTGAGGAACGCAAAAATGGATTCTCTCTCGCCACCATTATGCTGAATAATACTCCTGATGGAGGTGTAAATCCGGCACATATACATGCCAATTCGGCAGCTGAGGGTGGTGGAATCATCGTCTCCTTTAATCCGGTAGATGGAAGTACAGGCATGAGCCATACCACAATAAGGGCCCTGGATAATGGAACTGCGCTCAGCTATGAGGAAATTCTGGTTATTGATGGCTATGTCAATGTGCATTTGTCAATGGATAATCTGGGAACAATTGTAGCACAGGGAGATATTGGTGGCAATGAACTGACCGGCAATTCCACCAGCTATGACCTGGAAGAACTGGCCGTTCCTGGTATCAGTGGAACCATCACTTTAAGTGAAAGGAACAACGGATTTACCCTGGCCACGATCAATTTGATGAATACCCCGGACGGTGGAATCCATCCGGCACATATACATGCCAATTCAGCGGCTGAAGGCGGTGGAATCATTGTTTCCTTTAATCCGGTGAATGGAAGCACAGGCATGAGTCATACCACGATAAGGGCCCTCGATAATGGCACGGCACTGAGTTATGCAGACATCTTAACCATTGATGGGTATGTCAACGTACACTTGTCAATGGATGACCTGGGGACCATTGTAGCTCAGGGCAATGTAGGAAGTAATGCAGCGGTCACCATTTAGAAAAGGAAATTGACCAGACACTTCTTTCACGGAAGATAGATAAATGGATTGAATCGAGTATTATGGGTTTATATGCTACAAAACCGCAGCCATTTTGGTTGCGGTTTTTTATTCTATTGATCCATTGGATCATACCTAAGGAAAGCCTATATTAATCAGCTTTCATACCATAAAGTAAAAATATAGATGAGCCCCTCACAGCAAAGCTTTCATAAGTCAATCACTTCCTTACCCTCTTTTTGGTGGTACATGCTAAAAAACCTACCATCAGTAATCTTTTGGGGAAGTCGTTTAAAAAAACTGGATCTTTTAGAATGCCATACAACGGTACCCTTCAACTACCGGACTAAAAACCCCTTTCGCTCCATCTACTTTTCTGCCTTGTCTGGAACAGCAGAACTGGCATCCGGAATTCTTTGCATGCTTCATCTATCCGATAGCCCCTCCATTTCAATGCTTGTGACAGGTTTTAAAGCCGATTTCAGCAAAAAGGCCAACCAAACGGTCACCATGAAATGTAAGGAGGGTAAAAAGATTTCGGAGGCCATAGAAAAATTACAAGTCTCCGGAAATGTTGAAACCGTCAAGGTGCCCGTTACCGGGTATCATCCTGATGGAAATATCGTTGCCACCTTTGAGATAACCTGGTCCTTCAAGAAACGGTAAGCCTTACCCGGCCGATCAGGCATCCTGCAAAGCATGCTGTTGAATCACCTGCACCAATTGGTGGGCAGGTACAACTCCTGATTGCCGCCATACTGGCTTTCCTTTATGAAAAAGGATCAATGTGGGGACTCCCCTTACCTGAAACTTACTGGCAGCCAGGGGGTTTTTATCCACATCAATTTTTAAAATTTTGGCCTTATCGCCTACTTTTGAAGCAGTTTCCTGTAGTATAGGCTGCATCATTTGGCAGGGTCCACACCAGGTAGCATAGAAATCCACCAGTACCGGCTGGTCACCATTGATGAGTTCAGAGAAATTTTTTCCACTTGCCATGATATTTGAATTTAATTTACTACAAATTTAAAAAAATGAGCCAACTCATTCAGTAATAAAAATCACAGTAACGGAAATCAGGCCAATAAAGGGAGGTAATGCTGGCGGATCAAAACCAGGTGATGTTCCAGGTGACCAAATATAATATGCACCAGCGCATGAAGAGACATGGGGTACCCACTTACTTCCCCTATTCCATTCCACTGCTCCATAGGTATGGTACGGATAAATTGCCAAAAAAGCTGGCGGTTTAATAAAAAGGAGGACAAAAGCTCCTGATTAGATACGTTATTAAATGCCGCTGTTTTAACGTAGCTATTTTGGTCAAACCCCGGAAAGGCGGCTGTTTCACCCCTACTGATACAAAGCGCTCTGAAGTGCATGATTTTTTCGGTGTCCACAATATGTCCCAAAACCTGATTCAAGGACCATTTTCCTGTTTGATAAGTTACCTGTCCCATACTGGAAGTGAGCGGCTGAAAGATCGAAACCACCTGTTCTTCCTGTTCCCTCGAAACATCCCGGAGGTTTCTACCTGCAACCAGGTCTATGTACCTTTTATAAAAAGGATTATAAGAACCGTCTTCAGGTATTTTTAGTCCCAAAATAGTCTCCATAATTTTGCTATTTTTGCATATTGAATTCAAATATAAAAAATAGCTATGAATCCATTATTGGAAAATTTTAATACCCCATTTGAAACAGCCCCTTTTCACCAGATAAAAAATGAACATTTCCTGCCTGCTATTCAGTCTGCCATAGAACTTGCCCGGGAAGAAATAAAATTGATAAAGGAAAATTCTCAACCTGATTTTTATAACACCATTGTTGCCCTGGAACATTCCGGAGAGAAATTATCCAGATCAGCATCCCTATTCTTCAATCTCAATGCTGCAGAAACCAATGATGAAATCCAGCGGCTGGCAAAAGAAATTTCTCCCTTGCTTTCGGCGCATAGCAATGATGTATTGTTGGACGAGGATTTATTTGAACAGGTAAAAAAGGTTTATGACCAAAAAGAGCAGTTGGATCTCAATACAGAGGAGACCACCTTATTGGAAAAAACCTATAAATCTTTTATCAGAAATGGTGCGCTTCTGGATGAGGAAGGTAAAAAGAAGCTTCGCGAAATTGATCAGCAACTGTCCAGGTTGGGATTACAGTTTGGCGAAAACGTGTTGAATGAAACGAATAAATATGAATTGGTGATTTCTGAAGAGAAGGATCTCGACGGACTTCCGGAAGGAGTGGTAGAGGCTGCCTCTCAGACTGCTGAGGAAAAAGGGAAAAAGGGCAAATGGATATTTACGCTGGCCTTTCCCAGTTACATACCTTTTATGACCTATGCCAGCAACAGGGCATTAAGAAAGAAGCTTTTTATTGCTTACAATACCAAAGCCTGTAAAGGAGATGATTTAGACAATCAGGAAATCATCAAAAAGATCCTCCAATCAAAAAATAGAAGGGCCAAACTTCTGGGCTATGAAAACTTCGCCGCTTTCGTTTTGGAAGAAAGGATGGCTGCTGACGGCGATCAGGTACTTTCCTTTTTAAGCGAACTTTTGGAAAAAGCGCTGCCCAAAGCCAAGGAAGAGGTTGCGGAATTGGCTGCATTTGCCAGAAAAAAAGATCAATTGAATGACCTGCAAAAATGGGATATCAGCTACTATGCGGAGCAACTTAAGATGGAAAAATATGAGGTAGATGATGAGCTACTGAAACCCTATTTTGAGTTGAACAGCACCATAGCAGGGGTATTTGCAACGGCAAAAAAATTATATGGCCTTTCATTTGAAGAGCATTCCGGGATCCCCGTATATCATCCGGAGGTAAAGGCCTATGAAGTGAAAGACGAGCATGGAAAACACCTGGCAGTGCTGTATGCCGACTTCTTCCCCAGACCGGGCAAAAGAAACGGCGCATGGATGACCGTATACAGGGGCCAGAAAAAAACAGGGGATACGGAACAAAGGCCTCATGTATCCATTGTTTGTAATTTCACCAAACCTACCAAAACCAAGCCTTCCCTATTGACTTTCAATGAGGTGACCACCTTATTTCATGAGTTTGGGCATGCCTTGCATGGCATGCTGGCCAATGGCACCTTTGAGTCACTTTCCGGTACCAATGTTTATTGGGATTTTGTGGAGCTCCCCTCGCAAATATTTGAGAACTGGTGTTATGAGAAAGACTGTTTGGATCTTTTTGCCAAACATTACCAAACAGGGGAACCTATACCGAAAATGCTCATTGAAAGGATCAAAAAAGCAGCTAATTTTCACCAGGGATATCAGACCGTCAGACAAATCAGTCTGGGATTACTGGACATGGCTTACCATACTGCCGACCCAGATAAAATTGAAGATGTTTTTGCCTTCGAAAAAGAGGTTATGAAATCTACTGAGTTACTGAAACCCGTAGCCGGCACCATGATGAGCCCTTCCTTTTCGCATATTTTTCAGGGAGGCTATGCTGCAGGGTACTACAGTTACAAATGGGCGGAAGTGCTGGATGCGGATGCCTTTGAATTGTTTCTTGAAAAAGGGATTTTTGATAAAAAAACGGCAAGCGCTTTTAGGGATAATATTTTGGCCATGGGAGGTAAAGAACACCCGGATATATTGTATAAGAAATTCAGGGGTAGATCTCCCAAACCAGATGCCTTGATCAAAAGGGCGGGCCTGTTGGTTTGATGATAGTACAAAGGGGCACCGAAAAGATGCCCCTTTTGAAAACTCATTACGGATCAAACTGACTAGCTCCGTATATCGGAAAAATAGGTAGGAAACAAAATGGATGATATCAATCAAATGATGATAAAACCAATTATCAACAACCAGATTATTGCAGAAACCATTATAAGTACAGTAAATTGTTTATCTTTCATGACTCCAATATTTAGATGAATACCACGGTATTAAGATACAAATAATAGGATATAAAACAAAATTTTATATATACAAATATTTTGATTACCCAACAAAAGCTAAGTTCTATATTGTTAAAAAAACAATGTTACGGCAAAAAACCAGCTTCAAACGACAAATATTACTATTTATTTTATCAAAACAATAATTTTTTTATCCGGAAAAAAATTTGAAAAGTTTAAAACAATGAAAGGGTATTTATTGTTTTTTCTGCTTGAAATGGCTCAATTCATGGTAGTGTTTTTGATTTTTGGACATGTTGTCCGCCGTCCATTGGATCTTTTTTGATCGGGGATGTTTTCTGACCGGGCAGTCCTTTACCTGACAGTAGTGACAGCAGGAATCAGGAAGGCAGGGGTCGGCATGGACAAATACTTCAACATATCCCGGGAGGCTTTTTTCCAGCACTTCCTCCAGCTCATGTACCTCATCGTGCACACTCACCAAATCAAAATAATAAGGTAAGGTCAAATGTAAATCGATATGGCTATCTCCACCATATTGCTGGACCCGCATGTTATGGATATCGATCCAATTCTGCTTTCGGTTTTGATTCAGCATTTTCACTGTCAGATTGATGGTTTCCGGGTTAGATTCATCCATCAAACCTGCCACAGAGCGCCGCACCAAAAAATAACCATTGTATATGATATAAACGGCAAAGGCCATTGAAATGATACTGTCCAGAAAATTCCAGCCAGAGAAATAAATGATTCCAATGCCACCTATCAATACAAAACTACTTATTGCATCGGTGGAAAGGTGTCTGCCATCAGCTTCCAGTGTAATGCTGTTTAGCAGCTTCCCTTTTTTTTGAAGCAAATAACCTAAAAATCCATTGACTATACCGGAAAAACCAACAAGTGCCATCCCTATAGGCAAATCATTTAACTCCTGAGGAAATATCAATCCGAGAATGGCCTGGTAAATGATGAAAACACCTGCGATAATGATTAGCGTTCCTTCTATTCCGGCACTGAAAAATTCAATTTTACCATGCCCATAAGGATGATTGCTATCCTTGGGTAGCCCACTTAAATAAATGCTGTAAAGCGCAAAACAGGAAGCCACCACATTGACAATGCTCTCCATGGCATCTGTTAAAATGGCATTTGAACGGGTAATGTAAAATGAATAAAATTTGATGGTCAGTAGCAGCAGGCTGATGGCTACGGACCATATTATGAGACGCCTCTTTTCTGGATTCACATTTTCTTTACCTGATATGAATCCAAAATTACACCTATTTAAATACCTGAAAAAATATTACGGCATTTATTGACCCAGACCACCCTAAAAGAAAAATAAACTGTTTAATCCGAAATATGCATTAGCCTATCTATTACGGTTCCTAATGCATGGTCCGGGTTTAAGTACCTCTTTCACTTTGAAAATCTCGCCTGCCTGAGGCAGGCGAGAATGAGGGAGGCGACACACAGTGGGAAAGGATGTGAGATTCTCCCAAAGCAAATCCGGGACAGGCAATTCCATCCTTCCATGCAGGACAAGTTTTTGACCCTTTGAAAAAATTTATACTCCTAATAAATGTGATTGGCGATGAGACATTTCCCGCTCAGGTTCAAAAATATTTCAATCGTAAAAACAATGATTTACTATAATAATTGCTTACTTTCATCCAGTAAAAATTCAGAATAAATTCAATCCCTTTCTCACTTATGGTTATTAAAAAATCCTTTTTGCTATTATTTGTTTTTCTTCAAGGCATGGCTGGCATTTATGCCCAGACCAATTCCCAACAAAAATCTCCGTTTTTAACTGAAGGTAATGCCTTACAGGCAGGCATGTCTAGTGAAAGGCTGGACCGTATAGATGAAATGTTGGCAGCGGCAGTAGCAGAAAACACCATTCCAGGAGCCGTAGCACTGATTGCCAGGAAGGGAAAAATTATTTTTCACGAGGCCTATGGCCAATCCAATGCCGGCGGAGAAAAACTTCAAAAAGATGCCATTTTCCGGATAGCATCCCAGTCCAAGGCCATCACATCCACTGCAGTAATGATGCTTTGGGAGGAAGGTAAATTTCAATTGGACGACCCTATTTCCAAGTACATTCCTGAGTTTAAAAACCCCCAGGTACTGGTCAATTTTCGCTATGCGGACACCACATACACCACCCGTCCCGCCAGCAGGGAAATAACGATCCGGCATTTACTTACCCACACCTCTGGTCTGGGTTATGGGGTGATTGACGGAGATGAAAGGATGGAAATGATTTACCATAAAGCCGGTACTACTGATCTGTTTACCGCAGAGGATGTAAAAATCAAGGACGTGGTTTTGAAATTGGCTAAGCTACCCTTGCACCATAATCCAGGTGAAAAATACACCTATAGCCTGGGCTTAGATGTATTGGGCTATTTCGTTGAAATCATGTCAGGGATGACTTTTGAGGCCTTCCTTCAGGAAAGGTTATTTGGACCTTTGGGCATGGAAGACACCGGTTTTTACCTGCCCGCATCCAAAGCTGAAAGGCTGGTATCCATACAACACAAGGTAAATGACCAATGGGAGGACTACCCCAATACCTTTTATGATGTAGATTATCCCGTAAAAGGTGCCAAAACCTTTTTCTCAGGAGGTGCTGGCCTGTCAAGTACCGCTAAAGATTACGCCACTTTTCTTCAGATGTATCTCAATGGTGGGGAGTTAAATGGCAAAAGATTTTTAAGCAGGACGACGATTTCCACCATGATGGCAGATCAAACCCTGGAACTTTATGGGGGTGCAGATCAGCATTATGGGCTGGCTTTTGGTGTATTGACCAAACGGGGTCAGGCCAAAGGAGGACTGGGGAGTCCGGGTACTTTTGTGTGGGGTGGCTATTTCAATACGCAATACTTTGCAGACCCACAGGAAGAAATCATTGGCATCATCATGAAGCAAACCCAGGGAGGTACGGGAGACCAGACAGCCTGGAAATTCAAGCAAATGGTGGGTGCGGCCGTAGATGATTGAGATTTAAAAAAATCACTGTTAATGGTTTGATCTCTGATAAAATTCATTTTAAAATTGTATTTTAGAAGGAGTTTTGGTGATGGCTATAAATTCTGTCAAGTGAAAAAAATTAATCATTGATCCAGATGCATGCGCTGCGCTCCTTCCTGCAAAATTGTCTCAAAGGAACTGCCCTGGCCATGGCTTTCCTTCCTTTCATGCTTGGAGCTCAGGACCTGAATACCCAATCGGAGGAAAACCAAAGGGTGTGGGTGCAAACAAAGGATGGGAATGAATACCTGGGTATTATCATAGCGGAAGACGAGGTAAAAATCACCCTTCATACAGAGAATCTTGGAGAAATTACCCTATTCCGATCCGATATTGTGCGCATAAGCGGTATGGAAACAGGCAAAACGGTAAACGGCACATTCTGGTTTTCCAATCCCCAGGCCACCCGGTACTATTGGCTTCCCAATGGCTATGGACTGAAAAAGGGGGAATCCTACTATCAAAACGTGTGGATCTTTTTCAATCAGGTAGCAACCGGCATTACGGATAATTTTTCGATTGGAGGAGGCATTGTACCGCTATTCCTATTTGCCGGGTCACAAACCCCGGTCTGGATTACCCCTAAAGTTTCTTTTCCCGTAGTAAAAGATAAAATAAATCTGGGAGCGGGAGCGCTGGCAGGAACGGTTATCGGTCTGGATGATGGAGGCTTTGGCATGCTCTATGGGCTTTCTACTTTCGGGTCCAGGGATAAAAACCTCACTTTAGGATTGGGCTGGGCCTTCGCAGGAGGATCCATCGCCAATGCGCCTACCTTTTCTGTAGCGGGGATGATCCGGACGGGTCCACGCGGTTATTTTTTGACTGAAAACTATTTTATAGCAGCAGGAGGCGAAACCATTGGTATAATATCGGCAGGAGGAAGAAGAATCATCAAAAGAATCGGGCTGGATTACGGATTATTTTTACCCATTGCTCCGGGTTTGGATACCATTATTGCTATCCCCTGGCTGGGGCTCACCGTACCCTTTGGAAAAAACTAAGAACTCCGGTTGAACTGGCTGTGCCCCGGGTTTGCGTACAGGATTATTGTTCCGGCATATTTCACTCAAAACCTATTTTCCCTATCTTTGTGCGCTATGAGCGAAAAAATATTTAAAAGATATACCATTACTTCTGCATTACCCTACGCCAATGGACCCCTTCACATTGGCCACCTGGCCGGGTGTTACATTCCGTCCGATATATATGTGCGTTATTTGCGGTTGCAAAAAAGGGATGTGGCCTATGTATGCGGCTCTGATGAGCACGGCGTAGCCATAACCATCAAAGCCAAAAATGAAAACATCAGTCCCCAGGAAGTGGTAGATCGCTACCATGGGATCATGAAGGAAAGTTTTAAAAAATTCGGTATTAGCTTTGATCACTATTCCAGGACAAGTTCCCCGGTTCACCATGAAACTGCCGGGCAACTGTTCAAGGACCTGTACGATCAGGGAGAATTTGTAGAGAAAGAGACCGAGCAATACTATGATGAGGAAGCCGGACAGTTTTTGGCGGACAGGTACATAGAAGGAACCTGCCCAAACTGCGGGTACGATCAGGCCTATGGAGATCAATGTGAAAAATGTGGCTCCTCCCTGAGTCCTACTGACCTGATCCATCCAAAATCGAAACTTAGCGGCAATACGCCTGTGCTTAAAATGACCAGACATTGGTTTTTAGACCTGGGCAAGTACACCCCATTTCTCAAGCAGTGGATATTGAAAGACCACGCCCATGACTGGAAAAACAATGTGCTGGGGCAATGCAGAAGTTGGCTGGAGGCAGGGGATGGCCTGCAGGCCCGGTCCATGACCCGGGACATGGACTGGGGAATTCCTGTACCCTTACCCGAGGCGAAAGGGAAGGTATTGTATGTTTGGTTTGACGCTCCTATAGGGTACATTTCGTCCACCAAGGAATGGGCAAAGGAAAAAGGCATTGATTGGGAACCTTACTGGAAAGATCAGGATACCAAGCTGGTGCATTTTATCGGTAAAGACAATATTGTTTTTCACTGTATCACCTTTCCTGCTATCCTGAAAACCCATGGGGATTTCATTTTGCCGGACAATGTGCCCGCCAACGAGTTTTTAAATCTCGAGGGTCAGAAAATCTCTACCTCCAGAAATTGGGCGGTGTGGCTGCACGAATACCTGGAAGAGTTTCCCGGGCAAGAAGACGTACTTCGTTATGTTTTGACAGCCAATGCTCCTGAAACCAAAGACAATGATTTCACCTGGAAAGATTTTCAGGCCAGAAATAACAACGAGTTGGTCGCCGTATATGGAAATTTCATCAACCGGGCGGTGGTCCTTACCCATAAATACTTTCAGGGAAAAGTGCCCGAAAAATCCATCCTGCAGCCCATAGATGAGGAAGTGATGCTGGCATTGCAGTCCTATCCTGATAAAATTGCCCAATCTTTGGAAAGGTATCGATTCCGGGAAGCTTTGGCACTCATGATGGATTTTGCCAGGACAGGCAATAAGTACCTGGCAGATACCGAACCCTGGAAAACCATTAAAACTGACCAGGAGAGAACCGGTACCATATTGAACATAGCCTTGAATATTGCGGCCAACCTGTCCATCCTTTCTGCTCCTTTTTTACCCTTTACGGCTGAAAAAATCAAGGCAATGCTGGGTTTAAAAATATTCAACTGGGAAAATGCAGGTCAAATGGACCTTTTAAAGGCAGGCGATGAAATCAACCCCGGCAGTTTGCTGTTCCAGAAAGTCGAAGACAGCACCGTAGAAAAACAGGTGCAAAAATTATTGGACAGCAAGAGCAAAAATGAAGAGGTCCAATACCAAACAGATCCGGTAAAACCCTTGATTGCCTTTGATGATTTTACAAAGTTGGATTTACGGGTTGTAACCATCATAAAAGCAGAAAAAGTAAAGAAGTCAAAAAAACTGCTGCAGCTCACCGTGGATACCGGACAAGGTAAAAAAACCGTTTTAAGTGGAGTGGCAGAACAATTTGAACCGGAGTTCCTGATTGGAAAGCAGGTAACCATGCTGATCAACCTTGCGCCTAAAAAAATGGCGGGGATTGCTTCCGAGGGCATGATCCTGATGGCAGAAGATGCGGAAGGAAAATTCAAATTACTGACGCCCCATGAAAGCACAAACCCCGGCTCCACCATCCGGTAAACCGGATGGATCGTGTATTTGTCAAAGAAAAAAGGTCATATGGGAAAACATGGCGCATTTTTGGTGGTTAATTATCAAATGTATTTAAAACCGGGAATCAATTATGAAACTGCTGCTTATTTCCCTATTCCTAATTGTTATGAACATCGATCCCTCCCCCATCACCCTGGAGGATCTTCAGTGGAAAAACAGGGTAGTCCTGATTTTTCCCGGCGAGGATGCCCCACCTGGGTTGGATATAGACCAATCATCCCGACTGGATGAAGAACTTGCAGATAGGGATTTGATATATTTTCATTTGGGGGATACCCTTTCCGGCAATAGTGAATACGTATTTACCCCAGCCTACCGGGAAAAATTAACCAGTAGGTATGCCATGGGCACAAAACTGTCTTGCTATGTGCTGATTGGAAAAGACGGTGGAGTAAAGTTAAAAAGAGAGCAAGCTCAGGTGGACTGGAAGGAACTTTTCAGCACCATTGATGCCATGCCCATGCGGATCAGGGAAATGAAGGAAAGGGATAATCGGGAAAATTAATGGCCTCAAAACTCGTCTTTAAACCAACCGGTGATGCTGATTCGTGTGCTTTTGGTGGGCAATACTTCGTGAAGCATTTCTCCACTCAGAAACACAACCAATCTTCCGCCTATTGGGAAAATATCCTGATACTGCTCTAATCCATTCTGTCCTGTAAAATACAGCCTGAGGGCCCCACCTTTTGATTCATCCCAACTGTCATTCAGGTAGAGAATGACAGATACGATCCGATAACTGACAGATTGAAACCTGTCCAGGTGCCGGAGGTAAAATGAGCCGGGAGGGTACATGGCAAAATGGGATTCAAAAGATCTCAACCCAAGAAAACACCGTTGATTGATCGCCGTTCTTAATTGATCCAATGAGTTCCAGTATTTTTGCTGTAAAGGAGTCAATTGATTTTCGTCAAGCCATAATACCTTATCACTTCTTATTTCAGGTTTGATGGCAAAGCTTTCCGCATTGCCTATACCGGCATGGCGAAACTGACCATGGTAAAGCAGTTCTTGCTGCTCTTCCAATAGTTGCTTCCTGAAGCCTTCCGAAATGTAATGGTCAGACACTGACCAGCCCCTGGCGTATAGCTCCTCTGCCAGTTCTTGATTTGTCTTTTTTCCTGCAACTTGTTTTTCATCCATGCCTGCAAATTTCGGGAAAATTTGCATTATCCCGGTTAAATTATTTTTCTTAAATTGGGGAATTCTCTCTAATTACCTCCGAAGAAAATGGAATTTCGGGCCTATTCGATTAATTTGATAAATAAGCATTAATTTTGAACCCATCACAGGAAGCGTAAATCATGCATTTAAAATCTGACGACATCACCCGGCTGGAAATTGAGTATATTACCGGTGAGGCACCACCACCCTTCAGCCATGTTTTTAAGCTGAAAATGTCTTTTGGTAAGAATTTTGTCAATACCCAATTCGACATCCAATATACCGGGAGGGAAAACTTAAATCCGGAAGAGATTACCGACGAAGGCTTTACCATGGCAGATGACTATAGCTATAAAGGTGAAATCCCCAATCTATGGGAGAATATTTTTAAAAAGCTTTATTCATCATCCAAATGGTCCAACCAAAAAGCTTTGGGAGACAAAGGAGGTATTAAGATTTTAGCAAAAGACATCCATGGTAAAATCACCAGGGACATTCCATTAAACCAGGATGAATGGTACCTTACCTGTCAGGATTTTATCCAGGCAATCTACGAAATCAGTAAAAAAGAAGCTCCCCTGTGCATCAGGTATAAGTCTATCCACCCGTCCCAAGAAATCAATATCGATTTACTATTCAGGTTTTCTATCAGAAAGGTGGAAGCAAAAGTGAATAATCAAGTCAAATCCATGGAATGGGAAAAAGGCAGGGACCTGGCCGCTCTCATTTTCATCCCTGACTATGACTATGGATTAGCCAGGGAAGAAGCGCCAACCCAGGAGGGGCAATACCTGGATTGCGGAGATGGCCTTTGGCATAATTTTGAAACCGGAATAATCAATCTGGACGAGGAGTTTGATGCAAAGGAAAAAATCATGGAGGCATTCAAAGAATTATCCGACTGAAGAAATATTGATAAGGTTAATTCCCGGTAATTTTGCGGATATCGGTTTTGATCTCCTGAATCATCTTTCCCAAATCTTCCAGAGAAAGAGGGCTTGCTGAGGGCTCCGGAAAGTGGGTACTTACATAAGCCTTTGCTTCCCAAATTTCCATTACATCCTCAAAAGGTATATCATAAGGTTTATATCGATCATTATCAGATACCACAAATAGCTTTCCCTTCTCCCTGATATAATTGAATACCCGCTTATAGACAATGCCTTCATTTCTGGTTACCAGCACGTATGATTTACCATTTTTTACTTCCAAAGCATTTTCCAGATAGGCCCCAATGATCAATGTTCCGGGCATCAAGGGGAGCATGCTGTCCCCACTGATTTCAAAAGCCCGGTAGGTGTTGCTTTTCGAAAGATTTGGCAAACTGAAACTGGGTAATTGCTCCATGTATTCAGGATCTGCATAGCCATTCAGGTAGCCAGCAGAAGCTTTTTGTCCAACCATACTTATCCACTCTTCATTTTTTGCATCCAAAGTAACCGTCAAAATTTTAATTGGATCCTTCTGCAGGTATTTGCGACCATTTTCCCTAATGTCCCAAAAAACCAATTCGTCCATTCCGACTTCAAATATAGCTACCATAAGCTCTAATGCAGAAAGCCTGGGCTCTGACCTACCGTCTTCATAGGCGGATATCATGCTTCTTTGAACACCGAGTTTCTCAGCAAGCTGTTCCTGGGTAAGTGGATGGCTCTTCCTTAAATGCCTGATATTTGATGACAAAAATTTCATGCGGAATAAAGAAAAAACTGGTGGTCATCCTTCCAATGGTTTTTGAATGTAAACCTGAGCAGGTCCATTTTGGAATGCGATCTTTGGCTCAACCTCAATTTAATCTCATCAATGATTTCCTGATCCGAATAGTCTGCCCCCACCAAAAGGTAACCATACCTTGGTTTTGGGGTATCCAAAACATGAAATTTAACCTGAACATTTCCTGAGGTAAGTTTTTTTGTCGTAAAGTTTATTTTGAAGCAATTTTTCATTAGAACCATATGTTTATAAAATCAACATTATAAATATAGGTAAGGTTAATAAAATAAACAAATCAATTTATTTTTATTTCTGCTGACCTGCCCAAATTTGTCATATCCTGAAATTCGGATTGTAATTATGTAAAAAAACGGATATCGTAGGATTAGAGATAAGTTTGAGCCTGGAAAGCTGTGGAAATCTCCCAGGCTGCGGGACTACCAGGCCCCTTCCCTTCCTACAATATGAATAGAAGGTTTACCAATGAAGCTATTCACGGTTATTTGCAGAAAATCGGCCAGACTCAGGTTACTAAGACGGGAATTTCTTAAAAAATCTCTGGAAAATCTCCAGTTTTAAAAAAAACACAACCCGGAACGGTGCCTAACTGTTTACCCTATCTAGTTAATAGGGTTATTTTTCACCCTGCTTTTTATATTTTTGTACACAAAATATTTTTTTTGGCTTTTAAAGTAGCCTATTTTTTATAAATAAATTTTTTTTGATTCAAATTTGGTGTAAATTTAAACCAAAATATTAACCACTTTACAAAAGCAGAATTATGAAAAATTTCAACAGAAGGGACTGGTTAAAAACCAGCGTTTTGGGTTTGGGTTCACTACCATTGTTGACCGGAAACCTTTCAGCTAAGACCAATTCCGTATCTGGACAAAACTGGAGCAGCGAAAGCATGTTATGGGAGATGAATCCCATCTATAAAGACGTGAAAATGAAAGCCAGATTACTGGCCAATGAGAACCCATTTGGACCCTCATCGAGTGTTCAGAAAGCGATAGCAGAATCCATCAGTCTTGGCAACCGGTATGGACATGGAGATGCCGCCTACCTGATAGATATGCTGGCCGAAAAGGAGGGAGTTAAACCTGAAAACATCATGCTTGGACCAGGTTCCACAGACATGCTGGAAAAAACAGCTATAGTATTGTGCCAAAAAGGAGGAAATGTGATTTCAGCAGACCCTTCTTACATGTCTTTGGTCAACACTGCCAAAGCCATGGGGGGAGATTGGAAAGCTGTTCCTTTGAAAGCTGATTATTCCCATGATTTGGATGCCATGGAAAGCGCCATTGATGGAGACACCAAATTACTCTATGTATGTAATCCCAACAATCCAATGGGAGCCATCACTGATCCTACTGCATTAAAGACTTTTTGTAAAAGTGCAGCCAAAAAGCGTCCAATTTTTGTGGATGAAGCTTATTTGGAGTTTATGGACAAACCTGCAGACCATACCATGGTAGGCCTGGTTAGAGAAGGGCATGATGTAATGGTAGCACGTACCTTTTCAAAAATTCATGGCATGGCCGGACTTAGGGTAGGTTATATGGTAGCCACCGAAGAACGCATCAAGTCCATCACCAGCATGGTAAGAGGTACCATGGGTCTTTGCGTAACCTCTCTTAAAGGTGCGATTGCCAGCCTAAAAGATGAGAAATTCATTGCATCCTGCAGAGAATGGAACAAAGAATCCAAAGAATATACCTTAGGTCAGGTAAAATCCATGGGATTTGATCCTATCACTTCTCACACCAGTTTCATGATTTTCCCCATTCAACAGGAAGGTAAGGCATTTGCCGGTAAAATGATGGATCAGGGTGTAGGCATTCGGGTATATTCCATAGCAGACCAACCCTGGTGCAGGGTAAGCATGGGCACCTTGGATGAGATGAAACTATTTGTAGATGCTTTAAAAACAGTAACCGCCTGATGGTTGATCAGTTAGCAATAAACCCCAAATAACCACCCACTTTACAATCACTAACAAACTGATCAATCCTTATGAGCTTAGCTGTCCAAAAGACGCTTTCTTTGCTATTGCTATTGGCTATCGGGTTTTTACTAAGAAAAAAACTTAATGACCCTGCAAAGCAAAAAGGTTTAAAGACCTTAATCCTTACCGTCGCCCTTCCCGCCATCATATTTGTAGCCCTGTTAAAGGCTGAAGTGCAGTGGGATCTATTGGCCTTGCCTGTTATGGCACTAGCCTTCAATTTTATTTTATACTTTATACTAAAATACACGCTTCCGCTATTTGGGTTGGAAAAGGACTCCTCCCCATACAGGACTTATCTATTATTATTCCCTTCTCTTGCCCCCGGTCAATCCTGTTTTCCATTCCTGATAGAATATTTGGGAGACGATGCATTGGCCTGGGGTGCATTGGCAGATATTGGTAATAAAATATTTGTCCTTGTTATTGCCTACATGATGGCCATGAATTGGTATTTTAAGTTGAATAAGGACTTCAAGGTCAGCAATGGGGAAAAAATTAAATCCCTTTTACTGAGTTTGTTGAATGAACCTATCAACATCGTCATTATATTGGCGCTGGGACTAGTCAGCATGGGAATTCATTTAGAAAGTCTTCCCACTTTCATGTCATCGGCCATCAGTACCTTAAGTAATTTGATGACACCCCTGGTACTGATATTTATCGGGGTTGCAGTTGTCTTTAATTGGAAACAAATCAGAAAAATTGCAGGTCTGCTCATGATCCGATCAGGTTTGACCTTCCTACTGAGCGGAATGGTATTGCTATTTGCACCGCAATTATCTTATGCTGCAATTTTGGTTTTGGTAGTATTCCCGCAAAGTGCCATCAGTTTCTGGCCTTTTGCTCACATGGCCTCGGTTACAGCTCTGGAACAGGATAGTGAAAAGAAAAGAAATAAAACTTTCGACATGGAACTGGCAGTAAACATTTTAGCCTGTTCACTCCCCTTCTCCACTCTCATTATGCTGACGGTATTTTCCTTTGGAGAATTATTCGCTTCTTCCACCACATTATTGGTTATAGGCTTTGTTTTGATAGGTTTAGGGATCATTAAACCTTTACTGAAATGGTTTAATCTTATCGAATATGAGCCAGCATTGGAAAAAGAAACCCACTCTTCTTAAAAAATAAACCACTAACAATTAATTTACAATGTGATCAGATTTACCTCTGTAAACTTAAAAAGCAGCTTTTCGTGTGGAGAGCTGCTTTTTTTATAAGCTACTGGTCCGGGTCAAATTATTCGTTTACTTTTCCTCTACAAAATAGATGGCCTAACCAGTTTTTTGCAAGTCTACCTCTTTCAGGAAATACGTGACGAAACGAACCAACCAGGGAAGGTCACTTAATTGTCAATATTCAAGCCGGCAATACCAGCATAAAACTCCTTCCATTCGTTGATAAAGTGATTTCGGGGTGTAAAAGTGCTAAAAAAACATTCATTCTGAGAACAAACATATTTAAAACTTACAATCAGGAGGAGAACACAAAAAAGCAAGCGTATAGGATTGCCAGATTGGTAGCCCAGGGTAAGCGGATGCGGAAAGTGCATCCCGGCGAGAAAACAGCCACGGTGTTTTTATCGCATTGGCCGCAAGTAAGCCCATCAATGAAACCGACCTTTCGCTATTACCTGTGAGCATGATCTTTAAAACTTGTCGTTGTTCCTTCAGAAGAAAGGTTTTTACCCCGTTGAAACCAAAAAAAACAGCCTCTTTTTGGAAGAGGCTGTTTTAATACCTGAGATTGATGATGGGATAAGGGATTTCAATGGGAGAAATCCATCGGTCCTTAGGATTTGTTGATAGAGGTACCGATTACTTTTTGGAAAACGTCTGCAAACATTTCCAGGTCCTCCATTTTTCCCATACTTACCCGGCAATAATCCTGACCGGCAACATTCATGCTTTTTATGCCCACTCCTCTATCCAGCATTTTCTTTCTGAAATCTGAATAATCCATGGCTATGGGGAATAAAATAAAATTGGTATGAGAAGGGAAATAATCGTGACCGGTTTTTTCCAAAACATCGTAAACGAATTTTTTACCTTCGTTATTCATCTTAACAGAATACTTGATAAATTCATGGTCTACCAAACTGGCTGTGGCAGCACTCATGGATGGACCACTCAAAGTATTTCTGGGACCTTCCTTAGCCAGCATTTTAATTACCTCCGGTTGAGCAATGCAGTATCCTACACGTAGACCTGCAAAAGCATGAACTTTAGAAAAAGTCCTGGCTACGATTACGTTTGCTCCTTTTTTGATACAGGCAGTAGTAGTAGATCCTTTGGGATTTTCCATATAGTCCCAATAAGCCTCATCCACAAACACTGGTACTTTGGAAGATACGGTATCACAGAAACCAATAATTTCCTCTCCGGTCATGATTTTACCGGTTGGATTATTGGGATTTACCAGATAGACCAGGGATATATCCGGTTTGACCTGATGTTCCATGGTAGACAGGTCATGGTCGAAGTTTTTATCCAAAGGCACCTTCACCCATTCAGCACCCAACATTTCAGCGGACCTAACCAGGGAGGTATAGGTGGGATCAGCGGACAAGACTTTTCCATTTGCTCCTCCATATACCCTGGCAGCGGCATGTAGCAGCTCACTGGATCCGGCTCCTAGCAGGATATGGTCTTCACTTACCCCTTCTTCCTTTGCGATGAGCTCCACCAGTGTTTGCCTGTACTCCCTGGGATACAAGAAAGCATCATCCAAAGCAGCTTTCAATGCTTTTTTTGCAGAGGCTGAAGGACCAAATGGATTTTCATTTGAAGTCAATCTGGCATACCTGTCTTTTTTAGGAAAAGCTTTCACTGAAGCTACATCTCTTCCGTTTTCTGCCCCGGCATAGCCCATGGTCATCAGACCTGCAGTTAGCGTCATACTGGATTTTAGCCAGTTTCTTCTGTTTAAGTTAGTCATGATCGTTCTTTTGTTAAGTGGTTAAATTTTTTTTGTAAGATTTAAAGGTATAAAGGGATGCTTTGCCTGGTATTTTATGCGTCAATCTCATTCTAAGGTACATTACCATAAATAGAAAAAGACTTTTACCAAAACAAAACATCCCTTACTCAAGGAACACTGTCCTATGATTTACTATTTTATTTTACCCGCACATTGTGGAATTGCCTGAAGGCAATGTCATTGTACGTTCCAGCAAATTCCAACCTGATCTGAGTACCGGAACTTGGAGCTGAAATTCCCAAAGAGGTCCAGGGATTCTGAAACAAGATCTTTCCCTGAGCATCCGTGGTTAAGGTACTTACTTCTTCGGTCTGATTGATGAAGACCGTTACTTCCAATCCGGAAACCGGAATGGAATCAATGCCTACCGTCCTATCAAGGATACCGCTTTTATCGAGTTCATAAAAGGAACCTTCTACGGCCACACCGGTGCTTGCCTCAAATTCATTTCCTTCCAGTACAACCAGTACCGGAGAAGCTACATTTGGAGTCGCCAGTTCGACCGCATCAATACAGGAGAAAGCTGCGACAACCAATCCCAATAAGCTAATTCTATTTAATATATTTTTCATGATTTGTATGCAATTGATGATGAATAAATTTCATTTCGCAAATGGTGATTATCCAGGTGCTTACTCTGCCCACCATAATTTGGTCCTCATATTGTCCGACCCACCCAGCATTTGAATACCTTCTTCAAGATTATTCATATTCAATGAATATTCAGATGGTGGATATTCTATTCTGGTAGGCAAAACGCCCTCATTTACGAAGATGGCATTGGGATCAGGAGTAGGCATCTGCGGAAACCCGGTTCTTCTGTATTCTGTCCAGGCTTCAATTCCCTGACCGAACAAAGCAATCCATTTTTGCGTCATGACGGTTTCCTTATCTACATTGCCCAATCTGCTGATATAGTCTGCCGGCATCTCCAATCCATGTTGTTCAAAAGAACCGCTGATGGCCTTTTCCAGGTATTCCATGTGGTCTCCGGGTATATCCCCGTCAAGCGCTGCCTCTGCAAGAACAAACATCAACTCAGCATAGGTCATCAGTATACTTGGTGCCTCAGGATCCAGAAATTTCTGTCCTATGGTGGATGCTGAAATAGATGATGCTGCATCATCGGTTAATCCATTGGGTAATCCCGCAAAGGTTCCATCAGACAAGGGCAATGCATACACATTGATCCGATCATCATCCAGCTCGAGTAGCTTATCCACCAATGTGGTACTGATGTTCCAGTCAGATCGTGTAGAAAACACGTCAAACATTTTATTCCTGCTACCGATCACATTGGCGTGGTTCAGCTCGGCATAATCATCATTCCCTGTAAATATGGGATAAGTTTCCGGAGATGAAAGAATCTCCTGCATGATTGCCCGGGATTCGGCTGGCTTTTTGGCCGCCTGTCGGTTGGCCAATTTGATTCGTAAGGCATTGGCAAACTTCTTCCAGCGCATGATGTCTCCATCAAACATGATATCACCATTTACCACTGGTCCTTCGACCGTCAACTTCTCATTGGCCAATTTTAAATCCTCCAATACACCGGCATAGACTTCTTCCATGGAGTCATAGTCCGGAGAGTTAACCGGCTCCTCGGCTGCACCCTTTAAAGCATTGGCATAGGGTATGGGGCCAAAAGCATCCGTCAGATAGGAAAAGGTAAATGCCTTCATTACCAAAGCAATGCCCTCATAATTTCGGTTCTGAAATTCTCCACCTTCTCCGGCCAATTCAATCACCTGTTCTAAATTCACCAAAGAACTGTTGTACAGGTTATTCCAGGTTCCAGTGGAAACGGTAATGGGAATTTCATAGGTGTCTCCTTCCGCATTGATGTAAATATTCCTGGACAAATGCTGAATCCAGCACATGGCTGCATCAATATTTAACCTTTCAAAGCGTGTACTGTGTCCCCAATACCTGTCCACAGATACCTGTATGGCATTCGGGAGTAGAAGGGCCGGAGATATGGTAACCGGATTGTTTGGATCTGTATTGATTTCTTCAAATTCCTCCGTACAGGAACCGGCCACAAGGAATAGTCCCAATAAAAGGGTGTATGGAATAAATTTTAATCTTTTCATTGTTATCTTTTTTACCAAGTTGGAAATCACTTAAAAGGATACATTCAGGTTAAATCCTATGTTTCTTGTGGAAGGCATTTCACCATATCCAAAACCCTGCGCATTGCCACCTTTTCCATCAAATTCAGGATCCAGGTGAGGGTGATTTCTGAACAAAATCGCCAGGTTTCTTCCCACTACAGATAACCTGACACTTTGAAGGAAGGTGTTGGACAGCAGGGCTTGTGGCAAGCTATAGCCCAGAGACAACTCTCTTAATTTGATAAAAGAGCCATCAAAAATACCCGCCTCATGGTAGGTTCTGGGGTTTTGAGCATTCCAGAAAGGTTGCGCACCAACGATGACATCATTGGGAACGTAGGCTGGGCTTTCCTCAGTCCCAACATTTTTCACGCCCTGACCAATTACACCTTCTTCCCTGCCGATAGCAGTTTCCACATATTGTCCTGTCTTACGTGCCAGACCGGTTCCTACATCAAACAGGTCTCCACCCATTCTTACGTCTATCAATGAACCGAATGAAAATCCCCTATAGGTAAAAGTATTGGACAACCCTCCGATCCAATCCGGCTGTATGTTGCCAAGTTGAAAAGTACCGGCTTCCAACTGAGGTAAACCATTGCTGTGGACAATTTCTCCTTCAGGAGAACGAAGGTATCTTCTGCCATAAAGCGTTCCATAGGGCTGCCCTATTCTCGCTTCAGAGGTCAAACTGTTCTGGCTTCCAAGGGTATAATTTTCCAATCCTTCAGCCAACTCAACCACAAGGTTTCTGTTTCTGGCAAAGTTCAGCGCCACATCCCAGTTTAAACCACCGGCATTTTGTAAAATGGCTCCTGTTAACATCAATTCAACACCCTGATTGGTGATTTCACCGGCATTAAGTATCTGACTTTGGTAGCCTGATGCCCTCGAGATCGCTACCGCCAGGATCTGATTGGTGGTGGATTGGTGATAGTAGGTAAAATCCAACCCTATTCTTCCATTCAAAAACCTCATGTCCAAACCGATTTCCTGTCCCGTGGTAATTTCAGGCTTCAGGTTCCTGTTGGCAATTTCATCAGAGGCGGCATAAGTAGGCGTAGTACCAGCCCAAAGTCCCTGGGAAGCAAATACCTGATTCAGAAGATAGGGATCAGCATCATTACCTACCTGTGCCAAACTGGCCCTTACCTTTGCAAAGGAAAGGAAGTTACTTTGAACATTGAATAAATCGGTCAATACGGCACTCAGGGCAACTGAGGGATAAAAGAAGGAATTTCCATTTACTGGTAATGTACTGGACCAATCATTCCTACCGGTCACGTCCAGGAATATGGAGTTGGCGTAGCCAAACTGGGCAGAACCAAAAACACTGTTTACCACCTGCTTTCTGATCTCACTGGACGGCACTACCGGACTGGCATAGTTACCCAGGTTGTATAAACCATCAATGGTTAGTTCCCTGACATTGACAGCAGTCATCTGATAATTGTTGGTCCTGTTGATGGCACCACCCTGCAAATTCAGGGAAAAACCATTATCCAGAGTTTTATTATAGGTCAGGATCACGTCACTGTTGGTTTCCTGACTGGTCATTTGCGTGTCCGTGTAAGCACCCAGTATTCTCACAAAATTCTTGGTCCTTTCTACACTTGTTACGTTGGTTCTGCTGTCTGTCCAGAAATCAGTACCTGACCTGACCATCACGCTAAAATCATCGGTAAAACTATAGGTAGCTGCTATGTTTCCAACCAATCTGTCTTTCTCATTGGCATTGGGATAGCGGTCCTGCAGGAAGTAAGGATTCGAAAAATACTCATGCTGCCAGTTGGCATAGGGATAGTCGTCCCCGGGGCGAAAAGTCTCCCTCTGTATATCGTAATACTGCTCCCAGTTCTTTAGCTTATCGTAATCGGTATGTCTGTGGGCCCAAATAAAATCCGAGCTTCCGGTATACCTCCTGTTGTCCGATCCTGATTTCACATACTCGGCACTTACAGTAAATTTAAGTTTATCTGTGAAGTTATACCCCGCATTCAGCTTGAAGTTATTCCGGTAATAATTGTTGTTGTACATGATGCTTGTCTGGTCCAACCTGCCCATAGACAACCTGAAATTACCGGACTCATTGGCACCTGCGACGGCAATATTATGGGTCATGCTTTGACCTGTTTCCCAAAACTGTTGGAAATTATCAGGCTGTGGCAATAAGGGCTCTCTTCCGGGAGCGCTGTACCACAGCGGAACTTCCGTACCATCCATAGGCTGTCCCCAGCTCTCATCCACGCCGGCTGTGCCCCGGATTCCATCAGCATCGAAGCCGTTTCTGCCGTCTACGTACCAGGTTCTGTACCCGATACCTCCGCCATAAATGTTTTGCAAACCAGGTTCAACCAGGGGCCTGTCAAAGGTCATGTTGGTATTGTATTCCACACCAATACCTTCAGCTCCGGAACCATCCTTGGTGGTCACCATGATCACGCCGTTAGCTGCTCTGGACCCGTAAAGGGCGGCAGCAGTGGCACCTTTCAGCACATTTATTTCCTTAATATTATCCGGGTTGATTTCAGATAATCCACCGCCATACCTTCTGTCAGAAGATTGTTCCAGTGGCACCCCATCCAATACCACCAACGGCTGATTGTTTCCAGCCACAGAAGAAGATCCCCTGATCACAATATGGGATCCACTACCTGGCATGGAATTGCTATTGATCTGTACTCCGGCAATGCGTCCGGAAAGGTTATTGGCAATATTCGGCTGGCGGGCATCTGCAATCTGGCTACCCTCTACCGCCTGTGTAGTGTAGCCTAACGCCTTCTTTTCGCGTTCCATTCCGAAGGCAGTAACCACCACCTCTGATAGAGCTGTTTCATCAGGTAATAAGGAAATGGTCAATTCACTTTGATTACCTACTTTAACTTCCTTTTTGTCGTAGCCAATGAAGGAAACCTCCAATAGGTTTTCTGAGCCGGAAAGGGATAGGGAAAATTCCCCATTGATATCGGTAGCCGCACCCTTGGTAGTTCCTTTTACCAATATACTGGCTCCGGGAATAGGCTGTTTATTTTCATCAATTACCTTTCCAGATACTGACCGCTCCTGTGCAAAGAGCGGATTAATACATGTAGATCCCAAAAGGATCATCAATCCAAGGAAGAGTGTGGTCATGCCATTACTCCTTTCCTTTGCGTGAGTAAATTTTTTAATCATGTTGTTAATGGTTAATAAGTTAAGATTTTAACCCGGATAAGTGCCGGATAGCCCAAGTGGTTATTTTTGGGTCAGTCTGAAAAGGTTATTTTGGGGAATGAATTGCAATTATCGAAAAACAGGTTTCAAATAGTCCTTCTTCCTACAATTCGGTATAAATATAAAACAGTAAACCGAATAAGAAAAATTTACCAAATTATTTTTCATATAAACGAACAAAACGAAATATTTAAATATTATTATTAAAAAACAATTTTTTCTGTATTTTTTATTATTTTTACTAATTATAAACGTTTTTAATAATTTAATT
>Ga0008836_100252_pt1 | contig 46107 bp, 30 predicted proteins | sample HotLakConsUCCR28_FD_62214 | JGI IMG/M metagenome (GOLD analysis project Ga0008836, IMG submission 62214) | Hypersaline microbial mat communities from Hot Lake, Washington, USA - Hot Lake Consortium UCC-R28 (Hybrid Assembly) ... | reverse complement strand
CCAAGCAGTACCATGCAAAAACAATCTATTTATAAAACCACCCTGATACTTGCCTTATTGTTTGGGCAGGTATTTGTCGGACTGGCGCAAAATCAATTGGACGATGGCCGGACCATTGCTACCAAAATAGCAGATTTGCTCAACCGATTTCCCGCCACTAATGCCCAAAACCTGGAAACAGCCATGCAACAAATGGAAGATTTGGGAGAGGAAGGTATCAGCCAGATGGCGGGCATGCTGAAGCCCGGAGCAAACAACGAAAAACTGGAATATGCATTGGCAGGATTTGCCTTTTATGCCAGTAACCCTGAGCAGGCAGACCTGGCACGAATGGCCGTTCAGGCTTTTGGAAAGGCCCTGGACAAAGTGCAAGATCCTGAATCCAAACACTTCTTACTGACCCAATTCAAGTGGATAGCCAAAGAGGATGCAGTGCCTTATGTAGAACCCTACCTCCAGGACGAGCGCCTGTCAGGTATTGCCGCCCGGATCATGGCCAACATCGGCTCAAGTTCTGCGGAAAGAGCGCTTATTCTGGCCTTGGGATCTGCTGAAAATGAAGCATTACAGATGAATTTTATCGAAGCCCTGGGGGACTTTGGCAGTCAGGAAGCTTTGGAAGAGATTACTGACTTTGTGGACGCTCCAGACCCATCAGTAACGAAAGTCAGTCTTTATGCATTGGCCAATATTGCCGATCCAGGCAGTGCCAAAACCCTTTATGCCGCCGCAGAAAGTGCAGGCTTTACCTATGACCCAAGTAATGCAGCTGCCCTTTACCTGAGGTATATCGATAATCTGGGAGAAAAAGGCCATACCAAAACTGCCTTTAAGCTGGCTAATAAACTGCACAAGAAGACCAATACCGAAGCGCATTTTCATACCAAAGCCGGTGCCTTGGGTTTGATGGTGAAATTTAATCCAGATAAAGCATCCAAATGGCTTACCAGGGCTGCCCTGGAGGAGCAATTTCGATACAGGGGAACTGCCCTGAAACTCCTTTCTGATGAAAGTTTGCTTGCAGAACTGGACCTTTGGAAAAAAACCTTGGAAAAAGGACCAACAGAAGTTCAGGCTGCTATTATACAGAGGATGGGTGATGTAAAAAATGAGGAGGTAGCCCTCGCCATTTCTCCCTACCTGGATAGCGAAGCAGAAACCGTCCGGATGGCAGCGATTGCTGCTGTGGTATCCTCCGGTGAAAACCTGGCACTTGAAACCCTGCTTGACAAGTTGGGAACAGCAGGAGAAGCAGAAACAGAAGCGTTGCTTACCGCTTTAAAAAGCATGGATGGAGACAATGTGACGGCAGCATTTGCTTCCAGAATCACTGAGGCCAGTTCGGAAAATAAAATATTGCTGTTGGAATTGCTGGCATCAAGAGCTGCTGAAGACCAAATAGAAGTGGTATTGAATGCTGCCGAAAGCAGTGAATCCACTGTAAAAGAAGCTGCCTTGACCGCCTTATCCGCCATGGCTAGCCCTGAAGACCTGGATCAGCTAGTGGGTTTATTAAGGAATGAATCTTCTCCGGCAAACCTGCAAAAAATTCAGGAAGCCATCATTGTTGCCAATGCTCAAAAAGGAGATATAGTTTCAGAAACCAGTTGGGCAATGGATTTGCTTCCTGAGCTTGACCTGGATAAGCAAATGTACCTGTACAAAGTCCTGGCCAAAACCGGAGGAGAAATGGCCCTGGATAAATTGCAGGACATCTATGAAAACGGGAATGACCGACAAAAACAAGCCGTCGTTGCCGCTTTGAATGAGGCAGCTGACGCCAGGGCCACAACGCCCCTACTGCACATTGCCAGAAATTCTGAAAACAGTACTCAAAAAGAAGATGCCCTGATGGGTTATATTCGTCTCGTACCATCTGTAGAAAGTCCTGATGCACAAAAAATTCTGATGCTGAGGAATGCCCTTGAACTGGCAGAAAAAAATGAAACCATCCTGGCTGCACTCGATCAGATAGGTAATTACCCCACCTTCCAGGCTTTGCTTGTAGCGGCCGACTACCAGGAGGAAGCTGCCTTCCAGCAAAGTGCCGCCCGGGCCATCATGAATATCGTCCTGAATAACGAAACCATTTATGGAGATAAGGTCAGGCAAATTGTTGAAAGAACAATTGAGGTAATCAGCGGACAGGACAGTCAGTATTACAAAACCTCGCTTCAGAAATACCTGGATGAAATGCCTGAAGGCAAAGGGTATTATTCAATGTTCAATGGTGAAAACCTGGACGGCTGGAAAGGGGTATTCAGTAATCCCATCCAAAGGGCAGCCATGACTGAGCGGGAGTTCAACAGAGAACAAACCAAAGCCAACGAAATGATGGAGAAGGGCTGGAAAGCAGAAGATGGACTCCTGGTATTCCTGGGAGAAGGGCAGAATATTGCGGCTACCAAAGATTATGGGGATTTTGAAATGTTTGTAGACTGGAAAATCACTGAAGAAGGGGATGCAGGTATTTACCTCAGGGGCACACCTCAGGTCCAAATATGGGACCCCGCCAGGACGGATGTAGGTGCCGAAGTAGGTTCAGGAGGACTGTACAACAACCAAAAATATCCCAGCAAACCCCTGAAAGTAGCAGACAATCCCGTTGGCGAATGGAACACCTTTCACATTAAAATGCAGGGAGAAAAGGTAACCGTCTATTTGAACGGAGAGCTGGTAGTGGATGAAGTTCCCCTGGAAAACTACTGGGACCGGGAGCAAGCCCTATTTCCCGAGGGCCAGATTGAACTCCAGGCGCACGGGACCTATGTGGCCTACCGGGATATTTATATCCGGGAATTAATTGGTGCTCCAAAGTTTGAACTAAGCGAAGAAGAAAAAAATGAAGGTTTTGAGGTGTTATTTGATGGGACCAACCTGGACAAATGGACCGGTAACAAAACCGATTATGTGGCAGAAAATGGCGTATTGGCCATCTATCCGGGTAGAGGCGGACAGGGAAATCTCCTGACTGAAAAGGAATACGCAGATTTTGAATTCCGCTTTGCGTTTAAGCTTACTCCGGGAGCCAATAACGGATTGGGTATCAGAGCGCCGTTGGAAGGGGATGCAGCCTATGCAGGAATGGAACTTCAGATTTTGGATGACACGGCTGAAATTTACAGCGAGCTGAAACCCTATCAATACCATGGCTCTCTCTATGGTGTAGCTGCTGCTGAAAAAGGGCACCTAAACCCCGTAGGCGAATGGAACCACCAAAGAGTGATCGTCAAAGGAGATCAGATTCAGGTTATCCTTAACGATAACAAAATTCTGGATGTCAATATCGCAGATGCCAAAGAAAACGGCACCCTGGATGGCAGGGAACATCCCGGCCTGTTCCGCGAAAAAGGTCATATTGGATTTTTAGGCCATGGAGATATTGTTTATTTTAAAGATATCCGGGTGAAAGAATTGTAACAGCCTGTTTGATTAGATGTACAAAAAGTTGCCTCACCATATGGGGCAACTTTTTTTTTTACATATTTTACTTTTTTAATGTTTTGATTACCAGAATTCTCAACCCTTAGACCGACCTTTTCCAGGCATTGAATTTACATAAACCATCCTCCCTGAGCTAACAAAAGCGCATCCTGCTGGTTTTATCGTTTTATAAGGCATGTTCAAGGCGTTTTTGGTAAGGACCAATGGAGGATCTGAATTTAAAAAGGGATCAATTTTTGTGTCTGTTTACTTTTGTTAGTGAATTGCAGCCTTGCAGGTACCGACTCCTGATTTAATCAACTAAAATTATTTTAATGAAAAAAATTTTGTTCTTTCTTTCATTGCTTTCTTTGCCTGCCATGGCACAAGATCAATCCATTAGTTTTTCTCCCGAAAGAAACCAAATCAACGGTGGTCGCCCCCTGCCTTCTGAAGCGCCTTTTTACATACAAGGTAGCCTTCCTGTTGGGATCAAACGGGTGGAACTTAAAATTTTTAAAAGCAAAAAAAATGAAAATCTGGCGGATTCCTATTCCTGGAAGGCTGCCTACGGGAGCGACCCTCAAAATTATGAAGTATTTGTCGCCTACCCTCTTCGAAGCAGCGAGAATTATACCTTAAGATTTTACTATTATAGCCAGGCTGATTCTAATGAAATGGCTGCCTTACAAGGTGCGCTACATGCCAATCTTGAAAGCTATGTCAATGCCAATTTTATCGCCAGTAAACGGGGCATCAGTGCCCTCACCAACCCCAAGGCCATGTTGACCCATCTGGACCAGGTGGTCCTCCAGGGCATGCAAAACTATACCCACCCGCTGGAACAGGAATTTCAGGGCTTCAGCGATATGGTCAAAATCAAAATTGAACAGTTTCAGGGAGTAAAATTGAAAGGGGCAAGGTTTAATCTTTTGTCTAAAAATCCGGACCCGGACAATGAAGGGCAGGCCCAATACACTGCCCAATTGAAAAAGGAGCTGATAGACCTGCTTCATGCAGAGGTGGACCAATATCTCCGGGCAAATCTCCTGATGCTGGTGGATATCAGGGAACTGGAAAATTATCCAACGGAGAAAAAGCCATTTTACCTCCCCCTTAATCTGGGGTATGCCGGAACCTACTTTAGTGGGGGGTTTAATAACCTGGATTATGGTACTTCTGCCTTTGCCGGTATATCTGTGCCACTTGGAAACAAGAGTTTTACGCGATTTCTAGGGAATGCTTCCGTATCTACCGGCGTGTTTTTCTCCAATATGCAGGATAGCAACCAAACCGAAATCAGCGGGCCACTTGTCGGCCGACCGGTTTATGTCGGCTTGGGTTACCGTATATTCAGGATCCTGAGATTCAATGCAGGTACTGTACTGACCTCCTCTGATGTAAACGCCAATATAGAAAACATTACCCTTTACCCATTTATAGGTTTCAGTGTAGAGTTTAATCTTTGGTTGGGACTTGACAAATAGACCTCCCATGAAAAACAGCAGCTTAGTAATCCTGGTTCTAACCTTTCTTCTTATGGGTGTGGAAAGTCATGCACAGCTTTCGCCTTATCAATGGAGACTGGGATTGGGCATCGGTTATAGTCGTCACCTCATGCCGATTCAAATAAAAAAAATTTCCGATATACCCCAAATTTATGCCTTAAGCCTACCCTTACAGCCGGAGAGAAACTGGACCCTAAGTCTGGAAAAGCGATTGAGTCCCGGACTGGGTCTGGCATTTCTGGGCGGAGAATCAACATTCAAAGGCAGCAGCAGTTTTACCGGTACCGGACCTGATGGTACCGGACAAAGCCGGGACTATCAGGCATCAGTAGTAAACCTGGGTTCATCCCTGGTATTCAGAGCCGACAATGGAAAAATAATAAGGGAAAATGCGAAGCTGGCTCCCTACCTGAGCCTGGGCGCAGGATGGCTGTACAGGAAGGGAGAAAGCCCTGAACCAAACACCTTCTCTTCCCTGCTTGAAATCAGCCCTAATGAAGCGGTCAATTTTTCAACCAACCAACTGTATTGGACAGGGGGAATAGGGATCAGACTAAAGGCCACCAACCAACTGGAATTATTCATCCAATCGGACATGCAGGGAAACCTTCATTTATTTGAAAATGCAGATCCAGAATCGGACATTTTAAACCACAATGGCATTCCGGAAAACCCTGATGTCCCTCCTCTTGATTGGGTCTTCAATCACCGGATGGGATTGAAATTTAGCTTCATTCCGGCAAAAAAAGCCTACCGGGCCAATGTGATCAGCCCCTCCTCTACTCCTGCTCAAAGCAGGGAAGAAAAAAGGACGCCAAATCCGGACCCGAAAACTGATCAATCTACAGAAATCATTAATCAGGACACCTTGGTGCCCAGCCAGAATACTACCACCAACTCCTTTCCCAAAGGGAGCAGAGAAGGAGATGCGACCGCACCGGATCGGAAAGAACAGACTGTATCGGGGTATATTTACCCTGGTCGGGAAAGTTCAGAACCAGGCCAGTCGATGTTTTCTACTCCGCCTGCTGAAAATCAGTACAGGGTGATCTACAATAATCCCCCACCAACAACCTACGACAGCTATACCGAAAGAGATTATCTGGGCTACCATCCGGAACAGATCCCTCCGACTTATAGGTCTACTCAAAAATCATCCCCGCCAAATACTAATAAGACGAGGTATTTGCCCATCCTGGCAGTTCCTGCTCTGGGTAGACCTGCTGCCTTACCCCTTCTTGCGGATAGCACCGGGCTAAGTACCAGCATGGCCTACACCTTTCCCAAAGTACAGGAAAGAAATTCATCCTACGGCCTGCGCCTGGATCCTCAGCGTGTAAGCTCAAATTTTCTTCCAAACAGCCCATTATGGGATATAGCCGCCCCTGAATTAACCGTTTTCTCAGTACAAGAAGATGAAGTGGCCCAGACGGTTTCCTATGAACTGCCTGTCAGCTATGCAGTGATTTATTTCGAAAAGGAGCAAAGTGAACTTTCGGAATCGGCCTTGGAAAAGCTGGCATCTATTGCTGCCACCTTGCAAGAATATCCGGAAGCCACCGTAACGATAAAGGGATTTGCGGATCATACTGGTAGTATCGCCTACAATATGGCATTGATCGACAGGCGTTCTCAGACTGTAGCGGAAGCCTTAAAAGAAAATTCAGGCATTTTGGCGGAAAAAATTCAGATCCAACCCGGAGCCCTGCTGGTAAGGGGCAGCAACAAAAGCCCAAGAAAGGAGGATCGAATGGTAGAAATTCAAATCTTATTTTAATTTTGAAAATCAAAAACAATTAAAGATTCATGCGTGCACAACAAAAACGGAAATTAGTGGTATTGACCGGGGCCGGCATTTCGGCAGAAAGCGGTATCAAGACTTTTCGGGACGACGATGGGTTGTGGGAGGGGCATGATATCATGGAGGTAGCCACACCGGAAGGCTGGCGCAAGAATAAGGAACTGGTATTGGATTTTTACAATCAGAGAAGAAAAGCCTGCCTGCAAGCCAAACCCAACCTGGCACACCAAAGGCTGGCTGCCTTAGAACAAGACTTTGAGGTGACCATCATCACTCAAAATGTGGATGACCTCCATGAAAAGGCAGGCTCTTCCCAGATCATTCACCTTCACGGAGAATTATTCAAATCCCAAAGTAGTGTGGACCCTTCAAAAATCTATCTCATGGAAGGCTGGGAAATAAAATTAGGAGAAAAATGCGAAAAAGGATCACAATTGCGGCCATTTATCGTATGGTTTGGCGAACCAGTACCTAAGATGACAGAAGCCATCGCTGCCGTACAACAGGCGGATGCATTTGCGGTAATCGGAACATCCATGCTGGTCTATCCTGCAGCTGGCCTGATTGATTATGCTGCCTTAACTATACCCAAATTCATTATAGATCCCAAAATGCCTTCCATTTATCCCATGGAAAACCTGATACCCATTGAAGAAAAGGCCGGCACGGGAGTTTTAAAAATGGAAAACTTACTAAAAAAATGGGAATTCAAAGACTAATCATATAATTTTTTTACTTTTAGGAGTTAAACGCCTTACTTTGAAAACAGCAACAAAAACCACCGCTCAGACCAGCCTGGGTAAAATCCTTGGTAAAAATTTTCTCAAATTGACCCTTGCCGGATTGTTGATTGGCTTCCTGTACCCTCAGGATGCCTGGGTAGCTGTGTTTTTGGCTGCTTACCTGGCTTTTACCTTGGTAAAAAAATGGAAATTGGCCGCCAGTGACCGGTACATTTTCCTAACGGGAAGCTTGTTAAGCGGCTTTTTGGGTGTCTGTTGTGAACTGTGGGGGATACATTTTGGGTATTGGGAATACCATGATTTGGGTCCGGATAAGTCATTCCCTTATTGGCTTCCTTTTGCCTGGGCTCTGGCCTTTACCTTTATCTACCAAATTGAAAAAGACTTGTTTCGGGCGACAGGCACAGCAAATATTTCCGGAAAACTGATCCTTACCATTTTGGTCGCCATGATATTTCCAACCTATGGTGAAATTATCACCATCAACCTGGGGGTTTGGACATATTCCTGGCCCTATCAGATTTTGGGCGTACCGCTCCTGGCTATCTTACTTTTGGTCATTTTTCATACAGGACTGAATTTTTTAATGGTTCTTTGCTGCAGGTATTTTGGATGGAAAAACGAAGTATTCAATCCCTCCTGAAACATCGTTCTCCCATCCCTAGATTAAAGATTTATCTCACCAAAGATTCCAGGGTGGCCAGGTAGACCCACTTCTGATCCCTGGAGTTCAAGCCTGCCTCAACCTCCGCTTGCTGTTCTTCTGTGATTTCCATGTCTTCAAATTCCATGGAATTGAAAAACTGAAGATAATCCGAATAAACATTCATGGTCATGTGTGTGGACTTGGCTTCACTCCCGGTTGGTAAGGCAGTCCTTAGAAAGCACCAATTTTCCATCAGGTCAGCATTGATTTTTCTTTGATGGTGGGGCAAAAAAACTTCTTGTTCCGCTCTTTCGTATTCCTGAAATTTTCCTTCCACCGCCTTCATCAGGTCAAAGGAAGCCAGGGTACCAGGCCGATATTCGAAATTATCGTCCGTTCGTGCCACCTCGACCATATAACTTCTTACAGCCAGGTCCCGCATATCCATGGCATCACTGATTTTTTTTGTGGCTTCTGCAACACTCATTTCTGGAAAGGCCTTGATGGCATTATTGACCAGTTGATCCGTATCATTCCCATTCATCATTTTTACGGGATCGCTGTAATAGGTTACCGTCACATACTGAAAATTTTCTCCCTCCAAATCTGATCCGGACTGCAGGGACCATAAATCCCAGCCATTGATATGCCCTTCCTCTTTGGATACTTTGTGAACCTGGGCCAGAAATTCCTTGTATTCCAGGTAATCCAACACCCGGTTGGGCTCGACCTTGATGAATTCAAGGACCACATACTGCTGTTCCTGTCCATATAAACTGAAACTGGTGAATAAGGCGATAAGCCATAGTGTTAGCTGCTTTTTCATAACATTGGTTATTTGGGTTCTCGAACAATATACAAAATTTAAAACAAAAAATATACCGATAATCAGTTTATCTGACCAATTAGATGATTGCTATTGTAAAAATAAAACCCTGTACAAATGCTCTATTGTACAGGGTCATTTAAATAACACCATGGTCTTAAGGAACCAGGGATCTCATTTTATTTATTCCATTCATTTCTTTCAGGAGGCATAAGCACCAAATCCTAACCGGTATCCGGGCTATCATTCTGTCAGGAAAAAACTGAACTGAACGTTCTTCATTTATTTTAAAATTTTTTCGATTGCTCCAAGTTCAGCATCCGAAAAATTCAGCTTGTTCAGGCTGTCTGCATTATCCTTGAGTTGTTCCGCCTTGCTAACCCCGACCAATACCGAAGTAATGCGCTCGTCTTTCAATAGCCATGCAATCGCCATCTGGGCCAGACTTTGTCCCCTGTCACCGGCTATTTCATTCAGCTTTTTCACCCTGTCCAGTAATTCCGGGGTAATTTTTTCTGTATCCAGGTACCTGCCATCGCGAACAGCTCTGGAATCTTCCGGAAATCCTTTCAGGTATTTATTGGTCAATACGCCCTGCTCCAAAGGTGAAAAGGCAATGGCACCTACACCCTCCGCTTCCAGTGTATCCAATAAGCCATCCTCTACCCACCTGTCCATCATGCTGTAGCGGGGCTGGTGGATCAGGCAGGGAGTACCCAAATCCTTCAAAATCCTTGATGCTTTGGCAGTATCTTCAGCACTGTATTGGGAGATACCTACATACAATGCCTTGCCCTGCCGAACCATCAGATCCAGGGCTCCCATGGTTTCTTCCAAAGGGGTTTTGGGATCCGGCCGGTGATGGTAGAAAATATCCACATAGTCCAGCCCCATCCTTTTCAGACTTTGATCCAGACTGGCCACCAGGTATTTTTTAGAACCGAAGTTCCCGTAAGGCCCCGGCCACATGTCCCATCCGGCTTTGGAAGAAATGATCAATTCATCCCTCAGGGATTTAAAATCCTTCTGAAAAATCCTCCCGAAATTTTCTTCGGCAGAACCATAGGGTGGTCCGTAATTGTTGGCCAGATCAAAGTGCGTAATCCCCAGGTCAAAGGCTGTTCTCAGGATATTGCGTCCATTCCTAAAATCATCGCTATGTCCAAAATTGTGCCACAGTCCTAAAGAAATCATGGGCAGGTCCAGACCACTTTTTCCGCATCTTCTGTATTTCATGGATGCATACCTGTCTGGCTCAGGCTGATAAGGCAACAATGGGTCCTGATCGTTTATTTTCATAGATTTTATTGGTTATTTTAAGTTAAAGGTACAATTTATTGCAGGTAATGGAAATTCAATCCGGGCCTAAATGAATAATATGCTCTGTTGAAAATCGGTTGATAAATGATTGGAGCAAAAGCCGTGTCTCGGCAACTCTTTTTACCGGCTTCAGGCATGCTACTACATCCTGAACATGATCGAAATCAAGGGCCGTTTCAATATAGCCAAATGCCGCCAAAAAACCTTCCTCAAAAAGCAGGACTACATCCTCCTCGGGCCGCCTTCCCTTATCTTTAATCAGAAACCGCTCCCCTTCTCCAAAACTATTTTCAAAAGCGCAATCTGCCCGTTGGTTATATACTTCGAAGGATTCCTTTCCGCAGCAGGCACCCTTGCATTTACCAAACTGATAATCATAACAGGCCTCTGATGTTTTTTGAATGCCACTCAGTTTAGGGCAAAGATAAAACAATTCAATTTTATCTGACAGGTGCTTCCAGGCTTCCGCATGGTGACTAAAAGTCATCAGCGGTTTTACTCCCGGGAAAATTTTATTGATTTGAAACCTTGTATATCCTTCCTGGTCCATGTAGGAATAAATCCCCCAGGAAACAGACCTGACCTTGAGAGATCGGTTATATTTGGGCCAAAGTCTTTTGATTTCCATTGCCTCTAGCAGTAAAGCCAGCAACTCACTACCGGTCAATTCATAACTCACATCAAAAATTTCAGACTTCAGGTTAATTTTGGATTTACCGGTAAAATGCCCCATAAACCTACTTTTTATGTTGAGGGCTTTTCCTACATAAATCACCTTGCCATTTTTATCATGAAAATAATAGACACCGGTCGCTTGAGGCAATTGCTCGAATTGTTCCTGGCTGATATTCGGCGGCAAGCTGAGCGACTTATTTCTTCCTTTAACAGATTGGCTGATTTCTTCGAGCTCATCTGCCTGAAGCAGCTGTCCGAAAAGTATGGCCGTTGCCCAGGCATCCCCCAAGGCCCGGTGCCGGTCATTTACCTGAATGCCCCTTGATTCACACAGCCTGCCCAGGCTATAACTTTTCAAGCCAGGGAAGATCTTTCTGCTAAGCCTGACCGTACACAAGCGTTTGGGCCTGAACACCTTATTCACCTGCTCAAACTCCCTTTTGATAAAATTATAATCGAATGACACATTGTGTGCCACAAAGATTTTACCTTCCAGCAATTCCAGCAATTCGTCTGCTACCTGGGCAAAAGTCGGAGCACCTTCCAGCATTCCGGAGTCTATACCGGTCAGTCCGGTAATAAATCCCGGAACAGCCCTGCCAGGGTCCAACAACTTTTCGTAATGCCCGGTAATCTTTTGGCCATCATGAAAAACCACAGCAATTTCTATGATTCTGTTGCCGGCGGAAAACCCCCCTGTAGTTTCAATATCAACAATGGCATACATATTTCAGGAACTAAATAAATGCATTAGCCGGGTAAATCAAAATGGAAGGTTTTAATTTCTTTCTTGAATTACTTCCTGCAAATGCTTAATATTACTTTATATCCACAAACCTATCAGGTATTGGCGTCAATCAGTTATTTGTTGAAATTTAACAGGTAAAATCCAGATGGTCTTTATCCATACGCATCAATAGATTATAATACCTATAATCCGCTAACCTGCCGGGTTTATGTTGATATTCAACCAACGGCAAACTTTGAGAAGATGAAACCTGACAGGTTTTTATCCCTATTAACCAGTTGATTAAAGTGTTATGTTTCAGAATATAGGTTTTAACTTTTAGTTTTTGGTTTGAAATTTGCTTGTTTTCCTGAATCCTCAATCCAGTTAGTTAAAACAGCCCTTAATTATAGATCCAATGAAAGAAAAAGCCGATACCTGGCAAATGGAACTGACACAATTGACCTGGGAATTTGAAAAACTACTCAATGATTATGATTTGACCCGGTTGAACCAAAAGCCAAACTCCCTACAATGGAGTCCTATGGAAATAATCCATCACCTGGTTTTGGTCAATACTTCCTATTTCCCCATTTTTGATCAACTAGTCGAAAACACCTATAAAAGTCCCCTGCTCGGAAAAATTCCCTTCATTGGTAAAAAAATGGGGAAAATGATTTTGGATGCTACCAAAAAACCCATGAAAATCAAAACCTTCAAAACATGGGAACCACCCGGATCCACTATTTACAACAATGATTTATTGGCGGCATTCTACAGGCAGCAGGATGAACTCTCCGGATACATACAACAATTGGATCCATTTTTAGATCAAAATCTCATGATCAATTCACCGGCAAGCAATTGGATTTTTTATCCCCTGGATGATGCTTTTGACATCATAATTAACCATGAAAAAAGGCACCTTGCCCAAATTCAATCCCTATTGAAATGAAATCTGAAAAAGAAAAGATGTTGGCAGGGGAATACTACCTTGCTTCCGATGAAACCCTGACCCGTGAAAGACTTCATGCCCGTCGGTTATTGAAAGCCCTGAACGACAGCTTCCCCGATGAAGTCCAAAAAAGAATGGAAATCATGGAGGAGCTATTGGGGAAAATGGGAAGGGATTTCGGTTTGGAGCCTCCATTTTTCTGTGACTACGGGTACAATATAACTGTTGGAGACCAGGTTTTTTTCAATTTTAATTGCGTGATCCTGGATGTCAATCCGGTCACTATTGGAGATCGCTGCCTGTTTGGTCCAAATGTTCAGATTTATGCAGCCACGCACCCCGTGAACGCTGAAACCCGCGGTAGCCTGCTGGAATTTGGCAAACCGGTCAGCATAGGCTCCGATGTATGGATAGGAGGAGGAGCCATCATCTGCCCAGGAGTAAGCATAGGAAATCGCAGCATCATTGCAGCCGGTGCAGTGGTAACCAAAGATATCCCTTCAGATGTGCTGGCCGGAGGAAATCCTGCAAGAATCATCAAACCCATTGAAGAAGGTCCGAGATTAGCCTGATCAGTGATTTTTTTCATGATTCTCCCGAATTACCCGCCTGAGGATTTTACCCACATTGGATTTGGGAAGCTCATCGACAAAATAAATCTCCTTGGGCACCTTATAGCTGGTGAGGTTTTCCCTGCTGAAAGCTATCAGTTCTTCTGCCGTCAATGGAGAATCATTTTTCACCACATAAGCCACTACTTTTTCGGTGGATTTCTCATCTGGTATACCTATTACACCTACCTCATTGACAGCATCATGAGCGGCCAGGGCATCCTCCACCTCATTGGGGTAAACGTTAAAGCCGGAAACGAGAATCATTTCCTTTTTCCGGTCTACAATCTGTAAAAAGCCATCCTCATCCTGAACGGCTATGTCCCCGGTTTTAAACCATTCCCCATAAAAAGCATTTTCTGTCTCTTCAGGCCTTTGCCAGTAACCAGGCATAACCTGCGGACCCTTGACACACAATTCGCCTCTTTCACCCAAAGCCAATGATTTCCCTTCATCGTCCACGATCTTGACCTCTGTATTGGGTAATGGTACGCCAATGGTACCCAACCTTTCTGTGCCATCTATGGGATTACAGGAAACGACCGGAGAAGTTTCTGTCAGCCCATAACCTTCGGCCAATGGGGTACCGGTGACTTGCTCCCATTTCCTGGCTACGGATTTTTGAACGGCCATGCCCCCTCCTACGGCGATCTTCAGCGAGCTAAAGTCCAATGCCCGGAAAGCCGCCTGATTGAGCAATCCATTGAAAAGGGTATTCACACCGGTAAACACACTGAAGCGGTGTTTTTTTAGCTCTTTGCAAAATCCCGGCATATCCCGGGGATTGGTGATCAATACATTGTGGGCACCAATCTTCATCATGGCCAGACAGTTGACTGTCAAAGCAAAAATATGGTATAAAGGCAAGGCGGTGATAACGGTTTCCTCACGCTCTTTGAGTTTGGGTTTCATCCAGGCCGAAATCTGTTGCATGTTGGCCACAATGTTTCCATGACTCAGCATGGCTCCTTTGGATACGCCGGTGGTACCTCCTGTATATTGTAAGAATGCCAGGTCTTCGGATTTTAAAGTTGGTTTTTCAAGGGTTTTATTTTCCCCGGCAGCCAGGGCTTTATTGAAGGTCCAGGCTCCGGGCAGGGAATAGGCCGGCACCATTTTCTTGATGTATTTGACCACCAGATTGACAATGGTCCCTTTTAGCCCTCCAAGAAGGTCTCCTATTTCAGTGGTGACGATATGTTTGATTCCCAGTTCCTCGCTGATTTTTTCCAGGTTATGGGCAAAATTGGCCAGAATGACGACCGTTTTGACGCCGGCATCCGAATACTGGTGCTTCATCTCAGAGGAAGTATATAAAGGGTTGGTGTTCACCACGATCAGCCCCGCTCTCAGGGCGCCAAACATGGCCACCGGATACTGCAGTAAATTGGGCATCTGAATACCGATCCGATCCCCCTTTTCCATGTGAAGCTCTTGTTGCAAAAAAGTCGCAAAATGCCTGGACAGCGCATCGAGCTCATTGAATGACATGGTCTTGCCCATACATTCATAAGCTACCGCATCCCCATATTTCTGGATGCTTTCTTCAAACAAATCTACCACACAACTGAATTCATCGGGGTCTATGGTAGTGGGAACGGCTTTTGGGTAAAATTTAAACCATGGAAAATCCTGCATATCTGTAATTTTGAGTTTATGGAACTGGCTATGCTACTAAGATATCCAATGTAATGCTTTTTTTAAAATGATTATTCCAATAAGTTGATTTGATGCTTGATTTAAAGAAAATCTCTCTTTCAAAGCAGCTTTGTAGGAAGACAAGCCAATTCTACTTTATTTTGTTTTCTGACGATAATCCGCACGCTTTCCGGTTCATTGGACCAATGCGGGTTCAATCCCAAACCCGGGAGCTCTGAATTCCGTTTACCTTCCGGATTTAAAGCGGTTTTTATTTTCAACCTATAGACAGGAGTTATGTACAGGTTTCTGGCCGGAATCGTTACGGCAATTTTATTATTCTTAATGATCTTTTACTTTGTAAAGGAGAAGAATGAAAAGGAAGAATTACAGCTCAATACTGCTTTACTTGAGCAGGAAATCAAGCAGGTAGGTAAGCTTATCGTGACAGAAGGGCATTTCTCCCAGATATTGAGTTATAAAAATACCCGGAGAAATTACTTCGATATTTTCTCTGCCAATAAGAAAGCCCTGGTAATTGTCAATGCAAAGGTCACCATTGGTTATGACCTGCGTCAGATTCAAACCGATATTGACCCTGAACTCCGTCAGGTGAGGATCACGAGTATTCCTGAGCCGGAAATCAATATTTATCCCGACCTACAGTATTATGATATCAGTCAGGATTATTTCAATAAATTTGATGCAGCGGATTACAATAAAATCAAGGGACGCATCAATACTATTCTGGAGGAAAAAATCAATCAATCTGACCTGAAATCCGACGCCAGGGAAAGGTTACTTACCGAGCTGTCCAGGATTTATATCCTTACCAAAACCATGGGCTGGAGTTTGCATTTTGAGGAAACTATTATCAATTCTCCCGAAGAGTTGAAGGGTTTGGACTTTTGAAAGTACATGGTACCGGAATACGCTACAATTCCAATTTGTTTACGAAACCAGGATTGCAAATCCTGCTTATCTATATTGCAAATGTAGAACAGCTCAGCTCCGCGGAATTTGTAATTCCGTGGTTCAGATAAGGGGGATTTGTAATCCCCGAAACCCTATCTGGGTGAGGTTGGCTGTCTCTGGGTGAGTTTGCAACTCCATCCAAGGTATCCGATGAGTTTCATATACGAGGCATTTGTAGTGGCAAAAACCAGTCGTAAAGAAAATCGTTCTTCAAAACGCACCCGGCTTGCCATTACAAATGGCCCTTTGGGAGGTTTATCTGTTTATGATTCCGAAAATAGTTGAGTGAAGTAGCCTACTTCTCCCAGCATTGATCTTTTTATCTGTGTTAATCTGACTAATCTGTGGTGCACCTTTTTGATCAACATCGCCAATTACTCATCCATTCGCTTTACTGAAATACTCTCCCCCATAACGATACCTATGCCATTAGAGATATTGGAATAAACCTGCACCGGCTGGGCAAAAGGATCACCATCGTTCCACCATTGCAGGCCGTAGGTGGAATGGAACAGGTAGTAATTCCTCGTTACCGCCTTCAGGGTAAACGACACTTCACCATCCATGTCTTCGGTGAAATAAGAGCCATCAATAAACAAATCGATTTTGGCCTCACTGCCATCAAATAATTTGTCATCAATCAACAACTCCCCATCCGTATTAAAATCCTTTTCATAACCGGGATTTTTGGGCTCCAGATAAAGGGGATAATTGTCTTCGTAATACACCAAATTTCCGTCCTCATCCGTGTAACTATACACCCTGTAATATTGGGCTGAAATCTCATAATAGTTTTCCCCTGCAGGATCATCAAAAGTCAACTGAATATCATCCCTGGAGAACCAGGAATCTACCTGTACCTGACCTTGATAAACGAGGTTTTTGATGGGAACGATAGTCGGAATAATTTCAGTGGCAGTGACCGGCTCATATCCTTCCACCAGCACTTCGATTTTATATTCGTTCCCTTCCGAGATCATGTGGTCCAGACTGATGTACTCTCCGGTGGCTTCCTCAAAGCTGAGCGGATAAGTTTCTCCCAGATGGATCAGCTTTACCTCAGCATCCCTGATGGGCTCAAACTCCCAATTGTTATCCAGAATGTGCTTGCTGTAGGTTACCCGTACTTTAGGAAAGGTATTGTGCGCGAGGCTGGAATTGACCGTAACCTGGGGCTTCTCAAAAGGAATGTCAATATCCACCGTGGTCTCACAGGAGGAATAGACAAAAAGAATCGCAAGGATCATCAAGGATCGGAAAATTTTTAATTTTTGTTGAACAGCCATATATTAGAATTTAAAACTATAGGAAAAGGAGGGGATGACGGGAAAAAGGCTGTATTGCATCACTTTCCGGTTGCCCTGATTGTCACTGCCCAGGTCCATAAAAAATGGATTCATGCGATTGTACACATTATAAATGCCCAGGGTCCATTTTCTTTCCCCCCAGCTTTTGGTTTTCCACCAGCTAAAACTCAAATCCAGCCGGTGGTAATCCCTGTTCCTGAAATTATTTCTGCTTTCGTAATATTCCACATTGGGCCTGGAAAACCCTCCATACCTGCTTACTTCCAATCCCTCGTAGCGCTGCGTGGGTAGAGAAACCGCATTGCCTGTACCATAGACCCAGGCCAGGGAAAAATCCTTGTTGTCCTTCCACTCATGGGTGAGGGCAAAACTTACATCATGCCTGCGGTCATATTTGTAAGGAAACCACTCCCCAAAATTAACCTCATCAAATCTCCTCTCGGTATTGGAAAGGGTATATCCCAACCATCCGGAGACCTTTCCAACTTTTCGCTGAACCAGGAATTCCGCCCCATAGCTCCTGCCCTCTCCTACGGCTACCTTGTCCTGCCAGTCCTCGTCCAGGTTAAGGTAGGTGGCTCCATCCTTGTATTCAATCAGCCCATCCATGGTCTTGTAGTAGGCTTCCAGCGTTATCTCAAAACCCTTGAAATTGCGTACTCCACCCAGGGCTACCTGCATGGCTTCCTGAGGTCCAATATTTGGGGTGGCCGGCACCCACAAGTCGGTGGGCAGACCCAATCCTGCATTGGTCAACAGGTGAATAAACTGGGTCATGGTCACAAAGGAAGCTTTCAGAGAGGTGCTGGAATTCACCAGGTACCGGGCCGCAATCCTTGGCTGCAGGCTGTTGTAATGTTGGTCTTCAGTAAGGAAACCGGAATAATGCAGTCCCAGGTTGGCCTTTAGCCTGGGACTGAGATTGATATCATCTTCTGCATACAAGGCATACTCCATGGAATTGAGTTCATCCGCACCCAGTCTCAGGTCATTTTCCGCTTCGGAGCTTTTACTGGCATATACCCCCGGAGAAAACTTATGGAAAATCACATTCGTGCCAAACCGGATATAATGGTCCGGGTTGGGAATATATTCGAAATCTGACTTTACCGCCCAATCCCTGATACCTGAAAAATATTGCTCTGAGTAAACATTGGTTTCATTGACACCAGCACCTGTGATTTTTTCTTCATAATTACTGAATAGATCAAACTTATACCTGCTGTGTGTAAAAGTATGGTTGCTGAACAAACGGCTGTTGATGACATTGTTCCAGCGCAAAGCGGTGATAAAATTCCCCCATTTCAGGCCGAACTCTTCATCGTAATCCGTCCTTTCATTGTTATTGACATAGAAGTCCTTGTATCTGGAATAAGCCTTGTCGTCTCCTGAATAAACGCTCAGGTACAGCCTGTTTTTATCGTTGACCACATGGTTGATTTTGCCGTTCAGGTCATAGAAATAATAGCCTACATTCTCACTTCCTTGGGTGGCCGCCTTGATGATGGGTCTGGCCAGGATATCCAAATAGGTTCTCCTGGCTGAAAAGATAAAGGATGTCTGATCTTTTTTGATGGGTCCTTCCACAGTCACCTTGGAGGCTATCAGCCCAATAGAACCCTCCCCTTTGAATTCCTGCATATTGCCTTCTTTCATACTCACATCAATCACAGAAGACAATCTTCCCCCATATCTGGAGGGAAATCCCCCTTTGATCAACTCCACATTATTGATGGCATCGGCATTGAAGATGGAGAAGAAGCCAAAAAGGTGTGAAGCATTGTAAACCGGAACTCCGTCCAGCAGGATCAGGTTTTGGTCAGGTCCCCCTCCCCTGACATACAGGCCGCTTCCTCCTTCCGTACCCGACTGCACGCCCGGGAGCAGCTGCAGCACTTTAAATACATCCACCTCTCCCATCAGGGCAGGCAATTCCTTGATCTGCTTGATCGGAACGTTGATAGAACTCATCCGGCTTACTTCCTGGATCTGGTCCATTTCAGCCGCAGACACCACCACTTCCTCCAGGTTGCCATCAGGTATCAAACTCAGGTTGATCACCGTGTCTTTGGATGCTTTTAACTTGACATGCCGGGTCTGAAAACCCACAAAGCTGAAAAACAGGTCAAGACTGTCACTGGAAGTAGTATAGCTATAAAAACCAAACTGGTTGGCTACGGTACCTTTTTGCGAAATTTTATCATAAATATTCGCTCCTATCAGGTGTTCACCCGTGCCCCGTTCTTTGATGGTGCCGCTAATGGTTATTTTCTGGGCTAGACCAGGTAGGTTTAAACCAAAAAAGAAAAGTATAAAAATTAAATTTTTCATGTGATCAACACCGTAATTTAACAAAACAATAAACTGAAAATTTTTGCAAATTTAATTGAATTAACTAAAATGAAATTAGTTTTTGAAAATAATTAATCCTTCATGAATTCCTCCAGCAGGACGCATTCCTACGATGAGCTGCTAAATTGGCCATGGGTAAATCAGCTATAAATAATTTTCTAAAGCACCTGAATTTACCCGTTTAGCCTCTATGTTTTGGACGAAGGGAAGCCCTATATTGCTACATGGCTTTCGATTTTTTTTTAGGAAAAGGAAATGGATACAGCATCACATTCCCGGGGATCCGATTTATTTGTTTGCTTTCAATTGGTGCTAGTGAAACCTTTTCCTCAGAAAAACCAATGCCCCGAAACCCAACCCGGCGAGCAGCATCAACAGTAAACCCTGGCCCGGATTTCCCAATAAAAAACTACCAGTGCCAAACAAAAAGGCATAAACGCCGGTAATACCTGCAGCAAAGGCCAATACCGCCGCCTGCAAGTCAAAATACCCTGAGGCAGCTGCCTGCTCCCCCTTTCCCTTCATCCATCCATAAACCCTTTTCCATCCCGGACCAGGGGCATTTGTTTTGCGGACAAAGGCCTTCAACACCCTTTTATCCGTTGCAGGTGTCAGAAGCGCTACCAGGATCCAGCTGATGCTGGTAATCAGGACACCGGTGATCAACTCTGCCGAATTGGATAATGGATCAAAAAAATGATCGTGAATAAAAGCAAAATACAGGGCTATCAGAAAGGAAACGGCCATAGCCACGATCTCACTCAGAGCATTGATCCGCCACCAATACCACCTCAAAATATAAATCAATCCCGTACCTGCTCCAATCTGTAACAAAATCCCAAAAGTCTGCAGGGCATTTTCCAACTGCAGGGCCACATAGCCTCCAATTAACATGATCAATACAGTAGCAAGCCTTCCTATGGCAATCAGGTGCTTTTGTGAAGCACTGGGACGAATAAACCTCAGGTAAAAATCATTGACCACGTAGGAAGAACCCAGGTTCAGCATGGTGGACAGGGTGGACATGTATGCCGCTACCAATGAGGTTACTACCAAACCCATAATCCCCACCGGCATAAAGGAAAGCATGGCCGGATAGGCCATGTCATCCTGAACAATGGAGGGATCGGCAGCCGGAAAGGCTTGTCGCAATGCATTTAAGTCAGGAAAAACAATGATGCTGCACAAAGCCACCATGATCCAGGGCCAGGGACGGATGGCATAATGGACGATGGTGAAAAACATAACAGAAGAAAGGGCATTTTGCTCGTCCTTTGCCGCCAACATGCGCTGAACAATAAAACCACCCCCTCCGGGTTCTGAGCCGGGATACCATACCGACCACCATTGGATAAATAGCGGTATCAAAAACACGGTGAGGAATATCTCCTTATTGGAAAAATCGGGTATAAAGTCCAGCTTTCCTACCACCATCTCATGGTTGACCAGATTTTCCAGCCCTCCTACTGCCGGATGATTCACTGCAATCCAGGCTGCAGCAATGGCTCCGGCAAGGGATAAAATAAATTGAATAAAATCTGTAAATACAACCCCCCTTAATCCTCCCAAAGAACTATAGATCACGGTAACCAGGCCTGAAACCATCAGGGTGGCCATTGGACTGATGCCCAGCAATACAGTTCCGATTTTAATAGCCGCCAGAGACACTCCTGAAATGATGACCACGTTGAAAAATACGCCCAAATAGATGGCCCGGAACCCCCTGAGAAAAGAAGCTGCCTTACCGCTGTACCTCAATTCATAAAATTCAATATCCGTCAATACCCCGGACCTCTTCCAGAGTTTGGCAAAGAAAAATACGGTGAGCATGCCCGTCAATAAAAAACTCCACCAAACCCAATTGCCTGATATACCGTTTTTTCTGACGATATCCGTCACCAGGTTGGGGGTATCGGTGGAAAATGTGGTAGCCACCATGGAAGTCCCCAAAACCCACCAGGGCAGATTTCCACCGGCCTTAAAAAACTCATTGATGTTTTTGGCTGATTTCCTGGAGCTATACAAGCCTATACCCAAAGAAAGGATGAAAAACGAAACCAGAATCAGCCAATCTACCCCTTGTAATAACATATCGGGAAGATAAGGGTTAATGGTTAAAAAATTATCAGGAAGGGCTTAAAAACAAGCTTATTCGCTGATGTGAAGATGGTTGGATGATTTGAGGTTTTGATGGTGCGATGGTTTAATTGGTTAACTAGTTAATTGTTAAGGGGAATGTTAGTATGGGGAGTTTTGAGGGGATGTTTGTTTGGGGGATGTTGTGACAGGATGTCCTCATATTTTATTCGGTTCTTTTTGTTAAACAAAAAAGGCATGGAAGGCATTGTCCAGTTTAGTCCAAATTAGGAAAAATCTGTGTCCATCAAAATTAAAAAACGGATCTGCCTTAAACAAATGCATCAAGATAGGAAAAAAGCCCTCTAAAAATAAATTTAGGAGGCTTTCCCGGATTTTCAGCTATTGGCACTGGCGATTTATATAAATTAACACTATTTTACTTCTGAAATGTTCAAAACCCTTCGTTTTCCAATATATCCATTAAACTGTCTCTAGTCGTACTATGGGTACATGAACCTTCTTCAATGCATACACAACCACCTTCGGTTGCAAAAGCGCAATGAGAACATCCCGAACACGTTTCGCTTGCGGCAGTCGTTGCCTCAAGATTTATCCCATTTAGGACCAGTTCATATGCAATTTCACTAGTACTGCCGTCTTTTTCCTTTGCGGTAAGGACAAGAAAAAAATCATTGGCATTGGAAGAAATTCTCATGTCAGTTAACATACGCTTTCCTTTAAAATTGCTTTTATATGCTTTTTTCAAACGAGGCATTCTCACAATTTTCTCTTGACCTGGTAAACTTTCTTCATTTTGGAACCTTGTACTGATTCCATACCCAAGCGATGAGAAAATAACTGCCATCAGGATAGTAGAGAATAATGGGGAGATAAATAAGGTGAAGTTTTTCATGGTAATGATGATTAAAGGGTTGCGAAATGGATTTTTTAATAACCCGATTATTTTCATTATTTTTTTCTCAGCTTTTATACTCAATTTAAGCAGGGGATCGCTATACATCAATACCTCAAATGAGGTAACCTATTTTATACATGGAAAAAAAAATTGATTATATCGATTTAGTCAAAGCCTTTGGTAAACAGCGTTATACCATCTATAAAAATGATTTTCGAGAGGAAATAGAAAAAAGCCCCCTTCTACCGGGACTTTGGACTGTAGGCAAATGGTTTTCTTTTATTGCAAATACCTATACCTGGGAAATTGAAATGGTCAACGGAAATAGTGTGGAAGTAATTGGATATTCTAATGAGGAGATTGTAAATAGAAATATGGATTTTATTTCATCCTTTATTTACCAGGAGGATTTTCCTTTTATCAACCATGTCATTCATGAAGCCATGAGGCTTGTCAATGATCTTACATTTAAGGAAAGACCTTTCGTTTTTGTAGTCTTTTATACGCGTTCCGTCAAAAAAAAAGGTGAGGTCATCATTACTCAAAACCAAAATATTCCACTTGTATTTGATGAAAACAATATACCTTTTGTGTTTGCCAATATTATCACTGACATATCACACCTTCAGCCTGCGAATATTCCACATGCTGTGATCATCAACGGGTTTTCCAACCAACATTTTCATTTAAGTAATTCAAACCTGGGGCTTAAAATTTTGCCCCACCTTTTTTCAAGCCGTGAATTGGAAATTATAAAACTGTTGATCAAAGGATATACAAGCAGGGAAATTTCAAAACTTATTCAAATCAATTATGAAACTGTGCGGACACATAGAAGGAATATCCAAACTAAAGCCAAATGTAAAAACACCAGAGAACTGATAAACTTTGTAATGATGAATAAAATAATTTAGTTATTGCGCTGAAAAAGCGGTCTATTCCCAAAGGTCGCATCCACGCTGCAAAGCCGACGATTAATCCCATTAGAAGCCATTTGGGGCCCAATTAAAGAATAGCCTGATTTTAAAAGCCTGCAGCGGCCAATGCCTCCCGGACGTTCCTTCTCAGTGCTTCAAAATCAATGTCGCCACCGGTCTTGAAGGGGGGGGGGTGTTCAGAACGGTTACGATGCCAAAAAGGGGATAAAGTGATTTCGTCATGCGTGTCCCAAGCTAATTTGGTTAACCTGTTTCGTGTTTATGTGAATTTCATTTGTCCCTCCGAATATAATGGATAGCAAAGTTTAAATAAAGCCAACAGTTTGATCCTGCACTTCGGTTTAAATTCTACTGGTATCAGGTACTAGGTTACGTATAGGGATGTTTAACCCATTTGATACCTCCTTAACTATTATTCGATAACCTAAGCGAACCTGAATTTTGACGGTCGCTTTGGCCTGTTCTTATGGCATTTTTTATTTTCTTTGGTTATATTCAATCCAAAATTCAATCGTATGCCATTAAAGCGAATACACTTCTTTCTATTTTTAGGTATAGGTTTAGTCTACTTGATGGCACCAAGCGCCACAGCTCAGACTAATTCAGCTAATAATCAACAAATCATTACCGGCGCTGAGCAGACAGAAAAATACCTTCCCTATTTAACAGGTAAAAAAGTAGCCATAATGGCCAACCCTACCAGCATTATTAGGGAAAAACACCTGGTGGACAGCCTTCAAGCCCTGGGCGTCGAGATCGTTACCGTTTTTGGCCCCGAACATGGCTTCCGGGGCAATGTGGGGGCAGGGGTTCATGTAAAGGATGAATTGGATAGAAAGACTGGAATTCCGATTGTTTCGCTTTACGGTGCCAAAAGAAAACCCTCAAGAGAGGACTTGGCGGACGTCGACCTTTTAATCTATGATTTACAGGATGTTGGTTGCCGCTTTTATACCAATATCAACGCTTTGGTTCGCCTTATGGAAGCTTGCTACGAAAACGAGCTGGAACTCCTTATCCTGGACAGGCCTAACCCCAATGGCTATTTGATAGACGGACCGGTTTTGGATATGAAATACAAATCCGGAATCGGACAATTTCCCATCCCCATGTCCCACGGACTAACGGTGGGTGAATTTGCGTTGATGGCTAATGGGGAAGGATGGCTCAACGATAAGGTGCAGTGCCGATTGAAAATTATTCCTGTTGCCAATTACACGCACGACATGCCCTATACCCTTCCTGTCCCTCCCTCACCAAACCTCAACACACAACAGGCGGTACTTTTGTACCCGTCTACCTGTATGTTTGAAGGCACCTATATCAATCACGGCAGAGGCACCTATTTTCCATTTACCGTTTTTGGAAGTCCTGCTTACAAAGGCATTTATGATTTTTCTTTTATCCCTCAAAGCATAAAAGGTATGGCCATGAGCCCCTTGTTTATGGATGAGGTTTGCTACGGGCTTGATTTGCGGGATTTCGATACGGATTTATTGCGGGAAACAGGACAAATAAACTTGAATTGGATCAGGGAACTTTACAATAAAAGTCCGGAGAAAGAAAAATTTTTTGATGGTAGTCTTAGTGACCAAATGAACAACATTGAAATTCAGATTGGGTCTGGACTATTCAGGCAGCAAATCATAAATGGGGTACCAGAAAAACAAATAAGGGCAAGTTGGGAGCCGGGATTGACAAACTATAAATTAATGAGAAAAAAATACCTGCTGTATCCATAGCTGTATGGGTCGAACGCCACCCACTACATTTTTTAGCTACCATGCTATTCAAACGGAAGATCAAATGAACTGGAAAACCTTACCGATCCATCAAGCTGTCTATTTCGCATTGAAACCAATTTAATATTGCGGTTCCATTTTCATGTCCCGTTAGCGATGTCGGTGCCAGCCCACGATAAAATGAAGGCTAAGATTAAATCCATAAAATAGATGCGAATTTGTGATTTGTCAAAGAATAAGAAAAGTGGAGGAAATCCGAGCCCTAAAAGAACCATTTTCCATTTAAAAAGAAAAATATCCCGCCCCTTTAGAAATAATCATAAAGAAGTAATTTCTGAGTTTTTTATCTATTCCTCCAAGGCCACAAAGACCATTCTTTTCTCCTCTGGGTCATCATACAGGTACAGCTTGTTCCTATCAATATGAAATTCCCTGGCTGTTGTTAAGCCCTCCAAAAAAGCATTTTCAAAAGCGATAACAGGAAAAGTGTTGTTGGCAGGCCTGGGAACAGCAACAATTCCACTTTGGGGAATGATAAGATTAATATTTTCAGTATCAGCCTGAAAACAACCCTTCATTTGAGAACCAAAACTGATGGCTTCAAATTCGGCAGAATCAGTGCAGCCTTCCATTTCCTCTGAAAGCGTTAAAATGACTTTAAATACATTATCAAAATCCTCCCCGGTTAACGCAAAATCCGCATGTCTCGCTAAACAGGTAATGTGGTCCAATCGATCTGAACTTTTCTTTTGAAAACCCGCAAACTCCCATTTTCCGGTAAGTGTAAATTCACCTTCTTTTCCCGATAAGTCATAATCGCAAATGTCTCTTGAATCCGTATTATCATTCTCGGTTGAAGAAGGAGGGCTGGGTTCCTCAGGGTCATTGGGTTTTTCAGAAGAAACGCAAGCAGCAAAAAGGAAAATAAGCCAAACGAAGAACAGGTATTTTACATTCCTGATCACAAGCATTTTTATGGTATTTTCTTTACTAATCCTTATTCCCTCCACCATATCCTAATTATAGGGCAAAAACCTGATAAATACAACTAATCATTCTTTTATGATTTGGTCTTCGGTGATCATTAATGTTAGAGCGAAAAATAAAAATAATTAGGTGAATCCTAAACAAAAAAAATCTGTGGCCATCTGTGGTGAATCAAAAATACCCACCATGGATTTCTCGGGTTAACACAGATAAAATTCTACACTAATCCTCTTATATGCCCTTCTATTTCTTATATGGTCCCCCTTTTTTTGAACCATAAAAGCCATAGAAGGGAATAAAAGGTTTTGGTTGGACCCTTTAAATAATCCGTGAAAATCTGTGCCCATCTGTGGTGAATTCATCATGCCCCCTTATATGTTCTTATATCCCTTATATGGTTCCCCCTTTTCATTCATAAAAACCCCTCCTCAAAATCACCCGCCAAATGATCATCGGTACGCTTCATTTCCCGCAGCAGCTGGCTCTTCAACTGAACTGCAATTTCCTGGTAGGCTGGATCATCAATTAAGTTGTTGAGCCCATCGGGGTCCTTTGAAAAATCATAGAGCTCTTCAGGAACCCGGTACTCATACATCTCCAGGCGTTCTGCTACTGCTTCATCCTGTGCCGCTGCTTCTTTCATGGCCGCATAAGTCCTTCCACTGGCAGCATCCCCCCGGATTTGGTGTTCCCCGTCACTCCAGAAATTCACGATATAGCCATAATCCCCTTCCTGTACACAACGCATGGAATAATCAATGCCGGCAAAAATTTTATGGAATTCTGTAAATACCCGGGTCCTGTTTTGTTGGGTCTTACCTTGCAGCACCGGAAAAAAAGAAGATCCATCCATATCCGGTACTATCGGTAAGTGAAGTGCGTGAAGAATAGTAGGCATAAAATCGATTCCTGAAATAAAATGAGTGCTATCCACTTTTCCTCCCGGAATTTCACCTGGCCAGCTGACGATCCATGGGGTCTTGTTGCTATTCAGGTAACAGTTTGACTTGGCAAAGGGCAAAGCCATGCCATTATCACTGATAAACATGACCATTGTATTTTCTGCCATGCCGGAATCATCAAGGGCCTGCATCAGAGCACCAACGGTCTGGTCCAGGCGGTAAACCGAGGTATAATACTCCGCTATTTCACGCCTGATTTCAGGCAGGTCTGGCAGAAATTCAGGCACTGTGACCTCATCCGGATGGATGGTTCGGGTAACTACCGGCAAGTCATCCCCCCACAGTCTTTGTTCCTGCTCACTACCGGCAAAGGGTCGGTGGGGGTCATGGCTATTGGCCATCAGAAAAAAGGGCTTGTCTTCCTTTTTGGATTTGTTGAAAAATTCCATGGCATGCTGGTAATACAGATCCGGGTCCCTGCCTATACCCAGGCCTGATGACAAGTCCCCTTCGCGGATATAATAATCCCAGGAAAATTTTTCGGTAGGTTTCAGGTGTATTTCCTTTCCCAAAATTCCATTCAGGTATCCTGCTCTGGTAAGCTGCTCCTGCAGGGTAGGAACAGCTTCATCAATGGGATCGAAGGCCAGCGCACCATTGGTGTGGGGATACCTGCCTGTCATGATGGATTGCCGGGAGGGTTGGCATACTGCTATATTTACAAAAGCATTGGTAAACCGTATGCCTTCTCCGGCCAGCTTGTCCATGTTTGGGGTAATGTCAGACACTGTACAACCGTAAACACCAACGGAATTGTAATTCAGGTCATCGGCGGTGATCAATAAAACATTGGTGGGGTGATAAACTGCTTCCTTTTCTTCCGGAGCACTACCGCAGGAAAAAATCACCCAACTGAGCAATAACAAAAGGGGATAACTGGTGTTTGTTTTTTTATACATCCTTATTTTTTATTCACTGATGAAAACTTTTTTCTTGGGAAATTTCAAGATATCATTTTTACACCTGATTTCCAGTCTTGATTCTCCCGGGTCATGAAAATGCTTAGCTGGAAATGCGTATGGTATAGGTTCCTGCTTCCAGTTTAAAATTTCCGGATGCCAGGCCTTTGATATTTTCAGGATTAAAGCCTTGCTCCATTTTCTCCAGGAGCAATTTCTGGTCAGGCTTAACCTCCAGAGAAACCCGGGCGCTACTGCCAATGGGAATCTTTAGTTCATATGTAACCTCTCCCGCTGACCCTTTCTTCCAATTGGAGACGATTTCCCCATAAGGGGAATGGTATTCGGTAGTTATGGACTCCAGTTTATCCGGTACCCGGGGTGCCAGTACAAATTCCCGAAATCCGGGATGATCCGGGTCAGGACGGATCCCCCCCAGCCAGCGGTAATACCATTCGGTAACCGTGCCAAACATGGGATGACTATTGGTAAAGGTATTGTCACTCTCCTTCCAGGTTTCCCAAATGCTGGTCGCTCCTCTATCGATCATATGGCCCCAACCCGGATATTGGGTACTGTTTACTATAGCATATACCTCATTGATAGAGGCATGCTCAGAGAGGGTTTCCAGAACGTATTTGGTCCCAAAAATACCGGTATTGAAATGTCCCGAAGGCCCGTTTTGAACTGCCTGCACCAGAGAATCCCTGGCCGCATCCAGATCCTGTTCGGGAATGATATCATGGTAAAGCAAGGTGGAAAACAAGGTTTGCTTGTTTATTTCTTCTACCACCGGCTGCTCCCAAAAGGTCGCCTTGATCTGATTTTTCAGATTTTCTGCCAATGCTCCGAAATGCTCCTCATTTTGCTTATCCCCCATCTTTGCGGCAAATGTTTTCATGATCCGGGCACATTGCAGGTAATGGGCGGTACCTGTCAGTTGTACCGGTACTGGCTCCAGGGATTCATGGTCGCTCAACCCAGCGTCGACCAGCCCCTCCGGATGGATTCTGCCTGCTTTTTCCATCCATCGAAGGTTTAGCTCATACAGCTCTTCCACCAGATCGGTATCGTTGTAATAGAGGTAGAGGTAATACTGTGTGATCAGGAAAGCAGATTCCCAGCTGATCCCACAATATTTAATCCCGGCATAGGGGGCTGTATCCACGAAAGTCGAATCATTCATGGCATCCACCCAGTCGTAAACTGTTTTTCGATAAAAGTCCTTCATTTCAAAATTGTAAATAAAGGATTCACTGGTAGCATTGAGGTCCCCTCCATATCCAAACTTTTCCCTCACGGCACAATCAGACTGAACACTGATCAGGTTGGATAAAAAGGTCCTTTCGGTCGCCTTTTGAATATCATTAAGTAAGGCATTGGAACTGGTAAACTGATTTTCCCGGTCTACCTGCGTGTGGAAATAAAGCCCGGTGATGTCTGAAAGCCGGGGTGGTTCCTTTAGTCCTTTAATTTCCATGTACCGAAAGGTATGGTAGGTAAAGTCAGGACTAAACCAGGCAGGGGTATCCCCCAGGATGAAACTGCTCGTCTGCCAGGCCACTTCAGGGGCTCCGGGACCTCCTATGCCTTCCCTTTTTATCTGACCTACCACAGTAGTCATCGGATTGAGCGAGCCGTCTTCATACACCCGTTCTCCAAACCTCAGGCTAACGGTATCCCCCGGGTTCCCGGATAGTTTTATCCGGTAAGTTCCGGTGAAGTTCACCCCCATATCCACCATATAAACTCCTTCTTCCTGGGTATAAATCGAGTCAGGGCTGATCTCCTCCCTTACCTGAACCGGAGGGAAAAAGGCAGCTTGCAGCCTGCCACCGGGTCCCTTGCCTTTCTGTGCTGCCTGCCAGGCCTCATCATCAAAGCCGGGAGTATCCCATCCGTCTATTTCCTGTCGTTGATCGTAGGCTACCCCAATGTACACACTGTTTTTGAGCAGCGGGCCGTAGTTATATTTCCAGGAATCATCGGAATGAATCTCTTTGCGGGAACCATCCTGATAAAAAATAAGTAGCCTTGCAATAAAGGTGGGCTTACCTACCTGTAAATCTTCTCTGGGATTTCTTCTGCCCCATTTTCTCAGTGGAAGGGGATTGTAGAAGCCATTTCCCAAGCTTACTCCCAGGCAATTGTCTCCTTCTTTAATTTGGGAGGTTAAATCGTATTCCGTGAAGTAAATCCGCTTGCTGTAGTCTGTCCAGGCAGGATCCAGAATATTTTTCCCGATGGGCTGTCCATTGATACTGGCCTTGTAGTAGCCGGCTGATGTAATGAAGAGCTTTGCGCTGTCAACTTTATCGGTCAGGTTAAACTCCTTTCTGAAAAGCGGGGCCGGGTGTTCTAAATAAAAAAGGGAATCACTTTCAGGAAGCTGTTCTGCCACCTGTATCCATTGGGACTCCGTACCCTCACAAAGTCCACAGTCCGGCAGGTTTTTAGGGGACTCCTCGCAGGATACGGTAAGCAATACCAGAAATGACCAGCACAGGCCAATTGTTTTATTTACCATTAATTGTAACGCTTTCATTGGTCTTTATTTTTCTTCAATTTCTCTCTGACTTTAATCGGTTCTGCTTTGGTACATGTATCTACCCTCCAGTCACCTGATGGCTATTCTCAGATTGATTCGGTAATTTCATTTAATTTTATCTTCATATTTTGGATTCATCTCCCTGGGAATGGGTGCATCAATATCCTTTTGCCATTTTATAAGGTCATCCAACAACTCCTCCCGCTTTCCTATTTCGACAGCCGCCAGGTTTTTTGTTTCTCCCAAATCGCTCGATAGATTATACAATTCAACGGCATTATTGTCAGGTAATTTCTCTTGACCACCATCAAGAACCCACTCTTCGTGAAACTGCAATAGTTTCCATTCCCCTTTTCTGATTATACTCACAGGCCTGGTTCTGAAAACAGTATCCCGGGATTCCTCCTTCATTCCCTGATAGGCATTGAGGTAGGCCGGGAAATGCCAAAAAATTGCCTCCCTCTTTAAGCTTGCCTCCCCTTTCAGCAAAGGAACAATGCTTCTTCCGTCCAATACATAATCCGTAGGCTGGTCAACACCGGCCAGCTCTAGGAAGGTTGGGTAAAAATCAGTACCAATAACCGGTTCCTCGCAGACTGTTCCAGCCTTTATTTGGCCTGGCCAGTAAACGAACATGGGTTCCCGAATCCCTCCTTCATAAAACATCCCCTTTCCTCCCCGTAATGGTTTCTGACTGGTATAGGTGCCATGTCCCCCATTATCCGAAAAGAAAACCAGCAAGGTATTTTCTGTTAAGCCCAATTCCTCCAGGGTCGCATTTATTTTTGCGACACTTTGATCGACACTTTCTATCATTGCGGCATAGGTTGGGTTATTCTGGTACCGGGAGCCTTGTTTTTCCTGGTATTTATCAATCAAACTGTCCTTTGCCTGAATGGGCGTATGTACGGCATAGTGGGCGAGGTAAAGAAAAAATGGATCTCCCGTATCCATAGGATGATTATCCTTTATAAAGGCCACCGCTTGATCGGTTAAGTAATCCGTGAGGTATTCTCCTTCTTCATTAAAATGACCCTGAAACCCTGACCCTGGTATACCCAAATCAAATCCTTGCTTTTCGGGTGAATTACCTACATTCCATTTACCTATTGCCGCAGACCTGTACCCTGCAGGTTTTAAGGCCTCTGAAATCATCACATGCTCAAGTGGCACTGTCCTGGAATTGGGTATGGGGATCAAACGCCGGTCTTTCGGATCCCCCCGATCTGGTCTGGCAACGGTATAGACGCCATGCCTGGGGGAATATTGACCGCTAAGCAAACAGGCCCGGGTTGGCGCACAGTTTGCTGCATTGGCATAAGCTTGAGTAAAAACCATACCATTTTTTGCCAATTGGTCAATCGCAGGGGTTTCGTAATATTCAGAACCCATAAATCCTACATCTTTCCAACCCAGGTCATCAATAAACAGGAAAACAATATTAGGCTTTGCCTTATTCTTACTTACCTTATTACAAGAAAAAGCTCCTGCTGTGAGCAGCAAAGAAACTAAAATAAAAGGATGGAATGGTCTCATGGTATTTTCGCTATTAATCAAAATGCCCACTCCTGTTTTTGATTTATTATGCCTAAACACGTTTTCATTGTTTATCAGTCCTTAACCAGTTTTCCGGAAAATAAAGCTTCTGGATCCGTTTAATCTGCGCTATAGATTGCACAGCGTATGCTTCATTCCAATCCGCATAGATAAATGCCATATCCCGCTCCAGGTCATGACCATCCGCTGAAGGATGTCCTTCTTTCGGAAACATCAATTTCGCATGTGCCTGAGCCTGGGACAGTGTCTTGGGAAGAATGGATTTATAATGCTCCAGTGTTTCAAAAATTTCCCTGGATGGGTTTAATCCGGCCGCTTCAAGGCTGTCAGCCAATGTGTTGTTGTTTTCCGGGGGTCTACCCCAAAAGTGCAGCAGTGGGCGGAGATCGGCACCTGCCGCAACAGACATCCGCAAAATTCTATCATCGGTAGGATGGTGCGTTTTTTTAATGACAATTCCCCGGTTATAATCCTCATTCACTTTTTTAAACATGTCCCCCAGGGCATCCCATCCAAATAGGCGTACCACCTCCACATATTTGCCATGCCCCCGGTGCTGGTAGGACATGCGGTCCCTGTTCAAGGGCTGATTGTTTCTGAAGGGTTCCGTTACCATTAAATTGATAGCAGCCATGTCCAGGTCTACATCCATGCGATTACTTATCGACCAACCGAAAGCAGAATCCAGTTCCATTCCAAATCCATGATTGGCAACTGCTACATGCAGTAGGTTGACAATAGATTCTGTTTCATTTTCAAAAAATGAGGGAACGTGTGAGTGTCCCATTTCATGGAAAATGACCCATGGCTGCTTTACAGGTGATTGGAGCATTACCTGAGTTCCCTTACCATTTGTTTCTGCTGTCGGGTCATAGGTGACATTGATCTCCGGGTAACCCGGGGCATGCACCCCTGCACGCATGATTGCATCTACCTGCCGGAACATGAAATGCGTTCCCTGCAACCTGGGTTTGCCCAGCAGATCGCTGACGGCATCCATGGCCCTGTCATAGTCGTTGAGCATGGTTTCGGGATCATCAAAATCACGAATCCAGCTGGAAGGCACCTGCATGAGAAATTTGTCAGATTCAAAATCGGCCCAGGCTCCGGGATGTTGGCGTTCGGTTTCTTTCCAGTCTTCAAGGCTCGTTTGGTTATAATCCCTGGTAGAAAAATAAGGAGACCGCGCAGCTCCGGTGATTTCCAATTCAATGATGCCGTCCTCTTTTCCTTCCGGGACTTCAAAATAGATGTTTCCCCCCAGGGGAGAACCCACCGTGATGGTTTCTTCTACCACAGGATAGATGATAGTTGCCCTGTCAAGTCTTGCCATTCTATTGCGGTACAGCAAATCCCAGAAATGTGTTCCAACCCGGATGGTATACCCCTTGTTTACAACTGCCGGAGGTACTTTAATTTTAACAATCGAGCCTGGTGCAACGTAGGCTCCTGTAGGCCGGCGGGAATAGGCATCCTGGTGAAAATAAATGGGTGTACCCCAGTTTGGTTTCTGTGATGCTTTCACCTTAACCCGGTAAACATTATCCGTATCCTTTGGTGGATCAACTTCTCCTGGAAAATAGGCAGCCGTCTTAAACCTGGCTCCATGATAAACCTGCGGGAATTCTTCCAGCTTTGCAGCACTGTAACTGCGGGTAATGGCATCCATGATATAAAAAAGTGCGTAATGAATCTCCATACCGGGCTGTACCTCCCGAGGTAACATTATTTTTTTTCCTTGGATATCGAATAAGGGTCCGGCGGTCTCCTCGTAGGTACTTACCAGATCAAAAGCCTGCTCAATGATTTCCTTTTTGATGCCAATCGCTGAAATATTGGCTTGAATAATGGAGTCCTGTAGGGTAATCTCTTCTGGCCTAAGTACTGATTCCCCTGTCAAATGCTTCTTAAGTTTCGAAAAAGCCAGTTTAAGATTAGCGGACGGAGTCTCCACATCCATTTTACTGATCGTTTGATACCATGCTTTTTCCACTTGTGCCGAACTCGGCCCTCCAAAAAACTGTCCCCGTGAAAAAACCATCGGCCCAACCTGATTAAACAGGTATTTGTAATTCCCATCGCTGCCAAAAGCAACATTGGTTGGCTCCACAAAATACTGTTCCGGTTCACATTCCAGGTAGCCGGCTGCTCCCTGAGCCAATGTACTTATGGCGATTGAAAAAATCGGAAGAATTAGTAACATGCCCTTTAGGGATCGTTGAGGTATAAGTAACTTAAATTTCATGTGATTACTATTTGCTTTTCAAGGACCATAACGCTTCTCTACTGAAAATTCCCGACCTTCGAGGGCATCCCACTGTGGGCAGCCTTCAACATACCCGGTTTTTACAAAATTTCAGACCATTATTGGTTTGAATTACGAATAAGCTCAATCGACTTCTCAGCAGCATTTTTTAAAGTATTACGGGGCAACCTGACTTTTACGGCTTCATTGAGAAATCTCAGATGTGATGCATTGCCATTTTCCCCGATGCCGATAAGTGCCTCCGCCCTAACCAGGAAGCTATCATCCGTTTCGTAAATACACCTGAAATCACCCATCATGGAAGAGTCTTTTAGGTTAATTTTTACAGAATAAATTGTTTGCATAACAAATAGGCTAATGAATAATCTATAAATTTATCAAGTTGCACCGGAGAAAGCATCCAGTATTTTAACCAAAATGTGTAGTATTTTAACTGTTCAAATTGCCATCCCAAATCTGACAACTGAAAAACCTTCACATCACGAAGCCGGATCCTAACTGGAGTCACCATCATACTGTCCCCATTCAAAACCGAAATGCAAATCGATAAAAAGACCATGGAAAGGAAAAAGTACTATCCCATATTTATTGCGAAGAATTTACTATATTCACTCAGTGGTTTTTTTAGATTAATTCTGCCGGTCCTCGGCGCTTCAGGTGTCGGTTATTCAGTTCTGAACCGTTATTGGAAATAGGTAGAATCATATTAATAAACCCGCAAAAGCCTTCTATCACCCTCTACCTGCTTCAGTTGATGAATGTCATAGGATAACAAACTTCTGCTCTCCAAATAGCATCCATTTCCCCAGCAGGTAGAAAAACGCTATCAAATGACTGTAATTAAGAAAAATACATTTTACGGGCATCGGCCTTCAGCGACATGCCTATCCTATTTTAGTTATAAGCATCAGGCGGGTACCAGAACAGTGTCTTTGGTTCTTTCATTTATACTCTTGTTCTTTTTCACCGCTGTTACTGCACAAAATAATAAAGATAAATCCGACGAAAGTAAGATCCGAAAGGCAAATGTTGGCGGTTACATGATTACTCAAAGGGAAAAGGTTGATGAATCATACAATGCAGGCTACTCCATGTATGCAGCGGCCTGGCCTTTATTAAGGGAATATTCAGGAAGGAGTTTTCAATCAGGCTTGTTCGGTACCTGGATGCACCCGCAGTATGACGGGCCTTTGCCGGTAGAAAAGTTGTATACGGATATTGAAGGAGGTCTTGGCTGGTGGCGCGATACCGAGTTTGCAACGTCAACGCCTAAATTTATAATGGGTGGTGTACAACTTAATTTTGCAGGATGGGCCAACGGTCCCGGGGCAGGTAGAGGAAGGGACTGGAGCGATCCAAAAGGGAAATACGGCGTAGCCCAACTGAGTCCATGGCTACTGTGGCCTCCTGATGGTCTGAATCTCAAACAAGGCACCAGTGGTGAGTTATTTGGTAGTGGATACCTGCCTTTACCGCTGACTGAGCCGACACCTACCACCGCAGGTACAGCTGTACCCACTGGCAATCAGTGCTGGACCTTATTTTTAAATACCGGAAATTTTAAGGGTCCCGTGGCATTCTTTACTCCTTATTTTTGGAGTCAAGCATCAGTGGAAGACCCTCGTCTGAGTGGACTGTTTTTAGATCAACGTCCCTCAGAACCGAATAAGGCTTTTCAAATGGAAACCCAGCATATTCACTCTTATGAAGCCACTGACTCCAATGGTCAGACCTATGCACGTATGGCTCCGACGCAATATCCGGCAGGTCCAGATGGCAACTCGGATCTGCTTCACCGCCTGATGGTCTATAAAAAGGAGGCCCTTTGGGACGGTGTCGAAGCATGGTTTGCCGGAGGTGATCCTGTAGATGGTAAAATAAACTTGGAGCATGCTCTCATGCAAAAGTTTAACAAAGGTGTCAGGTCTAACTGGAAGTTTTATGGAGAGCATATTCCCAAGGACAAACGTGCCTTAATGAATATTACTTCCTACATGGACGCAAATGTCACTGATTCGGCGACTTTAAGGGTTCGCTGGGAGGGAGACCTGATTACAAAAATAAAAACAAATAGCCATAACCTGATCACACTTCCTGAATACTATAAAATGGAGAAATCCAGCGAGGACGATATGGGGCAATGGGTGGCAGTGGCTCCGGAAGAGGTCCCTTCGGAAACCGGACTCCATAAGGTGAGCTTTAATAGGGCAGAAGATGACAGGCCCTCCCTTACTTATGTTACTCCTGAGGAGAGCGATAGCAGCTGGAAAAATCCAGGCCCTGCGGCAGGGCCTTTCAAGACGAAACTGGGAGATGGCAGTACCCTTACCTATTATTGGTATAGATTTGCCGACCAGCCTGCCTTGCTTAATGCCGATTTGAGTAAAGCGGAACGTGAAGAAATGCAGAGAAGGGTGGAACTGCTGCACAAGCATTGGAAAAAAGACCAGGAATACCTGCCTCCACCATTGATAGGAGAGCTGGCAGATATTGATCCGGCCTTGATCGTCAGTCCGCCGGCGGGTATGGAGGTAGGGTATGTGCCTATAGTCACTAGGCAGGGATTGGAATAATCGGTTCATTCGGGACCGAAACCCATAATTGGAGAAAATTAGTATAGAATTTCGTAGCAGGGACTTCACTTAGACCAATATACGATGTCACAACTATTAAAAAAGCTACTTCAGGAATTTAATCTACCAGATAAACATGTCCTCATCCGGCAACTGAATGTGTTAGACATCAGTTGGCAACACCCGTATTTATTTAATTTTACCCCCTGAATATAATGGAAAAGAAATCGGTAAATACTTCAGGAATTGGCCTTTTAGGGTCCCTAATTACCATCTTGCTATTTACGGCATTTACGCCAAAAAGTCCTGAACCTTTGAAAGTATTTATTCTTGCCGGACAATCCAATATGGTAGGACATGGCGAAATTGAAAAGGGAAATCGGGGAAACCTGATTTATCTTGTTGAAAACGATGAAAAGGGAGCATACCAGCACCTGGTAAATGAAAATGGTGATTGGAAGGTACGGGATGATGTATTTATTTACTTTAACCATCAGGAAAAAATTCATACGGGTGGATTGACCGTTGGCTATGGTGCCAATGAAAATACAATCGGCCCCGAATTGCAGTTTGGCCATGTTGTAGGAGATCATTACGAAGGCGATGTTTTGATAATCAAAACAGCATGGGGCGGTAAAAGCCTGGCCGTTGATTTTTTCCCTCCAGGAGAGTCAGGTTATAAAAAACCACCAATTTCGGCCGGAGATAGCGGGTATTATTATGTGCAGATGCTTTCCATAGTAAACGAAGTACTGGACAATTTGGGAGATTATGTGCCTCCTTATGAAGGTCAGGGGTATGAAATTATGGGCTTTGGCTGGCATCAAGGATGGAATGACAGAATCAACCAGGAGGCCAATGACGCCTACCGGGAGAATATGATCCAGTTTATCAAAGATGTACGAAAAGACCTCGGTGAACCGAAGCTTCCTTTTGTTATGGCTACAACGGGGATGTCGGGCTGGGAGGAAACCCATCCAAGGGCTTTATCACTGATGGAGGCCCAATTGGCTGTCGCCGATTTCCCGGAATTCATGGGTAATGTCAAAGTGGTAGAGACAAGGGATTTCTGGCGTGAGGTTGAAGACTCACCAGCCAATCAGTCCTATCACTGGAATAGAAATGCAGCATCCTATTTTCTAATTGGGAAATCAATGGGTGAATCAATGCTCGATATGCTTAAACCCTGATTCATGATAAGGGCTGAGAACACATATAATCAGGGCGATAGAAAGGTGTAATTGCAAATTTCACCCAAGTGAGCGTATTTTTTCTCTGTATCAAGCTTTTTTGAATCGTATTTCTTGGTTAAAAGACAAGCAAATAGGCGCTAGCAAACAACACCTTTACCATTTGTTTCGTATAAATAAGCACCTTATTTTTGTTAAAAGCCTTTATTTCAAGTTTCTTATCGTACCTTTTTATGACTTTCGGAGAATGTAGTGTAGCTCAACGTTATTACCAAACTATACTGGCTTTTGCCACTAAATAATTGAGAAATGAAATCGATCACTATTGATATTATCAACGAAAACGCCATTCTTCTTTTACAGGATTTAGAATTGCTTAAATTGATTCGAATAAGGAAAGAAAAGGCTGGTCAAAAGGATGGTACAGACTGGGGCCGATACAAGGGAGCCATGTCCAAACAACCTATCGGCGAGGTTGACCAACAACTAAATGAGTTACGCAACGAGTGGAAAAAAAAAGTAATAGCCCCATCTCTCATTTGCAATTTGCAATTGGGAAATGGCCGGTATTACCAATAATCCACGGCTATCAAACAAACCATCTAATCCAGCATAACTTCATAGTGAAGGTAATCAATAATTTGGGAGGAGAAATTGGATCATTCGAATATGAAGCGTGCTCGAGTTCCCAATAGTTTTTTATTAGGAAAGACATGTTTTTGATTTATCACTAATTTTCTTATTTTTCAACTATGAATGATCATGATACTCCCAACAAAGTTGAAGAGCCATTTTCCGAATACCTGCCTGCCGGACAGGCGGGTGGAAGATATACCTATGCTGACTACCTGACCTGGCAGATAGATGAAATGGTGGAGTTGATTCGCGGTAAGGTATTTAGACAAGCCGCTGCACCTGGGGTAATCCACCAACGGGTTGCCGGGAACGTGTTTGTGGAGCTCTCCAATTATCTCAGAGGTAAAAAGTGTGAGGTATTCATTGCTCCCTTTGATGTCCGGCTTCCGCTAAAATCAAAAAAAAACGAAGATATCGATACGGTAGTGCAACCGGACATTTGCGTGATTTGTGATGCTCATAAAATCGACGAGGCCGGTTGCTTAGGTGCGCCGGATTTAGAAGTCGAAGTCCTATCGCCAGGCAATAACAAGAAGGAGCTGCAACATAAATATGAGGTATATGAAGAATCGGCTGTAAAGGAATACTGGGTGATACATCCGAATGAGTGCACGTTATTGGTGTATACCTTAATCAACGGACGGTATGATGCCTCTAAGATTTTTACCCACGGAGACATGGTGTCTTCAAAAGCTGTTGAGGGATTTGTATTAAATTTGGAGGAGCTGTTTTGTGATTGCTTTTGAGGAATAGGTGGTAAAAGGGTTTGCGCTGGATGTGTATGATTACCTGATAAAGCCTGTTTCTTTTGAGCGGTTTAGAAAAACCATCGACAAGAATGTTGACTTTCTTTCTGCACAGGTGACTGGCGAAGAATTTGCTGACAAACCCAATTCCATTTTTATCAAAACACCGTCATTGGATGCTGTCATCTGGTTTCGCCGGACTATGGGTAAAATTTTAAGTTAGCTATCGGCAGGAATACCAAACAATTGGTTTCTGAGATGTTCTTTAGCGTTGATATATGCCTTGGTGGAGAATTTTAAAGCAATTCAGTATCCATTAAGCCGAAGTAAAATAATGAAAAACAGTCTGATTTACAACGCCAACCCTCACTGAGGTATATATGCTGTTATGGGCCTGGTTTTTTTATCTATTTAGGAAGTTCGTCACTTTTGAATAAGAGAGATTTTTTAATACCTTTCTTACTATTAAAGATTCCAAAACCTTGCCTCTATTCCTTTTTTCTTCATATAATATTTTAGCGATTTGCCTTTTTTTTTAGCACGAACATATTCTAAGTCAATTTTAAAATCATCCTTAGTTAAAATCTGAATTTTATAGGCATCTGGACTAGATACACTCCACCCCATTGCATTAGCAAATCTAATATATTTGATATTATTATTCTGAATATATTGTACACTGTCTTGGGAATCAATGATAATTTGTTCTGAATGTATATTCAAAGTACCAATGATTTCACTCTTGTCTATTAGGTCTCGTGTAACTTTCAGGAGAAATAACATAATTGCTATCGGAATTATAATAGTTATCATTGCTGCAAATTCAGCTCTATCACTAAAAAAAGGTAGTTTCAAAGCTGAGTCAATTGCTATAAAGCATAAAACTACGGTAGTGAACGTAAATGATAAAAAAGAAAAAATATAGAGAATTAGCCTCATAAACTTACCTCTTCTCGGTTTTAGTAAGTCAAATGTCATTTAATCCTAGTTTATTATTAATCGTCTAATTCCTATCCAGTTGTTGATAAGGCGTTTATACTCACTTGCCCATAACAACCGGATACAGGTAAATTTTGAATCAAGGTGCGTGTATTTGGACCATGTCTGCCAGCCCAGTCCCTGTTTTCATTGGTCAAATTAAGGATTTCGTATTAGGAATCAAGTGTGAACGGTTACTTTTTTTGATACCAGGTAGCCTCTATGGCTATCTGGTAAAGATACCTATTGGTTACCCTTATAGTAATAATCGATTTGCAGGCCTTTTTTTCAAGGAAAAGTTTTTTAGGTAAGGGTTTCAGCCAAAGACCGAAACAAGAGATTTCTGGCGTGACGGTGAAGACTCACCAGCAAACCAGTCTTATCAATGACCGATCTACATCAATACTTTGCCGCTTCACCCTTCAGCGGGATTGATTGTTGAATAAACTCCCGGAGATCATCGGTAGAATTAACCAAATCTTCCTCCCTCACATACATCATGTGACCACTTTCATACACTTTAAAATGTAAACGGCCTTTCATTTTACCGCTTGGATCGAGCTTCCACATGCCATTCATTTGTCTGAAATAATTTACCAACATATCGTAATATCCTGCTTGAAATAATACTTCAAGATGGGGGTTCTGCATCATGGCATTACGCAATTTCTCTCCTGTCCCATCCGTAAATCTATCCCATGGCCAGGGAAATACTTCACCAGAAACATGGTATGGCAGCTCTGTTTTAAAATTCAACTCATTTCGGAGATACGTATTAATGGCAGGAGTAAAGGCATTATCCCAGGCAGCTGACTCCGGTGGCGTACTTCCGGTAAAGGAATCGCCCCCATCCATTTGATCTATACCTTTGTACCGTGCATCCGAAAGACCCAGGAAATATCCTTCGTCCCTTAGTAACTCTTTTCTGAAAGCATTTCTGGGGACTGTCAGATTGTGGTCCAATATGAGTTCCTTTTTGAGACCGGTGTACCGGGCTACTTTTTCTGCCACCTCCTGTTTCTGATCTTCATCAATAAATCCCCCTCTTTCGACTGCTGGCAAATATTCCTCAATGGTGTACTCTTCAACTTCTGAGAGAACTTCCGTAAGATTTTTTTTCTGTAAATCTTCAGGTAGCTGCTTATGATACCAGGCTACCGCAGTGTAGTTAGGTAACTGTAGTACTTCCGAACTTGCGATAGGTAGTTCCATTTTAGTCCCGGAAACAATGACTACTCCGTTGAGGTAAATCCCATGCTTGTCTTGCAGTTCACCGGATAAGCCCGCTACGCGTGTTGCCGAATAACTCTCCCCAATCAGATACTTTGGGGATCTCCAACGTTCTTGTCGTGATAGGAAATTGTCAATCCAGTCAGCCAGGTAGGTAATGTCTTGATACACCCCAAAAAAATCTTCCCCCTTGCCGTCATTCAAAATGCGTGAAAAACCCGTGTTAACTGGATCAACATATACGATGTCCGCTACATCTATAATTGAATGGGGATTATCGACGATACCATAAGGTTGTATGGGATATCCCTCATCACTTAATTCCAGCCGCTTGGGACTTGTATAACCCAAATGCATCCATAACGATGCAGCTCCCGGCCCTCCATTGAATGAGAATGCAATGGGTCGATTCTCCACCTGATCGACATCCTTTCGTTTGTAATAGGTATAAAACAGCGCTGCATCAGGTTCTCCATCTTCACCGTATACCGGCTGAGTACCAACTGTAACTTCATAGGGTATTCTTTTCCCGTTAACTGTTACTTCATTGGAAGAGACAAGAGAGGTGTCGGCCGGTAATTGATTCTTTTGTGCATGGACAGTAGTACCGCAACCAATCAATAAAAGTAAAGGGAAGATTATTTGATAGAGGAATTTATTTGTTTTATTACACATAGTAAGGTATTTATTTGGGGGTTAAACTTTTTACAATTTTTCGGGCGAGGCCGTAAAGCCTTTATCGAAAGTACTAGTTATTTATAGGCTTCAAGCGCATTTCGCATGGCACTCAATAGTGGCCTGGAACTTAAAGGTTCACCTGTTGCTTTGATCATCCACAGATCGGGTGTGAGCTTACCAATTTTGCAGGTTCGTATCATTTCTGTTGCAAAATCCTTTCCCTCGAACTGCTCTTCCAATTGCATGACGACAATATTTCCAATAGGATAGCTGTGCAAATAGAGTGCGCCGGAAATGAAATGATTATAAATGGCTAAAATAGGGACATCCCTAACACCGAAGATTTCGGCGAAATACTGGTTCCAGATATCCTTCGCAATAGAAATGGTTGCAGCCTTAAGCTCTTCAACCGTAGCATCCGGATGATCATACAGCCAATGCCAAACCCTGATCTCGTGAAGGGCTTCCGATCCCATTTCACAGACAAACCAAAATGCAGCCAAGGCATTGTCCTGCTTTTCCCGGGTGCTGTATTCCTCATTTATTCCTAAGGCAATCAGGTTGCGGTATGCAATAAGATCTGCCATGGCTTCTGTATAGGGGCTGCTAGGGATACCTTTTAGTAAATAATAATCCGACATGTAGGTGCCTACATTCTGCTGAATGGTATGGCCGATTTCATGCATCCCTACCCTGTAATTTTTGTAATCAAGACCATCCTTTTCAAAACGGATACGCAAATGTGCTTTAGCGCCTTTCATTTGTGGCGCATTGGCATGTCCGCCGGAGGGAATTGGATCAACCACCACGTGATTGCCAAAAAATTCCGCTTCAAAATCCGGGAAACCAATTCTTTTGAGGATGTTGGGTAGATCTTGCTGGAATGACATCGGTGTAGGATATTTTTCTTTGATCAGCTGATCCAGTTCATCCATTTTATAATTCGTATTGTCGCTGAATCCCGTGTACCATATATCGAAGGGTTCTAACTTTCTCCCAATCTTTTTTTCAATCACGGACGCTACGGCTTTCTTTTCTTCAGCGCCTAAAACTGATTCCAGCAATGAGACAATTTTCTCTTCGCTCAGCTGACCGTTTTTAAAGGTTCGGGTCAAATAGGTTGATCCTTCAGGATGGATGGAATCCTGTCGCATCTTGGATACCATATTGTGATGCAACACTTTGTATCTATTATCGGGTTCAGCCTTAAAATCTGTTTCGACAAGTTTTTCTCCCTCTTTCAGATACACCTTATTGGCTATGGGTTCCCAATAATAAGCCGTTTCTCCTACCATGCATTCCGGTATGGTTTGATAGATGATATGCATCACTATTGTGCTTATTACCCGTTGCTTTTCCAAAGGGTTGTCCCTGAAGTAAAGTCCTTTGATCTCATCTCTTAATCCATTATGACTGTTTAACCGGGTTCCTTCAGGAAAAAGAACTTCAAGTTCGGGTGATACCACATGGTCCATTGATAGAATATAGCGGGTGGTATAATCACGAAGCGCATCGGGAATCGGCATGGTGTCGGGCTCCTTATCCGGATCGGACCTGAAATCAAATTTATCTCCCAACCTGACCATTGCCCATTTCTTTCGACTCCATTTAGCCCCAAATTCATCCTTTTCTTCATTGGTATAATAGGGGAAATTGAGGGCGATGGCGAGGGCAAGTTTACTTTTGAAAAAATCAATCGTAATTTTTGAATCACTGAATAACCTGTCGAGCTCAGTGATAGGTCGCGTCATGGTCACCAATGGGTAATCGAGTGCAAGAGAGAGTTCCCGCCGATACCCATTGATGGCGCTAAATTGTTGCTCAGCAATGTTCAATGCATGATCAAGCTCTGGACCGGAAGGGATAAACTGCTTCAGACAAAACTCCTGAAAGTCATCACCATTCCCATTTTCTTCAAACCACAGGTCAGAAAGGTGCCTGACACCCCGAACAATGCGTTCTGAATTTTCTTCTCCATATTTCGTTTTAAGTTTCTCAGTAACCTGAGCTACATCATCCTGTAAAGTGTTTTTAAAAATCTCCTGTCCGAAACTATTAAGGGAGACAAAAACCAAGAAGATGATTACTGAGAAATAAATACTTTTCATTTTGATATTTACCATTGGATGGAAGGCTTTTTAAAAACGCTCTTGTTTAAAATGCTATTTGTCACTTTCATTTGCCATTTGCTTCATATTCTGGATTCACCTCCCTGGGAATTGGTGCTTTAACTTCCTCTTGCCAGTCTGAAAGGTCATCCAGCAACATCGCCTTTACCATTTGTTTTTTCTGTTGGGTCAGGTGACATTGATCTCCGGATAACCCGGTGCATGCACGCCTGCCCGCATGATGGCATCTACCTGCCGGAACATAAAATGAGTTCCCTGTAACCTGGGCTTGCCCAGCAGGTCGCTGACCGCATCCATAACCCTATCATAGCTGTTGAGCATGGTTTCAGGATCATCAAAATCATATATCCAGCTGCTGTGCACATGCATGAGAAATTTGTCAGATTCAAAATCAGCCCAGGCATTGGGATGGTGGCGTTCTGTCTCTTTCCAATCCTCAAGGCTTGTTTGGTTATAATCTCTGGTAGAAAAATAGGGAGGCCGCACGGCTCCGGTAATTTCCAAGTCAATGATTCCATCCTCCTTTCCTTCCGGGACTTCAAAATAGATGTTACCACCCAGAGGAGAACCCACTGTGATGGTTTCATCTACCACGGGATAGATGATGGTCGCCCTGTCCGGGCGAGCAATTCTGTTCCTGTACCGCAAATCCCAGAAATGCGTCCCGACCCGTATGGTATAGCCCTCGTTTATCACAGATGAAGGCACTTTTATTTTAACAATGCTGCCCGGGGCTACATAAGCTCCTGTGGGCCGTCGGGAATAGGCATCCTGGTGAAAATAGATAGGGGTTCCCCAATTGGGGGCTTGTGAAGCCTTTACCTTAACCCGGTAAACATTTTGCTGGTCTTTAGGGGGATATACTTTGCCCGGAAAATAAGCTGATGTCCTGAACATCGCTCCCTCATATACCTGCGGGAATTCTTCCAGCTTTGCAGCACTGTAGCTGCGGGTAATGGCATCCATGATAGAAAAAAGAGCGTAGTGAATCTCCATACCTGCCTGTACTTCCCTGGGCAACATTATTTTTTTTCCATGGATATCGAATAGTGGGCCGGCCGTCTCCTCATAGGTCCTTACCAGATCAAAGGACTGCTCAATGATTTCTTTTTTTATCCCGATCGCTGAAATATTGGCTTGAATAATGGCGTCCTGCTCCATTATCTGATCCGGGGTAAGCACTGATTCACCGGTCAAATACTTTTTCAATTTTGAAAAAGCTAGTTTTAGATTAGCCGATGGGGTATCCACATCCATTTCATTAATGGTTTGGTACCATGCTTTTTCAACTTTTGCCGAACTGGGTCCTCCAAAAAACTGTCCGCGGGAAAAAACAATCGGCCCTACCTGATTGAACAGGTATTTGTAATTGCCATCGTTGCCAAAAACCACATTGGTGGGTTCTTCAAAAGTTTGTTCCAGTCCGCATTCCAGGTAGCCTTTTGGTCCCTGGCCTTTTGTAGGTATAGCAATCAAAAACAACAAGAGGATTAGCAGGATGCCCGTGATGGGAGGTTTTGCGGTGAATAGTTTTGAATTCATGTAT
>Ga0008836_100250_pt1 | contig 46178 bp, 45 predicted proteins | sample HotLakConsUCCR28_FD_62214 | JGI IMG/M metagenome (GOLD analysis project Ga0008836, IMG submission 62214) | Hypersaline microbial mat communities from Hot Lake, Washington, USA - Hot Lake Consortium UCC-R28 (Hybrid Assembly) ... | reverse complement strand
GCCGATTACGGTCTCGTCGGCGATCTCTTCACCCTCCTGCCGGAACTCGAAAAGGCGCTTAATGCATGAATGGGGCGCTCGCCGGAACCAGAGTTATCGACCTGACGCAGATGCTGGCGGGTCCCTATTGCACCATGATGCTAGCTGATCAGGGCGCGGAGGTGATTAAGATCGAGCCGGTGGGTGGCGATCCGACGCGTTTTTTCGGGCCGTTTCGCGAAGATGACGATGAACGACACTTCGGCGGCTATTTCCAGAGCACGAATCGCAACAAGCTGAGTATCGCTGTCGACCTGAAGCAGCCGGAAGGCCGTGACATCCTGCTTTCTCTGATCCGCGATGCCGACATTCTTGTCGAGAATTTCCGAGCTGGCGTCATGGATCGTCTTGGCATCGGATACGAGGTACTCGCCAATGAAAATCCCCGTCTCGTCTATGCCGCGATCCGCGGTTTCGGCGATCCGCGCACGGGTTCAAGTCCGCATGTCGACCGACCGGCCTTCGACGTCGTGGCCCAGGCCATGGGGGGCGCAATGGGCATTACGGGACCGGACGCACGGACGCCGATAAAGATCGGACCTGGCATCGGCGACATCTTTCCCGCGTCACTCGCCGCGTTCGGCATCTTAGCAGCCTATCATCATGCCTCACGCACAGGGCAGGGCCAGTTCGTCGATGTGGCTATGTACGATGGAATCGTCGCGCTGTGCGAACGCGCCATCTATCAATATTCCTATACCGGTTTGTCCCCGATGCCCGAGGGTAACCAGCATCCAATCCTGTGCCCCTTCGGCGTATTCGCCGCCAGCGACGGGCAGGTGACCATCGGTTGCCCCCGCGACACATTCTGGGTAGAACTCGTGTCCATCATCGGCCGACCGGAACTCGGTACGGACCCTCGCTTCGCCACCAACAATCAGCGGCTGGCGCATCGGACCGAAACGGTGGAAATCGTAGAAGATTGGACACGTGACCGGACCAAGGCGGAGATCGCCGAGGCGCTTGGCGTGCGTGTGCCCTTCGGTCCGGTTAACACCGCCGCCGACATCTATGCAGACCCACACATGAAGGCGCGGGAGATGCTTGTCGATGTCGAACATCCCGGCTCGCGAAATCCAGTGACAATCGCGTCGACGCCCATACGTATGACGGCGACGCCGGGCGGCGTCGCGCGCCGGGCGCCGCTCACGGGCGAACACACTAATTCGCTTCTCACCCGGGCTGGACTTTCCGACGAGGTCATCGCGAAGCTCAGGGCGATGAAAGTCGTTAGTTGAGTCGATTTGGGCCAACGCCAACGCGCCCTTCGACGCGCAGCGCTCCTTAGCGGATCGGCGAAAACGCCGCCGGCCTCAGGATCATCGTTTCCATGGTCTGGATCATTGACGTCGTTTTCGGGCCGAACGCCATCCATTCAGGATCGGCGTATAGACGTGCCCGCTTCTCCTCCCTGTCGGCCATGTTGGCATAGCTCCACATGGTGATGATTTGATTGAGCCTGCCGATCTCAGAGGTGAAATAGCCAACGAGCGGCAGATACCGGGTGTGGATCGGCAACCCCTCCTTCTCGTACAGAGCGAGAAATTCCTGAAGCTTCCCGGGATGTAACGTGTAGGTACGCTTCTCGATGATCATCATGGTCTCCTTGCCTCATATATAGAACCTTAAACCAAACGAACGTTAGAATCCTTTGTCGTGCCACGGCAAGCGTGCTATCTCCTCGCGAACAGACTTCGTATTCGCGAACAGGGTTGGAGCAGGTCATGATAGAGCGGACCGTTTTTTCCGAGGAGCACGAGATCTTCCGCGCATCAGTGCGGCGCTTCATGGAAGAAGAATTGGCGCCTTGCCATCAAGAATGGGAAGAGAAGGGCGAAGTTCCGCGATGGGCATGGAAGCGCGCTGGTGAGCTAGGCTTCCTGTGCGTGGCCATTCCCGAGGAGGCCGGCGGGGTAGGCGCCGATCGCCGCTATTCGATCATTCTGATGGAAGAACAGTCGAGGCTGAACCTCACGGGGCTCGGTTTCCCTCTGCACTCCGACATCGTCGCTCCCTATATCGACCACTACGGCACCGCCGAACAGAAGCGGCGCTGGTTGCCGAAGATGGCGAGCGGCGACTACATCGCGGGCATCGCGATGACGGAACCGGGCGGCGGATCCGACCTCAAGGCGATCCGCACCACGGCAGTGCGAGATGGCGACGATTTCGTCATCAGCGGCCAGAAGACCTTCATTACCAACGGCCAGACTGCAGATCTCTTTCTCGTGGCCTGCAAAACCGACCGCGCCCAGGGTGCGAAAGGCATCAGTCTGATCGTCGTCGAAGCCCATCGGCCGGGGTTTCAGCGCGGGCGTAGGCTGAAGAAACTCGGGACCAAGGCGCAGGACACGTCTGAACTTTTCTTTAATGAGCTGCGCGTGCCTGCCTCGAACCTAATCGGCGAGGAAGGCAGGGGCTTTGCCTACATGATGCAGGAACTTGCGTGGGAACGCATGCATGTCGGCATACAGGCTGTGTCGACCTGCGAAGCTGCCCTGGAATGGACGATCGAGTACACCCGCAACAGGCAGGCGTTCGGCCAGCCAATCATAGATTTTCAAAACTCGCGCTTCACATTGGCCGAGATGAAAACGGAAGTACAGGTAGGTCGTGTATTTCTTGATCGCTGCTTGGAACTCGTGCTCGAAAACAAGCTTGATACAACCACCGCCGCGATGGTGAAGCTGTGGACGAGCGAAATGCAGGGCAAGGTGCTGGATGCACTATTGCAACTGCACGGCGGATACGGCTTTATGTGGGAGTATCCGATCACCCGCGCCTATGCTGACGCCCGTGTACAGCGCATCTATGCAGGCACGAACGAAATTATGAAAGAACTGATCGGACGGACCCTTTGACGGTCTTGCCGGCCTGAAGAGGCGTTCCAATCCGGCACCGCCTCAAATGCGGACGTCGTCTAGGCGCGTCACCGCGAAGTCGCGCCAAAGTACAGGCTTGCGACCCGTCACTTTTTCGACGGTGTCGAAGACGGCCTCAGCCTCCGGCATGTCTCCGCGCTCGATCTGCATTATCCCTTCGGCAAGGCCGCTGGCATAGGTCCTTTCGGCCCCCTGCCTCTCCATGATCGCGAGCAGGTCGGCCGCCGGCCGAGGATGATACTCGACATTCTTGCCGACGACTTCGGACAGGATGCCGGCCAGTTCGGCAAAGGTGAGTGCCTCGACCGCCAGCGGGTAGGATTTGCCGGAATGTGTGGCAGGGTCGCGCAGAGCGCTCGCCGCAACGGCCGCCATATCGTCAGACGAGACAAAGGAAACGCGCTGGTCGCCGACGAAGTGGACAAGACGATCGGGCCGGCGCGCAAAGCCCTGCCAAACCGTGTCCATGAAGAAATTGGGGTGCAGATGCGTCCAGTCGAAGCCCATTCCCTCGACAGCCCGCTCGATGAGCTGGTGCCAGGCAAAGTGGGCATGCGGCGTGTCGTCGGCGGCCAGCGCGCCCAGATGAACGATGTGGCGAACGCCTTCCTCTTTGGCGGCATCGAGAACGCGCTTGGAGTGGGCGAGCATGTCCACGCTGTAGCCCGTCAGCAGAAAGACGCTGTCGACGCCCTGAAGCGCGGGGCGAAGCGTGGCCGGATCGTCGAAGTCAAAGGGCGCGGAATTGAATCCGTTATGGCGGAGCTTCGTAGCGCCCGCTTCGCTCCGCGCCGCGCCAATGAGTTCGACCGAACCGCGATTCGCGTCCTCTTTCAGAAGCCGCATGACCGCGCCTCCCACAGTTCCGGTTGCGCCTGTCACAAATACCCGTCGTGTCATGTCGTCCTCCCGATCACCGCCGCGCTTGACTGGCACATAATTCTAACGAAGGTTAGGTTTTAAGGGAGTAGGCATTCAAATGTCCAGCAAAGATGCCGCGCGGGCGGCGGTCGCGTCCTTCGGACCGCCCGGAGCATCCGAATATCTGCTTCTGGCCGGGATCAGCCTTGCCTGGGGCACCTCCTATATGTTCACCAAGGTGGCGGTCGAAGAACTGCCGCCGGTGATGTTGGTGGCGTTGCGGCTGGTGATTGCCGCCGCCGTCATGTTGACGGTCGTGTTGGCGCGAAGAATGCGCTGGCCTTCGGCTCGGGACCTCGCGGCCTTCGGTGTCGTTGGACTTCTCTCCAATGCCGCGCCGCTCACCCTTATTGCGATCTCCGTCTCCTATGTCGATTCTTCCGTGACGGCCATAACGATGGCGTTGGTGCCGCTCATAACAGCTTGTCTCGCCGTGTTTACGGGCAGCTATCCCAGCATCCGCAGCGTCGTCGGTATCGCGCTCGGCCTTGTGGGCGTTTTCGTGTTGTTCGGCCCGCAAGCTTTCCTCAGCTTCGGTGGCGGTACGAGAGGGCTGATCGCCGCGGTCGCGGCTGCGCTCATCTTCTCCACGTCGCTGTTTGCGGTGCGGATGGTCCGGCACGTGGACCCGGTGATGGTGACTGCCCTCTCGCTCACATCCGCGATGATATGGTCTGTACCGCTGGCGATGTTTCTCGATGGTGTCCCGCAAGCGTGGCCAAGCCTTGCGGCAACCGGATCGGTTCTGGTGCTCGGGCTCTGGAACACAGCTGCCAGCAGTCTTCTGATGTTCGCGCTGCTGCGCCGTGCCGGCCCCACCTTCACTTCCTACAACAACCAGCTCGTCCCTATGGTCGCGGTGATGTGCGGAACGATGTTTCTGGGCGAGATGCTCACGAGCGCGTCGATTGCGGGAGTGATCCTCGTGTTGGCCGGCGTTGCGATTTCCACAGCGCGATTCCGGTCTCCTCCGACCCCGCCATCCTGAGTGGAGACCCGCTTTCCACATTCGCGGCATACGCCCGCAATTTCCCGTTGCACGCTTTTCGAACAACTGTTAGGTTTTTCGGGTAGTACTTGAGGTGCCTCTTATATGCATGCGATTGGCGCCGGTTAGGACATTGGACGCGGGTGATTTTGGGAGGAAAGCTTCAGATGCGACGTCTGGAAGGCAGAAATGCAGTCGTTACGGGAGCGGCAAACGGAATAGGGCGCGCCTCGGCGCTTCGCTTCGCTTCCGAGGGTGCCAATCTGGCGATCCTCGATCTTGAGGCTGACGGTCTCGAAAGCGTGGCCGAAGAGGCACGGCGTGCGGGCGCGAAGGTCGTTACAATCGCTGGCGACTGTACGAACGAGGAGTTCTTGGTCGACTCGTTTTCAAAAATCTATTCCGAGTTCGATTTTGTCGACGTGCTGATGAACAATGTCGGCCAGAGCGCGCGCGAGCGTGCCTCCGAATTCTATCAGTCAAAGTCTGAGGTCTGGCGGTTCGTGGTGGATATCACGCTGTTTTCGACGCTGCTGGCGTCCCGCCAGGTGGTGCCGACGATGCGTGAGGCAGGCAAGGGAAAGATCGTCAACGTGGCGTCGAATGCAGGTCTGGCCGGCGAGATCGGTATCAGTGAATATGCGGCGGCCAAGATGGGCGTCATCGGGTTCACACGCTCTCTCGCTCGCGAACTTGCGCCGTTCAAGGTCAATGTGAATGCGGTCTGCCCCGGTGTGACCAAAACCCGTGTGATCGACCGCATCTCCGACGAATTTCTCGAAAAGATCCGCGCTTCTATACCGCTCGGCTACTTCGCTGAGCCCGAAGACATCGCCGCCGCCGCCGCTTTCCTTGCCAGCGACGACGCACGGTACATGACCGGCCAGTCGGTGGTCGTGGATGGCGGACGCTGGATGGTCTGACCGAGACAACGCGCGAAGTAATGTCGAAAACAAACGCTCATTTGAACTGGATTTGGGTACGATGCACGAGATTCTCAAAGAGAAGGTAGTACTTGTGACCGGCGCGGGACGCGGAATTGGCCGCGAGATAGCGTTGGCAATGGCAAAACACGGTGCACGCCTCGTGGTGAACGATCCTGGTGTGTCGATCGATGGCAAGGATGAAACCGACGGCCCCGCCAACGAGGTGGTACGCGACATCAAGGCCGCTGGCGGCGAGGCCGTGGCCGACTATGGCAGTGTCTCTGATGCCGGATCTGCACGTGCCATGGTGCAGCGTGCGGTCGATACGTTCGGCAAGATCGATGTAGTCGTCAACAATGCGGGCATCCTGCGCGACGTGATCTTTCACAAGATGACCGACGAGGACTGGGATTCGGTCATCAAGGTTCACCTTTACGGTAGCTACTATATCAGTCGCGCGGCTGCCGAGCATTTCCGCAAGCAGGAGAGCGGCGCCTTTATTCACATGACCTCAACGTCGGGCTTAGTGGGTAACCCCGGACAGGCTAACTATTCGGCGGCGAAGATGGGCATCATCGGCCTGTCGAAGTCGCTCGCACTCGACATGGCGAAGTTTAACGTCCGCTCAAACTGCATTTCGCCCTTCGCGTGGAGCCGCATGGTCGGCTCAATCCCGAACACACCCGATCAGGAGGAGCGGCTGAAGGGACTTCGAATGCTGACGCCCGACAAGATCGCGCCGGTTGCCGTTTTCCTTGCCAGCGAGGATGCGCGCGAGGTCAACGGACAGATTTTCGCGGTGCGGGGAAACGAGATCTTCCTGATGAGCCAGCCGCGGCCGCTGCGTTCGGTGCATCGGTCGGAGGGCTGGACCCCGGAAACCTTGCGCGATCACATGCTGCCAACACTGAAGACATCCTTTTTGCCTCTTGACATGTCGCGCGACGTGTTCTCTTGGACGCCGGTCTGAGCCATGGCGGACTACCGTCGGTATGCCGAGGTGGCAGTGGGCGATGTATATCCGCCTGACCCGTTGCGTTTCCGCGTTGCGGCCGACGTCGTCGAGGGTTTTGTTGCGGCGACCGGAAATGACGACTCGCATTATGCGGGCGCGTCCCATCGCGCGCCATCCATGATCGCCTCGGTCTACTTGGTCGATCTTCTCGCTTCACGTCGAAGCCCGCCCGGTGGCATCCACGCTAAGCAGGCAATACGCTTCCACCGCGCGGTAATGGTCGATGAAATCTTGTCGATACAGGCGACTGTAGTGGAGAAGTACGTTCGCAAGGACCGACCTTATGTCGTCTCCGATTTCGAGGTTCGGGGCGATGATGGAATACTGGTCGCTTCCGGGCGGATCACATCGATATGGGGCCGCGACGAATGACTGAGATTATCACAAGCAAAACAGCAAATGCGGTGGGGATTCGGCTTCCCGTTCTCGTCCGTCACGTCGATCAAGCGAGGATCGACGCTTATGCGCAGGCGACCGGCGATCTCAACCCGATCCATATCGATCCCGACTACGCAAAAACCGGGCCGTTCGGGCGGACGATCGCCCACGGTCTGATGACGCTCGCCTTTGTCGCGGAGATATTGAACGGCTGGAGCTGCGGAGCTTTCGACGAGAGCGGAGAGATCGACATTGCCTTCGTCGGGCCGGTGTTCGCGGGTGACGTGGTGGAAGTGTCGGGCGTTGTCGAAGAAATTGTGAAGCGGGATGGCGCGGACTGCGTACGCATCGCGCTCCTCGTGACGGCGGGCGAGCGCCGGATTCTCGCAGGTCATGCAATGCAACCCATTTCCGGACCAGGAAACTGAATATGGCGCGTGAAGCGGTAATAGTCGGGGCCGGTGACGTGCCCCTCGAAGGCGGCAGGGTGGTCGGAGGCGGGTCTGTCCTGCAGGTGCAGGCCCGCGCGGCCAAGGCCGCGCTGGACGATGCGGGAATCGCGATGCGCGATGTCGACGGGCTGCTGGTGGCCGGGCTCTGGGGCGTGCCTGGGCCAGGGCAGCTACCCTCGGTGACGCTGGGTGAGTATCTGGGCATCCACCCGCGCTTTGCCGACACTACCAATATTGGCGGCTCGGCCTTCGAGGCCCATGTGGCCCATGCGGCGCTGGCGATCGAAAAGGGCCTGTGCGACGTGGCGCTGATCGTCTACGGCTCCGTCCAGAAGAGCGAACGCAGCCGTACGCTCGGCGGGCGCCCTGCGGTGCTGACGATGCAGTTCGAGAACGTCTGGGGCATTCCGCAGCCGGTCGGCGGCTATGCGCTTGCCGCGCGCCGCCACATGCATGAATTCGGGACGACCGAAGAGCAGCTTGCCGAGATTGCCGTCGCGACCCGCAAATGGGCGAGCCTCAACCCCGCCGCGACCATGCGCGACGAGATCACCATCGACGATGTGATGAACTCGACGCGCATCTCCGACCCTCTGAAGCTGCTCGACTGCTGCCTCGTCACCGACGGCGCCGGCGCCGTCGTGATGACCACCGCCGACAACGCCAAGGCGCATGGCGCCAAGTCGATCGCCGTCCGCGGCTATGGCGAGGCGCATACGCACTGGTCGATCGGGGCGATGCCCGACCTTGCCCGGCTGACGGCGGCGGAAATGTCGTCGCAGCGCGCCTTCGAGATGGCGGGCGTGAGCCGCGACGCGATTGACCTGGTCGAGTGCTACGATTCCTTCACGATCACCGTCCTGCTGACGCTGGAGGCGCTCGGCTTCTGCAAGCGCGGCGAGGGCGGGCAGTTCGTCATGAACCAGCGCACGGCGCCCGGCGGCGACTTCCCGCTCAACACGAACGGGGGCGGGCTGTCGTACTGCCATCCGGGCATGTACGGCATCTTCCTGCTGGTCGAGGCGGTGCGCCAGCTGCGCGGAGAGGCGGGCGACCGGCAGGTCGCAAAGGTCGACACCGCGCTCGTCCACGGCACGGGCGGGACGCTGTCGTCCGGCGCGACCGTGATCCTGTCGAACAATTGAGGGCGCAGAGATGAGCGAGACCTACGAGAAGCCGCAGCCCGTCGTCGATCCCGGCACCAAGCCGTTCTGGGATGCCGCGCGCGAGCATCGCCTTTCGATTCCGCGATGCCGGGCATGCGGGCAGCATCATTTCTACCCGCGCGAACTGTGTCCGCACTGCCATTCGGACGATCTGGAATGGGCGGACGTTTCCGGTCAGGGTGAGATCTATTCCTACACGATCGCACGCAAGCCGGCGGGGCCGGTCTTCGCCGCCGACGTTCCCTACGTCATCGCCATGATCGCGCTCGACGAAGGGCCGCGCATGCTGACCAACATCGTGACGAAGGACGTCGAGCAGGTGGCGATCGGCGACAGGGTGTCAGTGTTCTTCGACGACGTTACCGCGGAACTCACCCTTCCCAAGTTCACGCTCGACAAGGATTGAGATGAACACGGCACTGATCCCGGAAGAGATCGTCCAGATCGGCGAGAGCCTCATCCGCTTCGTCGACCAGGAAATCGCGCCGATCGAGCAGGCGAACAAGGCGCTGCTGGCGTCCGACCGGACGATCTACGACGAGCACGGCCGCTTCACGCCGGAGATCGAGGCCCTGAAGAAGACGGTGCGGATGAAATCCGCCGAGGCGGGATTCTACACGATGTTCGGGCCGGAGGAGCTTGGCGGCGGCGGCCTCGGGCCGGTGGCGGCGGTCTATCTGAACGGACGGCTCGCGACCCACTGCGGGCCGGGACGCACGCTGATCCATCCGGTCGTGGTCCCGTCTCCCTTCACCAACGGCCTGTCGCCGCTCCTGAAATTCCTGGAGCCGGGAGTGCGGGAGCGCTACCTGCCGCAGCTCGGCTCGGGCGAGAAGACCTCGTGCTTCGGCCTGTCTGAGCCGGACGCCGGCTCAGACGTGTTCGCCATGAAGACGCGGGCCGTCAGGGACGGCGACGACTGGGTTCTCACCGGGTCGAAGCAGTGGATCACCAACGGTCCCTATGCCGACTATGCCATGATCTTCGCAGTCACCGATCCGGAGCTCGCGGCCGCGCGCAACGGCGGCATCACCGGCTTTTTCGTCGACACGTCCTGGAAAGGCTTCGAGGTCGTCTCGACCATTCCGATCATGGGCCAGCTCGGCGCGGAGATCGGCATCCTGTCCTTCGACGGGCTGCGGGTACCCGACGATCATCGCCTCGGCGCGGTCGACCAGGGGCTGCGGGTTGCGATGCATGGCGTGAACACCGGACGGCTCGGCCTGTCGGCGACCTGCATCGGCCTTGCCCGCTGGGCGCTCAACCAGGCGGTCGACTACGCCAAGGTGCGCAAGACGTTCGGCAAGCCGATCGCCGAGCACCAGGCGGTACAAATACTGCTCGCCGACAGCGCGGCCGAGATCTATGCCGCCGAGACCATGCTGCTCGACTGCGCCATGAAGCTGGAGCGCGGGGAAAAGGCGATGGCGGAGACCTCGATGGTGAAGCTCCACTGCACCGAGGCCGCCAATCGCGTCTTCGACCGCTGCATCCAGGTGCATGGCGGCATGGGGCTGACGAACGAACTGCGGCTCGAGGCCGGCTACCGCTTCACGCGCTCCATGCGCATTCCCGACGGCACGAGCGAAATTCAGCGCCGCACCATCGCGCGCGACATCATCGCCAATGGCGTCAACTTCTGAGAGCGACATGATGTACCTGCAGCCCTCCAGCCTCGACGCGCTGTTTCGTCCGCGATCGGTGGCCATCCTCGGCGCCTCGGACGACCCGACCCGCATCTCGGGCCGGCCGGTGCGTTACCTGATCGAGGGCGGCTTTGCGGGCGGCATCTATCCGGTCAATCCGAACCGCGAGACCGTGCAGGGATTGAAGGCCTACAAGTCGCTTGCCGACCTGCCGGAGACGCCGGATCTGGCCCTCCTCGCCGTGCCGGCCGGACTGACCGAGCAGGCGGTTCGCGACTGCGTGGCGCAAGGGATCAAGGGCGCGGTGATCTTCTCGGCGGGCTATGCCGAGATGGGCGAGGACGGCCTCGCCATCCAGGACAACATCGCCAGGATCGCCCGTGAGGGCGGGTTGCGGCTGCTCGGCCCGAACTGCCTCGGCGTGTTCAACCCGCAGATCGGCTTCTTCGGCACCTTCACGCAGTCGCTGGACAAGGAGATGCCGGGCCCGGGTCCGCTCGCCATCGTCAGCCAGTCCGGCGCCTACGGGTCGCACATCGCCTATCTCGCCAGGCAGCGCGGCATCGGAATCAACTATTGGATCACCACGGGCAACGAGGCCGACGTCGACGTCGCGCAATGCCTGGAATGGATGGCGGTCCAGCCTGACATCAAGGTCATCATGGCCTATGTCGAAGGGGTGCGCGACGGCGAGCGCTTCCGCCGGGCGCTGGCGCTCGCGCGGGAGAACCGCAAGCCGGTCATCATGATGAAGGTCGGCCGCTCCGAGATCGGAGCCAAGGCGGCGTCCTCGCACACTGCTTCGCTGGCGGGCTCCGACGCGATCTACGACGCCCTGTTCCGGCAGTATGGCGTGCATCGCTCGACGACGACGGAAGAGCAGATCGACATCGCCTATGCCTGCGCACGCGGCATCTACCCGAGGTCGAACAAGCTGGGCGTGGTCACTCTATCCGGCGGGGCCGGCGTGCTGATCTCGGATTCGGCCGAGCGCAACGGGCTCGACGTGTCGCCCATGCCCGATTTCGCCCAGGCCAAGCTCAAGGAACTGCTGCCGTTTGCGACCGTGGTGAACCCGGTCGACACCACCGCACAGGCGCTGAACGACATGAACCTGCTCGCCCGCAATCTCGAGGTGATGCTTGAGGATGGCGGCTACGACGCGCTGATCGGCTTCTTCACGACCGTGCCCAACACGCGCACCCTGTCCGGGCCCCTGCGCAAGGCGATCGCCGAGGGCTGCGCGCGGTTCCCCGACCGCCTGATCGCGCTCCAGATGATCGCGGACCCCGAGATCGTGCGCGAATACGAAGCGGCGGGCTTTCTGGTCTTCGAGGACTGCGACCGCGCGGTGGTGGCGCTTGCCGCGCTGTCGCGCTTCGGCGCGGCCTTCGAGGAGACGATCACCGAGCCGAGCATCGAGGCGGCCGAGCCCATCGCAGGCACCGCCCTGTCCGAAAGCGCGGCGAAGCGGCTCCTGTCCGCCGCCGGGATTCCCTTCCTGGACGAGCGCGTCGCCATTTCGGCCGCGGGCGTAGGCGATGCGGCGGATGCCATCGGATACCCGGTGGTGCTGAAGATCGTCTCGCCCGACATCGAGCACAAGACGGAGATCGGCGGCGTGATCGTCGGGGTCGCCGACCGCGCCGGCGTCGAGGCCGGCCATGCCACGCTGATGCAGCGCGCGGCCGAGCATCGGCCGGACGCGGCGATCGAGGGCGTGCTTGTGGCGCCGATGGCTAGGAAGGGCGTCGAGGTGATCGTCGGCGTCTCGCGCGACCCCGTATTCGGCCCGGCGGTGATGTTCGGGCTGGGCGGCGTGCATGTCGAGGTACTGAAGGACGTGACCTTCCGGCTGGCGCCGTTCGGCCGCGACGAGGCGTTCCGGATGATCGACGGCATCCGGGGCAGGGCGATGCTCGACGGCGTGCGCGGCGCCTTGCCGAGCGACGTCGACGCGCTCGCCGACCTGCTCGTGAACATATCGAATTTCGCCGCTGCGCATGCGGACGACATCGAGACGATCGATCTCAACCCGGTCGTGGCCCTGCCGCGCGGCGAGGGCGCGGTGGCCCTCGACGCACTGGTTGTGCCCCGGCAGGACTTGCGTTGAACCAGTTTTCGAACTAGCGTTAGAAAAATTGCGAGACCGCGCCAGCCGCGGCAATCCGGGAGGATCCCATGAAGGTCGACTATTCGGGCTACAAATATTTCCTGTTCGAGCAGGAGGGCCGCACCATGACGGTGACGATGAACCGGCCCGACCACCTCAACGCCATGACCTGGGACATGCATGAGGAATCCTCGCGCATCTTCTACGATCTGGGCATGGACCACACGATCGACGTGGTCATCTTCACCGGCGCGGGCAAGGCCTTCTCGGCCGGCGGCGACATCGTCGGCATGAAGAAGATGTACGAAGACACAGAGATGTTCGACCGCTCGATCAACGAAGCCAAGAAGGTCGTCTTCGGCATCCTCGACTGCGACAAGATCATCATCGCCAAGGTCAATGGCGACGCGGTTGGCCTGGGCGCCACGATGGCGCTGTTCTGCGACATCATCATCGCCGCCGATCATGCCCGCTTCGGAGACCCCCATGTGCGTGTCGGCCTCGCGGCCGGCGATGGCGGCGCGGTGATCTGGCCGCAGGCGATCGGCTACGCGAAGGCTAAGGAATATCTGATGACCGGCGACCTCATCAACGCGACGGACGCAGAGAAGATGGGCCTCATCAACTACGCCGTGCCCGCGGCCGAACTCGACGCCAAGGTCGACGCCATGGCGAAGAAGCTCGGCGCCGGCGCCATGAAGTCGATCAAATACACCAAGACGGCTATCAATGTCGGTCTCAAGCAGCTCGCCCATTCGATGATGGACACCTGCATGGCCTACGAGGCGCTGACCAACCGCAGCCAGGACCATCTGGAGGCGATCAACGCCTTTTCGGAGAAGCGCAAGCCGAAGTTCACGGGGCTCTGAGCCCCGCGTCCGGGCTGGCGCATCAGGGAGGAACGAGGATGGATTTCGGCGAACCCGAACATATCGGTATGCTGCGCGAAAGCATTCGCCGCATGCTGGAGCGCCACGCGACGCGCGAGATGATGGCGAAGTGGGACGAGGAGGACAAGGTTCCCCGCTCGCTGATGGAGCACATCACCGCGCTCGGCGTCTGCGGCATGACGGTGCCGGAAGAATATGGCGGCGTCGGGCGCGACATCCTCGGCACGATGGTGACGGTGGAGGAACTGTCGCGCCGCTCGATGGTGATCGGCACGCTCTACCTCATGAACGCCTGCTATGGCTCGATGAACATCCTGGCGTCCGGCAGCGACGAGCAGAAGCAGCGCCTGTTGCCGAAACTCGCCAATGGCGAGATCCTGTTCGCCTACGGCCTGTCGGAACCGGATGTCGGCTCCGACCTCGCCAGCGTCAAGACGCGGGCCGAGCGGCAGGGCGACAAGGTGATCATCAACGGCTACAAGCGCTGGTGTTCGGGCGCGGAGAGCGCCGACTACATCTACGCGCTGGTGCGCTCGGGTGATCCGGACGCGCGCTACAAGAACCTGTCCATCGTTCTCATTCCGCCGACGGCGAAGGGCGTGACCCTGACCCACATTCCGGCGCTCGGCGCGCGCGGCCTGAACACCAATGACGTGACGCTCGACAATGTCGAGATTTCCATCGACGACGTGATCGGCGGGGAGGCGGGCTGGAACCAGGGCTGGTCGAAGCTCGCGGGTCCCGCCCTCGAGATCGAGAAGCTGGAGGTCGCCGCGATGGCGCTCGGCATCGCGGCTCAGGCGGTGGACGATGCGTGGGAATATTCCCAGACGCGCAGCCAGTTCGGCAAGCGCATCTGCTCGCACCAGTCGATCCGGCACATGCTGGCCGACGTGCAGACCAAGCTGTCCGCAGCGCGGCTGATGCTCTATCGCGCCTGCTGGCTGGCCGACAACGACATGCCTCTGGCCGTCGAGAGCTCGATGGCGAAGATGTATGTCTGCGAGATGGGCCTCGACATCGTGCTGACCTGCCAGAAGGTGATGGGCGCCTATGGCTACGCCAGGGGCTTCGACATGGAGCGCCACGTGCGCGACATGTTGCTGATGCCGATCATCGGCGGCTCGACCGCGATCCAGAAAAACAACATCGCCAACCGCATGGGCCTGCCCAAGCAGTAGGTGCCGGGGGGGCGGGGAGGAGACAGATGATCGAGACGCTCGGCGATTACCTGCGCAACAATGCGCACAAGTTCCCCAACGAGACGGCTTACCTATACGAGGGCGAGACGGTTACGTTCGCTCAGCAGTTCGAACGTGGCAACAGGCTGGCATCGGCCTTGTGGGCACGCGGTATCCGCAAGCAGGACCGTGTCTCCATCCTGGCGCAGAACACGCTGGAGTTCATGGAGTTCTATTCGGCCTGCGAGCTGTCCGGCTTCATCGCGGCAACCGTCAACTGGCGGCTTGCCGCTCCAGAGATCGAGTGGATTCTGAGTGATTCCACGCCGCGCGTCCTGATCTTCGAAGCGCAGTATGCCGGAATGGTCGCGAAAATCCGTGACCGGCTCGGCTTTGTTGATCTGTTCCTGTGCTTCGGCGGGGACGTGCCAGAATGGGCGGAAGACTATTACGCTTTCCGCGACCAGGGCGACCTGGCAGGCGCACCCTCGCGCCCGGCGCCCGACGACATAATGCACTTGATCTACACGTCCGGTACTACCGGGCGGCCGAAGGGAGCGATGCGCAAACACCGTTCGGAAATCGCGATCGGCATCCTGATGGCGACCGAACTGGGCCTGATCGTTTCCGACAGACTGCAGCTCATGATGCCGATCTTCCACGTCGGCGCACGCTTCCTCCAGATGGCGGTGCACATGCGTGGCGGCAGCGTCGTTTTGCATCGCGCGTTCGATCCCGCAAAGGTGCTCGAGGCGATCGTGCAAGAACGGGTGACGATGACCCACATGGCGCCCACGATGGTTCAGGGTGTTCTGGAGCAGCCGGGCATCGAAGACATGGACCTCTCGTCGCTGCACACCGTCTGCTATTCGGCCGCGCCGATGCCAGTGCCGGTGTTGAAGCGCGGCCTGAAGCTGCTCGGGCCGGTGTTCCTACAACTCTATGGCATGACAGAAGGCGGCGGCACGACGCTGCACAAGCGTCAGCACAAGCCTGACGGGACGCCGGAAGAAGTAAAGCGCCTCGGTTCAATCGGTCAGGCCGCCCCCAATGTCGATCTCAAGATCGTCGACGAGGAGGGAAGGGATCTGCCCGTGGGCCAGCCCGGCGAAATCCTGACCCGGACCGACACCCACATGGCAGGATACTGGAACAACTCCGCCGCCACCCTCTCGGCGTTCAAGGACGGCTGGTACCACACCGGCGATCTCGGCTATGTCGACGAGCAGGGCTTCGTTTATCTCGTTGACCGCAAGAAGGACATGATCGTGTCCGGCGGCGAGAACATCTATTCGCGCGAGGTCGAAGAGGCTGTCGCATCGCACCCGGCAGTGTCTGACGTGGCTGTGGTCGGCGTGAAGGACGAGTACTGGGGCGAGGCGGTTCGCGCCATCGTCGTCCTCAAGAACGGTCAGTCGGCCACGGATGCCGAACTGATCGACCACTGCCGGACGCAGATCGCCAGCTATAAGAAGCCGAAATCCGTTCTTTTCGTCAGCGAACTTCCGCGGTTGCCGAGCGGCAAGATCAACAAGGTCGCGCTTCGCCAGACCCACGGCGCCGCGGATGCGAAGGGAAAGCCATGAGCGCCGCCGCAGAACGTCCGGCCGTAACACGCTGGCTTGCCGAGAGAGCGTCGGCGATACGGCTCGAAGATCTGCCTGCTGCGGCAACGACGGTCGCGCGCCAGTGCATTCTCGACTGGATCGCGGTGACGATACCGGGGGCCACGGAGCCTGCCGTCCGCATCCTTGCTGAAGAGCTGCTTGAAGACGGCGCGGCTCCTGTCGCCTCGCTTATTGGTCTTGGGCAAAAGACCTCGATGCTCAATGCGGCCCTGATAAACGGCACCGCATCCCACGCGCTCGATTTCGACGACGTCAACATGGCGATTCTCGGCCATCCGACCGTCGCGCTGCTCCCGGGCCTGCTGGCTTTGGCCGAAGAGACGGGCGCGACGCAGGATGACGTTCTCACGGCATTCGTCGCGGGCTACGAGGTGGTTTGTCGCACGGGAGCGCTGATGAGCCCCGGACACTACAACCACGGTTTCCACTGCACATCGACGGTTGGAAGCGTAGGCGCGGCGGCCGCTTGCGCGCGGCTTCTGGGGCTCGACGCTGAGACGACGGCCATGGCCTACGGCATCGCCGCGACCAAGGCATCGGGGCTCAAGTCGATGTTCGGCACGATGTGCAAGCCGCTTCACGCCGGCATGGCCGCGCAGAACGGACTGATCGCCGCGCGTCTTGCCGCGAAGGGCTTCACCGCCAGACCCGACGCGCTAGAATGCGCGCAGGGACTAGCGGCGACGCAGAGCGCGGATTTCAATCCGCAGGCTGCCATGCAGGAAGCTTCCCTCGATTTTCATATCGCGGCCAACCTCTTCAAATATCATGCAGCCTGTTACCTCACGCATGGCGCGATCGAGGCCGGCAGGGCGCTGCGCGGCAAGAGCGGCGCGTCGTCCAATGCCATCGAGACCATTTCGATCCGCGTGCCGCCTGTTGCCGACAGGGTCTGCAACATCGCCGCACCCTCCACCGGGCTCGAAGCGAAGTTCTCGCTGCGCCTTACGGTGGCGATGGCCCTGTCCGGGCGCGATACGTCGGGGATCGCGACTTATACCGATGAGCTGACACGAGAGCCCGAACTAGTGCGCCTGCGCGACCTCGCGACCATCGAATTCGTCGAGGGGCTTCCCGAGGCGAAGGCGGAAGTCGCGATTACGGTGGCTGGCGGTTCTCGCTACGAGGCGGTTCACGATGCGGGTCTGCCGGATACCGACCTCCAGCGCCAGGGGCAGAAGCTTGAGCGCAAGTTCGATGCGTTGGTCGGGCCGATCATGGGCGCGCGCGCGCAAGTCCTGCGCGATGGGCTGACAGGCTTTGGCGGCACGTCGGCGGTTAACGAAATCACTCGACTGGCTGGAGGTTCGGCATGAGCGGCAAAAGAGGCACGGCGGTCGTCACGGGCGCCGCGCGCGGCATCGGCAGGAGTATCGTCGAGCAGCTTGCCGCGGAAGGCTATCGCGTCGTCGCGATCGACCGGCTGCCGGAGGTCGAGGAGATGGCTGCGGCATTGCGTGCCGAAGGCCGCGATGTGGTGGCCGCACTGTGTGACATTCGCGATCGACAGGCGATCGCGGAGCTGATGGAGCGCCATGCGCCGCTCGACGTCATCGTCAACAATGCCGCCATCACGGCGACCTACCGGTTCGAGGAACTGACGGAAGAGCATTTCCGCGAGACGTTCGACATCAACACGGTTGGCACCTTCGTCGTTGCGCAGGAAGGGGTGCGCCGGATGCGCAATGGCGGCCGCATCGTCAACATCGCCTCGCGTTCCTTCGCCGGTGCGCCGCAGATGGCGCATTATGCAGCGTCGAAGACGGCAGTGATCGGCCTGACGCGTGCCATGGCGATCGACCTCTCGCCGCGCGACATCAGGGTGAATGCCGTCGCGCCGGGCGTCGTGAACACGGACATGCTTCACTACATGAACGAGGAACAGCAGGCTCGCATGCTGTCGTTTCAGCTCCTTGGCAGGATTGGCGAGCCTGAAGACGTTGCGAGAGCGGTATCGTTTCTGGCCGCGCCGGAAAATCGCTACATCACGGGACAGGTCCTGATCGTCGACGGTGGCCGTTCACTCGGTCAGGGCCAGCTTCCCCCGGAGGAATCGCCTTATGCCTGAATTTACCGAAGAGCGTCGTCTGATCCAGGATTCGGCGCGCGAGTTCACCAAGAATGTGGTGCGGCCCCTGGCCGATCGGCTTGACCCCATCAAAGGCGAGATTCCTCGCGAACTAGTCGAGCAGATGGGCGAACTCGGCTATTTCGGCATCCTCATTCCAGAAGAATATGGCGGCCTCGGCCTTGGCGCGTTCGAGTATTGTCTCGTTGCCGAAGAACTGGCGCGCGGATGGATGAGCGTTGCGTCGATGATCGCGCGTGGCAACGCGCTGATCGGATCGCTGAAGGCGATGACGCCCGAGCAGAAGAAGGAATATCTCCCGCGAATGGCGCGCGGCGAGTTCCTTGGCGCTTTCTCGCTGTCCGAACCGGATGCCGGGTCGGACGTCGCCAACATCTCCTGTCGGGCCAAACGTGTCGGTGACGAATGGGAGATCACCGGCAACAAATACTGGTGTACGTTTGCCGACGGCGCGGACTTCATCCTGGTGTTCGCCCGGACCGATCCCACCGTCGACCCCAAGGCGCGCCATCGTGGCATTTCGGCTTTCATGGTGGAAAAGCCGCGCGGCGAACTGCCGGCGGGCGTGTCTGGCAGCCCGATCCCGAAGATCGGCTATTTCGGCTGGACGACGTGGGAACTGGCATTCGACAAATGCCGGGTGCCGGCGGCCAATCTGATCGGCGAGGAGGGCAGGGGCTTCTATCTTGCCACGGCAGGGCTGGAGACGGCGCGGGCGCATACCGCGGCGCGCTCTATCGGTCTCGCCCAGGCAGGGCTCGACGATGCGATCGCCTATTCGCAGCAACGCCGCCAGTTCGGTAACGCGATCTCGTCGTTTCAGGCGATCCGGTTCAAGATTGCGAGCATGGCAACCGAGATCGAGGCGGCGCGGTCGCTGATGTACTCGGTGTGCGAGAAGATCGACGAGGGCCAGCGCTGCGACAAGGAAGCCTCGATGGTGAAGCTGTTCGCCTCCGAAATGTCGGAACGCGTGACGAGCGAGGCGCTTCAGATTCTAGGCGGGGGTGGCTACACCACACTCAATCAGGTCGAGCGGCACTGGCGCGATGCGCGGCTGACGAAGATTTTCGAGGGAACGTCGGAAATCCAGATGCGCATCATTTCCGACCACATTCTCGGACGCGGCTGAACCGTCCAGTTTAGCTAGATTACTCGAGAGCCCGCAGGCGCGCGAATCTTGGGCTTCTCCCCGTTAGGCCCGAATTCCGCCATCGCGGCGAAAGAGGCTTCCGACGGGCTCAATCCATCGAGCACGAATGAGGCGAACTCACGGGCAACATCCTCGATGGGACGGCCGCCGGGCTTGTACCATTCGACGGTCCAGTTCAGCGCACCAAGGATGAAAAGCCGGACCAGAGACAGGCTGATCGTGCTGCGGAACTCACCGCGATTCTGAGCCTCCAGCAGGATTTCCTGCCAGATGCCGGCATAGGAATCGCGCAGGCGGGTGTTTCGCACGCGAATGGCCTCAGGGACCTGCCCGAATACGCGCCGCGTGGCGAGCGTGTAGTCGCCGTTCTGTATAATCGCGGAAAGGTGCGCCCGGATGGCTGTCTCGATGCGCTCGCGGCCTGTTGCAGTCGGCGGCAGCGCTTCAAGTTCAGACATCACACCGTCGGTCACGCTGCGAATGCCCAGGTCAAGCACCGCAGTAATCAGATCGTCCTTTGACTTGTAGTGGTAGTAGATGCTTCCGGCTTTCAGATCAGCTTCGTCGGCGATTGCGCGCATTGTCGTGCCAGCATAGCCGTAGTCACGGAATATCTTGGCCGCAGCGTCGAGTACCCTTTTCTGCGAAATTGCAGATTTTGCGAGCTTCTTAGCCATAACGGCGTTTTCCCTTTCGACACCGCGTCATTTTAGGCTGCAAATTCTCAGAAGGGAATAGTTTCTAACGCGGGTACAAGAAATCCACATTTTCTAACTAGTGTTAGGTTTCTTATTGGTGTAGCCTCGCGGCAATCGGAAAGACACTGGGAGGAACAGGTGAATCTGGTCGATGTCGAGCGCCATGCCCGGGGGGTCACGCGTCTTGTAATGACGCATGACGAAGCCCGCAATGCAATGGGCGAGGCGTTGCGCGGGGCTCTGCTGGAGGTTCTTTCACCGCTTTTGCAGGATGCGTCCTGCCGGGTGCTGATCCTCGCATCGGGACTGAAGGACTTTTCAGTCGGCGGCGATCTGTCCAGAATGGACACGCTTTCCGATCCCAAGGCCGGGCGCGAGCGCATGCAGTCCGCACACCGTCTTGCAAGGCTCCTGCTTGCGGCCGACAAGCCAATGATCGCAGAAGTGGGCGGGTATGCAATGGGCGCAGGCGCGGGGCTCGCGCTGATGTGCGACACGGTCGTTATGGGCGAGAACGCCGCGCTGGGATTTCCGTTTCCGAAAGTCGGCCTCGCGCCGGATTTCGCGATTGCCTACACGCTGTCGCGGCGCATCGGCGTTGCGCGCGCGAAGCAGGCTCTCCTTTACGCGCGCACCTACAAGGGAGCGGACGCGATGGCGCTCGGGCTCGCTGACGATGTGGTGGCCGACGACCTGATCGCCAAGAAGGCGATGGAGCGCGCGATGGAGCTGGCGGCGCTCCCTTCCCATGCGTTGGCACTGACGAAGCGCATGATGGAGCAGTCCGCCGACCCGCATTCGGTACTCGAATTCGAGGTGATGGCGCAGGCGCTGTGCTTCGCCACCAACGATTTCCGCGAAGGCGTCGCTGCCTTTCGCGAAAAGCGCAAGCCCGACTTCGACGGAACCGTGCAATGAGTTCGGCCGGATCTGGCATGTTGGCCGTGCCGCAGACGCTTGCCGACATGCTCGCCAAAAATGCGTGGAAATATCCCGACCAGACGGCTTTTGTCTGGGGCGACCGGCGCGTCACCCATGCCGAGCATCACCTCAAGGCAGCCAAGCTTGCCCACGCATTGCGGGCCCTCGGCATGCGCCGGCAGGATCGTGTCGGAATGCTGAGCCAGAACAGCCTCGAGTTCCAGGAGGTTTACAGCGCCTGCGAGATTTCGGGCTATATCTGCGCCACGGTGAACTGGCGGCTCGCCATTCCCGAGATGGTCTTCATAATCAACGATGGCGCGCCGAAGGTATTCATCTTCGAAGCAGACTATGCCGAGACCGTCATGGCCATGCGGGACCAGTTGAAAACGGTCGAGCATTATGTCTGCATCGGCGGGGCAGGAGTGCCGGGCCTCGACTTCGCGTTGGACTATGACGAACTCGTCGCGTCGGGCGACGCCTCCGGTGTTCCGTTCCGGCCGAAACCGGATGACGTTGCGTTCCTGATCTACACCTCCGGCACGACAGGGCGGCCGAAAGGCGTCATGCTGAGCCAGGGCGGCCAGGTCGCAGCGGCGGAAATTCTTGGCTCCGACCAGCGCAATTCATCGTCCGACCGACTGCTCATCATGATGCCGCTTTTCCACATCGGCGCGAAGATCATCCAGCTCGCCCAGCACTGGCGGGCCGGTACCGTCGTCGTCCAGAAAGGATTCGAGCCGAGGGAGATCGTCTCCTGCATCGAGCGTGAGAAGATCACGGTTACCCATATGGCCCCCACGATGATCCAGACCCTTCTGGAATCGCCGGCGATAGAGGGTGCGGACCTCTCCAGCCTGCGGATGATCGTCTATGCCGCCGCGCCGATGCCGATCCCCGTGCTAAAGAAGGGCCTTGCGCTGCTCGGTCCCGTCTTCCAACAGCAGTTTGGCCAGACCGAAGGCATCGGCACGACGCTCTTGGCACATCAGCACCGGCCTGATGGCGATGAGCGCGATTGTGAAATCCTGACGTCGGTAGGCCAGGTATCGCCCCGCGTCGCGGTGCGCGTCGTCAACGATCAGGGCGAGGACCTGCCGGTTGGACACGTGGGCGAGATCCTGCTTACCAGCCCCGGCGTGATGAAGGGCTACTGGAACAACACGGCCGCGACGATCGACACGTTGCGCGATGGCTGGGTGCATACAGGCGACATGGGACGCCTCGACCACGAAGGATTCCTGTACCTCGCGGACCGCAAGAAGGACATGATAATCTCCGGCGGCGAGAACATCTATTCGCGCGAGGTCGAGGAAGCGGTGGTGTCTCATGACGCGGTATCCGAGGTCGCCGTCATAGGCGTACCGGATGAAAAATGGGGCGAGGCGGTTATGGCCGTGGTGGTGCCGCGGACGGGCATTGACGTGACGGCGCAGGCGCTCGTGGAGCACTGCCGCACGCGCATCGCCAGCTACAAGAAGCCGCGACACGTGGTTTTCGTCGACGAGATCGTGAAGCTGCCGAGCGGCAAGATCGACAAGGTACGCCTGCGCTTGCTCTACGGCAAGAAGCAGAACTGATTGGAGGTAGGATGCTTGAGTTGTTCTCGCTAAAGGGCAAAGTGGCGATCGTCACCGGGGCCTCACGGGGTCTGGGAAAACCCGTTGCGCTAGGCATGGCTGCTGCCGGCGCGCATGTGGTTCTGGTAGCCCGCGATGCCGACCGGCTCGAAACTGTATGCAACGAGATCGTACAGGCCGGCGGCGAGGCGACCGTACTTGCGCTCGACCTTGCGAATGAAGACGCGGTCCGTTCCGGCGTGCAACGCATCGCCGTCGAACGTGGCAGAATCGACATCTGCGCAAACATTGCCGGCATCATCAACTGGCAGCCGCTTCTCGACAGCGATATCGAGGACTTCGACCGCACCCTCGCGACCAACCTGCGCGGAACATTCATCATGTCGCAGGAATGCGCGGCTTCCATGCGCGCCGGCGGACGGGGCGGGCGCATCATTACGACGGCATCCGTGCTGGGACCGCTCGGTCGTGCCAAGCTTCATGCTTATTGCGCGTCGAAGTCGGGTATCATTGGGCTGACGCGCTCGCTAGCCGCAGAGCTTGGACGGGAAAACATCACCGTCAACTGCATCGCGCCGGGCTACTTCCTGACGGAGATCAACGCCACGCTGCAGTCGCGGCCCGGCTACACGGAAGCGATCAATGGCGTGACGCCCATGGAGCGTTGGGGTGACCCAAAGGAAATCGTCGGAGGCATGATCTTCCTTGCGTCCGAGGCATCGAGCTTCGTCACCGGTCAGGTGCTACACATTGATGGCGGCGTATCGTCGTCGTTCAAGTTTCAGCTTGCAGCCTGAGGAAGGGAGAACATGACCAATCGTTTTTCACTCGAAGGGCAGGTTGCGATCGTCACAGGTGCCTCCCGAGGCCTCGGTTTCGAAATGGCGCGCGCCATAGCGGAATGCGGCGCCAAGGTGTGGATTACGGCTCGCGGAAAGGATCAGCTCGAGGAAGCCGCGCAGAAGCTGAAGGCCCAAGGCCACGACATAGCCATCCGCGCATTCGACCTTGCGGACCGGAAAGGCTGCGTGTCCGCCTTGAAGGACATCGCCGCCGAAGACGGCCGGCTCGACATTCTCGTTAACAATGCGGGCATCAACGCCTGGGAGCCGCTGGCACAGGCCACGACCGCCACGTGGGATCGGGTGATGGGCACCAATGTCCATGCGCCCTACCTGCTCTGCCGCGAAGCGGCGCGCCATATGGTGGCGCAGGGATATGGCCGCATCGTAAACATCGGTTCCGCCCTTGCCGTCGTCGGCCGCGAAAACGTTACAGCCTATGTGGCGAGCAAGCACGGGCTTGCGGGAATGACGCGCGCGATGGCCGCCGAGCTCGGCCCCAAGGGTGTCACCGTCAACATGATGGCGCCGGGATATTTCCTGACGGAGATCAATACGACCATCCTCGCCCGGCCGGGCTACGAGAAGGGCGTGTCCAGCCGCATCCCGCTTGGCCGTTGGGGCGACCCGGAAGAGGCCGGCGGTGCCGTTGCGTTTCTGGTGTCAAAGGCTGCCAGCTATGTGAACGGTCATGTGCTGGTGGTCGATGGCGGTCTGACTGAAACCTTCGTCCTACCTGTCGATGCAGCCTGAGGAGTCTGAAATGGACGAGGAAAAGGAAGTGGCGCTCGTAACCGGCGCGGGGCGCGGGATCGGTCTTGCGACTGTCAGGCGGCTGGTAGAAGACGGCTTCCATGTCGTCATGGTGGATGTTAAGCCCGACCCATTGGCGCAGAACGCGGCCGCGCTTAAGGCCGCAGGAGCCAGTGTCGAGGATCACGTCCTGTCCATCACCGACCGGGACGCCGTTTCGCGTCTCATAGGTTCGCTGACGCGTCTCGATGTCCTCGTCAACAATGCGGCGGTCTTCTGGGACGGAAAGTTCGACCAGATCACAGAAGACGACTTCCGCAAGATGTACGACGTTAATGTGGTAGGGGCGTTCGTGATGACGCAGGAGGCCGTGAAGGTGATGAAGCGCGGCGCGCGCATAATAAATGTCGCCTCGCGCGCTTATCTCGCAGGCTATGCGCATGCACCGTACATCACCTCCAAGGCCGGAACGGTCGGCCTCACTCGCTCTATGGCCATCGATCTTGCGCCACGCGGAATCTTCGTCAACGCCGTAGCGCCCGGCTTGATTGAGACGGAAATGTTCCGCTCGCTCACGCAGGAGAGGCAGGAGGAGTTGATCGCCAAGCAGCCGACGAAGGAACTGGGCCAGCCCGCGGATATCGCAAATGGTATCTGCTTCTTCGCGGATCGTCGGTCACGCAATGTGACCGGACAGATCCTGACAATGGATGGCGGTCGGTCGATGGGTATATCGATCTACTGAGACCGGGCTGGCCCCTTCAACAACGCGAGATGAGCGGTGCATTGCACCGCCTCCAGTTCCGTTTGGGGGATGCCAAAACGTTTCCCGCTAAGAGAGTCGGTTTCGAAACTCATGATTGGCGGGCCAATCGCCGGACAAGGAGCATGACGGAGGCGGCGCGTAAAGGAAGGTGGCTGCTGAATTGATGGTGGCCTCGAAATCCTTTGCCAGGCGCCGGTTGCGGCTGATCCATGCGAAGAAGCGCTCGACCACCCATCTCCTGGGGAGGACTGCAAAGCCGACCTGATCCGGCGGTTTGCTGACGATTTCGACGATGATGTTGGTGGCGGTGGTCACGCGCTCATGATTGTAGCCGCCATCGGACCATACATGCTTGATGAAGGGGAGCAGAGGGGCGCGAGATCTGTAGCAGTGGTCCGCCGCTGTCCCTGTCCTGGATGTCGGCCGGATGTGGCTCGACCAGTAGCGGCCGCCCTTCGGTATCGACCAGTGCATGGCGCTTGCGCCCTTTGATCTTCTTCCCTGCATCGTAGCCACGCGGGCGCCGGCTTCGGTGGTTTTGACGGATTGGCTGTCGATTATGGCTGCGGACGGACTGGCCTCGCGGCCGGCGCGCTCACGGTCCATCATGACCAGGGCATGGTTGATCTTCTCGAAGACCGAGCCGTCGCGCAATGCGGCGAACCACCGATAGACGGTCGGCCAAGGCGGAAAGTCCGAGGGTAGGAGACGCCAGGTGATGCCGCCGCGCAGAACGTAGAAAATTGCGTTGATGATCTCGCGCATCGGCCAGGCCCGGGGCCGCCCCGTTCTACAGGCCGCAGGCAGGTGCGACTGGATCAGGCGCCACTCCACGTCCGTCAGATCGGTCTGGTATCGCGTGGCACGACGGTTATGCTGTTCACGGGTGGTCGGGGTCCACATGACATTCTCCATGCAGGTCAGCAAACCGCTTGGAACCATGCGAACCTTGACCGCTCAACCCCTTTCGAAACAGCCTCTAAGCGGCTTCGATACCCAGGTAGTATTTCTGAATATCCGTGTTTGCGCTGAGTTCCTCTGATGTGCCTTGCAGGACCACGGAGCCGCTCTCCACCACATAACCGTAGGAGGCGTATTTCAGTGCGGCAATCGCGTTTTGCTCGACCAACAATATTGAAACCTGCTTATCTCGGTTGATTCGAGCAATGATTTCGAAGATCTCTTTGACGATGAGTGGGGCAAGACCAAGTGAGGGTTCGTCGAGAAGGATCATGTCTGGATCAGCCACCAGTGCGCGACCAATCGCCAACATTTGTTGCTCGCCTCCTGAGAGGAAACCGGCTGGCTTATGTCTCCGCTCAGAAAGAATTGGGAAGTATGAATAAACCTCGTCGAATGCCTCCTTGCGCAATCGGTGCTGGCGTTGCGCAAATGTGGAGGCGATGAGGTTCTCCTCCACCGACATGTCCGCGAAGATATGCCTCCCTTCGCGGACATGAAAAACTCCGCGCCGCACGATCTCATGCGGCGCAAGCTTAAGAAGGTCTTCCCCTCCCAGCGTAATCGAACCGTTTACAACGCGGCCGTTCTCAAGAGGCAGAAAATTTGAAATTGCCTTCAGCGTAGTAGACTTTCCCGCCCCATTGGATCCGAGCAAGGCAACCACCGCGCCTTCAGATACCCGCAGGTTCATGTCGCTCAACGCATGGATGACGCCTTGATACACGACCTCCAGGCCCCTGATTTCGAGTTCAGCCGCCATCGATTAAGCTCGCTGCCAGTCGGTGAGGTACTCGATGGCCCAATCATTATCCGAACTAAATCGGATTACGCGGCCGAGACCTATCTGCTGGTTCTCGATTGAAACCGGAACGTCGATAAGCCCGCCCGTGTCCCAATCTCGAACGGATCGCATCGCGTTCGATAGATTGTCACCATTTATCTCTTCACCAGCGTCAATGACGATTTCGAATGCCTTGGTAGCCATCATGCCACTGATCCAGGCATCGAGGAAACCAAGCCGGACATATCCGTTCCAATCAGGATTCTTTTCACGCAAAATGTCGCCGATTGTTTGCATCATTGGACCTGCAGGGTCATTCGTGTCGTCGTTCCAAACCTGAATGCCAACTAGACCCTCAGCAACGTCGGGCATTTCTAGGATCTTTTCCCGTTCACTTTGCCAGATCGTACCAAGGAACTCGACATCATCCATGCCATACTCGCGCACAAGGCGAATGATCTCCGGCCACACGGCCAACGAATAGCCATGGTGGATGACGTGGGTCGGCTGGGCTCTTCGAATAGCAAGTGCAAAAGATGACACGTCAGTTTCTACAAATCTTGTCTGCTGAACAAGAATGACTTCAATACCCAACTCCTGGGCATAGGCGACGGTGTCCTCGACACCGTCAATTCCCATTGCGGTAGCTGAATGAATGATGGCAAGCTTGACCGTCGCCGCGTCCGAAGACCCCGCGATGTAGTCAACAAGCATTTTTTGCTGCGCTCCGTAGGTTGCGCCGGGAATGAAGTGGTAAGGAAACCTTTCTTCATCCGCCAGTTCAGAAGCGAACGAGCCAGACGTCATGAATATTTTGTGAGTCGAGTTATTCTCCGGCGATATTGCGTGTATCATTGCCGTTGATTCGCCGAACATATAGTCTACACGGCCCGCCGCCAAATGCTTTTGCAGATTAGCTACTGCGACATCAACCTGAAACGTCGTATCCTCAAGCCAGAGGTTAACCGTTCTACCACGAATGCCGCCATTATTGTTGATCCACTTGACGTACTCAGTGAATCCTTCGCCCTGGTACCGCCCGCCTTCCGCCGCAGGACCGGTCAGATCAACGTGAACAGACCAATTAAGCGTGTCCTCAGCCCGTGCGCTCACCATGTTGAAGCCGCCAATCGCGGCAACCCCTGTGGCCCCGGCAACTTTCAGGAACTTACGTCTATTAAACATATTATCCTCCACTTGTTGCAATCTAAGATTGCCTTTGTTGTCCCGGCCAAACTACCGGCCAAGGGTCGTCACGCATTGGCGCGTGAAAATCGTCGAATGGCCTTCTTCCACAGTTCGGAAAGACCGCGGGGTTCCAGTATCAGGAAACAGACCATCAGAAGTCCGAACAGCACCTCACGGAGTGGCGTGAGGATAGAAGCCAGGTCAAATCCAAGGGACCCGCCGACGACAAGAGCACTGCCTCGCAGCACCTCAGGCAACAATGTTACGAATATAGCCCCCAATATGGCTCCAAGCACTGAGCCCATTCCTCCGATGATGACTGCTGACAAGAAGAATACCGACAGCAGCAATCCGAATTGCTCAGGGTTAACGTAACGATTGAAGTACGCCATCAGCGCGCCGGCTATGCCCGCATAGAACGAGCCGAGGGCAAACGCTACAAATTTATAATGAACGATCTCAACACCCATCACCTGTGCCGTGAGATCTCTCTCTCGAACCGCAATAAGTGCCCTCCCGACCTGTGAATTAACAACATTGCGCACAAAAATCGTCGATATCACCACAAAGAAGAGAATAAAATAGTATGCGCTAACGGAGTCCGTAATCGAATATCCAAACACGACGGCAGGCGCCACTGCCACGCCCATATATCCATTAGTTACCGAACTCCAATTCACGAAGATGAAATAGAGAATGAACTGTGCCGCAAGGGTTGCGATGACAAGGTAAAGCCCTCGGATACGTAGCGAAGGAAGGCCAAATATGACCCCGACGACAGCTGCAACGATGCCGGCTGTTGGAACGGTAATCCAGAATGGCATGCCGAAGCGGCTTTGCAGCACGGCAACCGTGTAAGCTCCGACACCTATGAAGGCTGCATGGCCGAGCGACAGCAACCCCGTGTAACCCGTCATAATGTTCAGGCCATGAGTAGCAATGATATTAATTCCGAGTAGTCCGAAGAAATATATCCAATAGCCCGGCAAAATTAGAGGAAATGTTAGGACCGCCAAAACCAGCAAGGCCATCCAGACTTTCTGGGCCATCTCGATACCGCGCGAAGGGGACGGCGTTGAGGTTCCAACAGCAGACATCGCTAGATCCTCTCCACTTGCTTAGTGCCGAACAGACCGTTTGGTCGGACCATAAGAATTATTAGCGTAAGTATATAGGGGGTTATCTCCCGGTATTCAGTCGGCAAAAGAAGACTCGTGATCGCCTCGAGCCATCCGATGATGAAGCCGGCAACCAAAACGCCGCTGATCGATGCTAGACCGCCGAGTATAATTACCGCTAGAACGTTAAGAGCCACTAGGCCGAGATGTGGTGTTAAGGTGTTAACGTTGGCCATCAGTATCCCACTGACGCAGCCTGTTATTGCGGCAATCACCCAGCTAAATGCGATCACTCTGCGCACATTAATTCCCATGGAATATGCAGTAATCGTATCAGCTGCAGCTGCCCTTAATGCCACGCCGGCGCGCGAATAGCGCAAATAGAGAATAAGTGCGACGACGATGGTAAAAGCGATTGCAAATGCACGCGCTGTTCGCCCCGGCACAAATATGTCGTTGAGCATTATCGGCGTTCTAGCTAATATAGCAGGGATCTGCAGTTCGTTAGGACCCCAGATTAGGCCCACAATTCCGCGGATTATCGAACCGATACCGAATGTCACCATGACTACAGCGATGAACGGCCGGCCGAGCATTGGACGGATTGCAACACGCTCAATGAGAAGAGCCACGAGTATGGAGCCGACTAATGCGACAGCAAAACCGATTGCGGGTCCTAGCATGAACGTAACAGCGGAAGCATAGAAGAAGTATGCTGACAGCATCATCATCTCTCCCATCGCAAAGTTGAACGTATGCGATGCACGGAAGATCACAATAATGCCGAGCGCGATTAGGGCGTAGATGCCGCCTGCGGCGATGCCGAGAATTGAGTATTCGATGAAGATTGCGATTGGGCTCACGTTCTATATATCCTCAAGCCGCATGCTGTGTGGGTTCGTCGGCACCGCCCAAGTAGACTTTGATTACATCAGGGTTCGATTGCACATCGGCCGGCGCACCCGATGCGACCGGCTTGCCAAATGAGATCACGTCTACGTGGTCTGAGATGCTCATCACGATACCCATGTCATGCTCGATGAGCAGTACAGTGGTTTCGAGCGTTCTATTTAGCTCTTTGATCAGTTGACCCATCTCTCGCTTTTCCTCGCGGTTCATGCCGGCGACCGGTTCGTCGAGCAAAAGGATTTTTGGCCGCATCACCATCGCGCGAGCGAGTTCGATCCGCTTTTGAAGTCCATAGGAGAGATCCTCGACGTATTGGTTCTGAACGTGCTCGAGCCCAAGGACGGGGAGAATGTCCCGTTTAATGTAGACATCGAGATCAAGCTCCTCGCGTCGAGCGACTGGCAGTCTCAACCCAGCTGAGAGAACCCCGCTTTTGAGGTTTGTATGAGCGCCCAGCTTCACGTTGTCCAAAACAGTCATTCCATGGAACAGAGCGATGTTTTGGAACGTGCGCGACATGCCGCGATATGCTCGAGCATGCGGCTTCATCCTCGAAATATCCTCGCCATCAAGGGTAACTATTCCGGCCTGTGGCTTGTAGAAGCCCGAGATCACATTGAATAAGCTGGTTTTACCGGCACCATTCGGGCCTATAACTGATGTAATCTTGCCGGTTTCCGCATAAACAGACACGCCAGCCAGAGCGTGCACTCCCCCGAATGACAGCTGGACGTTCTCAACGCGCAGCATCGATTGCGCTCCAGCATTGGGCGATGGCAGATGCGGCACATACGGCATCTTGATGCATAATTTTCCTCCCTCAGCTCGGCTGGCTTGCAGCACAGCGGAGCAGATTGAATCAACCTAACAAGCGTTAGAAAGTTTGTCACTAGTCATTTTTGATTTTCAAGCGATGGCCCTTGGGCGCCCCTGCGCGAGTTCTCGAGAAATGCCTCCATTGCCGCCTGCTGCTCAAGGGTTCCGAACAACAGATACGCCGCTCGTCGCTCAAGCATCAGCGCCGTGTCCAGGGGAACCTCCATTCCGGCCAGGACCGTCCGCTTGATTTCCGCTACGGCCTGAGGAGCCATGGCCGCGATGCGGCCTGCCACAACAACAGCTTCTTCGACTACCGTTTCATCGGGCACGACCTTGCTCACCAAGCCCGCGATAAAAGCTTCCCGCGCGTTGATGGGAGCCCCGGTCAGCAGAGCCATCATGGCGCGGTACTTTCCGATTGCCCGGACAAGACGTTGCGTGCCGCCGGCTCCCGGCATTATGCCAAGTTTCACCTCCGGTTGCCCAAATGTAGCATTCTCTCCGGCTATGATGATATCGGCGTGCATTGCGAGCTCGCATCCTCCGCCCAGTGCAAAGCCGTTGACCGCTGCCACTATTGGTTTCGGGCAGCAACGGATCGCCGCCCAGCTGGCCTCATCATTACGCTCCATCATCTCGGCAGGAGTAGCGTGAACCATCGAGCGGATGTCTGCTCCAGCTGCAAAGGCCTTTGCGTCACCCGTAATCACGATCGCGTGACACTCGGGATTGCTCGAAAGGGAAATAAAGTGATCGCGCAGTTCCGCCCGCAAATCGGGAGACAGCGCATTGCGCGCATCCGGTCGGTTCAGACGCAACAAATATACCCCGGTCTCCGGCTTTTCGAGCAGCACATTCGTCATTTGACCTCCCTGGGATTAACGCCGACCCACATTCATCCTTTACGAGCAGATAATCTAACGATAGTTAGAATATACGGAGCGAGGCACCCTGTCAAAGCGGATGTCGGGCCACCAAGTTATTGTGTTTTTGACGAAGCACGTGGGAGGCGGGAGAAGGCATGGTTGAGAAGATGAGACGTCCGAGGCGCTGCCAGCTGGCCGTTCCTGGCTCCAGCGATAAGATGATGGCCAAGGCAGCGGCGATGGTCGTCGACCACGTCTTCCTCGACCTAGAAGACGCGGTGGCGCCAGGCGCAAAAGTCTCTGCGCGCACGCAGATTGTAAAGGCGCTCAACACGCTGGATTTTGGACACTCGGTTCGCTGTGTCCGGATTAACGACCTGGACACGCACTACTCTTACCAAGACATAATTACGGTGGTCGAGGGTGCGGGCGCCAACGTCGATACCATTCTGGTGCCCAAGGTCCGCGGCGCCTGTGACGTCCGATTTGTCGATCGGCTTCTCACGCAGATCGAGGCCAAGCTCCAGCTTGAGCGCAGGATAGGCATAGAGGTGCTTATCGAGGAGGCTGAGGCGATCATGCGTGTCGAGGAGATTGCTAGTGCCTCGCCGCGTTTAGAGGCTTTGGTCTTCGGTATGGGCGACTATTCAGCCTCGCAGGGCATCGATCCCCGCGCCATTTCGGCCGACTGCGGGTACCCTGGCGATATTTGGCACTATGCCCGCAACAAAATGATCGTCGCCGCGCGCACTTATGGGCTGGACGCCGTTGACGGACCGTTCGTCAATTTCAGGGACGGCGACTGGTTCCGCACGGAATGCGTTCGCGCAAAGCAGCTCGGCGCCGTCGGGAAATGGGCAATCCATCCCAGCCAGGTTGAAATCGCACAGGCTGTGTTCAGTCCCGCGCAGGAGGAGATCGACAAGGCCTTTAGGACCGTTGCGGCCTATCGCGAGGCGCAAGCGCAAGGCCTTGGCGCGATCCAGGTGGATGGGCAGATGGTCGATGTTGCCACCGTGCGTCTCGTTCAGCGCGTCATCGACCAAGCCGAGTTATTTGGCATGCAGCCATCCTCCGAAGTCTGGCCATCATGATGAAATCGAGTTCCGGAAATTTCTTTGAAGACTTCCGCCTCGGCCAGGAGTTCGTGCATGCCGTCCCGCGGACGATAACGACCGGTGACGTCGCGCTCTATTCTGCCCTCTACGGCATGCGCTTCCCCGTTCAGTCGTCCGATGCTTTTGCCCAATCCGTCGGGCTCGCGCGCTCCCCAGTCGACGCACTTCTGCTGTTCCATGTTGTCTTCGGCAAGACGGTGCCGGACATCTCCCTGAACGCCGTCGCCAATCTTGGCTATGCCGATTGCAAGATGTTGCGTCCGGCCTGGCCAGGCGACAGCTTTACCGCGCGGTCGAAGGTGATTGGCCTTCGCGAAAATTCAAACGGCAAGACCGGCATCGTGTACGTCTGGACCACCGGCTACAATCAGCACGGGCAGGAAGTTCTGACCTATATCCGCTGGGTAATGGTCGCCAAGCAGAATACCGCAGTAGCAGCGTACGAAACTGTTGTCCCCTCCCTGCCCGAAATGGTGCCAGCCGATGAACTCTCTGTACCTGAAGGCCTTGATTTCAGCACCTACGACCGCGCCCTGGCTGGAAGTTCCTACGGGTTCGACGACTACGCGACCGGAGAGCGGATTGATCATATCGATGGTATGACGATCGAGGAAGCCGAGCACCAGATCGCGACCCGTCTCTACCAGAACACCGCGAAGGGGCACTTCGACGAGCGCCTTCAGCGGTCGAGCCGTTTTGGCCGGCGCATCGTCTATGGCGGTCATGTAATGTCGCTGGCGCGCTCGCTGTCGTTCAACGGCCTGGCCAATGCCGGCTTCGTTGCCGCGATCAATGGCGGACGCCACGTCAACCCCGCCGCCGGCGGTGATACCGTATATTGCTGGTCGCAGGTGCTGGACTGCCAACGTTTGGTGGGGCGTACTGACGTTGGGGCGGTCCGCCTGCGGACGGTGGCGACCAAGGATCGGCCTTGCGCCGCCTTTCCCGACCCCGCCACCGAAGGGGACACAAGCGTGCTTCTCGATCTGGATTACTGGGTTCTGTTGCCGCGTTTTACAAGCTGACTGAGGGAGACCGTCATGCTGACAAGGACAGGGCAACTAGTCTTTCCGTGGGCGGAAGCTCCCAACACCGCATCGGTGTGCGAGGTTGCGCCGGGCATTCTGTGGGCTCGCCTGCCGCTGCCATTCCGTCTCAATCACGTCAACATATGGTTGATCGAGGATGCCGGTGGCTGGACGGTGATTGATACCGGTTGTGCGACACCCGAGATCCTGGCCACGTGGGAAGAATTGCTTGCCGGCCCGATGCGCGGCGGCGCGATCGTCAACGTCGTTGCCACCCACGGCCATGTCGATCACATCGGCCTGTCCGGCATGCTGGTCGAGCGTTTCGATGCCGATTTCATCGGCACCTTCGCCGAATGGGTTTGGGCGCGCATCAGTCACACCCATGACATTCCTGGTTCTAGCGCCGCGCACCATGCCTATCTTGTCCACAACGGCTTCGACGATGCGGCGGCTCATCGGCTGGTTTCCAGCCGAAGGCGCTTCATCGACCTTTCGACGCCGCTGCCGGGCTGGATCAGCGAAATTCGCGATGGCGAGGAGATCATCCTTGGCGGCCGCACCTGGGAGGTGATCGTCACCGGCGGCCATGCGTTCGAGCATGCCTCGTTCTACGACCGGGCATCGAAAGTGCTGATCGCGGGTGATCATATATTGCCGAAGATCAGCCCGGTGATCGCCGTCTACGAGATGGTTCCGCGCGCTGATCCGCTCGGCGATTATCTGGATTCGTTCGCCCGATTCGATATGGTGGCCGACGATGCCCTGGTGCTGCCCTCCCATGGCCTGCCTTATGTCGGCATTCGAGAGCGGATCGCGCAGTTGCGCGCCCATCATCGATCGCGGCTCGACGCAACGGTTGATTTCCTGCGCGAACCGCGCAGCAGCGTCGATCTGACGAGCGAGATGTTTCCGCATATCGAAGGGCCGGAGAACACCGGCTTCGCTCTGGGCGAAACGCTTGCGCACGTCAACTACCTGGTCCGGCGCGGCCGGGTTGCCGACATTTCGCCCAACGCCGCCAATGGGCTCTACCGTATTGTCGACTGAGACACCTGCCGCATCCGTCATGGACACGATCATGCCACGCCAAGCCCGCCGCCGCTCCGTCCTCTATGTCCCCGCTTCCAATGTGAAGGCGATGGGCAAGGTTGCTTCGCTCGACTGCGACGCCGTGATCTTCGATCTGGAGGACGCCGTGGCGCCGGATGCCAAGGCGCAGGCGCGCGCGAACCTCATCGAGCACTTCCGCGCCGCCGCTCAAGCAAGCGGCCAGGAGAGGATTATTCGCGTCAATCAGACAGCGGGCGCGATTGAGCGCGATGATCTTGCGGCGGTCGCCGCGTGCCGGCCGGATGGGATGCTTATCCCCAAGGTCGAGACGCATTCGATGCTGCTCGACGCACGCGCCGCACTGGGCGAGGGCCGCCAAGATATCCGCCTATGGGCGATGATCGAAACGCCTGGGGGGATCGTGCGCCTGCGGGAGATCGTCGAATGCGGGGCGCGCGACGATGTCGGGCTCGACTGCCTCGTCGTCGGCACCAACGACATCTCTAAGGAAACCGGGGTGCCGATACCGGCCGGGCGCAAGACGATGGACATCTGGCTTGCGACCATCGTCATCCACGGTCGCGCGGCAGGTCTCGATGTGCTTGACGGCGTCTATAACGATTTCAGGGACGAAACCGGGTTCATCGCCGAATGCGAGGCGGCGATAAGGGCAGGGTTCGACGGCAAGACCCTTATCCATCCCTCGCAGGTTGCCCCCGCCAACGTCGCCTTTTCGCCCTCGCAAGAGGCCGTCGCCGACGCGCGGGACATCGTCGCGGCCTTCGACGATCCGGCGAACGCCGGCAAGGGCGTCATCTCCATGGATGGCAGGATGATCGAACTGCTTCACGCCGAGATGGCGCGGCGGGTGCTCGCGAAGGCTGGGTGATCCAACCTTCCGTACGATAGGGAAAATTGACCTACGACTTGCAGTCGGGCAGGAAGCCTCGAATGATGAGTTCAACATAGTTCGAGGCAATCGTTTCGGCCTTTTCGGGGCCGTCGGGGCGCCACCACCGCGCCATCCAGTTCAGGCACGAGATGATGGCGCGTGCCGCGAGTTTGACGTCCAGCTCACGGAATTCGCCATTCTCGATGCCGGCGCGAATGATGGCGCGCAACGTCTCCTCATACCCGTCGCGCATGCGCTGGACCCTCGCCTTGGCGTCAGGTTCCCTGATTTCCCTGTAGCCGAGAGCGGCGGTGAAGTAGAACGGCGCGCTCTCCGAAATGTGCTGCGCATGGGCGCGCGCGAACGCCTCGACCTTCCCGGCGGCCGTCTTGCTGCCCCGCTGTCGCTCCTCCACGAGCGCCGTCAGGCGTGTGATCGAAGCGACCACGATGGTGCTGTGGATCTCGGCTTTGTCGGCGAAGAAATGATAGATCGAGGCCTTCTTGATCCCGACGGCGCTGGCAATGTCCTGCACCGATGTGCCATCATAGCCGTTAGCGGCGAACAGCTTGGCGGATTCCCGCAGAATCTCTGCCGCGCGGGGGTTTCCTTCGCTCGATCCGCCTGTCGGCTCCCATGTGGCGACCGACCCTGGCAGGTCTGGTTCGGCTCGGGTCACGGTTGCGTCCTTTCTAGCCTACCGATTGTTAGGTAGCAGCTCGGTCTCGCGGATTTTCGCTGTTCCTCTCCATATTTCACGAATTTTGCGGGAGAACAAGCCGGCTGCGGCATTCATGCTCCGCTGACATCCTTTGCTGTCTGCCGGGGACGCAAAAGCGAGCAAGGAGCCCGGAGATAGAATAAGGGATTGAAATATAATAACATATAGCGCCTCCATCAGAAATGCGCTTTTACTAGCTACCTACCGATTGATCGGTAGGTAGCTGCGTGCTACGAATGGGCCATCTTGGAGGAGATCGTCCGTGGGTGAGGGGTTCGACCGGGAGACTGTGCCCGACTATGGCGCCATGCAGCGCCTCGATGGTCGTGTCGTCGCGGTGGTAGGTGCGGGGCGCGGTATCGGGCGCCAGACCTCTCACGCGATGGCGCAGGCAGGCGCCGGCGTGGCCTGTATCGACCTTGACCCTGGGGTCGCGGCTAAGGTGGCGGGTGAAGTCGGGGGGCGCGCCTTCTCCGCCGATGTGCGGCAGGAGGACGACGTCGAGGCGGTGTTCGATTCCGTCATTTCGCAGTATGGCCGTCTGGATGCAGTCGTGGATATCGTCGGCGCCTCGGAAGGTCGTCCGCTGTCCGACATCGACGCTCCATTCCTGGAGCGGACTTTCGAGCTGAACCTCTATCAGGCAATCCACGTCACGCGCGTTGCTACCGACCGCATGGCGCGCCACGGCGGCGGCACGGTGGTGCTGATCGGTTCATCCGCGGGTGTCGCCAGCCTGCCCAACCAGATTGCCTATGGCGCGGCCAAGGCGGCGCTTCATCATTTCGCGCGCGGCGCGGCTTCGGAAGCCGGCCATCGCGGCGTTCGCGTCAACGCCATCGCCCCGGGCTACATCCGCACGGAAAGAATGCTCGCCCGCTTCGACGCCGAGCAATGGAGCGAGGTGGAACTCAACACCCCGTTGCAGCGCGCCGGCACCACGGCGGATATTGCCGGCATCGCACTGTTTCTCGTTCAGGACTCGTCCTCCTATCTGAACGGTCAAGTGATCCTGGCGGATGGCGGAATGCTCAATCCGCCGCGGATCATGCGCGCATCGTCGGAACGCCAGATTGCCGGGAGGCTGCGCAATGATTGATCCGGCGTCCACGAGTGCCGTCAGGCCCGATGTTGCGGAGCAGCCACGAACGCTGTGGGATCATCTCGATGCGCACCGCCGGGCGGCGCCGGCTCGCGCAGCACTCGTCCATGCAGGCGGGCGGCTCAGCTACGAGGATTTGTGCGCCGACGCTGATGCACTGGCGCTCGGGCTGGCGGAGCTTGGCGTGCAGCGGGGCGACACGATCAGCTATCAGATGCCCAATTGGGCCGAAACGGTTCTGATGGTGCTGGCGACCTTGCGCCTCGGCGCGATCTGCAATCCCATCATCACGATCTATCGCAGCAAGGAGGTGGGTTTCCTCCTCCGAGATGCGCGCTCGCGTTTCGTGTTCATGCCCGAAACCTATCGTGGTTTCGCCTTTGCCGACATGGTGGCGCCGCTTGCGCGCGAGGCGGGCGCCCGCATGATCGTCTGCCGAGGCACCCACCCTGAGGCAATCGGCTTCGAGCCGTTGCTGTCGCGAGGCCGTGACCTGCGGGCACAGGGCCGGATGTCGGCCAATGCGCCCGTCGACCCCGACACCGACGCGCTCTACCTCTACACATCAGGAACCGAGGGGCAGCCCAAGGGCGTGCGCCATTCGCAGACGACGCTGCTCAGCGAGGCGCGCTCCGTCATCCGTGCGACACGGCTCGGTCCGGACGACACGCTGTTCATGGGCTCGCCGCTGACGCACATCACCGGCTTTGCCTATGCCTGCGTTGCCGGCCCGGTGCTTGGGGCCAAGGTGTGTCTGCTGGACATTTGGGATATCCACGAGGCGGCGGACCTCATCGAGCGCGAGCAATGCGTGTGGACCGTCGGCGCAACGCCGTTTCTCCAGGGGTTGCTTGAAGACCCAGCCCTGGCCGAAAAGATCCGGTCGCTGCGCATCTTCCGCTGCGGCGGCGCGGATGTGCCTCCGCACCTTATCCGCAAGGCGCAGCATCGCGGCATCCGCGCAATGCGCACCTATGGATGCAGCGAGCACCCGACCATCTCCGGCGGCGTTGACGACGACCCTGCGAAGGCGGCGACGACGGACGGCAGGGTCCATCCAAAGAACACGGTCCGCATCGTCGATCTCGACGATGAGGCAAAGGTGATGGAAACCGGCCAGGTTGGTGAAATCCAGACGCGGGGCGACGAGGTGTTTCTGGGCTATGTCAATTCAAGCCTCGACCGTTTCGCCTTCACTCCCGACGGCTGGCTGCGCACCGGCGACCTCGGCCGCCTCGATGCCGAAAGCTACGTCACGGTTGTCGGGCGCAAGAAAGATATCATCATCCGCAAGGGCGAAAACATAAGCGCCAAAGAAGTCGAGGACCTGATCGTGGAGCTGCCTCAGGTCCGCCAGTGCTCCGTCATCGGCGTGCCGGATGTCGAGCGGGGCGAGATGATGGTGAGCGTCTGCGTGCTGGAAGCAGCGGCGGCGCTGTCGCTTGCCGACATCTCGGCGCATCTGACTGCGTCGGGAATTGCCCGGCAGAAATTCCCCGAGCGGCTCGAGATTGTCGATGCGATGCCGATGAATGCAGCCGGCAAGATCCGCAAGGTGGACCTGCGCGCCATGTTCGCCTCGCCCGCCGCCTCAAGACATGACCATCACGGGAGCTGATACGATGGATTTGTTCAATCTCAGCCATCACAGGGTTGAAATCGCGGATTTCGTGGCGACGGTCACGATCTCCAACCCACCCGTCAACGCCCAGAACGACCTGTCGCAGGAAGAGCTGATCTATGTGATGGACTGCCTGTCCGACCGCGACGACGTGCGGGTGGTTATCCTCACCGGGGAAGGACGTACCTTCTGCGCCGGTGTCGACATCAAGGCGCGTGTCGGCAAGGTCTGGGGCGATGGACTGCGCCGGCGCAACCAGCGCAGCGCGCGCGAGAGCTACCACGCGATACGCGAATGCACCAAGCCGGTGATCGGGGCCATCAATGGCGCTGCGCTCGGCGCAGGCCTTGCCATCGTCGCCTCCTGCGACGTGCTGATCGCTTCGGAATCGGCAGTGATCGGGCTGCCGGAAGTGACTGTCGGACTGATGGGGGGATGCCGCCATGCCATGCAGCTTTTCGGCCGGTCCCGCGTTCGTCGCATGATGCTGACGGGCGACAGGATGGATGGCGCGGAGCTTTATCGCCTCGGTGTCGTCGAGACCTGCGTGCCCCCCGAAGACCTCATCTCCACGGCGCGCGCCACGGCCATTCGGATTGCCGGCCACAGCCCGCTTGCAGCGCAGCTCGCAAAGCAGTCCCTCAACACCATCGAGCAGCTCAGCCTTCGCGACGGCTATCGCTACGAGCAGGAGATGACGATGCAACTCGGACGCAGCGACGACGCGAAGGAGGCGATGCTGGCCTTCGCCGAAAAGCGCACCCCCGTCTTCACCGGCCGCTGAAGCCGAACGTCACGGACCCGGACCATGGACATCTCATTCACACCCAGCCAGCAAGCCTATCGCCAAGAGGTGCGAGACTGGCTCGCTCAGAACTTGCCCGAGGGCTGGACGCAGGGCGGGTTCTGGCCCGCCCGCCCGGAGGAGGCCGAACAGGAACTCCTGATCGATTGGGAGCGGCGTCTCCATGCCGCCGGCCTGTCGGGCATCGCCTGGCCGAAAGAGTATGGCGGGCAGGGACGCGACCATTTCGATGACCTGATCGTCAATGAGGAACTTGGCGCGGCGTCAGCACCCGAAAGCATTAACACGATCGGCCGCGAGCTTGTTGCGCCGATCCTGCTCAGTGCCGGCACACAGGAGCAGAAGCGGCATTACATCCCGCGCATCCTGCGCATGGACGAAACCTGGTGCCAGGGGTTCTCCGAGCCGAATGCCGGCTCGGACCTTGCGTCGCTCAAGACGCGGGCGCAGGGCAGGGGCGACGGGTGGGTCATCAACGGCCAGAAAATCTGGACCAGCTATGCCCATTTCGCCAGCCACTGCATCCTGCTTGCCAGGACCAATCTCGACGTGTCGCCCTACAAGGGCATGTCGCTGTTCATCGTCAGGATGGATACGCCTGGTGTGGACGTGCGACCGATCAGGCACCTGAACGGCCTGCGGCATTTCAATGAAGTCTTCTTCACCGATGTCGAGGTCGACGCCGACATGCTGATCGGGCCGCTCGATGCCGGCTGGAAGGTTGCGGTAGAGGTTCTCGGCTTCGAGCGCGCGACCACACGGCTGTACCGTCAGGCACGCTTCACGCAGGAGTTGCGTGCGCTCGTCGACCACGCGCTTGAAGCCGGCACACTCAACGACGCCATACGAGCCGAGGCCGGGGGTATCGCCGCCGAGCTGTCGATCATGCGCTACCACAATCTGCGCTTCATCAGCCGGCTTTCCTCAGGCGCGCGCATTGGCGAGGAAGCGAGCTTTCTCAAGCTGTTGTGGAGCAGTCTGCATCAGAAAATCGCGCGGCTCGCGCTCGAAGTGCTCGGGCCGCAATTCGATGAGATATCGCCGATAGCCGAACGGTTCAGGCGCGTCTACTTCACCTCGCGTGGTGAGACTGTTTATGCCGGCAGCTCGCAGATCCAGCGCAACATCCTTGCCGAACGCGTGCTCGGTCTGCCGCGCGGGGAAAGGAAGGCCGTGCAATGAATTTCCAGCAATCGCAAGAGCAGGCAATGTTGCGCTCCTCGGTCGCAGCTACCCTGGCCAACGATGCGCGTGGCAAGGGCAATGCCGCCTTGGCCGATCTCGGAATTTTCGGCCTGCTGGTCGCTGAAGACAATGGCGGCCTCGGGCTTGGCATGGCGGAAGCCGTGGTCGTTCTGGAGGAGGCGGGGCGGGCCGGTCTCGGCGGGAGCCTTGCCGAAACCTTGCTACTGGCCAACGCGGTCGCACTTGAAAGCCCGGAGAGCCGCGCACGTGTCCTTTCGGGCCATGCCGCAGTGGTGGCGCCGGTATCCGGCGCGCTTCGCAGTGCCGGTGGGCGTCTGTCGGGCACAGTCTCGGTCGTGCGCCCACGGTCCGATGCCCTGCTCTGCATCGCGGTCGATGACAGCACGGACGTGGCGCTTCTGCCCGCCTCCCGCTTCGAACCGCTTGCACGGGCACGCATAGAGGCGGGGGCCGAAGCCTGCGCGATGGATATCGAGGGTCCGCTCGAAGAAGCGCGCTTCGTTCGTGTCGATGGCTTCGCCGACCGGCTCGCGATCCTGCAGTGTGCCGAACTGCTCGGGGCGGCAGACCACTGCTTCCAGATCTCCGTCGCCTACATGAAGGACCGCACCCAGTTCGGGCAACCGATCGGCGCGAACCAGGCCTTGAAACACATTGCGGCCGACAGCTACCTTGCGCTGGAAAACCTGCGCGCGGCAGTCGAGTACGCCGCCGCCGCGAGCGATCTGGCCGTCGATGGCGACGAACAGGCGGAAAGTGCTGCCGATGCCGTGGCGGTCATGCTTGCCTATGTGCCGACGACGGCACGGGAGATCGCCGAGACCGCCATCCATCTGCATGGCGGCATCGGCCTAACCTGGGAATACCCGCTCAACGCCTATCTGCGTCGAATCGTGCGTCTCGGCACAGCGCTGGGTAGCGCGTCGACGCGCAAGCTTGCCCTGTTCGAACGCTTCCAGGGCGAAGGCAGGGCCGATCCCGCCGGGGCGGTTGTTGCAGACTATCAGCACCTATGGAGCGCGTCATGAAGGCACATTATGAGGCGACGGAACCGTCTGCTGCGCTGTTCTTCCAACACGAGGAACCGGAGGTCATTTTCTCCGATGGGCGATGGAACGAGGGACCTGCATATTTCCCGGCATGGCGAAGCCTGATCTGGTCCGACATCCCCAATGACTGTCTCCTGCGTTTCGACGAGGTGACGTGCACCGTCTCCATCTGGCGGTCACCGTCGAACAACGCCAACGGCAACGCGGCGGACCGGCAGGGCAGGCTCGTCACCTGTGAGCATGGCACACGCAGGGTTACGCGCACTGAGCATGACGGCACAGTGAAGGTTCTGGCCGAGCGTTTTGGCGCAGGACGCCTCAACAGTCCGAACGACGTGGTCGTCAAGTCTGACGGGTCCATCTGGTTTTCCGATCCGCATTACGGGATCAACACCGATTATTTCGGCAACCGGGCGACAAGCGAGCAGGAAGGCGCGTTCGTCTACCGGCTGGAGCCGGATACGGGTCTGCTCTCGCCGGCAATCAAAACGATGGTTCAGCCGAACGGTCTGGCCTTTACTGCCGATGAGCGCAGCCTGTTCGTCGTCGACAGCGGTCGCACCATGGGGAGCGAGCATCCCTGCCATATCCGCCGTTTCGATGTCGGAACCGATGGCGCGCTGACCGATCGCGGTGTCGTCGTCGAGGCATCCGTCGGGCTTTTCGACGGCATCAGCCTGGACGATGCCGGCCGCATCTGGGCGGGCGCCGGCGATGGTGTCCATTGCTATGCGCAGGACGGCCGGCTGCTGGGCAAAATCCTCGTCGGCAGCGCCGTCATCAATCTCTGCTTCGGCGGCCCCAAGCGCAACGTACTTTACATGTGCGCGCCGAAGACGGTTCTCCGCGTTCCGCTACGGGTGCGCGGGATCGATCCCTTCGCAATCGTGACGGGTGCCACATGACAAGCCGCCCAGACACGTTTTCCGCGCCCCCTCCCGCCGACCGTCTCGCTGGCAGGGCGGTCCTCATAACAGGCGCCGCGCAGGGCATCGGTGCGGCCATCGCCCGACTTTTTGCGGCTGAAGGCGCGCGCCTGGCGTTGATCGATATCCGCAAAGCCGACCTGGACAGTATCGCCGCCGAAACCGGGGCGATTTCGCTTGAATGCGATCTGCGGGACGTTGCGCGTTTGCAGGAAGTCGCCGACGGCGCGGTGCAGCGGTTGGGCCATCTCGATGGGCTTGTAAATGCCGCAGGCATTCACGCCGCCGGCTCCGTTGGCGAAACCACGCCCGAACGCTGGCGCGACGTGATGGCCGTCAATCTCGACGCGCCGTTCTTCCTGTGCCGCGCGGCCGAACCGCATCTGCGCGCCTCGGCCGGATCGACCATCGTCAACCTGTCTTCGGGAACCGGCCTGTCACCGTTTCCAAACCGGTCTGCCTACGCCACGTCGAAAGGTGCGTTGATCACACTCGGCAAGGTGCTGGCGATGGAGTTTGCGCCGGCCATTCGGGTGAACACGATCTGTCCCGGTCTCATCGATACGCCGATGACAGCGGGTCTGCCCAATCATAACGCGCTGCCGCAGCAACTGGAGCGCTACGCGCTGCGCCGGTTAGGGCGTGGTGACGAGGTCGCGCAGGCAGCGCTTTTCCTCACATCCGCGGCGTCGTCCTTCGTCACAGGAACAACCATGGCCGTCGATGGGGGACGGACTTACCATTAGCGGTGGATGGGAGGAGGAACCGATGAACAAGACGGTACAGGACCTAGACTCGGACGCTGCCGAAGACAAGCGGATCGCGGAGCAATGGCTGCAGAACTTCAACGCCGCGCTGGGTGACGGCGATGACGGCGGTGTCGCGGAACTGCTGGCCGAAGACAGCTACTGGCGTGACCTCCTCGCGTATCAGTGGGATTTTCGTCCGCTTTCGGGGCGAGATACCATCGCTTCCACGCTGATTAGCGAAGGAAAACAGCGTCATATTCGCGATTTCGCGATCGATTCCCGCTTTACCGCACCTTATCAACTGACACGGTCGGGTCGCCTGGTCATCGAGGTCATCGTCAAGTTCCGCACTGGGGTCGGTACCGGCAACGGCGTCGTGCGGCTCGAAAAGGGCGGCGATGGGATCTACCGAGGCTGGGGGCTGATGACTTCGTTGCAGACGCTCGACGGCTACCCGGAAGCGATCAACGAAAACCGTCCCGAGCGCGTCGCGGTTCGCGCCGAGGGCGAAAATTGGCTCGATCGACTCGAGCAGGACAGGAATTTCGACAGGGAGGAGCCGGAAGCGTTGGTCGTCGGAGCCGGCCATTCCGGGCTGATGATCGCCGCCCGGCTTAAGGCCATGGGGGTGCGGGTTTTGGTGGTGGAGGCGCTGCCGCGCGTCGGCGACGTGTGGCGCAATCGCTACCACTCGCTGCAACTCCACAACGAAATCTACACGATCGACTTTCCCTACGTGACCTACCCCCAGACTTGGCCGTCCTACCTACCGAAAGATATGTATGCGGCCTGGATGGAATTCTATGCGCTGGCGATGGAACTGGCGGTGTGGACCGCGGTGCGCTTCGAAGGCGGTTCATTCGACGGGGAGGCCGGCGTCTGGCAGGCACGGCTGCGGATGCCTGACGGCTCGGTGCGTACCTTGCGGCCCCAGCATGTGATCGTGGCGACCGGCGGGGTTTCGGGGCGAAAGAACTATCCGCGTCTGCCAGGACTTGAGGATTTTTCCGGCACGGTAGCGCATTCCGCCGACGTGCGCCCCACCGACAACGACTGCGGCAAGCGGGCGATCGTAGTTGGCACCAGCACCAGCGGCCACGATATCGCGCTTGAGCTGACCCAACGCGGGTGCGACGTCACCATGATCCAGCGTGCCCCGACTGTGGTCGTCAACATTGATCCTGCCAACCTGATCTACACCCTCTACAGGGAGGGCCGCTCGATCGACGAGGTGGATATCGTCTCGATCGCCAACAATTTCGACGCGACGCTCGCCAGCTACCGCGAGTTCGCGCGCATCGTGACGGAGATGGACAAAGATCTGCTGGCAGGACTGGAGAAGGTCGGATTCCGAACCGATCAGGGTTATCTGGGCGGCGGCTACTTTGCCAATTATCTACATCGCGGCGGCGGCTACTATCTCAATGTCGGCGCGTCGGAGTACATCGTCGACGGCCGCATCAAGTTGCTTCAGAACGACCAGATCGACCGCTACGAGGCACGCGGCGCGCGCTTGACCGATGGGACACTGGTTCCCGCTGACCTGGTGGTACTGGCGACAGGTTATCTCAATCAGGAAACGGACATTCGAGACTATTTCGGCGACGCCGTCGCCGACAGAGTTGGCAAGATCTGGGGCTGGGATGAGGCCGGAGAATTGCGCGGTGCCTGGCGGCCGACAGGACAGAAGCAACTGTGGCTGCAACTGGGAGGCGTGCCGCAAGCGCGCACTTACTCGAAGCTCTTAGCCCTGCAGATTGTCGCCGAGTTGCGCGGCCTCAAGTGATCTGCTTTTTTATGCCCTCCAGACCATCGAGCTATCGGAAAGCTCGATCATCACGTTGCCGTATCCAGATGTGACTTTTCATTTAATCCTGCTCAGAAACACCAATGATTTCAGTTGATTGGGCGGTCATTTAATTTGATAATAGGCAGCTAATTTGATAAGCTTGGCCTGCCCCTTTGAGGTGGTCCGGGTTCAGTCTTAATGCATAATCGGCTTTCCGGCCATTGCCTGTGCAGAAGGTGGTGCCGCTCCACGGGTTGGGGCCGGCCAGACAACGGCCTCTGGTGCCGGCGGCTGATATCCGAGCGATGAGTGAGGCCTCGCGGTGTTATACAACTGAGCGACGGAACGCCCACGGGACCGGTGCGGAGCGCGAGCTTCTTTATCCATGGCATCCTTGGGCAACTCGCCAAGTCCATATTCATGAAGTGCTCGACAAGAACGACGCAGA
>Ga0008836_100249_pt1 | contig 46281 bp, 27 predicted proteins | sample HotLakConsUCCR28_FD_62214 | JGI IMG/M metagenome (GOLD analysis project Ga0008836, IMG submission 62214) | Hypersaline microbial mat communities from Hot Lake, Washington, USA - Hot Lake Consortium UCC-R28 (Hybrid Assembly) ... | reverse complement strand
CAGCTAAAGGGTTTTTATACACCCATGCCTATGCCAATGTGCCGGTTTGTGCTCCGGCAAGAAATACCATACTGACAGGGATTTATGCCACTTCCGGTGGACACCAGCACATGAGGAGTTATTATGATAAATCTGATCAGGTACAGTTTTACCCACGCATGCTGCGGGAGGCGGGATATTATTGTACCAATAATGTAAAGGAAGATTACAATATCAATCCTGATCAGAATCAGGATATATGGGATGAATCCAGTAATCAGGCCCATTATAAAAACAGGCCTGAAGGCAACCCCTTTTTTGCAGTTTTCAATACCACCATATCCCATGAAAGTTCCATTCATCAATCCATTCCCTCCGGGGAATTGCGGCATAAGCCTGAGGATGTCACTTTGCCTCCTTATCATCCGGATACGCCGGAGATGCGCCACGATTGGGCGCAGTATTACGATAAGGTAGAGGATATGGATAAAAAAATAGGAGAGCTGCTACAGGAACTGGAAGAAAGTGGAGAGGCAGAAAATACCATTGTTTTTTATTATGGAGATCATGGCGGGGTATTGGCCAGAAGCAAACGGTACGTGTATGAAACAGGCACCAGAGTCCCCTTCATTGTCAGCATACCTGAAAAATACAAACACCTCTATCCTGCTGAAAAGCCGGGAAGTGAAGTCAACCGCCTGATCAGTTTTGTGGATCTGGTGCCCACCTTGTTGAGTTTAATCGGAGAAGAAATACCCGAATACCTACAGGGGAAAGCCTTTCTCGGAGAACAAAAGACGGAGGATCCCGAATATGCCTTTATGTTTCGCGGCCGTATGGACGAACGGTATGACATGAGCCGATCGGCGCGGGATAATCAATACCGCTATATCCGCAACTATATGCCCTACAGGGTTTATGGCCAGTTTTTGGAATACCTCTGGCGTGCCCCTTCCATTCAATCATGGGAAGCCGCCTATAAGGCTGGTGAGTGTAATGAAATCCAATCCATATTCTGGAATACCAAGCCTGCAGAGGAACTATATGACACAAAAAATGACCCATGGGAAGTCAATAACCTCGCAGATGATCCACAATACGAAGACGTACTCAAAAGAATGCGGGCCGCTACTAAAGACTGGATGTTTGAAATAAAAGATTCCGGCTTTATTCCGGAGGCTGAGCTGATAGACCGTACCGAAGGCACTACGGCCTATGACTATATGCGGGAATCAGACCTGGACCTGAATGATTTGATAGATGGAGCCAATCTGGCATCAGATCCACAAACGGGAGACATTCCCTTTCTTAAAGAGATGCTGAAGGAGGATGAGGCTGCGATCCGGTATTGGGGAGCCACAGGCTTGTTGATACTGGGAGAGGAGGCTGAGGAAGCCGTTGAAGCCTTGAAAAGTGCCCTGGTAGATTCCTCCCCAAATGTGAAGGTGGTGGCAGCAGAAGCCTTGTATAAGCTGGGGCACGAGGAGGAGGGACTCAGGGCCTTGTATGAAGTATTGGAGACCCCCAATTCTTTTGCGAGGACCCATGCATTGAATGCCATTGACAGCATAGAAGATGAGGCCGTTGCTACCCAACAGGCAGTCCTGGATATGATTGGGATGGTAGGGGATTTTAACCGGCAACATTATGACCTCAGGGCAGCGAAGGGCTTGCTGACCAAGTGGAACGTAGATCCCATGGACCATGGCTATGATATGAATTGGTAATGGCATGAAAAGAAGGATTTCAGGGAAGTGTCAAGCTTTTGAATATGGCCTATTGGGTAGGTAAGGGAACCTCCCAGTTGGCAGACCGATTTACGGATCAAAAGGATATTCCCTTCCTTCACTTTCAGTTGAATGACCAAATGGAGCAGTGGCAGCGCGTGCAAATCAATTGGTTTTCGGATTACCGGGATCAGGCTGTGGACATTTCCCGTTTGGACCGCCTGGTGAACAACCTGGCCACCTGGCATGTCAATGACGGCAACAGCCCTGGTTTTGGCATCTACTTTTCCAATATAAGGCTAAAGGATGGGTTGCGGGAATCCCTTATCAATCAAGCGCCTATTCAGTCCATGCCGGATGAAAAAATGTGGTGGATGAACAAATATGAGCCATTTGTACACATTGCAGGTGAGCACCGGTATATCATGTCAACAAAACCAAAGATATGAAAAAGCCAACCAAATTCATGTTGTATGGGCTGGTCCTGAGCCTCCTGTTTTCCTGTCAAAAAGAAAACAGCTTTGAAGTCCTTCGGTTAAGCACCAATCACCTGGAAAATCCCATGGGTCTGGAAGAAGATCCTTTGTTTAGTTGGCAAATTGCTGCTGAATCCGGCTCCAGGCAATCAGCCTACCAGATTTTGGTGGGCAGCAGCCCCGAAAAGCTGGAAGGTGGAAAGACAGATCTTTGGGATTCCGGCAAAGTGCCCTCTTCCCTTTCTGTGAATCAGGCTTACCAGGGCAAAAAACCGGAGCCCGGTGAGCGGTATTATTGGAAGGTGTGGGTATGGAATGAAGCAGGGGAACTTTCAGTAAGTGAGCCTGCCTGGTTTGAGATAGGGCTGTTGAAGAACAGCCATTGGGAAGCAAAATGGATTTCTCATGTACCGGAAGAAAATGAAACTCCCCCATTAACAGCGGCTCCCTATTTCCGGAAGGCTTTTGAATTGCCCGAAACCATTCGATCTGCCAGGCTTTATATTTCCGGATTGGGATACCATGAGGCATGGATCAACGGGCAGAAAGTGGGTGACCATGTACTGGACCCCGCCATGACAGGGTATGATAAAAGGGTGAAGTATGTGGTCCATGATGTCACGCCATTACTTCAAAAAGGTAAAAATGCAGTGGGAGTGGTTTTGGGAAATGGATGGTACAACCAACATACCCGAGAGGCCTGGGATTTTGATCAGGCTCCCTGGAGAGCTTCACCGGCACTCAGGGCACAACTTAAAGTGGTGGATACAGCAGGAAAGGAACATTGGATCTATACCGGCAAAGACTGGAAGTTCAGTCTGGAAGGCCCCATCATTTTTGACGGGGTGCACAATGGGGAGACCTATGATGCCCGAAAAGAAATGCAGGGATGGGCATCACCGGGTTATTCCGGTGATTCCTGGATGGATGCCTATGCAATTTCCGGTCCTGAAGGCAAGATGTCCACGCAGCTTATGCCGCCCATCAGGATGATCCAATCCCTTAAAGCCATTGAACAATGGGAAGTCAATGACAGTACCATGATGCTGGATTTCGGTCAAAACCTTACGGGTTGGGCCAATATCCGGGTAGATGGACCAGCAGGCTCACATGTGAAAATGCGGTATGGCGAACGCATCTATCCCGATAGCACGCTGGATGTGGAAGAACTCAGCCGCTTTATCTGGACCGGCGATACCCAGACCGACAGGTACTACCTCAAAGGAGAGGGGGAAGAATCCTGGCATCCTGTTTTCACCTATCAGGGATTTCAATATGTAGAACTGACCCGTAGTGATCCGGAGATAGAGGTTATGGAGATTCAGGCCGACGTGGTTCATACGGATCTGGCTGAAAAGGGCTACTTTAGGAGTTCCAATAATTTGTTCAACCAAATCCAGGAGAATTTTGAATGGTCTTTTTTGGGCAATTATCATGGCTATCCCACCGATTGTCCCCACCGTGAGAAAATGGGCTGGTCCGGAGATGCCCTGCTGGTGGCCGAAGCGGGTTGTTACAATTTTGACCTGACCCGGGCTTACCTGAAATGGATAGATGACTTTGTAGATGAACAGCGGCCAAACGGGGATCTTCCCGGAATCATCCCCACCAGTGGTTGGGGATATACCTACAATCAAAGTGAAGATCCGGAGCGCGGCTATGGGCCGCAATGGGAGGGGGCTTTTATGGAAATCCCCTGGCAACTGTATCGCTTCACCGGGGATACTACCATCATTTCCAAATACTACCCGGCATTCCAAAAATATGTGGATTACCTGGCTGCCCATGCGGATAAGGATTTGTTGAAATTTGGCATTGATGACCACAAGCAGTTGGAAAACAAGACGAAGGGCCCTTTTCTGGCATCCGCCTTTTATTATTATTTCAGTGACATGCTTTCCCAAATGGCAGGAATTGCGGGAAAAGAAGCCGACCAAAGGATGTATAAGGAACTTGCAGGAAAAATAAAGGCCGCTTTCAATATAACCTATTTTAATTCCCAAAATGGCAGCTATGATCATGGGGGGCAGGCCGCCCAGGCTGTTCCCTTGTTTGTGGGTTTGGTAGAAAAAGATCAGGAAGCCACTGTTCTGGCAGGTTTGTTACAAGCTATTGAAGAAAAGGAGGGTCATATCGATGCAGGCGTGGTGGGAACCAAGGCCATAATCCATGTATTGATGGATCACCATCAAGAAAGAATATTGTAAGAAATGGCCAGCAAGCGTACTTTTCCGGGTTGGGGATATTGGATAGAAGAATTGAATGCCAGCACCCTGTACCAAAATTGGGATGGTTCCCAAAGCCGTAACCACATCATGTTTGGCAGCATAGGGGATTATTTTTACAAGGGGCTGGCCGGCATACGCCCGGTAGAGGAAAATCCCGGATTTGAAAAGATACTGATACAGCCTTCCTTTGATAATGACCTGGAATGGGTGGAGGCAGGCCATGAATCGCCCTTTGGAATGATCAGGTCCCACTGGAAAAAAGAGGGGGAAAGCATTGTTTTGGACCTACAGGTACCGGCCAATGTAACCGCAGAAGTCCGTTTGCCTGAAGGTGCAGCAAGCAGTTTACAGTTAAATGGAAAGCAGGTCCCCGATGAAGATCTGATCCGGGAGCCCGATACCGCATCAGCCTATACCGGGTTGCTTGTAGGTAGCGGTAAGCATGTTTTGGCATTTTGAGAAAGACCTCCGGAAGGGGATCTTTTTATGGTAATCGGTTTTGTCAAGGAAAACACTTTGGATAAAAAGGATGGGATAATCTTTGGTCATCTGTAGGTATTCCCCGATTTTTCATTAAATTTAAACCCTATTACCAATAAACCCTATCATGTCCGCCCCTTATCCCAAATACGCAAAGGATGCGCTTGTTCCGGAAAATACCTCCAAAACCCCATCCGATTCGGAGCTTTGGGAGCAGTTTCGCAAGGGTAGTGATGCAGCTTTTATACAGATCTACGAACAGTATTTTGACCGCTTGTATGCCTATGGCATGCGGATCAGTATGGATGAATCCCTGACAAAAGACGCCATACAAGAGGTCTTTTTTGATCTTAAAAAACTTCGTCAGAAGGTAGGGCCCACCGATCATATCAGGTTTTATTTAATGAAATGCCTGAAAAGGAAACTTTACCAACTGCAAAGCCACTGGGAAGGCAGAAGACAGCCCCTTGCAAGTGAGCAGGGTTTTGATTTTGTTTTGTCTGCCGAGCAGCATTTGATCGATCAGCAATTGGATCAGGCAAAAGTCGCCGCCCTGAACCGGGCCATTTCCCTATTGAGCACCAGAAAAAAAGAGATCATCTATTATTTTTTTTATGAAGGACTCTCCTATGCAGAGATCCGGGACTTAATGGGAATGGACAGCGATCATTCTACCCGCAACCTGATGTACAAGGCCCTTGGTTTTTTGCGGAAAACGCTTGGCTAAACCTCATGCTTACTAAATCGGCCACTCCTGAGGAGCTTTTTCAGCTGTTGCCTTTTTATTCCAAACGCAGTGACTACCCCGCTATAGCCCTCTCAATCCCCAACCTCAGCCAAAAAAAACTTTGGCCCCTGCCTTCTTAGTGGTAAAATTCTTTGGACCAGGGCCTGACATAATTTCAATTTTAAAATTTTTACAAAAAAATTAAATTTATTAGGTGTTGTTTGGGTGAATTCCCCCATTTACAATAAAGAAGGAAAATAAACTGCATGAAAACCAAAGAGGATTTTTTAGCCAACCAGGAATTTGTAGCCTGGGTAAGGCAGCCAAACGGACAACTGGATGCCTATTGGTCCAGGTGGATGGCAGCCAATCCGGAGCAGGTTGGAGAATTAAAAAAAGCCAGAGAAATCCTCCTTCGCATCCGCTACCCGGAGCCAAAGGCTGCTGCAGGGGTAAAGGAAGAAATACTGCAGCAGCTATTGCAGGAAAAAAAAGAGCAACCAAAGAAAAAAAGGGCTGGCTCAGGCGGCCAGCCCTTCCTCTTCTGGAAAAGTGCCGGACAATTTCAGCGGATTGCGGCCATATTGGTCCTTAGTTTTGGATTGGGATGGTGGCTTTCCCAACAGCCCATGGAAACAATGCTGGTAGAAAATGACCCGGTGTGGATCGAAAAAACCACGCTGCCCGGAGAAAAACTACAGCTGACCCTGGGAGATGGTAGCCGGATATGGCTGAATGCCAACAGCAGCTTATTTTTTCCTCAGCATTTTGATTCATTGGAAAGGAGGGTAAGACTGGAAGGAGAGGCCTATTTCGAAGTGGAGAAAGATAGCCTGAGACCCTTTCATGTGGAAACAAATGGTTTGCTGACCACCGTTTTGGGGACTTCTTTTAATATCCGGAGCCGGTTGCAGGGGTCTATAGATGTTTCCCTTGTCTCCGGAAGCGTGAAGGTGGCAAAAAAAGTATCGGCTGAGCCTGTACTATTGAAACCGGGTCAATCCCTGCACCATGAGGTCGCATCAGGACGGCAAAAAGTAGCAAGTTTTGATCCCAATTTGGTTTTGGCCTGGAAGGAAGGCTGGATACGTTTCGACCGGGCCTCTCTGCAAGAGGTAGTACAAACCCTGGAGGACTGGTACGGAGTAAAGATAATGTTAAAAAATGGAGCACCTGAATCCTGGCAATTTTCTGGTGAATACAAAAAGCAAAGCCTGGAGGACCTTTTGCGCAGTATGGCTTATGTTCAGGGTTTTGAATATAAAATAGAAAATAAAATTGTCGTATTAAAATTTTAAGCTTATGGACTACTTAAACGACCCTTAAAAAAAAGCCGGTTGGCAAAACCAACCGGCTAAGGGCTGGTCTGATGATGGTGCACATTGGGGAATGGGGCCATCAAGAGACCAGGCTTATTGAAATCAATTTCCAATAAACGCTCAAAATTATGAAAAATAAATTACTAAAGGCAATCCTCATGTTGTCGAAAGGATTTTTGTATGGCTTAATTTTGCAAATGTTGCTGGTCAATTTTGCCAGTATCATGCAAGCAAAAGGCCAATACAAACGCATAGAAGAAGTAAATATCCGCTTATCCGCCCCAACACTCAGTGTCCGGCAATTTTTTAAAGAAGTAGAAAGAAACACCCCTTTTAAATTTGCCTACGAAAACAGCAAACTGGACAAATCCGAAATCATCCGTTTTGACGAGGAATCGGGAACGGTTGAGGAGCGGCTTATCGTAGCCGGACGGCAGCTAAGGCTGAGCTTTCGTCAAATGAACCACACCATTGATGTGGTGCCGAACGAGCAACCGGAAGTTCAGGTCATGCCTGAAGCGGAATGGAAACCCATCACCGGAACGGTGGTTGATGAAAACGGGAATCCCATTCCCGGCGCTACCATTCTGATAGAAGGCACCAATACCGGTACGGCGACTGATATCGACGGCAAATTCAATCTGGAAGCCGAGGAAGGAGTGGTATTGTTGATTTCCTTTATCGGCTACCAATCCCAGCGCATCACGGTAGGGAATCAAAGCAACCTGTCCATTACCCTGCTGGAAGACCAGTCATCACTGGAAGAAGTAGTGGTGGTGGGGTATGGTACGCAGCAGAAGTCTGATTTAAGTGGAGCAGTTTCATCTGTAAAAGGTGATGACATGCAAAAAACGCCTGCAAATACTTTGATTCAATCCATGCAGGGAAGAGCCGCAGGGGTGGATATAAGAGCAGCCTCAAATGCCCCGGGAGGAGGAATGAAAATAAGAATCAGGGGTACAAACTCTATTAATGCTTCCAGTGACCCCTTGTATGTAATTGACGGATTTCCTATCGATAACATCAATACAACCCCAGGTGGAGCGGGAAACAATGCCCTGGCTGCAGATCCACTTTCCTCTATCAGTCCTAGCGAAATAGAATCTATTGAGATACTAAAGGATGCTTCTGCAACTGCCATTTATGGAGCTCGCGGGGCCAATGGGGTGGTACTTATTACTACCAAGAGAGGTAAACTCGGAAGTGCAAAAATTGATTTTGATTATTCATTGAATGTCGCAAACGTTAGAAAAAAACTAGATCTGGCCAATGCTGAAGAACTTGCCATTCTTACAAATGAGTGGGCACTCAATAATAATCAACCATTGATATATGATGGAATCAATAAACCGCTTCCAGAAGAATTAGGTGAAGGAACTGATTGGCAAGATCAGATTTTCCGAACTGCACTTACTCATACCTATAATCTTTCTCTTTCCGGAGGCACAGAAAACACCAAATATTTAGTATCAGGAAATTATTTGGATCAGGATGGTATCATCATTGAGTCGAATTTTAAAAGAGGGGGGCTAAAGTTTAATTTAGACCAAAAAATAAATGATAGGATCAAAGCTGGGATTAACCTAAATGTTAATAAGTCCATCAATGACGCAGTACCCTCTGATGGAAGTGGATTTCAACATGATTCACCCCTTTGGAATGCGCTTACGACTACACCGGTAATCCCAGTATATGACGGAGACGGAAATTACCTGCATAATCATGATGAAACAGTTAAAATCCTTGAAAACCCTGTTTCCATTGCAAGAACACGTACGGATATAACCGAAACCACCAGGGTGTTAAGTAATGCATTTTTGGTTTTTAATATTATGGATGGGCTGGACTTCAAGACAAATTTTGGGACAGATGTGATCAATTCCAAACGTGATGTTTACATACCTAATACTGCCGAAACACAAGCCCTTCCCAATCTGGGGGTGGCATCTATTGGGACCATTCAAAGTAATAACTGGTTACAGGAATACACCTTGTCATACAATCGTGAGGTTGGGTCAAAGCATAGGATAAACGGTCTTTTGGGATATACAATACAAACCAGAGAGACCGAAAGCGTATTGAGTAGAACAGACGAATTCTTTACCAATAAACTTAAATTCAATAATTTAGGAATTGGTGCAAATCCCAGGCCTTCTGAAAGTAATGCAATAAATACAGCCTTGTTATCTTACATTGGGAGGTTAAATTACATTTATAATGACAAATATATTTTTACTGGTACTGTAAGGAGGGATGGGTCATCAAAATTTGGAGATGAAAATAAATGGGGGGTATTCCCTTCGGCAGCATTTGCCTGGAGGCTGGGTGATGAAAATTTCATCAAACAGTTAAATTCCATTGAAGACCTTAAAATCAGATCCTCCTATGGGGTGACGGGAAATGAAAATATCAGTCCCTATTCTTCATTGGCTCTATATAATACAGTAAGACCGATCATCGACGGAGCACCAGTAATTGGTTTGGTTCCCAATAGGATACCTAACCCTGATTTAAAATGGGAAAAGACTGCTCAATTCAATGTTGGATTGGATGCAGCGTTTGCAGAAGGAAGGATTAATTTTTCCGCTGATTACTACATTAAGAAAACAGATGATCTATTGCTTAATGTAACCATACCCAATCAATCAGGGTATGGAACATCGGTTCAGAATATTGGATCGGTAGAAAATAGAGGTTTTGAGTTTCAAATCGGGGTAAACAATACTTTTGGGGAACTGACCTGGAATTCCTCCTTCAATATGTCCTTTAATAGAAACAAATTACTTTCATTGGCTGATGGAACGGAGCGGCTTCTTTTTGGAATAGGAAGAGGGGAATCCGCACATGGCCAGACCATTGCACAACCAGGTCGGCCCCTAGGTTTATTTTATGGATACAGGTTTGCAGGAATTTGGCAAACAGAGGAAGAAATTATTAATGCAGGTAATACCGTTGGAGGCATCAATAGACCAGGTTTACCTAAATATGCCGATTTAAATGGCGATGGTTTTAGAAGGAATGATGACGATAGGGAAGTTATAGGAGATCCCAATCCGGACTTTATCTATGGTTTTTCAAATGATTTCTCTTATAAAAACCTAACGCTTTCTGTTTTTATCCATGGTGTATATGGTAACGATATTGCTGATATGAACAGGATAGGATTATTGGCCCAACCGCAGAAGCACAATGTTTACCAGGTTTTTTTCGAAGAGAGGTGGACGGGACCTGGTACAAGTAATACCATTGAGGCTCCAATAACCAATGCAGGAGAATGGAAAAATTTCAGTGATAGAGATGTTCTGGACGGTTCGTTTTTAAGGGTAAAGACGATTAATTTGTCCTATAATTTACCCCCCAGCTTAATGGGAATGAATCGCATCAGAAATGCACAGGTATATCTTGCTGGAGATAACCTTTTTACCTTCACCAATTATACCGGTTTTGATCCTGAAGTGGATTTATACGCTTCGAGTAATGTACAAATGGGTGTTGACAATGGAGCTTACCCCATGTCAAAAAGTGTCAGGATAGGCGTGAAATTAGGATTTTAATTGAAGATGGACCAAATCATGAAAAATATACTAAAAAATAGAATTTATGTAATTATTTTGGCGGTACTTCCCTTGAAGGGATGCGATAATCTTCTTCAGGAAGACCCGCCAAGTAATATTAGTCTGGCTAATTTTTATCAGTCGGAAGAAGATGCGTTGGTAGGACTCTATGGTGCCTATAGCAACCTTTATGGATTGGTATCACAAGCGCCCAATTATGGAGAGATGGTTGCAGATGACATGACCATATCTCCCATTGTTCCGGATGCATTTGAATGGGATGAATTTACGTTTAATAGCGAAGTCACCAACGGACTTTGGTCGCAATGCTATTCGGCAATTAACCGCACCAATGAAGTGATCCTTTATACAGAGGGAATTGGTTTTGAAGCGGGGAGAAAAGCGGATTTAATTGCAGAGGCAAGAGCTCTGCGTGCCATTTACTATTTTCATCTGGCTCGGGCAATGGGTGGAGTTCCATTATATGATTCACCCACCGTTGGTTTTGATAATATTTATGAACCAAGATCTACTGAGGACGCCGTCTTTGATTTTATCATTCAGGATCTGCAAGTTGCAGCGGAGGAATTAGAGCCTACAAGTCCTTCAGGACGGTTAAATTCAGATATTGCAAACGCATTGTTGGCAAGGGTGTATTTATATAGAAATGATTTTCAAAATGCCCTTTCCCATGCGGAGAAGGTGATCAATTCCGGTAGGTACAGGTTGCTAGACGACTACGCAGACCTTTTTAAACCCGAAAATGATAACAGCCCAGAGCATATTTATCAAATTCAATACCTGAGTGGTGAAAACAATAACCCCTTACCCGGCAGGTATGGACCTAGAGCCCCTTCGGGACCTTATGGAAATTCATTTTGGGCGGGAACGACCATTCCAGGTTCCTATGCACCTTCAGCAGAATTCATAGCCGAAAATCCAGTATCATATAGGAGGTCAATGACTATAGCTGACCATTATGAACATATTGATGGTGTTACCGGTATCATTACTATGCAGGAGGTATATGGAGGAAGTTTCCCCTATTATATTAGTAAGTTTAATGATAGGGAAGGGGAATTGCAAAGTGGTGTTAATTACACGGTAATCAGGTATGCTGACATTTTATTGATTGCCGCTGAAGCTTTAAATGAAACCGACCCGACCAATGCTAAGAAATACGAATGGATAAATATGGTGAGGGAAAGAGCCAGAAACGGCATTGAATCTGATTTACCAGACTTGAATGCACTGACTCAAGATCAATTCAGAACAGCCGTATTGGAAGAAAGAAGATTCGAGCTGGCTTTTGAAAATCAAAGAGCATGGGATTTAAAAAGAAGAAATCTGTTTTTGGATAAAATTCGAGCTCAGGGAAAAAATGTAGAAGACTTTATGGTAACCTTTCCCATTCCGGATATGCAAACTCAATTGAATTCCAATTTGGAGCAAAATCCGGGTTGGTGAGATATTTAAGGAAATGGGAATAGGTAAACTTACTTATTCTCGTTTCTTTAATCAAGCTTTTGTTATGAAAAAAACCTTTATTAGCATATTTACACTAGTGGCCTGCTTTTCCATAACGGTGCCCGTTTTCCCTCAACAAAAAATAAATGATCCCCCCAACATCATCCTCATCATGGCCGATGACCTGGGTTGGGGAGATGTGGGCTTTAATGGAAACCTGTACCTGCAGACCCCTGAACTGGACCAAATGGCTCGGAATGGGCTAACGCTGAATCGGTTTTATGCCGCCTCTGCCGTTTGCTCACCCACCCGGGGTAGTTTCCTTACTGGCAGGCATCCGGAAAGGTACGGCATCACCCATGCCAATACCGGACATATGAAAGAAGAAGAGCTCACCCTTGCTGAACTTGTAAAAGAACAGGGATACACCACGGGACACTTTGGAAAGTGGCATTTGGGTACCCTCACCGTCAAGGAAAAGGATGCCAACAGGGGAGGACCACAGGGTGCAGCCCATTACGCCCCGCCCTGGGAAAATGGTTTTGATGTCAGTTTCTCCACAGAATCCAAGGTACCCACCTGGGATCCCATGGTTACACCGGAACCGGATGCGCAGGATATTGGGAAGCGGGAACCCGGATCCCATTTTGGTACCTACTACTGGACGGGTGAAGATGAAAAAGTTACCGATAACCTATCAGGGGATGATTCCAGGATCATCATGGACAGGGTCCTGCCATTTATCGATCAGGCAGCTGTAGCCGATCAGCCCTTTTTATCCCTTATCTGGTTCCATACCCCTCACCTGCCTGTCCTTACAGGGCCCGCTTACCGTAACATGTATGCAGATTTTTCTGAAGACAAGCAGCATTATTATGGCAGCATCACCGCCATGGATGAACAAATTGGTAGGTTGAGGAATTTCCTCCGGGAGAAAGGACTGGCGGAGAATACCATTATCCTGTTTTGCAGTGACAATGGACCGGAAGGACCGGAACAGATCAACCGGACGCAGGGATCGGCAGGCCCATTCAAGGGAAGGAAAAGAAGTCTGCATGAAGGGGGCATACGGGTGCCGGCCTTGATCGAATGGCCTGCCAAAATCAAGGGGGGACAAAAAACCAATTTACCTGCTTCCACGAGCGATATTTTTCCAACACTTCTTGGTATATTGGATGTGGAGTCCCAAAATGGGATTCAACCCCTGGATGGCATCAATATTTTCCCCTTCATTCAGCAGGGCATTGAAAAGCGGGAAGAGCTTATTGCCTTTCAATTTCAGCAGCAACAGGCCATTATGGATGACCAATTTAAATTGTATTCGGCGGATAATGGAGAAAATTTCACCTTGTTTGATTTGCTCAATGATCCCGGAGAAACCACCGATATCGCTGATCTTCATCCACAGGTTACAAGCCGCTTATCTGATGCATTAGCGGATTGGCTGATTTCCTGTGCCGAAAGCAATAGGGGCCTGGATTACCAAAAGTAAATGTTTAGCCTTTTAAAATAACCACAATATGAGATTCAAAATACCCATTCTTGGAATGCTTCTTTTCCTGTCAGGAATTTGCCAGGCACAAAGGGGCACAGAAGAAAAACCCAATTTCCTCTTTATCTTTTCGGATGATCAGCGCTACAACCTGGTACATGCCCTGGGCAATCCGCAGGTACAAACCCCTAACCTGGACAGGCTGGTCCATAGGGGTTCCACCTTTACCCATGCTTATAACATGGGCGCCTGGAACGGTGCCGTCTGTGTGGCCAGCCGGGCCATGATGATCAGCGGCCTTTCGGTATGGGATGCCCGGGAAAAGGAAAGTGAATTCCAGCAAATGGCCGATGAGGGCCGTTTTTGGCCACAATTGCTGGAAAAAGCCGGCTATGAAACTTATATGACCGGCAAATGGCATGTAAAAGCTGATGCGGAAAGTATTTTTCAAAACGTGGTACATGTACGACCGGGCATGCCCAACCAGACACCTGAGGGCTATGACCGGCCTAAAAGTGAAGCGGACACCACCTGGCAACCCTGGGACAAAAGTTTTGAAGGGTTTTGGAAAGGAGGCCAGCATTGGTCCGAAGTACTGGCCGATGATGCGCAGGGTTATTTAGAGAAAGCAGGAAAAAGCGATGCGCCGTTTATGATGTACCTGGCCTTCAATGCCCCCCATGATCCCAGGCAGGCCCCTAAGGAATTTGTAGACATGTACCCGGTTGAGAGCATTGCCCTGCCTCCCAGTCATATGGAGATGTACCCTTACAAAGACAGCATCGGTTTGAGCGAATCCCTGCGGGACGAAGCCCTGGCCCCATTTCCCCGAACGGCCTATGCAGTGAGGAAAAACATACAGGAATATTATGCCATTGTCAGCCATATGGACGCACAGATCGGCAAAATTCTGGATGCCCTGGAGCAAACAGGGAAAATGGATAATACCTATATCATCTTTACTTCAGATCACGGACTTGCTGTAGGGCACCATGGCTTGATGGGCAAGCAAAATATGTTTGACCACAGTGTAAGGGTGCCCCTGGTCATTGCCGGACCGGGGATACCTGAAAACAAGCAATTTCACCAACAGGTCTACCTGCAGGATGTAAGTGCCACCATGATGGATCTGGCAGGAGTGGACAAGCCGGAAAGCACGGTATTCAACAGCCTGATGCCTTATATTGAAGGTGCTCAGGAGAGCCGGTATCCGGTAATTTACAGCAGCTATCTGAATCTGCAAAGGATGGTAAGGACAGATCAGCACAAATTAATTTTCTATCCAAAATTGAATAAAATCCTGCTGTTTGATATGGAGAAAGATCCGGAAGAACTGATCGACCGTTCGGCCGATCCCGCTTATCAAGAGGTTAAAAAAGAGCTGTTGGCTTTGCTGTCCCGGCAGCAGCTGGCACTGAATGATCCATTGGGAGCAATAGAATATTAAAGTGGCAAATGATATATTGAGTAAGCGGGGCTTGTAATTTTATAAAAATGCAAGGTGCGAACACAACCCTAAATGGCTATTTTGGATTTTAGGGTTGCATTTTCATTTTTGTTTAGAAGACTTTTGACGGCGGAATAGAATGAAAATTACCTTTCCTTTGGTTTCTTTATAAGGAAGATAATTATATTAGGCTGTTATAATACTTTTGAACCATGATGAAACAAGTTGTTTTCTTTTCCTGCCTTTTAGTTGCCTTCAGCCATTCAACGCTGGCACAGAAAGGCATTCCAGCTGTTAAAACAGCCTCGGCTGGTACCGCAAGTGACTGGCTGCTTTACCAGGAAAACCATCCCGCTTCAGTGCATACCAGCGAAGCAGGCCACCTAATACTAAGCAACGGCCTGGTGAGCCGTACTTTTTCTACCGGGCCCAATGGGGCTACCATCGGACTGGAACACCTGCAAACCGGAGAGTCCTTCTTGCGCTCTGTGCGGCCAGAAGCTGAAATCCTATTGGATGGAATCCCCTTTGAAGTAGGCGGGCTTAGCGGACAACCTGTTCACAATTATTTGCTTCCGGAATGGATCGCATCCATGCAGGCAAATCCGGGATCCTTCAAACTGGTGGCCCATTCCGTGGAAAACACCAGGGAGCGTTTCGCCTGGAAGAAGCGAGCCGAATGGATGCCCAAAGATATGCCCTGGCCTGCCCCCGGCAAAGAACTTGTTTTTACGTACCAATTGGATGAGGAGGCAGTAAAGGTCCTTTTGGACCGATCTATCGCTGACGAAAGCCGCGAAATCCTATTCGGGGATTTCTTTGATAAAATGCACGAAAACTGGAATCGGGTAGAGTCAGAGGCACATACTCGAAATTCCTTTATCAACGAAGGCAAAGCAGGTGAAATCATGGCATTGGCCAATACAGCGGTTTACGCAGAGCAGCCGGTGTTACCGGGGACAAAGGTTTTTATGGCGAAAATTAATCCGGGTACGGACAGAAGCAGCAGTTGGGGGCCGGGGCTTGGACTGGTATTTCCCGACAAGGTGATCAAACTCAATCTGCGTCCCGGGAGCAATGAAATTGGTTTTTACGATGGACAGCAGGAAAACCGCAGGCCGGGACTGGAAGAAGCAAAACCTGTCTGGCTGCGGATGGAATTGGCTGAGGACAGGCTACTGGCCTCCTGGTCCTATGACAAAAAGGACTGGCAACCGGCTGGAGAGGCGCCGCTGCAGCAAGCTCCGCAAGAAGTCCGGATTGGCAAGATGGATGGAACAGGCAACAACAGTGACCACGCTGAAAAGGGAGAATTAGGTCGTAGCAAAATCGAAGCATTTTTCATGCTGGGAGAAATTTCTCCATCTGAAAAGGCTTCCAGTCTTGCATCCTACCAATACCTGATGGATATATCCGTGAATGTGCACTACGAATTGTACGATGGGCTTCCGGTTTTCAGCAAATGGATCACTGTTGACAATAACTCGAAAAAGCCGGTCACCCTCAATGCGTTTACCAGTGAAATCCTGGCGGTAACCGAACCAGAAAGCACAGTCGATAGTCGGGAGCAGTGGATGCTTCCCAATTTGACGATCGAAACCGATTACAATTTTGGCGGTATGACTTCCGAAAATGTCTTGCGTTCCAGCATTGCCTGGAAACCGGATCCCCTGTACAAAACCCAGGTCAACTACGAACGTACCATGCCCGTTTTGCTGGAAGTTTCTCCCAAGTACGGACCGGAGCAGGAGCTACAGCCAGGGACTTCCTTTTCCTCCTATCGGGTCTGGGAATTGCTACACGATAGCTGGGACCGGGAGCGTAAAGGGCTGGAGCACCGGCGGATGATGCGTACCCTGGCGCCTTGGGTGACCGAAAACCCCATACTAATGCATGTCCGTTCCGCAGAAACTGAAGCGGTGAAAAAAGCGATTGACCAGAGTGCCGAGGTGGGATTTGAAATGGTGATCATGACCTTTGGAAGTGGATTCAATGCCGAAGACGCCAGTCAGGAAAACCTGGAACGAATGAAAGGGTTGGCCGACTACGCCCATTCAAAGGGAATCGCCCTGGGCGGTTATTCCTTGCTGGCCAGTCGCCGTGTCGGAGGTGGAAACGACGTGGTGATGCCCGAGGGGATGACACCCCGGTTTGGAAACTCGCCCTGCCTGGAAAGCGAATGGGGACATGATTATTTTGAAACCCTTTATAATTTATACAGCACAACCGGACTCGATATCCTGGAGCATGACGGTTCCTATCCGGGAGATATATGTACAGCAAGCCACCATCCCGGACACAAGGGACTGGCCGATTCCCAATGGAACCAATACCGGCGGATTACGGAATTTTACCGATGGGCCCGTTCCCGGGGGATTTACCTGAACGTACCAGATTATTATTTTCTGGCCGGGAGCAACAAAACCGGGATGGGTTACCGCGAGACCAATTGGTCGCTTCCCCGAGCCCAGCAGGAAATCATCGAGCGCCAAAATATATACGACGGCACCTGGACCAAGACACCCTCCATGGGTTGGATGTTTGTACCGCTGGTACAATATCATGGGGGAGGGGAAGAAGCTACGATCGAACCATTAAAAGCCCACCTGCCCCATTACGAACAGCGACTGGCTAACCTCTTCGGTGCTGGCGTACAGGCCTGCTACCGGGGTCCGCAATTGTATGATGCTCCCGAAACCAAAGCATTGGTAGAGAAATGGGTGGGGTTTTATAAAAACCACCGGGAAGTGTTGGATGCAGACCTCATTCATCTGCGGCGGCCGGACGGCAGGGATTGGGATGGTATGTTGCATGTAAACCCTACCGGGGAAGAAAAAGGCTTGCTTATGCTGTACAATCCCCTGAACGAGGAAATCACCCGTAAGCTTCGGGTTCCGGTATACTATACCGGGCTTCACAAACAGGTGCTTCTGGAAGACCAATGGGGAAAATCCCAGAAGCTAGCTGTTAACCGAGATTATAGTCTGTCAATCGAAGTCACTATCCCTGAGCGGGGATACCGTTATTTTGTTTTAAAATAAACTTCACTTAAATTGTTCAAACGATGAAAGGATTTCTGAGAGGGTATTTAAGGAGAATTTTAAAAGTTACAGCTTTTGCTGAACAATTGCCTCTTCTGATTAATACCACAAAAGGTTTGGAAGAAACCTTATACCACGCCAGGTATTTTATCGGCTTTTTGGTGGTCATGGGGGGGATGATTTCCTGTCAATCAAAGGAGGGACAAGAAGTGAAGCAAAAGTATAATGTGCTCTTTATTGCAGTTGACGACTTGCGTACAGAGCTGAACTGTTATGGAGCCAACCATATAAAGTCCCCCAATATAGATCGACTTGCCGCTGAGGGAGTTCGGTTTACGGAGGCACATGTGCAACAAGCCATATGCATGGCTTCACGTGCATCCATGCTGTCAGGGATCAGACCTGAGAAACGTGGTATTTATACAGGAGAATCTGTGGCGGATTTAATGCCCGATGTACTGACCATGAATATGTTTTTTAAAGAAAACGGGTATAATATAGCGGCAGCAGGAAAAATTTATCACCATGCCATTGACCATGAAAAGCAATTTGGAGAGGACTATATGACTCCCAAAAAATCCTGGACAGGAAGGGGCTATGTGACGGAGAAAGCGATCAATCAAATATCCCTCAATACGACGCACCAACGTGGCCCTGCCTATGAAAAGGCCGATGTGCATGATACCATATATAAGGATGGCATAAATACCCTTAACGCAGTAAGAGAGCTGGAAGAATTGGAAAAGTCCAACAAACCATTTTTTATGGCGGTGGGTCTTTCCAAACCTCACCTGCCTTTTGTAGCTCCAGCGAAATATTGGGATATGTACCCTGAGTCATCCATTGCAATGCCTGAAATCAAAGAAATGCCGAAGAATTCAAGCGAACACACCATGCGGTTGGGTGGTGAACTGGGCAACTATTATGGTATGCCCAGCAGGTACCAAGACATTGACGACAATACCGCCCTTATTTTAAGAAGGGCTTATTATGCCTGCGTTTCTTACGCAGATGCCCAGGTAGGATATTTACTGGACCAACTTGACAAATTGGGATTGCGGGAAAATACTATTGTGGTGCTATGGGGGGATCATGGCTATAAATTGGGAGATTACGGCAACTGGTGCAAATGGTCGAATATGGATATTGATACCCGTATTCCATTGATATTCAGTGTTCCAGGTGGAAAAAAAGGGGAGGTTGCTGATATACCGGTCGAAGCGTTGGATATCTATCCTACCCTGGCAGCACTATGCGGCATGGAAGAACCATCCCATCTTGAAGGAAAGAGTTTAATTCCTATTCTGAATAACCCTGAGCGCCAAGCAGCATCAAAGGAATATGCGTTTACCATTTGGCCACATAATCGCTGGAATTACGATAAAACCATAATGGGATATGCTGTCAAAGATGGCCGATTCAACTATGTGGAATGGGTAAAACTAAATACGGGAGAGGTTTTGGAAAAAGAACTTTATGATCATCAGACTGATCCGGGAGAAACCAGGAATATCATTGATGAGGAGCAGTACCAGGAGGTAATAGCAACCCTGGCTGCCATAAGTGAAGAGCGGAAAGCTGCCACAGACCATGATCATGGATTTAAATCACTTCGATAATGAAGAAGCTATATTTTATTATGATAGTAGGGTCGTTTATGGCAATCCTGAGCATCAAGGGGTTTGCATTAGCATCCGACTCGCTTAAAAATACAGTAATACATTCGATTAAAGAATCTGAAATTGCACGGGCAAAAGCATTCTTGATAAGCAGGCCGGTAACAGTTACTGATGCCTATTCTGAAAGAAGTGCGGGTGGAAGGCATGACTTTTATTCTGAAGGTGACTACTGGTGGCCGGATCCGGAAAATCCTGAGGGGCCGTACATTCAGAAAGATGGGCAGACCAATCCGGATAATTTTACTGCGCATCGTTTTGCTATGGTTCGTTTAAGTGAAATTGTTGCTACATTGACTTCGGCCTGGTTACTAACGGAAGAGCAGATTTATGCCGATAAAGCAGAAGCCCATTTGAGTGCCTGGTTTGTTGACTCAGCCACCAGGATGAATCCTCATTTGCTTTATGCACAAGCCATATACGGAAAAGTGACTGGACGAGGTATTGGGCTCATTGATGCCTATCATCTTGTTGAGGTAGCACAATCTGTAAAGGTACTCTCAGATAAAGGAGGGATTTCGCCAGAAAGAGCCTTAAAGATTAAAGACTGGTTTAGTGAATTTCTAACCTGGATGACCACTCACGAATACGGTATTGCCGAAATGAACTGGCACAACAATCATGGTACTTGCTGGGCCGCTACAGCAGCTTCAATGGCTGTGCTCACGGATAATCAGGAGATCATTCAGCTGTGCAAAGACAGGTTTAAAACGATTCTTTTACCCGATCAGATGGCTGAAAATGGTAGCTTTCCTTTGGAATTGGAAAGGACCAAACCTTATGGATATTCTCTTTTCAATATTGATGCTTTTTTTAATCTTGCGCAAATTCTGTCCACCCCCGATGATAATTTATTTGAATTTACAACGGAGGATGGAAAGTCACTGAAAAAAGGGATGGCCTTTATTTTCCCTTATATAGCGGACAAATCCAAATGGCCCTTCGATAAAGATATCTACATTTGGGATAAATGGCCCGTTGCTCACCCCTCGGTACTATTTTCTGGTCTGGCTTATGACAAAGAGGAATACATAAAAACTTTCCTTACGCTGGAAGTCTATCCTGTTCACACGGAAGTAATAAGAAATCTTCCGGTGAGACATCCCATCATTTGGTTAATGGATTAAAAATGCTCGATGGCTTGAAATTTACCGATGTGAAAGTCACACTTATTTCCTGAATTCAGGAGGTATTTCCAGCTGATTTATTCCGTCATTGATCCTTTCTTCTTATTGGGGTAGGATTCATTTTACCAATGCACCTAAAATTGCCAGTGGTAGATTTTAGCGGTGTTTTTATTTTATTCATTTATTTTTTATAAATTGGATTATTGTAATTGAATCCTATACAACCAATGGGGGTAAAATAACTATCTTTCTGATCTAGCTTATTAGAAGTATTTGCCATCAATTAACTTAAACCCGTATTTTGAGACCGCTGATTAACAAAAGTGAGAAGGACTTGGTATGTTCCTTAAGGCAAGGGGATGTGAAGGCCTTTGATGAATTGTATTACCGATACCTACCCAGGCTACTCGGTTTTGCATACAATTACCTGACTGATGAAACAGAAGCAGAGGAGACTGTGCAGGTTATATTCATTAGGATTTGGGAAGTTCGGAAAACCCTCGATGAACACAGGAATTTCAAATCTTATTTGTTTCAATCCGTAAAAAACCAATTGCTCAATAAGCTCAGGAACCAAAAGAAAAATTGCACCATAGAAGAAATTCCGGAGAAGTATTGCGTCAGTACAGAAGACGTTTTTGAAAAACTGACTTATAAAGAACTGGAAGACAGCACCACAGCCCTCATTAAAAACCTCCCCAAGACCCAACAAAAGGTTTTTGTTTTAAGTAAAATTGACGGCCTGAGCCATGAGGAGATCGCTTCCCAACTGAGTCTTTCCAAGAGGACAGTGGAGCACCATATTTATTTGGCCACCAAATTTTTAAAAGGAGAGTTGACCCACAAAGCGTCCTTGTATTATGGCCCATTGATCCTCATTTTTTTTAATCTTTAAATCTTATTTTATAATTTTTCGAAAAAAAAACCTACGATCCATTGAAGGTGTTTTTGGTTGACAGAAATGGAACGATCATCCCTCAATTTAAGGATAAGAGGAGGTCCTTTTGATGCCTGGTAAATGATTTTTTTAAAAAATAAAAATCATTTTTTAAGTAGAAAGTTGGTGTCAGGTGTATTGCTTAAAATGAAATGATATTTTGAAGAAAAGAAAGCTAATAAGATTTTTAAATAACCTTAGCACACCTAATGAAAATAGGGAGGTGATGGATTGGCTGAAAAAAAACGGTTCAGAAAATGATTTTTTGGACCTGCTTGAAAAGGACTGGCAGTCCGGGAAGCCTGCGAATGTGAGTCAATCCAAGCAGCAACAATTACTGGATCAAATTCACAAAGCCACACTGAAAAACGATAAGGGGCTTAATAGGGGAGCAGTTTTTTATCAATTGCTGAAATTCGGAAAGGTGGCTGCGACATTTTTATTGTTACTTTTCTCCGTTTATTTTCTTTATGAGTTGGGTTTTTCAACGAAGGGTGAACCCGCCTTGGCTGAGGTTTCTCCAAAGAAAATTGAGAAAAGCACAGCGGCAGGGGAAAAGTTACGACTGTTGCTTCCGGATAAGTCGGAAGTGGTGGTTAACTCCCTTTCCACCATCACTTTTTATTCCGATTTCGGGGCCAGCAACAGGGAAATAACCTTAAAGGGTGAAGCATTTTTTTCAGTAGCGCCGGATAAAGAAAAGCCCTTTGTCGTAAAAACGGGAGCTGTGGTAACTACTGCCCTTGGTACGGCTTTTAATGCTTATTCCAGAGCGGAAGGCGTTAAAATTTCTTTAACAGAGGGAAGGGTCAATGTAGCCAAAGATGCTCAGGTAATTTCTCTTTTTCCGGGAGAGATGGCCTCAGAGCAGTTAGACATGGCTTCCAGTTTGACCAAAGAAAAATTTGACCCGGTTCAAATTACATTATGGAAGGAAGGAAAGATTCGGTTTCAGAGCAAGCCCTTCAGGGAAATCCTTGAATCTCTTGAAGATTGGTATGGCGTCCGATTCGAAACGGAAGCCTTTGATAATAGAAAAGTCACCGGATTATTCAATAATGAAAGTTTGGAAGACCTATTGACCGGATTGAGTTTTTCCCTGGGATTTGAATACCAAATCAATCAAAAAAATGTACTGATAAAATTCTGATTGCCTATGAGATAAAAACAAAAAGCAGGATAAAATTCCCATCGCCAAATGAAACATTTTACCCTGCCCGCTTTAAAGAAATCAATTCAATAAAACACCTAAAATTATGAAAAGAAAAATACTATACCTAATAAAGATGGTATCCAAAAACCTGTTTTACGGCTGTATACTGCAATGTATGTTTCTGACTACCTTGCTTGCCAATGATTCCGAGGCCCAGATCAAACCGATTGATGAGACTTTCCTTCGTATGGGCGAAAAGGAGTGGAGTTTAAAGGAAGTTTTTCAAATCCTGGAATCCAAAACAGATTATGTATTCATTTTCCCAGACGATTTGCTAGCTGGCAGGGGTCCGGTAAGCCTGAAGGCTGGAAGGCAATCTGTCAATGATATCCTGATTCAGGTTGCGCAATCCTCCAGGTTGAAATTCAGGCAAGTCAATAATTCCATTTATGTGGGGGGCTCCAAGACCATAAACCAAAGCCAGGAAGTCACCATTGAGATGGATTTTATAGAAATTACCGGGAAAGTCGTAGACCAGGATGGGAGCCCTATACCCGGAGCTACCGTGCTGCTGGAAGGTACTTCCACAGGCACCGCCACAGACATTGATGGTAATTTTTCCATCGAGGCAGCGGAGGGATCAGTGCTACTTTTTTCATTTATAGGATATGAATCCCAGCGGGTAACTGTAGGCAATCAAACCAACCTGACCATTACCTTAACCGAAGATCAGTCATCATTGGAAGAAGTGGTAGTAGTGGGTTATGGAACCCAGAAAAAGGTAAACGTCATTGGTTCTGTTTCACAGATTACCGCTGAAAATATTGAAAACCGCCCGGTTCAGCAGCTTTCGCAGGCCATCACAGGACAAATGCCCGGGGTGACGGTTATTCAGAGGTCTGGCAGGCCTGGCCAGAGTGGTGGCAATATCAGGATCAGAGGGGTAGGTTCCTTTGGAGCCACTCCGAATGCATTGATTCTGATTGACGGTATTCCGGGAAATATGAATGACATCAACCCTGATGATGTACAGTCCATTTCTGTTCTCAAGGATGCTTCCTCCGCTGCGATTTATGGGGCAAGGGCTGCCAATGGGGTCATCCTGGTAACCACCAAAAATGGGTCTGACAAAAAAATGACGGTAAGCTACAATGGCTATGTGGGCTTTAATCAGCCGACTCAGCTACCTCAGTTTGTAGATTCCTGGGATTATGCTGCCATGTACAATATCGCCTCAGGAAGCAATAGTTTTACAGAAGAGGACATAGCCAACTACCGCTCACAATCTGACCCGGATAATTATCCCAATACCCGGTTTTTGGACCATGTGTTTGCCGGAGATGGCATACAGACCGGCCATACCCTAACCCTGAACGGAGGAGACGAAAACAACAAATATTTTCTTTCAGGAGGTATATTAAGTCAGGAAGGTATCGTCCCGAAAAATAACTACAACAGGTATAATCTGAGGCTGAATCTTGAAAATAAGTTGGGAGATAATTTTACACTGACCACCAGATTATTTGGATCCATAGAAGAACGCAATGAGCCCCAGGCCACCGCCAATAAAGGAGGTGAACTTAGTGACCAGCTGATTCAAAACGCCATCAGGTACCCTGCTGTGTATCTGGGGCAAGCTTCAAATGGTGATTTTGGGATTGGGCCTGAAAGCGGTGGCACACCTGTCTCCTGGTTGCAATCCGATTCCTACCTGACCAACCCCAGAACACGAACTGGAATAAACATGAAATTGGATTGGAAGCCGATAGACGGCCTGGTTTTTTCGGCTATTGGGGGTTATAATTCGTTTTTATTGGAGCAGCGCTCTTACCTGGCATCTCAGCGGTTGAATGATGATGTTTTTCATGAACAATCCTACCTGAACCAGTACAGCAATAAAGAAATATTCAAGACCGCCCAGTTAATCGGAGAATATTCAAAAAGTTTCAATAAAAACAACCTGGATTTTCTGTTGGGCTACACCTTCGAAAACCAAATCAATACCTATTTCAACGGCTACCGGCAGGATTTCCCCAGTAATGATTACACAGTAATCGGTATGGGAGGGGCAGATAATCAGAGAGTAGGCGGTTTTGATGAGGAATGGGCCATTCAATCCCTTATTTCAAGGGTGAAATTCAACCATGACGAAAAATACCTGTTCGAAACCACTTTGAGGTATGATGGTTCTTCCAGATTCCCTGATGATAATAAATACGCACTATTTCCTTCCATGGCATTGGGCTGGAGACTCTCAGATGAGCTTTTCCTCGAGAACTGGAACTGGCTTTCTGATTTTAAATTAAAAGCCTCCTGGGGAATTCTGGGAAACCAGAATATTGGAAACTACCCCTACCAAACCGTACTTAACTCCGGTAGGAATTATCCATTTGGTGGAAGTATTTCCACGGGCGCGGCCTATTCGGATTACAGGGATGCCAATATCCGTTGGGAATCTACCGAAACTTTGGATTTTGGGGCTGAAACGAGCTTTTTAGAAGGTAAATTATCATTTAATTTTACCTATTTTAATCGGAATACCACAGATATCCTTTTCCAACCTACTGCAAGTGTATCGTCCATTTTAGGAGTAGGTATAGGAGAGATCAATACAGGAGCAGCTAGAAATAAAGGCTGGGAATTCGATTTTGGGTATAGAAACCAAATCAATGAGTTTCAATACAATGTTTCAGGAAATTTTTCCATCATCAATAATGAGGTGGTTACTTTAGGCCTGGGAAATGTGGAGCAGCCCAATGGAATGGTAGGAAATGGGTCTACCTTGTTTTTAGGTTTCCCAATGGAAATGTATTACGGATATGAATCGGACGGTGTTTTTTTAAATGAGGAGGATATATCCGGTTGGCCCAATCAATCTGCCATCACACCCAATCCCCGGGCAGGTGATGTCCGATATAAAGATATCAGTGGTCCCGACGGGGTACCTGACGGAAGGGTGGACCCTACCTATGACAGGACCTTTTTAGGAAGCAGGATTCCGAAGTATACCTATGGATTGAACTTTGGATCCAGGTACAAGGGATTTGACATATCCGTCTTCTTACAAGGTGTGGCTGGTGTAAGTGGGTTTTTAAATAACTACGCCGGTTGGGCATTTTTCAACCTGGGCAATATCCAGAAATGGCAGATGGATGGCAGGTTTAACCCGGACAGTCCCGAACGGTACCCGGCTTATCCCCGACTAGAGGTCATTACCAATAGCGGAACTCCCAATACCGTCATTTCCGATTTTTGGGTAACAAATGCTTCTTACCTCAGGGTAAAAAACCTTCAGCTGGGATATACACTGCCCGCAACTGTACTTGAAAGGATTGGACTTCAAAACCTAAGGCTCTATTTAAGTGGAGAGAATGTACTTTCATTCACTTCCTATGCAGAAGGTTGGGATCCTGAAATCAATACGGGTGGGGCCTATTATCCCATTTTGGCTACCTATACCCTGGGTGTAAATGCCAGATTTTAAGTACAAATGAATTCAATAAATAAAAGGAATATTCTTATGAAAATGATATATAAGCCATTGCTAGTCATGTTCCTGTTACTTACGGGTATTTCCTGCGATGATAAACTGGAACAATTTCCCACCGATGCCTTTGCCAGCGGCACATTCTGGACTTCAGAGTCCAATGCCCTGATTGCATTGACCGGAATGTATAGGGGTAATATCAATTATGGAACCCAGGTAGTCCCCTCAGATTGGTGGACTTACTGTGGGATAGTCTTTTTGGAATTCGCTACGGACAATGCTTACGATAGGAGAGGAGATAATTCGACCTATAACCGCCTGACAGATGGCACATTGTTGCCTAACAATAATGTAGTGAACGGTTATTGGCAAGGATCTTACAGGAGGATAGCCATTACCAATGATTTTCTCGAAAACATAGATAACGTAAACATGCCCGAAGAAAACAAGCAGAGAATGAAAAGCGAAGCGCGTTTTTTAAGGGCAACCCAATACTTTTATCTGTCCCAGTTTTGGGGAGATGTGCCGCTGGTTACCAATACCCTAACACCTGATGAGGCCAACAATGTGGAAAAATCAAGTAAATCGGTTATTGTAGATTTTACGATTCAGGAGTTAGAAGAAGCAGTAGATGGACTGCCCAGATTCTCAGATATTCCAGCTTCTGAAATAGGAAGGGCAAGCAAACAAGCTGCACTGGCCTTTTTGGGTAGGCTATACCTGGCTGAGAAAAGATTTGACGAGGCATCCGAAGTATACCAGGAAATCATTAATTATGGGGATAATATCATAGATACGGAATATGGCCCGCTTTTTACCACGGAAAATGAAGACAGCCGTGAAAATATTTTCAGTGTGCAATTCGTATCGGGCCTGGCACCTAATTCCATGCCGCAACATGCCTTTCCTGCTGCTTCCAGTGGATGGCACATCATTAATCCCCTGGGAAGTCTGGCTGAAGAATATGGTTTTGATGACGGAACTCCGTTTTCTTATGATGATCCGAAATTCGTTCAGGAGGATATGGGAGCCAACAGAGACCAGCGTTTCAGGGATACTTTCATTTGGAATGAATCCACCTTTCGGGGCAGGAGATATGTTTGTCATCCCGATTCTACCCAGTCTGTTGATCAATTGACTTATTCCAAGCAGGCCACCCGTACCGGGTTTGGGTTTAGAAAATATTTTGATGAATCATTTAGCGGAAACCTGGTCAATGATTATGGTGGCAATATTCCGATCATCAGGTATGCCGAGGTCTTGTTAAGCTACCTGGAGGCAGAGCTTGAAGCGGGAAACCCCATTACGCAAGAACTATTGGACCAAACGATTAATGAAGTAAGGGGAAGGCCCTCAGTAGACCTGCCACCCGTTACTGAAACGAATCCGGATGCCCTGCGGGAAATTCTAAGAAGGGAACGAAGGATAGAATTGGCCTTTGAGGGGACCCGACTATGGGATATATTGCGATGGGAGATAGGAGAAGAGGTTTTGAATGGAGATTTTTGGGGAGCGCCCTTCCCTAATTCTGTCAGGTATCCCACTACTTCTATTAAACTGGACCCTCAATCCAGGTGGTATGTCACTACCAAAAATTTCAGGCCCGGCATTGATGATCAATGGCCTATTCCTGAATCAGAAACCAACATTAACCCAAATTTGGCAAATTAATCATTATGAAAAGAAGACATGCAGTAAAAGCAATCGCCCTTGGATCTGTTACTCCCCATTTGCTCTTGGGTGGGACTACGGGCTTTGTGCCGGTACCAAAAGTAAAAAGTAAAGTAACCCTTTCGGATTTTTCCAGTGCCTGGCAGCAATGGCCCGATATGCCCTGGGTAGGTCCTGAATATTGGGGTAACCGGCTGCAGGACTGGGAAATCCGTAATGGTAGAGCCGTTTGCATAATCTCCGACAAAAACCGTTCTCTTCATTGCCTCACCCATCAACTGGGCAGCGGTAGTGGTAACTTTTCCCTGCAAGTTAATTTGGGATGGCTCAACTCCGACTCCAAGGGCCTCCCTGAAGCCCATACCGGATTCCGGCTGGCAGCCAAAGGGAAATTTGAAGATTACCGCTCGGCCGCTGTTTTTGGCCAGGGGCTTGATGCCGGTATCAACGGACAGGGTTTCCTTTTCATTGGAGAAAAAACCGGTACCCAACAGCTCTCCCTGGATGGGGAAATTACCCTCAAACTGGAAGGAAGCGGGAATGAACTCCAACTCAAGGCTCAGCATCCGGAAAACGGTAAATTGTTGGCCATGTTGACCTATAGCCAGCCCGGGGCTACATGGGAAGGCAACCTTGCCCTACTGGCTCATATGCCGGTGGATGACTCAGCTGCTCCTTCAGTATCATTTTCCGATTGGCAGATTTCAGGAGATAAAATCACTGGTGATGAAGCACAGGCTTTTGGCCCGATCTGCTTTGCGCAATATACCCTGCATCATGGCATTTTGAAATTCGCTGCCCAACTGGCTCCCGTAGACGGTATACCGGATATTCAGCTAAGCCTTCAGACCCAACAAAATGGCCAATGGGAGACATTGCAGCGAGCCAGCCCGGATCCTTTGGGCAGGGTAGCCCACTTCAGGCAGGAAAACTGGAAAGCCGAAAAGGCTACCCCTTACCGGGTAAAACTGGACCTTCCTTTAAAATCCGGGATCAAATCTTATTATTATACCGGAACCATAGCCCGGGAGCCTGGCGAACAGGACCAGGTCAAAATGGCCGTATTCAGCTGTAACGCAGATTATGGTTTTCCGGATCAGGAGGTCAGCCTCCATTCTCTCAAGCACCAGCCCGACCTGGCCGTTTTTCTGGGCGACCAGTTTTACGAAAGCACCGGAGGTTTTGGCATTCAAACGTCTCCCCTGGAAAAATCCAGCCTGGATTACCTGAGAAAATGGTACATGTTTGGCTGGTCTTACCGGGAAATTTTCCGCCACATCCCCAGTGCTTTTATCCCGGATGACCATGATGTATATCATGGCAATGTATGGGGAGAAGCCGGCAAAAAAGCACCTACCGATCAGGGTTGGGGCTATGATGCACAGGACCAGGGGGGATATAAAATGCCGCCTGAATGGGTAAACATGGTTCAACTGACCCAAACCGGCCACCTGCCGGATCCTTTTGACCCTACTCCGGTCAAACAGGGCATAGGTACCTATTATACCGATTGGGTTTATGGAGGGGTAAGTTTTGCCATCCTGGAAGACCGGAAATTCAAGTCCGCACCCAAAAATGTATTGCCAGAGGAGGCCATGGTGACCAATGGATTTATTCAGAATCGCGAGTTTGATATCAAGGCCCACTATGATGTGGAAGCCCAGTTGCTAGGCGAGAGGCAGCTTGAATTTTTAAAGCACTGGTCTTCAGATTGGAGCAAAGGGGCTGAAATGAAGGCGGTATTGTCTCAAACCAATTTCTGCACGGTGGCCACCTTGCCGGAAGGCAGTATCATTGACAGTATTGTACCTAAACTACCTATTCCCGAACCTGGGGAATATGTACCTGGAGATGCCCCTACATCAGACATGGACTCCAATGGCTGGCCACAAAAAGGCAGGGATGAAGCCTTGAAAATCATCCGGAAGGCTTTTGCTTTGCATGTGGCTGGTGACCAGCACCTGGCTTCCGTGGTTCATTATGGGGTGGATGAGTTTGGGGATGCAGGATTTGCCTTTGCCGGACCGGCATTGAACAACCTTTTCCCCAGGCGCTGGTGGCCTCCGATAAGTGAAAAACAAGGAGAGCTTCCCGGAAAGCCAGCTTATACAGGTAATTTTCATGATGGTTTTGGAAATAAAATGACGGTACATGCAGTAGCCAATCCCAGAAAAACGGGTCGGGAACCCGCTTTGATCCATGACCGATCCACGGGCTATGGATTGGTGACCTTCGATAAAGCACAAAAGACGATGAAATTGGATTGCTGGCCCAGGTATGTAGATCCTGAAAAGCAACCCGATGGTCAGTTCGAAGGTTGGCCAATGACCATTGCTCAGCAGGATAATTATGCCAAAGCAAGCCTGGGTACCTTACCTGCACTCGATTTGAGCAATTGCCACAAACCCATTGTCCAGGTAATCGAAGAGGAGAGCGGAGAGTTGGTATATGGGCTTAGGGTAAGGGAAAAAACTTTTCGACCCAGGGTATTCAAGGATAGCAAATACATGGTGAAAGTATGGGAAGAACATCAGGATAGTCCCCAAATTTTTTGTGGATTGGCCTTGGATAATGAGCAAAAAGACACCTTATTTGTGAATTACCAGGTTTAATCCGGAAACTAAATAACTGTAACTCCATGACCATCAGGATTATTTCGTTGATTGCTTTTCTGGCCATTTCATGTACTGCAGAAAAGCAGGAAGTGCAGACCCCTCCCAATATCATCTACATTCTGGCAGATGATCTGGGTTATGGGGATCTGGGTTGCTACGGGCAGGAAAAGATCGAGACACCTCATATCGATGCATTGGCCGCGTCCGGTATGTTATTTACCCAACACTATTCCGGTTCTCCGGTATGTGCGCCGGCCAGAGCTGTTTTACTGACAGGCCAGCACAGTGGCAGGGCCCAGGTTAGGGGCAATGACGAATGGGGAGATAGGGGGGATGTCTGGGATTACATGGCCATGCTGGCTGATTCAACCCTGGAAGGGCAGCGTCCCATTGAGGAGGGAACCACTACTTTGGGTTCTCTCCTGCAGGGAGCGGGGTATACAACGGCCATTGTTGGAAAATGGGGTTTGGGTGCACCACATACGGTTGGCGTACCCAATAAACAGGGTTTTGATTATTTTTTCGGCTACAATTGCCAACGGCAGGCCCATACCCTGTACCCCGTTCACCTTTGGGAAAATGACCGGCGGGTGTATTTGGATAACGATACTGTTCCTCCCAATACCCGACTGGTAGAAGGAGCTGACCCCTATGCAACAGAAAGCTATTCAGATTATTTTTTGACTGACTATGCACCCGAGGAGATGTTTACCCGCATTCAGCGGTTTGTAAAAGAACAGACTGAACAGCCCTTTTTCTTGTATTGGGCTACACCTATTCCCCATGTTCCCCTTCAGGCACCGAGAGAATGGATCGATTATTATGTGGAGAAGTTTGGAGATGAAGAACCTTACCTGGGAGAAAGATCTTACTTCCCCTCCCGACACCCAAGGGCAACCTATGCAGCCATGGTCAGCTACCTCGATGAGCAGGTGGGGCAATTGGTACAGCAACTCAAAGACCAGGGAATTTATGACAATACGCTGATCATTTTCACTTCTGATAACGGGCCTACCTTTAATGGAGGCACGGATTCGCCCTGGTTTAACAGTGGGGGAATTTTCAGGGAGGAAAGGGGCTATGGTAAAGGTTACCTATATGAGGGGGGAATCAGGGTTCCCATGATTGCTTCCTGGCCGGAGGTGATTCAGAAGGGTTCGTCCAGTGAACATGTATCTGCGTTTTATGATGTCATGCCGACCCTGGCAGAAATAGCCGGTGTGGAGGAATCCTTTGATTCAGATGGGATCAGTTTTTTTCCTGCCCTGAAAGGAGAAAATCAGGCAGAACATGACTTCCTGTACTGGGAATTCCCGTCCTATGGCGGGCAAATGGCCGTTAGAATGGGCCAATGGAAGGCATTACGGTTAAACATGCATCAGGGAAACGCTGAATGGCAGCTTTTTGATCTGGAAACTGATCCAATGGAGACCCAAAATGTAGCTGCAGAACATCCGGAGCTTATCGGAAAAGTGGAACAAATCGTATCTGAAGCCCATATACCAGCCTCCAACCCACGCTGGCGGTATGCAGCTTTGGGAGAAGAACCATAGTAAAAGCAACCCAGAGAACCTCCGGATAAAGCGTATGGTTTCCGGAATATTTTATTTTTTACTGCAATTCCCCGCTAATCGATTTCTGCATTGGGAATTTAAAGGATATTTGGTATCTTAAGCAGCTTATTAACCAAATGTACTCATGCATTTAAAAGTGTATCAATACCTGTTGGCAGGCCTGGTGGCCCCCATATTGGCAAGTATTCTATTATACAGCTGTAATGAAGGAGGGGCTAAAAACAGTGCTGAAATCCCGGATGTAGTCAGTTACAACTTCCATATACGTCCCATCTTATCTGACAACTGTTTTGCCTGCCATGGCCCGGATGCCAACAAGAGGGAGGCAGGTTTACGTTTGGATACCGAGGAGGGCGCTTATGCTGCGCTAAAAGAAAATCCGGGAAAGCATGCCGTTATTCCCGGAGACCCAAAGCAATCCATGTTGATTCAGCGGATTTTTTCAACCGATCCCGGACAAATGATGCCCCCTCCGGAATCCAATCTTAAAATAACGGAACATGATAAAAATCTGATCAAAAAATGGATCGATCAGGGAGCTGTATATGAAAAACATTGGGCTTTTGTACCGCCGGTAAAACAGGACCTCCCTGAAAATGACATGCAAGGCTGGTCAGATAACCCCATCGATCATTTTGTTCTGGCAAAAATGAAAGCCAATGGTTTATCACCCAATCCGGAAGCGGAAAAGGCCCATTTGTTGAAACGCCTGAGCCTGGACCTTACCGGCCTTCCGCCGGAAATGGAAGAAGTTAAAGGTTTTTTGAGCAATGAGCGAAGCTGGGAGGACATGATTGACCGTTATTTGGCAAAGCCTGCTTTTGGAGAACGGATGGCTTTGCTTTGGCTGGATATTTCCAGGTATGCAGATTCCTTCGGCTACCAGAACGACAATATCCGCACGCAATGGCCCTATCGGGATTGGGTCATTCATGCTTTTAACCAAAACATGCCCTACGATCAATTTCTGACCTGGCAACTGGCCGGAGACCTGCTGCCGAACCCGAGTAAGGAGCAGCTGCTCGCTACCGCCTTTAACCGCAACCATAAAATTACCGAGGAAGAAGGGGTGATAGATGAAGAATACCGGGTAGAATACGTGCTGGATAAGACCAACACCTTCAGCAAGGTAAGTCTTGGTATTACCATGGAATGTGCCCAGTGTCATGACCATAAATATGATCCGGTTTCTCAGGAGGACTATTTTTCCCTTTATGCTTTTTTTAACAATACCCCGGAGAAAGGCTTTGAAGGAGGCGCAGGATCCCCGGTCAGGGCAAAAAGCCCGCTGATCTGGGTGGAGGAAGCAGATACCGAAAGCATCCTTTCATTTGTCAATCACCCGGATACCAGCAGGGTTGCCGTCTCTATCATGGCCGACCTGCAGGATTCTATTCGTCCCACCCGGGTTTTGGACAGGGGCTTGTACGATGCACCCGCAGGCGAACCTTTAACCGCTGCCACCCCAAATGTGATCAAACCTTTTGACCCGGATCTGCCTAAAAACCGTTTGGGTTTGGCAAAGTGGGCGTTTGCGGATGACCACCCCCTTACTTCCCGTGTTTTTGTAAACCTGATCTGGCAGGAAATATTTGGCAGCGGGCTGGTTCCTTCTGCTGGAGATTTTGGGATGCAAGGCAAATTACCCACCCACCCGGAGCTTTTGGATTGGCTGGCAGTAGATTTCCGGGAGCATGATTGGGATATCAAAAGGCTTATTCGCTTGATCGTTAGCTCGGCTACCTACAGGCAGTCTGCTGAAGTGAAAGCCAGGCACCTGGAAAAGGACCCGGAAAATACCTATCTGGGCAGGTTTCCCCGACTGCGTTTGCATGCTGAGCTCATCCGGGATTTTGTACTGTCAAGTAGTGACCTGTTGGTTCCTGAAATAGGAGGCCCCAGTGTAAAACCCTACCAACCGGCTGGCTTATGGGAAGCATCCAGTTCGGGCAGGGGTGAATTGAATGTTTACCGGCAGGATAAAGGGGATAAACTGTACAGAAGAGGCATTTACACCTTCATTAAGCTGACCCTGCCTCCCCCATCCCAACTGATTTTTGATGGCAGCAACAGGGACATTTGCCAGGTGGGCAGAAACCGGACCAATACCCCCTTGCAGGCCCTGGTCATGCTCAATGATCCTTTGGTTTTGGAAGCCTCCCGGGTATTGGCCGAAAAATTGAGCAAGACACATGACAGTCCTGAGCAGGCCATAGAAGAAGCTTTTTTAAGGATACTGTCCCGTATCCCAAAGAAAGAGGAAAAGGAAGTAATGTTGGCATTTTATGAGGAGGAGCGTGCCCGTTTTGATGAAAACCCCCTGGCTGCAAAGCAGTCAGTACAAATCGGAGAGTTTCCCTTGCAAAAGGAGCAGGAAGCCCGGGAATCCGCAGCATTGATGCAGGTAATAGTAGCATTATATAACCTGGAAGAGGCCATTACAAAAACCTAAAAAACAAGTGCTTTTAACATTTCCCTTTTTTATCCGAATGTGCTTTTTTGCGTTGATAATGAAAATGGAGAACCGATAGAATGGAGTGAACACTGGGCAATTTTTTTAAATAAAAAAGAAAAAATTAGGAGATTAGATTGAGGTTGCCGAAATGCGAAGGCAGAACGCATACATGCAATAGATCAACAGATGATTTTTGATAATCCTTGTTTTTAACCAATTATCGATATTTCAAAAATTATGCCTGGTAAGGATATGGTGAGTGAAATTATGGCAAGATCCTCGGTGTCGGGCGTTCTATTGTTTTCCGATTGCGACCGAATAATTTCAAAAACCATAGCTTAAATTAAATAAAGAATAACTTCTCTTTTGAGTGGTTATTCTTTATTTTTAAACCAACCCAAAATAACTCAAGCATGAAAAAAGAAAATTCCTTTTCCAGGCGTAAATTTTTAATCACCACAGCTACGGCAGCACTGGCCCAACCGCTTTTGTTAAGCCACGCCAGCCTGGGAAAAAGTAAAAGAATCCCACTCAGGCATGTTTGCATAGGTGTAGGGGGAATGGGGTGGCATGATTTGAACCGTTTTATGGCTCATCCGGAAGTGGAGATTGTGGCCATTTGTGATGTGGATGAGAATCATTTGAACAGGGCAGCAGAAGCTGTCCCCAATGCAAAAAAATATACAGATTGGAGGGAGCTGCTGGAGGTAGAGGCAGGTAATTTCGATTCCATTAATGTGAGCGTTCCTGACCACAACCACTTTGCGATTGCCTATCAATCCATCCAACTGGGCAAGCATGTCTACTGCCAAAAACCCATGTGTCATGATGTGGCGGAAATCAGAACACTTACCGCCGCTGCCCAAAGAGCAGGGGTTGTCAGCCAGCTGGGCACCCAACATGCTTCGGGTAAAGGAGACCGAACGGCCGTGCAATGGATCAAGGAGGGACATATAGGTAAAATCAAACAGGTGTACCTCTGCTCCAACAGGCCTGGTGCCACAGAGGCTTACCGATTTGAAGGTCCAAGACCTGATCGGGGCGAAAATCCACCCGCTCATGTGCACTGGGATCTTTTTATTGGAACAGCACCCATGAGACCCTATGCCCCCACCATTTACCATCCCTCTAAGTGGAGGGCCTGGCAGGATTTTGGCACAGGTTGGTCCGGTGATATAGGCTGCCATATACTCGATGCGGTCTGGAAAGGGCTGGAATTGAAGGCACCCAAATCTGTAGTGGCCAAAGTTCAGGATTCCTGGGAAAATTCTCCTGCCCGAAGAGCAGATACCTGGCCTCAAAGCAACCACATCACCTGGGTATTTCCGGGTAATAAAATGACTGCAGCCGATGAGTTAAAAGTAGAGTGGTTTGATGGAGAATTTTACCCTCCGGAGGAAGTGAGGGCATTGTATTCTGTAAAAGACTATCCTGCTGAATCGGCCATGCTGATTGGTACGGAAGGGGCGCTTTTGATTCCCCATACCCAAATGCCTGTTTTGTTACCCGAGGCAAAATTTGCGCATGTTGCCCCGCCCAAATTGGAGGAAAGGGATCATTACCATCATTTTGTGGATGCCAGTTTGGGAAAAACCAATACGGAAAGTCATTTTGCCATTTCCGGTCCCATGTCAGAAACGGTGATTTTGGGAACCGTAGCCATCAGGCATCCCAATGAAGTGTTGGAATGGGATGCCAGTAATATGAAAATACTTAACCAGAAAGCAGCAAATCAATATTTGTCAAGGGAATACAGAAAAGGTTGGGAATTGAAAGTTTAAATAATGGAACAATTAAAAGATGGGGGATTCTTGGTTTTTCCCCGATTAACTATAAGGTCTTTGATTTAAGGGAATAAATTGGCTTATGACTTTAAAAACACTCTTTCGGCTATTGGTTTTATTTGGATTTTTGGGCCCTTTGAAGGCACAGGAAATCAAAGAGATCAAAAAAATGAATGTGTTGTTTATTGCTTCAGATGATCTCAATAATGGCATCAGTGGCTATGGGCATGAAATGGTTAAGACCCCCAATCTGGAAAGGTTGGCAAAAAGAGGCGTTCAGTTCGACAAGGCCTATTGCCAATATCCCCAATGCAGCCAGAGCCGGGTTTCTATTTTGACCGGGCTTCGCCCGGATACCACCCGGGTATTTGACCTGAAGACGAATTTCAGAGATCATATTCCTACAGTCACAACCTTGCCTGAATTATTTAAGAACAACGGATATTTTTCTGCCAGGGTAGGCAAAATTTTCCATTATGGAGTCCCCGGTGATATTGGCACCAATGGTCTGGATGATCCACAATCCTGGAACCAGGTCATTAACCCAATAGGCAGGGATAAATGGGAAGAGGATAAAATTATCAACCTGACACCCAACAGGGGTTTGGGAAGTTCTTTAAGTTGGCTGGAGGCAGAGGGTACTGATGCCGAGCAAACGGATGGGATGGTTGCTGATCAGGCCATCCGGTTAATGCAGGAAAATAAAGATAAACCCTTTTTTATTGCTGCAGGCTTCTACAGGCCGCATTGTCCCTATATCGCTCCCAAAAAGTACTTCGATATGTATCCTGTCGATCGAATTTCCTTGCCTGATGAACCGGAGGATCATTTCAATGATATTCCGAAAGCGGCCTTCTGGACCAATCCCCTGTATTGGGGATTGGATGAAAATGAACGCAAACAGGTCATCAGGGCCTATTATGCAGCTGTAACTTTTATGGATGCCCAGGTAGGAAAATTACTGAATGCCCTGGACGATCTGGGGCTTGCCGAAAATACGGTTGTGGTTTTCTGGAGTGACCATGGATACCACCTTTCCGAACATGGCCAATGGAAAAAGCAAAGCCTTTTTGAGGAATCGGCCAGGGTACCACTGCTGATCGCAGCACCCGATAAGCCCGGTAACGGCATGGTTTCAGAAAGGGTTGTTGAATTACTGGACCTTTATCCCACTTTGGCAGCTCTTTGTGGTTTGGAAGCGCCTGAATATTTACAAGGCAATGACATTTCACCTCTATTGGAAAATCCAAATGAAGTTTGGGATCAGGGCGCATTTACCCAGGTGAGGCGGAATCCAGGGCCATATATGGGCAGGGCCATCAGAACAGAACGCTGGCGGTACATCGAATGGTATGGGGGCAATAAGGGTTTCCAGCTTTATGATCACGACAATGATCCCAATGAATACATCAACCTGGCGGGGCATCCGGATTATATGGACACCCAAAATAAATTGAAACAACGCCTGGATGCCAAATTCAATAACTGAGCATTTGCCTTAGGAAAAGGTGGATTTATACGCATGTATTAATGGAGGGTAGAAGCCATTTTTAACCGCTGTTTCCTTATCCATAAGCCAATAAATAAATAAAGTACCGCTGGTAGGATGCCGATTATGGGTGAAATCCAGATTTCCTTTTGGGATGCAATTTGAATATGGCCATCAATGACCAAATGGTTGATCAGGGCATCTTCTGCGGCATGAAGTAAAATCACAGGCCATATAGATTGAGTTATTCTGAAAATTTCTGTAAACATCACTGTCCATACCAGCATGTTCAAAACGGCAATAATTGTAAACAGGTACCGGTTTACAGGCAGCACTGCGTTGATGGGTTCATCTGGTAAAAAATGGAGGTAGTAAGGCGCATGCCATAACCCCCAAACCAGTCCCGCAATCAGGTAAATGGTCAGATCATTGGGCCTCAGATGGATGAGCCTGGCGGTAAGGTAGCCCCTCCAAACCGTCTCCTCAAAAAAATTCTTTATAATATTGACCAAAAACAGTCCCAGTAGGACTGAAAAATAGTCTTTCACCTCAAAAGCTGAAAAATCGGTCCATCCTGTTAGCTTTCCCACTATCAAAGTAATACTGGTCACAAAGGGAAAAATGAGCAAGGCGATACCATACCACCTATAGTTATTTTCAAAATTGGGCTTGAGCCCGGCATCTTTCCACCCATCTCCCCCAAAAGTCCGCAGGACAACTACCGCAATTAATGGGCTGATCAGCCAAATGGCCATTCCGAGGGTTTCTTCCTCTTCCTGGTCTGGAAGAATGCGATCTATACCGACTCCTACCCAGCCAATACTGAGGGCAATCAGACCGAAAAATATCAAGTTACGGATGGTCTTAGCGTGCTTCATTTGAAATTATATGAAATAAATAAAAGAAAACTCCTCAAATTTTTTCTGGCGATTGTCTCGCCATTTTTCAGATTTTTTCCTTCAAAAATAAACAAACGACGGATAGAAAACGTCTATTTCCCCGGATTTTGTGAGAGAATGTGGGAACCACGTAAGGGCAAAACAGTATGAACCATGGTCAGTATAGCCAGGCTTTGATTCCTTTCGTTTATGAAGAGGGAAGAATGCTTTCCTGGAGTGTCTTGATTCAGTTTATTGCGCAATATCCCTGTCATTGGCCTGAAAATCCTGCATCATTTTCATCAATTCCTCTACCTTTTCAGGGTTTTGGTCTTTCCGATTGTGGGCTTCCCTGAAATCTTCCTTCAGGTTATAAAGCTCCACATCATCATTTCCGTGTAAAAGCAGCTTCCAGTCTCCCTCTCTTACAGCCTGCGTATTTCTAATTTTCCAGTACATAGACTTGGGGTTTTCGGGGGTCTGATCAGCTGAAATTTGGGGCCATACATTTCTTCCGTCCAGACCGGGTATCTTTTCATTTTCGACTCCGGCCAATTTATTCAAGGTAGGAAGCCAATCGGATATATGGATGGGATGATCAACGATTCCAGGCTCTAAATGACCCGGCCAATTGACAAAACCAGGTACCCGTATGCCTCCCTCATATAAACTGCCTTTCCATCCCCTCAGCGGATAATTATTGCCCAAAACCAGATGAGGATCCCCTGCATACCGCCCTTCATATTCGGTCTCACTTTGCCAGCTTTGCTGAGCACCATTGTCACTGATAAATACAATCAGGGTGTTGTCTCTTTGGCCGGTACGTTCCAGGGCATCGATGATCTGGCCTATGCTTTCATCCAGGTGGCTGACCGCTGCTGCAAACAGCCGGCGGGAGGGATGCATCAACACATCTTCCTTGTACAGGTCATGGTATTCCTCAGGCTCGGATAGTGGGGAGTGGGGAACATGGTGGGCCACATACAGGAAGAAGGGTTCTTCTCTTTCCTCCTCGATGATACGGATAGCCTCCGCTGTGAGCAGATCGGTTACATGGCTGCCACTTTCATCCAGGTAGGCATCATTGCGGTGCCAGGACCTGCGTTCTGTCAGGTCTGTTTCCGTCTTATATTCATGGGTATACGGGTCTATCTGTCCATCAAAGTAGCCGTAGGAGGATTGAAACCCGTATTTTAAGGGGGTGTAAGGCGGGGAACCCATGTGCCACTTTCCGGCAATGGCGGTATAATACCCATTCTCGGCCAACAAGGAAGCAAGCGTAGGATCACCCAGATCAATGACCTCCCCGTAGGCAGGGGCCAGGACACCGTACCGGCTGGGATACTTTCCCGTCATCAGGCTGACACGGGTAGGGGTACAGGTAGGCATGACATAATGCTGGCTCAAAATCTTCCCCGACCGGGCCAGCCGATCAATAGTCGGTGTTATGATATCAGAGCCATGGTAGCCAACATCAGCCCATCCAAGGTCATCGGCTAGGATAAAAAGGATATTAGGATTTTTAGAGGGATTCACCTTTTTGTCAAGGGGTACTTCGGGCCAAATAAAAGAAGCCGCTAAAATGGGTAAAATTTGTATCAAAAGGAGTTTTAAATACATCATGTTGGGTATATTGTCATGGATACTTTCAATTTACATAAGAAGCGCTAAACTGGCAATGGATTCACCACAGATGTCCGCAGATTTTCACAGATTATATTGGGGGTAAAGCCGTGCCCTTATATTCCCTTAAATGCCTTCTATGTTTTAAGTAAAAGAGAACCATATAAGGGATAGCAAGATAAATAAGAATGAAACCCATCGTTAAACTTAACCAAATTTAATCCACCCGTTCTCCTTCAAGTATCCAGCCGAGGTTAAATACCGCTACGTTTACGCCCTCATACATGTGCTCAGGGCCACCTTCATAGAGCAGGAAGATTTTTCCCTCGGCAGGCGTGCCCTTGCGCCCCACTGAAAGGTTGGAGTAAGCCGATGGGCCACTGAAAACGCTTCTTTTTACCGGCCAGGTAATGCCTCCGTCAAAGCTTGCCCATACAGTTATATTTTCCCGGTCATTTTCTATGGTACCCCCCACCAATTCCGGCATTTTACCCTTTTCAGTATCCAGGTTGCTGTATACCAAAATATCCTTTCCTTCAATAGGCAGCCGGATCACACCACCCATGCAGCCGTATGAACTTTCTCTGGGGCCATCCGGCAGGTAGGGGCAGCGATAGGCATTCAGCCAGGTAGCCCCACCATCATAACTCCAGGCCACAAAACGGTTGCCTTTTGTCATGTGCTCCCTGGAACTGTAGTAGATGCTTCCATCAGACAACTCTGTCAAAGCAGATTCCCCGGTGCCCAGCACGGGAAAGGGTACGCTTGTTTGCCAGGTTTTGCCCTGATCATCGCTATAAAGGGCAGTATTGTAATGATAGGGGCGCCATTCCTCATCGTTGGAATTTGTCGGTCCCAATATTCTGCCAGGCATCAGCAAACGACCTTTTTCTTTGCCTTGCCTAAGTGTAATTCCGGCCTGAGAGGCCCAAACGATTACCGGAACATGATCTGGTGATCCCAGTCCAAAAGCATCCGGTAAAATCTCCACCTCCTCACGGTTCCAGGTTTTTCCATGGTCTTTGCTTTTCAAAACATATCCCTTCGGACTGAACAACAAGATTTCACCATTGGCTTCATTGAGGATGGCATTGGTCCCTTTTGCAGCTTCGCCAATATCATAAGCACTTTCCCATGAAATGCCACCATCGGTACTTTTCCGGATGGCTCCGCCATTGAAAGCGAGCATGCTGCCATCCTTTGCGGCCACCATGCTCCGGCCACCTCTTCCATTGAACAATTTCTCAGTGTGAAAAAAGGGAGCTTCATCATTTTGGTAAGCCTGCTGCGCAATCCCCTGAAAGCAGCAAATAAACAAACCACATAAGCACCCAATCTTTAGTAAAAATGATTTCATTTTAAACTGATTTTTTCCCAATTTACAAAATGTAATTGATCCGGACATTCGGGAAATAATGACATTTTACAAACCAATTGGTTTATCCGACAGGTTTGTATCAATATTAAAACATAAATTGTTGTTTAACCTAAAATATCCATGAGAAAAAATAACCCAAAATCAGTTGTTCTAATTTGTTTGCTTTTAAGCGGAATGGTCATTTGGCCGGATCAGGCCCATGCCGATAAGGGAAAAACCAAAGCGGATCCCCCGAATATCATTGTCATCTTTGCAGATGACCTGGGTTATGGGGACCTGGGGGTTTTTGGACACCCCAGCAATAAAACCCCCAACCTGGACAGGATGGCCTATGAAGGGCAGAAGTGGACCAATTTCTATGTAGCCGCTCCGGTATGTACCCCCAGCCGGGCCGGATTGCTTACCGGAAGACTCCCGATCCGGTCAGGAATGAGCAGTGATAAAAGAAGGGTATTGTTTCCCGACTCCAATGGTGGCCTTCCGCAGAGCGAGATCACCATTGCCAGGGCCTTAAAGGGAAATGGCTACCGTACCGCAGCCATTGGAAAATGGCATTTGGGGCATTTGTCTCCCCATTTGCCCACGGATCATGGTTTCGATAGTTATTTTGGAATTCCCTATTCCAATGATATGGACAAGGTGGAAAAAACTGATCATTTTACACTAGCCGATCAGGAAAGGTATGAGGCCTATAATGTCCCCCTGATGCGGGATAAAGAAATCGTCGAACGACCTGCTGATCAGCGAACCATCACCCGAAGGTATACGGAAGAGGCGGTAAACAAGATTAATGAATTCGGAGAGGATCCATTCTTTATTTACCTGGCCCATAACCTGCCCCATATCCCTTTGTTCCGTTCTGCTGAGTTTCGGGACCGGTCCCTTGCAGGGATTTACGGAGACGTGATCGAGGAGATTGACTGGTCGGTGGGGCAAATTATGGAAGCCCTGAAAGCAGCAGGGGTGGCTGAAAACACCCTGGTGGTGTTTACCTCAGACAATGGACCCTGGCATACCTTCAGGACCCATGGAGGTACGGCGGGATTACTGAGGGGAGCCAAAGGGGGGACTTTTGAAGGAGGCATGCGGGAACCGACCATTTTCTGGTGGCCGGGAAAAATTAAACCTGCTGTGGTGATGGATATGGGTACCACCATGGATTTATTGCCAACCTTTTGCGCCTTGTCCGGTACAAGCCTTCCTCAGGACCGGGTTTATGACGGCTATGACATCAGCCCCTTGCTGATGGGAACAGGCAAAGGGGAACGGGAGACGGTTTTTTATTACCGTGGTCAGCAGGTATATGCCGTCCGCCATGGAGACTACAAAGCCCATTTCATTACCCAGCTGGAATATGGCAACCCTACCGCCCATCCGGTGACCAATCCGGAAATACCCCTTGAAAACGGGGCTACAGTACTGGAAGAACCCTTGTTGTATAATGTAAATGTAGATCCAGGTGAAAGGTTCAATATAGCGGCAGACCATCCTGAAATTATTGCAGATATCCGGGCTGTGATGGAGGCACACAAAGCAGGTATTGAACCCGTGGAAAACCAATTGGAAAAATAAGCTGCAACACAGCAAATTTCTTTCCTCCTAAAATAAAGATGATGAAACCCCTCAATTATTTCACCTTTTTGTTGGTCTGGGTATTTCAACCCTTGTACAGTACTGCTATGCAGCAGGATCGCCCCAATGTGATCCTCATCATTACAGATGATCAGGGCTATGGAGATTTGGGCATAACCGGCAACCCCCATGTGCAAACCCCTGTACTCGATCAATTTGCCAGGGAAAGTATTCGGTTGAACCAGTTTTATGTCTCACCCGTCTGTGCCCCAACCCGGTCCAGCCTGATGACCGGGAGGTTTTCACTGCGTACAGGTATGCGGGACACCTATAACGGAGGGGCCATCATGGCATCCGAGGAGGTGACCATCGCCGAAATGTTAAAGGAAGTCGGTTACCAGACCGGTATTTTCGGAAAGTGGCACCTGGGAGACAATTATCCCTTCCGGCCCGGAGACCAGGGTTTTGATGAATCCCTGATCCACCTTTCCGGTGGCATGGGGCAGCCGGGTGATTTCACCACCTTTTTTAAGGGAGACAGCAGCTATTTTGATCCGGTACTTTGGTACAATGGCCGTCAAAAAGCCTATGAAGGTTATTGTTCTGACATTTTTACCAATGAAGCCATTGGTTTTGTGGAAGAAAACCGGGAGGACCCTTTTTTCCTCTACCTTTCTTTCAATGCCCCGCACACGCCGCTTCAGGTACCAGCCGAATATTATGAAAGGTACAGGGATATTGATCCGGCTTCCGGCTTTGGGGATGGTGGCATGCCCTTCCCTGAAATGAGTGAAAAGGACAAGGAAGATGCGCGGAAAGTGTATGCCATGGTTTCCAATATCGATGACAACATAGGGAAATTGCTGGAAAAACTTGAAGAACTGGAAATAGCTGACAATACCCTCGTCATCTTCATGACCGATAATGGCCCGCAGCAAGCCAGGTATGTGGCCGGCATGCGGGGCAGAAAAGGAAGTGTTTTCAGGGGAGGCGTAAGGGTACCTTTTTTCCTGCGCCTGCCTGATCGATTGCCCGGAAACCAGGACATTGGTGCAAGCCTGGCGCATATTGATGTGTTGCCCACCCTGGCAGAGATCTGTGATGCCCCCCTTCCCCAAAACCGAAAAATAGATGGCCAAAGTTTTCATGCTTTGCTTCGGGGAGAAGCAGGGGATGAATTTGAGGACCGGTCCCTGTTTTTTTACTGGACCCGGCGGTATCCGGAATTGTACAACAATATTGCCCTGCATAAAGGAGATTACAAGCTGGTGGGCCAGACGGATCATGATGCCCCTTTGGAAGCCTTTGGTCTTTATAATGTGAAGACGGATCCCCATGAACAAAAGAACCTTGTCCGGGAAAACACCCCCATAGCCGAAGAGCTTAAATCCGAAATGGACGAATGGATTGCTGATCTGACGCAATCCCCGCAACTCAACCAGGCCCAGCGCATGATTATCGGCAGCGAACATGAAAACCCCGTTTTCCTGAACCGTAACGATGCAGGTGGAGAGCGGGGAATCTGGACCCAGGAGGAAGTTTTTGGCATGTGGAAGGTAAAAACCCTGGAGGGCAGGTACAACATCCGGTTCAAATTTATCAAACCCCTGGAAACCAGGGGTAAAATGGTGCTGGAAACGAATTCGGTGATTGTGCAGGAGCAGTATGAGGAAGTGCCGACAGATGAAATTACCATGAAGAACGTGTACCTGCCGGAAATGGACGTGGACCTGATTCCCCACTATGTAACGGAAGGCAGGAGTATTTTCCCGCTATGGGTGGAGCTGGAAAAGATTACTGGTCCATGAAATTCGGATGTTCGGATACGGTGCCTTCTTCCAGGTGGGGTATCGACTACACGGTCTAACCTGAAAAATAAACCGGTACTATTCGTTTGATTCTCCGTTTAACGAGAATTCAGGCCTGATTAACAACAATAACCCTGGGTGCAGCCCACGGAAAAGCTAACAAAGAAGTATCCCCAATCCCGGAGGGGGTTGAATATTTTTTATAAAATTAAAAGAAAAGATAACGTTCATCGAATTCAATACCATTTTCTACCAACAATTGCTTGTACTCCTCCAAAAAGGATTCCTTTTTGTGATATTCTTTCTGCCTTTTGATATAGGAAATAATACGTTCTTTTTCTCGGTAAGAACAAGTAAATGCACCGTACCCCTTTCCCCATGAGTTCCATTGGGGAAAACTCTTTTGTTCCTTCATCCATAAGCTGCTTGCTACTTTTATGTCTTTAATGAAATCTGATAAAGACAGTGTGGGGTGTAAATCAGTTAAGATATGAATATGATCTTCGATCCCGTTTATCTGGTAAAGTGTACAGCCTTTATTTTTAACTATACCCCCAATGTAGCGGTATAGTTCTTCCCAATTAGTATTGGGAATTGTTGCGTTTCTGTTTTTAGTTCCTAATACTGAATGGTAGAGTATTTGTTTGTAACTGCTCATCAGGTCAGGGAGTTAGTATTTAAAGGAATTTACAAAATATAATTCTTTTTCGAAATGTTCAACCCACTCCGGGGTTGTGGTCAGGATAGATTGGCTCGAAATCCCCGGGTTTCGCCCGGGGTTATTGTTGTTGAAGCCCTCCAGGCTTGGGGGTCGATAGGGTTTTGATTCGAAGTCAAGATGTCCATTGATCTGATTGGATTTGATAATTGATCCCTTATATGCAATAGCCCGGATTTGACAAAAATGGGGACTATGCCTTTCAAAAGGCTTCTTTATTTTTGAGAATTAACGTGGGAACCCAGGCCTGAAGGGCCTGAACAACAATAACCGTGGGTGCAGCCCCATAGCCGTCAAGTTAACGGTATAACGTATTGATATCCTGGTCTTTAACCAAACAGGCGTAGATCCCCCTTGGGATCTTTGTTCCTTTTTTTCATATTTATTGGTATTTTGTTT
>Ga0008836_100246_pt1 | contig 46866 bp, 46 predicted proteins | sample HotLakConsUCCR28_FD_62214 | JGI IMG/M metagenome (GOLD analysis project Ga0008836, IMG submission 62214) | Hypersaline microbial mat communities from Hot Lake, Washington, USA - Hot Lake Consortium UCC-R28 (Hybrid Assembly) ... | reverse complement strand
CTCGATCTCTTCGAGGCCATGGGCCTCAAAAAGCCCGCCTGACCGGCAGTGTAGTCACACAAACACAATTTCCGTGTGAACAATATCAATCACTTACGCGATTAACTGTCGAACCTGGGATTCCTGACGTGCTGGCTCAGACCGCAACAGAATGCCGGGCGGTGCTTTGCGCCAGATAGGTGTCGAACGCAGCCGCCGCAAGCCGCACCAAGGGGCGGCCTCGTTCTGTCATGGCCACCTGCCCGCCCGTGACAGAGACAAGGCCATCCGCCTGCATCTCGGCAAGCGCGTCGGCTGCATCGTGCCACCAACCGGCAGGGGCACCATATTTTGCGCCAATGATATCGGCATCGACATGCCCGTCGCACATCAGCCGCTCAATGACTGCGCCGCGCAGCCGGTCCTCGTCGATAAAGGCCCGGCCCTTGGCAACGGGCAGATGACCCGCGTCGACCGCGCGCGCCCATGCACCGGTTTCGGCAATGTTCTGCAAATAGCCGGCAGGTGTGCGCCCGATAGATGTGGCACCCATCCCGAGCAGCGTCTCTGCCTGATCGGTCGTGTAGCCCTGAAAGTTGCGGCGCAACCGCCCCTCACGCGCTGCGCGGGCCAAATCGTCCTCGGGCAGCGCGAAATGGTCCAGCCCGATGGCGACATAGCCTTCTGCGGCCAGTGCCTCTGCGGCTGCGCTGGCTTGGGCGGCGCGCTCCTCTGCGCCGGGCAGGGCGCTTTCTTCGATCATGCGCTGGTTCTTGGCCATCCATGGCACATGGGCATAGCCGAACAGCGCCACCCGGTCGGGGCGCATGTCAGCACTTAGCTTCACGGTTTCGATCAGGCTTTCGACGGTCTGGTGGGGCAGGCCATAGATCAGGTCGAAATTGATGCCTGCAACACCTCCGGCGCGCAAATCTTCGACCGACCTGCGCACCATTGCGGGCGGCTGAACCCGGTTGATGGCCTGTTGCACCTTGAGGTCGAACTCCTGCACGCCAAAGCTTGCGCGGGTAAAACCCAGCGCGCCAATGCGCGCGGCCATCTCTGGCGTCAATGTGCGCGGATCGCTTTCAATTGCAATCTCGGCATTTTCGGTGAAATCCCACCGCGTCCGGACCTTGGCCATCAGGGCTGCCAGATCATCGGGTGAGAGCGCAGTTGGTGTGCCCCCGCCCCAATGCAGATGCGAAACTTTCATCCGACCGGGCAGCGCATCGGCGGTGAGCGCGATTTCCTTGCCCAGACTGCGCGCATAGTCCGCAACAGGGTCATATCGCGCGGCCAGCTTCATGTTGCAGCCGCAATACCAGCACATCTGCCGACAAAACGGCACATGCAAATAAAGCGAAATCGGCTCAGAAGGGTCCAGCGCCGCCAGCCAATCGCGGTAGCAGGCTTCATCGACATCTTTGCTGAAATGCGGTGCCGTCGGATAGCTGGTATAGCGCGGAGAGGCCCGCCGAGCGTAGCGGTCGATAACAGGGTCCATGGGATCAGCTTTCCGAACGGGTAATAAGAGCAACCGAGGCGGCCTAAGTAGTCAGGCAACACCAAAGTTGCCGCCAACCTAAAGCAGCGTCGGTCAGCCTTCATTGACATGCATCAAACCCGTCACGCGGAGCCAGTGCAGGCTTCACCGGTGCATTGCCAATTGACATGGCGGGCGGGTGCAACATCTAGCTAGCGCAGCGGAAATAGCGCGATGATGATGCGACAACACACTCTCGATCCTGCAACGATCAGCGAAATCGTCGAAATGGCCTTGAGTGATAAGGTCAGCTTTGACGAAATTCGCGCCCAGCATGGGCTTGCTCCGGATCAGGTTCAGGCCCTGATGCGTCGCAATCTGAAACCGGGCAGCTACCGTGCATGGCGCAGGCGCGTGCGGCAATTTTCGGACAGGCGCGAGAGGTATAAATGACGCAAGATCCCTTTGTTTGGGCGCAGTCGCTGGACACGCTGTTCGAACAGGTCTGGAGCAGGCTTTCGCGTGGTGTCCGTGATCGTCACGCCCCGGCACGTCATCCGACGCTGGCCACGGTTTCGACCGACGGTCGCCCGCAACTGCGCACAGTGGTGTTGCGTGGGGCGGAAAAAGCGGACGGAACCTTGCGTGTCTACACCGATATGCATTCGCACAAGGTTGCAGAGTTGCAGGCAACGCCCTTTGCCGCGCTGCATATCTGGGACAGCAGCGCGCATTTGCAGATACGTCTTGCCACCTTGGTGACAATCCTGACAGGGGCAGAGGTGGCGGAACTCTGGCACCAGTTGCCGGATCATGCGCGCTTGGCCTATGGCAGCACGCCTGCACCCGGAACCGCTTTGCCAGCAGCACTTGACTACAGCAAAACCCCCGACCCGACCGCATTTGCGGTGCTGCACCTGACAATCGACAGTATGGACGTGGTTCATCTTGGGCCAAATCATCGTCGTGCCGCGTTCCGCCGCGAAGATGATTGGGCTGGTCAGTGGCTGGCCCCGTGACAGCTTGGGCAAGCCACAAAGGGCAGTCCAAAACGGTCGATCTTGGCCCTAGCAGAGGTCTGCAACTTGATGCGCGACAGACCAGTCGGGTTTTTGCGATCCCGGGGTGAATTCACTGCGCGCATCTTGGTATGCGTTAGGTCTGGTCTGGTTCTTGGTCGTCCAGTTCCAGACGATCCGCGATGTCCGGCGCGATCAGCCCGGCATGTAGCGCAAGCAAGATCAGCTTTGCGTCGAAACTGTTGCCCGCCTCAAGCGCGGCATCGACACGTTCGTCGGTGCGCGCCGTTATTTCCCCACCGTTGCTGTCCGTGAATTGGTCATGCCCTAGGATACAATAGGCCAGAAGGGCTGCGGATTTCCCAAAATCTGTGCCCTGAGGCGCTGTTCCGGCGTGTTTCCGCGTCAGTTCTATGACCGTCAGCTTCACCGGCTCTGGCACCAGCAGGGGGTGCAACCCTGCGGCCCGAAATGCATCATCCAGCCTGCGCATGGCAGTGGACCGCCCAAGGAACATGTCGAAAAACCGGATCATGCCGGGTGCAGTATCAGGTCTTGCACGAACTGGCATCTGAAATCCGAATCGCGGCTTGTTCAGCGCTGATCTGTCTACGACTCGCCAAAGATTACATCGAGGTTCCGAGGCGGGGCAGCCGGGGCGAAAGACGCATAAAATCTGAAGAAAGAGCCATTGTGTGGCCGCAATGTGGCCGCGCGATGGCGTGACCGATCATGCCAAATCCCGAGCGGTTGAGGGTGGGTCTCGACCGGGTTGGGGCCAGTAGGCCCGCTGTCAAACTCGGGATATCTGACATGCAAATTAAATTTCCCCCGCTGCGGCGGGTTTTGAACCTATTGCCATCGTGTTTCATGGAGCGCGCCAAGGGCTATCCGCTGCGTGCGGCGACGATCGGTTTGGCCATTCTTGCGCTTTTGCACGGTCCGGCACTGGTCTATGCGCAAGCGGCGCCCGTTAGCGTTATTCACAACGATAATGGCGGCAGTCTTGAAGAGCGGCTAGAGATGATCGACCAAATGCGCCGCGCGGGGCAGCGTGTTGAAATCCGCGGCAGATGTGCTTCTGCCTGCACCATGTTTCTGGGCTTGCCAAACGCGTGTGTTGCCCGGACGGCGCGACTTGGTTTTCATGGTCCATCATCGCAATTCTACGGGATCTCTTTGGCCCCAAGGGAATTCGAATATTGGTCGCGGGTCATGGCAGACCATTATCCGTCTGCAATTCGCACTTGGTTCATGCGCACGGCGCGCTTTACCACGATGGATACCATCACAATCACCGGCGCAGAGGCGATTCGCCTTGGCGCACGGGCTTGCGCCTAAGGCTAAACCAAGCAGGCGCGCGGCTGGCCGCGCAGGGCGCGACCAGCCGTTGAATTGCGACGGTTCTGGTGGTGGCGCATGGGTGGCACGCAAAGTGGGGCGGTGCTGAGCGCGGCGTGATGCCGCCCACAGAACCTGCCACCACGTCACAGCGGGCCAGTGTCACGCTCGCTCTGCTCATCCGCGCCCATTAGTCCGGCATCGCGCAATTGCCGCAACCGGATACGATGCGCCGCTTCGATATGGTCGCGCATCCGCGTTTCGGCCAAAGCGCCGTCGCGCAGTTCCAGCGCCTGTAGCAAGGCGGCGTGTTCTTGGGCGGCTGCGGCGCTGCGGGCCGGATCATGCAAGGTAGAGGGGCCAAGAATAAGCAATGTGCGCGCCATGCTGCCGATGGCGCGTTTCAGGTAACGGTTCTTGGCTGCATTTATCAGGGCAGCGTGAAACTGGCGGTTCAGTCGTGCCGTCTCTGCCGGGGCGTCGCTTTGTATCATCTCGGCGTTGATCTCTGCCAATTCGCGCAATTCCAGATCCGACGCCGCGCGCGCGGCCAGACGCGCGGCCGTGCCTTCCAGCACCGCACGCATGTCGTATAGCTCCATCACCTCTGCATAGGTCAGGCGGCGCAGACTGGCCCCTTGACGCGGCAGATGCTCCACCAGCCCATCAGCTTCCAAGCGGCGGATCGCCTCTCGGATCGGGGTGCGCGACAGGCCAAGCCGCGCGGCCAGTTCGACCTCTCGCAGGCGGGTGCCCGGCGTAATCTTGCCTTGCCGAATGTCGTTCAGCAACCGGTCATAGGCCGTGTGGCCCTGCGGAAGTTCAGCGATGGGGTCGGCGGGTTTAGACATGGCGGCCCAAATGACTGGCGTGATGGCCCTGATATTGCATACACATGGATACAAGAGTATTCAATACAAGAACTGTAAAGGAATCGTCATGCTGACCCGCGCCCGTTTGCAGACCTTCGTCATTGCCATGCTGGGTGTCTTGGCGTTTCACATGCTTGAATTGCCTTTGCCGTTCCTGTTCGGGCCAATGTTTGCCTGCCTTGGTGCCGCGCTTGCCGGCATTCGGATGCAGGGCGCAGGTCAGATCTCTGTCGCCGCGCGCACCGTGCTGGGCGTGGCTGTAGGCGCGTCCATCACCCCGACCATTCTGGGGCAGGTGCCGCTTATGGCGTTTACGCTGGCGCTGGTGCCTATCTATGTGGTGCTGATCGGGCTGGTGGGCGTGCCGTTCTTTCAGCGCATTTGCGGGTTCGACCGCGTGACCAGCTATTACGCCGCCATGCCGGGCGGGTTTCAGGACATGGTCTTGTTCGGGCAAGAGGCAGGCGGCGACCCGCGCGCCCTGTCGTTAATTCATGCCACGCGTGTTTTGGTGATCGTCAGCCTTGCACCGCTGCTTCTGGCGGGGCCGTTCGGCGTGGGGCTGGACCACCCAATCGGCGCTCCGGCCCGTGACCTTCCCGTGGCCGAAATGGCCATTATGGTCGTCATTGCCCTGATCGGCTGGAAAGGCGGGCAGCGCCTTGGCTTGTTCGGGGCGGCCATCCTTGGGCCGATGATACTGGCTGCGGCCCTGTCGCTGACCGATATCTTGCACCACCGCCCCCCGGCAGAGGCGATCATGGCGGCCCAATTCTTCATTGGCATGGGCATTGGTATGCAGTTTCGCGGCGTGACCTTGCACGAATTGCGCAAGGATGTGGCGGCTGGAGCGGCCTTCGCGGTTATTCTTGCGGTGCTGGCAACCGGGTTCACGCTGGCGGCCCATCGGTTGGGCGGCGCGCCGATCCTTGATGCGTTCCTGTCCTTCGCCCCCGGCGGGCAGGCAGAGATGACGGTTCTGGCCATTGTCGTTGGGGCAGACCTTGGTTTCGTGGTCATTCATCACCTGATGCGGCTGGTCGTCGTGATAACCGGCGCGCCCATCGTGGCGCGGCTGATCTGGGGGAAATCGGCGTAGCCATCGCCATTCTGGATGGTCGCGCCGCGGGGGTCAGACCGGCGGTGCAATACCCGCGAGCTTGGCCATATGCCAGGCAAGGCATTGGTTCGAACTAAGCACCGGCAACCCAATTTCCCGCGACAGCGGGTCGAGTATGCTAAGCGTTCGCAGGTTGGTGCACGACAGGAACACCCCATCCAGCGGGGCTTGCTGCATCAGCGCGCGGACTGCACTTGCAATAGATTGTGGCGCAATCCGTGCGACCCGGCTTTCGACCTCTTCACCGAAGGACACGGTCGCGGGCACCGCGATCCCGCCTGCTTCAAACGCCGCGCGGATTGGTTCCGCCACCGGCGCGATATAGGGCGAGACAATCCCGATCCGCCGCAACCCAAGCGCATGGCACTGCGCCAGCGCAGCCGTCAGCGGGTCGGTGACGGCGTGGGTGGCAATCGTGCCGGATACAAGCTGTCGGACGCGTTCTACACCGATCAGCGTGGCCCCCGATGTGCAGGCATAAGCAACCACATCCATCGGCGCGGGCAAAAGGGCCGCGGCGGCAGGTAGCGCGCGTTCCATCTGGGCAATAGTTTCGGGCGTCAGTTCCGCCCCGGATGGCACCCGGCTGACAAACAGCCGTGCCATATCGGGCGCGAACAGGCGGCGGAAATCCTGCTCTATGGTTTCATCCACCTGAAGCACGATAACACCAAGCCGGGGCAGGGTATCTGCCTGCAAGTCATAGGGAAACCGGGTCATGCCAACACCTCTGGCAGTTCTGCGGGCACGCGGGGGGATAACAGCTCCGCCCCATGCTCGTGCAGCACGATGTTTTCTTCCTGCACCATCATGCGGCCCGGCCCAAGCATGCAGCCGGGTTCCAGTGTCAGCACCATTCCGGCGCGCAAGGGGGTTTGGTCCAGCGGGGTGAAAGATGGCCATTCGGTCAGTGTCACGCCCAAGCCGTGGCCCAGCCGTCCGCTTGCAGGGGTTGCGCCCTGTTTTTCCAACCCTTGCCACAGCAGCGCATGTACATCACAGGCCCGCAAACCGGGGCGCAAGGCGGCGAGCGTATCTTCTGTTGCCTGCCACAGCGCAGCATGGGCGCGCCGCGCGCTGTCCGAGGCTGGGCCAATGGCGAAATTGCGGTCGAAATCGCAGAAATACCCGTCTTTTACCGCGCCTGTGTCCAGCATCAGCACATCGCCCGGCTGCAATGGTTGCGCACCAGCGGGCGAAATCACATCGCCATAGCCATCTGGCCCCGCGCCGCCGGCAACATAGCTGACCCAATCCGCACCTTCGTTCAAAAGCGCGATCTGAAAATCGCGGAACACATCTGCCAAGGGCCGCCCGACAGCCGCAAACCCCGGCACGCGCGCGAAAGCGCGGCCTGCGATGGCGCAAATGGCGCGAATGCGGTCAATCTCTGGGCCGGATTTCACCTCGCGCACACGCTGCACGATATCGGTTGCATCCACGATGCGGCGCGGTGCAAGCCGGGCGCGCAGCCTTTCGAAATCGGCCATGGGCATGCGCAAATGCGTTTCCAACCCCATGGGCACGCCGATGGCCCCGCGTGCGGGCAGGGTTTGCGCTAGCGTGTCGGCCAGCAGGCCGACCCCGTCATCCACCGGGTTTGGGGCGTGCCATGTGCGAATGTCGTCCAGCCATGTGCGGCCCATCAGCTCTGCCCCGATAGATGGGATCACGGCAATCGGCGCGCCGGAACCCGGCACGACCACGAACCATGGCCGCGCGGGGCTTTCCCAGAACCGTGTCAGAAATCCGGTTGTGTAGAACAGATCGGCGGGATTTGTCAGCAGCAACGCATCCACCCCGCGCGCGCCCATGGCTGTTTGTAGCCGCGCCACCCGGTCGCGATATTCCTGCGCCGGAAAGATCATGGAGCGGTCAGCCACCCTCTGGCCCTTCGCTGAGGATGACCATGACACGCGCCTGTGCCGATAAGCGCAGCCCAGCCAGCAGCGCGCCAACCCCCGCCGCGCCAGAGGGTGTGGTGGGCAGATCATGCGCAGCCAACAGGGCAACCGCATCTTCCGCCTGCGCGTCCAAGATCGTGACAAAGGCATCGGCATCGCGCGCCAACCCGGCCAGCGCGATCATGGACGCGGTTTTGCAATCCAGCCGCCCCATGCAAGAGACCGGGCCATCCGCATCCACAAGCATACCCGCGCGAATGGCGCTTATCAGGGCTGGGGCGGCATCCGGTTCGACCACAATAATCTGCGGGCCGTCCCCCCAGACCTGCCGCGCATGGGCAGCAACCGCGGCGGCCAACCCGCCGACACCGGCCTGCAACAGAATATGGGTCGGGGGCTGGTCAATTTGTTCCGCCGCCTCTGCGGCCAGTTGCAGATAGCCTTCCATCACCCGCAAGGGCAGATCGGTATAGCCGGGCCATGAACTGTCCGACAGCAGCGTCCAGCCCTTGTCGCGTGCGGCCTGTTCCGCCGCTTTCATGCTGGCGTCGTAGTCTTGCCCTGCGCGCATGACCTCTGCGCCCTTGGCGCGCAGACGGGTGGCAAAGGCCTCTGGCACGGTGTCTGCCAGAACGATGACCGCACGCGCACCAAACAGCCGCGCCCCGGCGGCAACCGACATGCCGTGATTGCCAGCACTGGCGGTGACATAAACATGCCCGCGCAGCGCCTGCGACAGGTCATCGGCCTGCGTGGCCGCTGCCGCGCGTGCAATGGCATAGGCGGCGCCCAGTGCCTTGAAACTGCCCAGTCCCATCCGGGCGCGTTCATCCTTCAGCCAAAGCTGTGCGATCCCGAAATGCGCGGCCAGATCGGGCAGGTTACGCAGTGGCGTCGGCGCATGCGCGGGGCAGCGTTGCAGCAAATGCGCCACCTCTTGCGGGTTGCTAAGCGGCAGCAGGTCAAACCCGTTCAGCCCGCGTCCGCGCCATGGGTTTTCAAGATATTGCTCCATTCGGCCCCCGACATTTCTGACAGCCTAACGCGGGCGTGGTGCGAAATACGACCAAAAAGGCCGGGTCGCGGCCATTTTCCGGCGTCGCCGCCCAAGCGGGCGCTACCATTTCAGTAGGCGTTGCCCCAAGGCGGCCCCGGCCAGCATGACAATCGCCACCGCAGTTGAATAGGCGGGCAGAACGAACAGCACCATGTCCTTGTCGCAAAACAACGAATAGACCGAGGCCGCGATCCCCCCCGCCACAAGCCCGGCCATTGCGCCGGTCAGGCTTGGCCGTAGCGTGGCCCCAGAGGACAGCGCCCAAAGCGCCGCAGCCAGAAGCGGCAGGGCAAGCGCGGGAATCGACAACAGGCACACCCACAGATCGGGCAGGGCGAGCGTTTGCGCCAACCCGGCCTGACCGTCACGCGCAAGAAACAGCACAAACACCCCCAAGCCCCCGGCAAGCGCGGCCCCCAACAGCACAGCCGGTGTCTTTTGCGACGCGGCCGGGTGCACCGATGCCACCGCCACCGCCAAAGCCAATGCGACCAGCCCCAAGGGCACCAGTGTTTTCAGCACCGCAAAAGACGCCATGGCCGCGGCAAGATCTGCCCTTGGCCCCCAGAGCAGGGCAAATGCGCCCAGCGACAGCCCTAGCGCCAATGGCAGCGCGCGCAGAAGCCGGGTCGAAACCTTGGGCTGTGGCAAGGTATCGGCGGCCAGGGCAGAGATCAGGTCCTCGGTTTTCAATCGATCATCCTTTCGCGCAGCCGGGCGACGGATTTCAGCGCACGATGCAGTGCCACACGCACTGCCCCTTCGGACATGTTCAGCCGCGCTGCGGTTTCGGCGGTGCTTTCCCCGTTCACGCCAAAGGCGCGGACCAGATCGGCCTCGCGTGGTTCAAGCGCGTTCAGCACCTTTTCCATATCGCGCCCCATGGTCGGGTCCGGTGGGTCGGCGGCGGGCAACCCTTCGGCGAAATCGTCGATGGACAGGACCACGCGCGACCCGCGCGTCCGAAACGCATCGACCACCTTGTGACGCGCAATCGCATACAACCAAGGGCGCAAGGGTTGGTCTTCGCGCCATGTGTGGCGTTTGCGGTGAATGGCCAGCAGTACATCTTGCAAGACATCTTCGCAGCCTTCTGGCCCAAGGCCCGCCCCGCGCGCCCGCACCACCTTGCGCAGGATGGGCGTGATCGCTGTCAAAGCGCGATGATAGGCGAGCGTGTCGCCGCGATTGGCCGCGCGCATCAAATCCTCCAGGCGGTCCGGCTCTGTCATTCCAGTCTCAACCCTCTGTTCGGTGCGCGTGCGTCAGACGTTACGTCCCATATTCGTTGGCAACACAGAATAGGTATAGGCTTGTGGCGTATCAAAACGGCGTGTCCTGTGATTGCAGGTCAGGGGCAGAGCAAGCAATCCGCAACGCCCTGCCATCCCTGCGCAGATCATCCGGGTTGCACGACCATTGCGGGCCGGTGGGGGCATATAGCCCGTCGAACTGCCCGGCTTGGGCCGTAACCGCGCCACCAAGGCATAGGGCGCTGAAACCTGTTCTGAACCGCATTTTGCTTAGTCAATCCGTCGATAGATCGGGACTGTAGTTTAACGCCGGGGATGCGCATGAACAGTGGGTTTGTGCGCATCAATGATCGTGCAGAAAATCTTGCACCAGCGAATTGAACAAGGCCGGCTTTTCCATATGCGCGGCATGGCTAGCGCCGGGGATGACCGCCAGTTCTGCGCCGCGTATCCCGGACCACAGGGCATTGACCTGTGGCCAGCGATATGACCTGTCCAGATCGCCCCAGATAATCCGGCAAGGCAGGGCGAAACCCTGAAGTTGCGCGCGCCCGTCCCAATCGCGCATCGCGGTCAGGGCGTTGCGCGCAGCGTCTGGCCGGGCCATGCGCGCAATGTCGCGCGTTGCGGTATACCCCTGCCCGGTGGGGCCAGTGCGGAACCATGTGGCGCTTATCCGGTCTGCGGTGGCGTGCACCCCGTCCGCGTCCAGCCGTGCGAGGGAGGTTTCGATCGGCTCGAACCGGTCGGGCATCAGGCCCAGTGGGCCGGTGCCGTAAAGCACAAGTGCCTTTATGCGCTGTGGGTGGCGTGCTGCGATGTCTTGCACGATCATCCCGCCCATGCTGTGGCCCAGAAGCGTGAACCTGTCCAAGCCCAGCCGGTCAAGGCAGCCCATCACGGCGGCGCTAAAATCGGCTATGCTGCGTGGTCCCGGCAGCGATGCAGCCCGGCCAAAACCCGGCAGGTCTGGTGCAATCACGTCATGGCTGGCCGAAAACGCCGCGATCTGCGCGGCCCATTGCGCACTGCCGCCCAGATAGCCATGCACCAGCACCAATGGCTTGCCCGCCCCCGCACGCAGATATGGCAGGTCCATCAACGCACCTGTTCGGGCAGCCAAAGCGCGGCTTGCGGGAATGCGATCATAACGCCCACCAGCACCACCAGCGCGGCGATGAAGGGCAGGCTGCCGACGATCACATCAGGCACCGACACTTTGCCCCGGCTGATGCCCGAGATGACATACAGGTTCAGCCCAACCGGTGGCGTTAACACCGCAATTTCCATGGTGATGGTATAGACAATCCCGAACCAGATCAGGTCGAACCCGGCTGCCAGAATAAGCGGGATGATGACGGGCAGGGTGATGAAGGTCATCGACACGGGTTCAAGGAACATGCCCAGTGCGATGTAGAACGCGATCACAAGTGCCAGCACCATGTAGGGCGACAGCTCGAATGCCAGGAAAAGCGCTGTCACCTGTTGCGGCACGCGGTAATAATTCAGCACGAAGCCGAACAGCACACCCGCCGACAGCAGCAGCCCCAGATAGCCCATGGTGCGCATGGTGGCCATCAGCGCTTCGACAAAGCCCTTCCAACGCAACCCGCCGACACCCACGGCCAGCGCAACCGTGACCAGCGCGGCAATGGCGGCGGCTTCGGTCGGCGTGGCAATGCCGCCATAGATGGACACGGTAATCACCCCGCCGATGATGATGATCGGCCCCAGCGACACGGCAATCTGGATCAGCGCCAGCTTTGGGCCGGTGTCGCGGTCGGGCACATGGGATGGGTAAAGCTGCGCCCAGATCAGCACCACAACCACGAAGAATCCGGCCAGCAGCAGGCCCGGGACCACCCCGGCCATGAACAATTGCCCGATGGATTGGTCGGTGACGATACCGTAGAACAGCAGGATCAAGCTGGGGGGCAACAGCACGCTAAGCGTGCCACCCGCCGCCAGCACCCCGCTGGCCAGCCGCCGGTCATAGCCCAGTCGCAGCATTTCTGGCAGCGCCACGCCGCCGATGGTCAGCGATCCGACCATGGACGACCCCGACACCGCGCCAAACCCCGCGCAGGCCCCGATGGACCCATAGGCCGCAGACCCCCGGATCGGCACGCCGCGATGCAGGAACATGTATAGGTTGGCCCCGATATTCGACCGGCTTATCAACTCGCCCAGGAACACGAATAACGGCACCGCCAGCAGGATGTAGTTGATCCACACGCCCCAGAGCTTCAGTTGTGCGGACACCAGCGAGGTGTTGAAACTCTGGATTTGCCACAGGAAGGGCAAGGACGCCGCCGCCAGTGCAAAGGGTATAGGCAGGCCCAGCCCAATCATCACGATCAGCAGGCCCAAAAGGCCAAGCGCGACTTCATACCATTCCATCAGGCGCGTCCTTAGCAGGGGCGGGGCGCAGCGCGATCTGCACCAGCCGCAGCATGGCGTAAAGTGTGAACACCGTCAGTGCGAACGCCGCGACACCCCAGAACAGGTAGCGCGGCCAACTCAGGATTTCCGAGGACGACCCGGAATTGAACGCCCGGATCGTGGCGTTGACCGTGGTGATGGAAAAGAACACCCCAATCAGGACCATGATTGCGCCGTTCATCAATGCGACCAGCTTTTGCAGGGGTGGGCTGAAGGCATCGGTCAGCAATGTTACGCGAGGGTAGGAATCTTCGCGCATGGCATAGGCCAGCCCGACCAATGCGACGGGGAACAACAGCAGCGCCGTGGCCTCTGTCACCATCCGGTCGGGCTGGCCCATGACATAGCGCATGAACACGCCGTAGCTGATCCAGACCATCTGGATCACGATAATCGCAGAGCCGAGTGCGGCCAAAGCAACCACCACCCATTCAACGGCTTTCGTGGCCCTGTCGACAAGATTGAGCATAGAACCCTCTTGGTCTGGACTGACGTGGCGTGCAGGGGGATGACGCCGCAAGGCAGCGTCACCCCCTAGCACATTATTTCTGATGCGCGGCGAACAGGTCGCGGATTTGGCCTGCCATATCCGGCCCGCAGGCGCTGTCGACCTCTTCCGTCCATTTCGCCGCGATATCTGTGATCATCGCGTTGCGCTCGTCGTCCGAAATCGACACGGCTGCGCCGCCGCCCTTCATCACGGCATTGCCGACTTGCCCGTCAATCCAGTCCTCGTAGCGCGGCTGCAACCAGAGTTCCGATTCCGCCCCCGCTTCCAGCAAGGCGGTCTGGTCAGCTTCGGACAGGCTGTTGAAGCGGTCAAGGTTCATCATGTATTGGATGTTGCCATAGAACAGGCTGGCATTGACCATGTAGGGCATGACATTCCACAATTGCCACGAACTGTAGGTCGCAACGCCCATATTGATGCCGTTGACCACGCCGCGCTCGGCGGATTGGAACACCTCGCCCGGTGCAATGAAAACCGGCTCGCCGCCCCAGCTTTCGATCATCATGCTCACCAGCGGCCCAATAGAGCGCACAAGCTTGCCGTCCAGATTGCTCAGGCTGTCGATCGGCCCTTGGAACCACCATTCCTGGTCGTAGGAATAGTTTGAATTGATGACCGGTATCAGCCCGACATTCGCGGCTTCGGGCGCGATCAATTCGGCATAGGCGGCGTCCAGCCCGATCTGGTCGGTCAGGTCGATTGCCGCGGGGTAAAGCGATGTCACGCGGTAGCAAGGCAGACGGGTATCTGCGGAAATCCAAGCGATGTCAGCTACACCGCCCTGAATGGCATCGACCCCGTCCGACCACCCATGCAAGGTCGAGGACGGAAATATCTCGACCGTCAGGCGGCCTTCGGTCTTTTCGGCAACCAGTTCGGCGAATTTCACGAACCCTTGGTAGCGGATGTCGGTTTCATTGACATAGGTGGACAGGCGGATCGTTTCGGCCTGCGCTATGCCAGCGACAAGGGCACCGCCAAGCGACAGGGCCAGCAATTTGGAAAGCTGTGTCATGGGTCATCTCCGTTGTTGAACATGGGGGTGGCGGGCCGCTCAGGCGGCCTTCTGGGTATTGAACAGGTGGCCATAGGCAAACAGCGCCGCAGACCCGCCCGTATGCAGAAAGACAACGCGGTCGGTTTTCCGGAATGCACCCGCGCGGACCATGGCGACCAGCCCGGCAAAGCCCTTGCCGGAATAGACCGGGTCCAGCAAAATCCCTTCCAGCCGGGCCAACAGTAGCATGGCGTCTACCATCGCATCGGTGGGTTGGCCGTAGCCGGGACCGACCTGATCGTCATACGCCACAACCATATCGCGGGGCAGATCGCCACGCGCGCCTAACAGCTCGGCGGTGCGTTGCGCCAGCTTGTGCACATTGTCGATCTGCTTTTCGCGCGGCGCGCGCACGGAATGGCCCGTGACGGGAATGGGGGCGTTCATTGCGAACAGCCCGGCCAGAAGCCCGGCTTGCGTGCCCGCGCTGCCAGTGGCATGAACAATGTGGTCAATGCGCAGATCGGCGGCATCGGCTTGGGCCACCAGTTCCTCGGCGCAGGCGGCATAGCCCAAGGCCCCCACAGGGTTCGACCCGCCACCGGGAATGACATAAGGCTTGCGGCCTTGGTCGCGCAGCGTGTCGGCCAAGGCTTCGGCCTCGGCATTCATGTCCAGACCTTCGGGGCGGAAATCGAAGCTACAGTCCATCATAACGTCCAGCAGCACATTGCCCGCGTCCTCATAGTCCGCGCCTTGGTTGGTGACACGCCGTTCCAGCAGCGCATGGCAGCCCAGCCCCGCGCGGCAGGCGGCGGCGGCGGTCTGGCGCACATGGTTGGATTGCGTGGCACCTTGCGTCACCAGCGTATCGGCCCCCTGCGCCAGCGCGTCGGCGACCAGAAATTCCAATTTGCGGGTCTTGTTCCCGCCAGAGGCCAGCCCGGTGCAATCATCGCGCTTGATCCAGATTTCCGGGCCACCCAGTTCGGCGCTCAACCGGTCCAGACGTTCCAGAGGGGTTGGAAAATGACCAAGCCGATACCGCGGAAAGCGTGCAAGATGCATTGTGTTTATCCTGTCCTGTTCATATCAATATGTGAAACACGGAATTTACCCTTGTTCAAATGCCAATATGCGACATAAACATGCACAAATTGCATATAGGAGTGCAAATGCGGTTGGAGTGGATAGAAGATATTCTGGCTGTGGCCGAGAATGGGTCGTTCCAGATGGCTTGTGAAAAGCGCAATGTCTCGCAGCCTGCTTTTTCGCGCCGGATACGGCAGATTGAACAGGCCTTGGGTGTTACGCTGTTTGACCGCAGCACCCGGCCCGCGCGGCTGGCCCCGCATATTCAGGACCAGCTTGACCGGATGCGCGACCTGTCCGCCGGGCTGCGCGATCTGGCGGCGGCCATGCAAGACAAGGACGGCACGCGGCGGCGGCGCATCGTCATCGCCTCGCAACATGCGATTGCGGCCACATCAACCCCCGAAATCATGGGCCGCTTTGCCGATCTGGATATCGACACACGTTTGCGTTCAGCAAACCGCGACGATTGTCTGGCGCAGGTGATGACGCGCCGCGCCGATATAGCCTTTATCCATGATGTGATGGGAGCCGAAGAAATCCCCGGTTCGGATTTTCTGGACATTGCGACCATGGGGCGCGAAACCCTGATCCCGGTTTTCGCGGGTGACAAGTTGGCGCTTTTGAACGATGCCTACAGCCATGGCGAATTGCCGGTGATCGCCTACCCGTCGGATGTGTTCCTGGGGCAGGTGCAAAGACGGGTCATCTTTCCACGATTGATCCGTGTTGGTCGGGTGCGCCCCCGGCTGGAAACCGCGCTTACACTTGCCGCGCTGGAATTTGCGCGCACGGGCTTTGCGATCGCGTGGATACCAGAGCCGCTTGCGCGAGACGAAATCCGGGATGGGCGGCTGGTTGACCTAAGCGCGACGTTGCCTTCTGTCCCGATGACGCTGATCGCCGCCCGGTTAAGCGATACGGTAACGCCGATTGTCCGCGATGTCTGGCAACGGATTGTCCAGCATCCGCCGGCGCCGCATGGCCAAGGCGCTGTGCGGCACAAGAACGGGGGTCGCAATCCGGACTCGTGATACGGCTTGCAACATGGGCATCAATAATATATCGTAAAACGACGATATACGATACTGCTTCCGGTCAACATGGTGCAACAGCTCGAAAACCCTGAAGATGCGCAACTTGCGGCGCTGGCGAAAGCCCTGGGGCATCCGGCCCGGCTGCGCATCTTGCGGCTGCTGGCGCAAACGCCGGGCTGCATTGGGGGCGATATCGTGGGCGCGGTTGGGCTTGCGCAATCCACAGTGTCGGAACATCTGCGCATTCTGAAAGACGCCGGCGTGATCGCAGGCCAGATCGACCCGCCGCGCGTGTGCTATTCGCTTAGCCCCGGTGCGCTTGTGCCGCTTGCCGCCCTGATCGGCGTGCTCGAGGCCGCGCCGACGGGCGATGCGTGCTGCACCCCACCCACCGCCACCGAAGGATAAGCCATGTCCCTGTTCGACCGTTACCTGTCCGTCTGGGTTGCGCTGTGCATCATCACCGGCATCGTTCTGGCAATGCTCCTGCCGGGTCTGTTCGCGACACTCGCCGCGCTGGAATACGCGTCGGTCAACCTGGTCGTGGCGGTGCTGATCTGGGCGATGGTCTACCCGATGATGGTCGCGGTCGACCTTGGCGCGCTGAAGGGCGTAGGTCAGCGGCCAAGGGGCCTGATCATTACCGTGGTGGTGAATTGGCTGATAAAGCCCTTCACCATGGCGGCCCTTGGTGTGCTGTTTTTTGAGCATGTCTTCGCGGGTATGATCGACCCTGCCGATGCGGGCGAGTATATTGCCGGGCTTATCTTGCTGGGCGCGGCCCCTTGCACGGCGATGGTATTCGTCTGGTCGCAACTGACCAAGGGCGACCCGAACTATACGCTGGTTCAGGTGTCGTTGAACGATGTCATCATGGTGTTCGCCTTCGCGCCCATCGTAGCGGTGTTGTTGGGTGTGACCGATATTGCCGTGCCATGGGAAACGCTGGTTTTGTCCGTGGTCCTTTACGTCGTTTTGCCGCTTGTGGCCGGTGTTGCCACCCGGTCGTGGCTGATGCGCCGCGAAGGGGAAAGCGCCGTCGCCCGCTTTACCGCGCAGATCAAGCCAGCCTCTATTGTTGGGCTGCTGCTGACGGTGGTGCTGCTGTTCGGGTTTCAGGGCAATGTCATTCTGGATAATCCGGTGCTGATCTTGGTGTTGGCCACGCCCATCCTGATCCAGTCTTATGCGATGTTCGCGTTGGCCTATGGCTGGGCTTGGGTTTGGCGCGTGCCGCATAAGGTTGCCGCACCCTGCGCGCTGATCGGAACATCGAATTTCTTTGAACTGGCGGTGGCTGTCGCCATCGGGCTGTTCGGCCTGAATTCCGGCGCGGCACTGGTCACGGTTGTCGGCGTGCTGGTCGAAGTGCCGGTGATGCTGTCGCTCGTCTGGTTCGCCAACCGCACCCGCGAGCGCTTTCCCGCATGAGTGACACACCCCAGCTAAACGCCGCCGCTTTTGCCGCAATCGACCGTGATCGCTTGTTGACCCCAGCCCTTGCAACCCATGCGCCGCGTATCCTGATCCTGTATGGATCGCTGCGCGCGCGGTCGTTCAGCCGCCTGACCGCCGAAGAAGGCGCGCGCATTCTGATGCGGCTGGGCGCAGAGGTGCGGTTCTTTCACCCGTCCGGTCTGCCCTTGGTGGATGACGGTGTCGATGCCCGCCATCCCAAGGTGCGCGAATTGCGCGATCTTGTGGCTTGGTCCGAAGGCATGGTGTGGTCCAGCCCCGAACGCCACGGCGCGATGACGGGCCTGATGAAAACGCAAATTGACTGGATACCCTTGTCAGAGGGGGCCGTGCGCCCGACACAAGGCAAGACGCTGGCGGTTATGCAGGTCTCTGGCGGGTCGCAAAGCTTCAACGCGGTGAACCAGATGCGGCTCTTGGGGCGTTGGATGCGGCTTTTGACCATTCCCAACCAATCCTCTGTCGCCAAGGCCTTTCTTGAATTCGACGAAGAGGGGCGGATGAAACCATCAGCCTATTACGATCGCATCGTCGATGTCATGGAAGAGCTGGTGAAATTCACGCTTCTGACGCGTGATCGGGCCGAGTATTTGGTAGATCGTTATTCCGAACGCCGCGAAAGCGCGGTAGAGCTGTCGGCGCGGGTCAACCAATCCACGCTCTAGGCGCAGGCCGTGGCATTCCTGCATTTTAGGGTTGTTCCGGGCGCGGTGCATGGGCATGCTTGACCAAGCCCCAGTATTCCGTGGTTTCCGTGCCAAAAATTCTGCACACCGCTGATATTCATCTTGATTCCCCGTTGCGGTCGCTTGCCCTGCGCGATGAGGCCCTGCACGACAGGGTGCAGGCGGCCACGCGGATGGCATTTACCCGGCTGGTCGATACCGCGCTGGCCGAACAGGTCTTGGCGCTGCTGATTGCGGGCGATCTGTTTGACGGGCGCGCCCGGAGCGCGCGCACCGCCGCGTTCCTGACCGCGCAGCTTGAGCGCCTGCGCGGCGCGGGTATCCGGGTGTTTTACATCAAGGGCAATCACGACGCGGAAAACCCGCTGAGCGGTGCGCTGGACCTGCCGGAAAATGTGCATGTGTTCGATGCGCGCGGCGGCTGCGTGCAACTGACAGACACCATCTGGATACACGGTGTCAGCTTTGCAAAGGCCGAAGCACCCGACAGCCTGTTGCCACGCTTTCCCGCGCCGGTGCCGGGGGCGGTCAATATCGCGATGCTGCATACCTCTCTGGCGGGGGCGGCGGGCCACGACACCTACGCCCCGTGCCGCCTGTCCGATCTGACCGGCATGGGGTTCGATTACTGGGCCTTGGGCCACATCCACAAACGACAGGTTCATGCAAGCGACCCGTGGGTGGTGATGCCCGGCATCCCGCAGGGCCGCGACATTGGCGAAGCCGGGCCGAAATCTGCAACCCTGCTGCGCATTTCGGATGATGGAATCGCGCTGTCCGAGGTGCCGAGTTCGGTTGTCGAATTCACGCTGTCTTCGCTCGACATTTCGAATGTGGATAGTGATGACGCCCTGCGCACGGCGCTGCGCCGCCATATTCACGCGCTGGCAGAGGGGTTGACCGCGGGGTCCGGCGTGCTGCGCCTGACATTGAGCGGCACACCGCCGCGTCATTGGCATATCCTGCGCGACCGGGACTATTGGGTCGAAACCGTCGCCGCCTTGCTACAGGATAGCGGCAAGCTGTGGCTGGACAAACTGCTGCTAGAGCTTGACGCCCCGGGCAACGCTACGCCAAGCGGCAGCGCAACGGCGGAATTGGGCCGGCTGATGCAGGGGATCGGCACAGAACCCGCCTTCGCCGCCGCCGCCCGCGCCGAGATTGAAGAGTTGACCGGGGATCTGCCCGCCTCTGTGCGGGCGGCGTTGCTGGACGGTCCCGATGCACCCGACAGGCTGGCCGAAACCCTGTCGCAAAGCGGAGCGCGCCGGGTTCTGGCGCGCTTGAAAGGGGCCGAGGGCTGATGCGGTTGCGACGCCTCTCGCTGGATCGCTTCGGCCATTTCACCGGCCATGCGCTGGATTTCGGCCCTGCAAGCGCGCGCCCCGATTTCCATATTGTCTATGGCCCGAACGAAGCCGGGAAAACCACCACGATGGAAGCGGCCTTGCGGCTGTTCTACGGGTTTCAGCATGTCGAACCCTATGCGTTCAAACACCAGCGCGCCAATTTGCAGGTCAGCGCCGAGATAGAGATTGACGGCACGCCCCGCAGCTTTACCCGCTTGCCAAAGCGCAGCGGCAACTTGGTCAATGGGCATGGCAATGCGCTGCCAGAGGCCGCGCTGGCCGCGCATCTGGGCGGTATGGCCGAAGAGGATTATCGCAACCTGCTGTGTCTGGATGATGCCACCATCGAACGCGGCGGCGAGGAAATCGTGCAGGCCCGCGGCGATACGGGGCGACTGCTGTTTTCCGCAGCCGCCGGGCTTGCGCATTTAAGCAGCGTTCTGGATGCCGTGCGCACCGAGGCCGATGAGATTTGGCGCAAGCGCGCCAGCAAGACCCGCATCGCCGTGCTGAAGCGTGACTTGGCCGATGTTGAAAAAGCCATTCGCGCGCAGGACGTGACCGCCAGCGCATGGCAGGCTTTGAAAAAGACAGCGGCGGAAGCGGTCCGCTCTGAAGCGGTGGCCCGCGAGGCGCGTCACGCCGTGCAGGCCGATGCCGCCGCATTGGAGGGCAAGCGCCGCGCCTTGCCGCTTTTGGTCGAACTGGATGCGCTGCGCGACGATCTTGCCCCGTTTGCCGATTATCCCGATCATCTGGGCTTTGATCTGGAAGCGCTGGTCACGCTCAAGACTGACCAAAGCCGTGCCGAGGGTGATATCGTGCGGCTTGAACAGGAACTGACCGACCTTGGCGCGCAACGCGCGGCGCTGGTTCTATCGCCCGCGCTGGTGGCCTTGTCGCAGGAACTGGACCTGCTCGACCCGTTGCGCGCGCGCGATGTGTCCGCCGGGTTGGACCTGCCGCGCCGTCGCGACCAACTGGCCCAGACCGAAGCGGCCATGGCGCAAGCCGCCCGCGATCTTGGCGCGCCGACAGGCTGCGACCCGGCTTTGCTGGTGCCAACACAAGCGCAACTGGCCGGGCTGGAGGATGCGCGCGACCGGCTGCGCCAAGCGCGCGCCACGCTGCAAGCCGAAGCACAGGAATTGGCCGAGCTGACCGAAACCCGCGACCGCGCCAAAGCGGCGCTTGATCGGCTGGCGGTGCAAGGGGCGCAACCGGCGGATCTGGGCGCGATCTTGGCCCGGCATGACGCGGACAGGCTGATGCCGGAACATGCCTCTGCGGTGCAGGCCATTGCAACTGCGGAACAGGCCGCGCGGCAGGCTTTGGACCGGCTTGGCCACCCCGGCGCGCGTTTCACGACGATCCCGGACTGCCCGATGACCCCGCTGCGCGCGCGCCAACTGGTCGAGTTGCATAGTGAAATCGCAGGCAAGATTGCACAAGAGCAAGCGCTGCGCGACACCCACCGCGCCGATGCTGCCGCGCGACAAGCGCAGGCCGAGGCGCTGTTGCGCGACAGCGATCTTTGCACCGACGACCGGATTGCGCAAATGCGGGCCGAGCGCGACAGGCTTTGGGCCGACCACAAGCTGGCGTTGTCCGCGCGCACGGCGCAAGCGTTCGAAACCGCTATGCAGGCGCTGGATGGCGCGCAGGAAACCCGCATCGCCCATGCCGCAGAGCTTGGGCAGCTACGCCAGATCGCGCAGGCCAGCGCAGAGGCAAAGGCCCGCGCCGATCAGGCCGATGCAAGGCTGGCCGCTTTGCACAGCGAGCGCGACGCCCTGCTGGCAGAGATTGACGAAGCAGCGGCGCTGTCGGGGCTGCGGACCCCGATCCAGCCCGATGAATGGCTGGATTGGGTTGTGCGCCATGGTGCCGCGCAAGAGGCACAGTTGGCTGCTGCCGCCACGCGCGACGCATATGCAGACACGCTGGCCCGCGCGCAGGCGCTGCGCGATGCGTTGGCACCGCATCTGGATATGGTTGCGCCGGATGTGGCTGGCGCCGTTGCCGCCGCGCGCCGCTTTGCCGAGGCGGACCGCAGCGCCCGCGAAACCCGCGCCGCCGCGCAAGAGGCTTTGCGCCGCGCCGAAGACGCGCTTGCAAAACGGGCTGAGCGCTTTGCAAATTGCCAGCATATCGCGGCAAAGGCCGAGACGGCGTGGCAAGCCGCGGTTGAAGACGCTTTGCGCGGGTCGGTCGCGCCCGAGGGCTTGCTGGCCTCGCTGGAGCCTGTGCGCAACCTTGTCGCCCAGAACGCCGCGCGCAAGGATGCCGCGCAGCGCGTCGGCACCATGGAGCGCGATCAGGCCCTGTTCGCAGAGAAGGTGGCGGCCTTGGCCCAGACACAAGGCATGAGTTTGGGCGCGACACCCGCTGACAGCTTTGCCAAGCTGCGCGCGGCATCGGATACCGCCCGCCGCGCCCAGACCCGCGCGCAAGACTTGGATGGGCAATGTGCCAAGACGCGCGCTGCGCTGGACGAAGCGCGCGCAGCTTTGGCCGAAATCGCGCGCAGGGTCGAAACCTATGCTGCCGAATTCCCGACAAGTGCAGAGACCAGCACGCTTGATGCGCTGCGCGTGACCGCAAATCAGGCCATGCAGGTGATCGAGAAGCGTGTGCAACTGGTGAAGCTGGAACGCGATATCCTGTCAGAACTTGGCGCAGCGACGCTTGCGTCTGCCCGCACAGCGCTAGAGGGGGAAACCCTTGTCACCCTTGGCACCAAGCTGGACCGCGCCCGCGCCGAGCTAGAGCGCGCCGAGCAGGCCTGGACCGCGGCGACAGAAGCGCGTGTGACCGCGCAACAGGCGCTGGCGCAGATCACGGGCGATGCCGGTATTGCCAGCCTGACCGAGCAGCGCAGCACATTGGAATTGCAGCTTCAGGACGCGGTGCAAGAGTATCTGGAATTGTCTTTCGGCCACAGGCTGGCAGATGCGGCCATTCGGCGGTATCGCGACACGCATCGCAGCGGCATGATGGCCGCGACCGAACGGTGTTTTGCGGCCCTGACGCAAGGTGCATATACCCGGCTGACCAGCCAGCCCGACGGGGCAGGGGAAACGCTGCTGGCGGTTGATGCATCGGGCACGGCCAAGCGCGTGGCAGAGATGTCGAAAGGCACCCGGTTCCAGCTTTACCTTGCCTTGCGGGCCGCCGCGCATGAGCAATTGATCGCGCAAGGCACCTGTTTGCCCTTTTTCTGCGACGATATTTTCGAAACTTTCGACGAGGCGCGCACCAGCGCCGCCTGCCGCGTGATGGAGCAAATCGGCACGCGCGGGCAAGCAATCTACCTGACGCATCATCGCCATGTGGTCGAGATCGCGCAACAGGTCTGTGACACGCCGCCAATTTTGCACGAGATTTAGGTCTGGCTTGCCCCCCTTGACAGGCAGGCGCTGCAAGACGATGGTGCAATATGTGACAGGGGCGTCCGCGCAGGCGGGCTGAGAAGCACCCTTCGAACCTGAACCAGATCATGCTGGCGTAGGGAGTCGCGGAAACCGTCCAGCGCCAGAATGGGGCTATGGCGGTTTTGCGTTGCTCCCGCAGGCGTTTGGCGGGAGGATATGATGACAGACCACGGAACCCATTTGGACCAGATGCGCGCACAAGCGCCCTTGGTTCATAACATTACCAATTACGTCGCCATGAATATTATGGCCAATGTCCTTCTGGCGGTGGGCGCGTCGCCCGCGATGGTCCATGCCCGACAGGAAGTGGCCGAATTTGCCGGGCTGGCGCAGGCGCTGACTGTCAATATCGGCACCGCAGACCCCGATTGGGTAGAGGCAATGGCACTTGCCGCGCAGGTCATGACGCAGGCTGGCCGTCCTTGGGTGCTGGACCCGGTCGGCGTGGGTGCAACCCGGTTCCGGCAAGACGCCTGCGCGCGGCTGGTCGATCTGGGGCCAAGCATCATTCGCGGCAACGCATCTGAAATACTGGCGCTGGCCGGGACCGCCGCCGCCGGACGCGGGGCAGATGCCGCCGACAGTGTCGCCGCCGCACAAGAGGCCGCGCTGGCGCTGGCACGGCGCAGCGGGGCGGTGGTTGCCGTCTCTGGCCCCGAGGATTTCGTGACCGATGGACAGCAAAGCTTCCATGTCGCCAACGGACACCCGATGATGCCGCGGATCACGGCGCTGGGCTGTTCGCTCAATGGGGTGATCGCGGCTTTCGCGGTAGCAGCCCCAGCGCTGCCCGCAACTGCTTCGGCGCTGGCCTATTACGGGCTGGCGGGCGAGCAGGCAGGCGCGCGCAGCGAGGGGCCGGGTGGGTTTCAACCCGCGTTTCTGGATGCGCTTTACGGCATGACAGCCAGCGCGCTTGATGCTGGCGCAAAGGTGCGCGCCGCATGATGGGGCCGGTCTATGTCATCACCGACCCCGACGCGCCCTGCCCGGTGGCCATGCAAGCCCGGCTTGCGGCGCAAGGGGGTGCGGGTGCGGTGCAAATCCGCGACAAAACCTTGCCCGATGACGAGTTCACTGCCCTTGTCGCCAGCCTGCTTCCAGAAATGACCGCGCGCGGTGTCATGCTGATCGTGAATGACCGCGTTGATGTGGCGCTGCGCAGTGGTGCCCATGGGCTGCATATCGGGCAGGGCGACGGCGATCCGGCGCAGATCCGCGCGCGTCTGCCACAGGGCATGATCCTTGGCCTGTCGGTCGAGACACTGGCGCAGGCCAAACAAGTGCCGGCGGGCGTGGATTATATCGGTGCAGGGCCGGTGCGGGCGACCGCGACCAAGCCTGATCATGCCGCGCCCATTGGCTTTGACGGGTTGGCGCAGATTGCCGCTGCGGCACGCCTGCCCTGCTACGCGATAGGCGGGATCAAGCCGGGCGATGCGGGGGCGGTCAAGCATGCCGGGTGTGTGGGTATGGCGGTCGTCTCTGCCGTGACCCGCGCGCCAGACCCGGCCCTTGCCACCCGCACCCTGCTGACCGAATGGAGCGATGCATGATCCCGAATATCCTGTCGATTGCCGGGTCGGACCCGTCCGGCGGTGCTGGTATCCAAGCCGACATAAAGGCGATTTCGGCCAATGGTGGCTATGCCATGGCCGCAATCACGGCCCTGACGGCGCAAAACACCCAAGGCGTGCAGGGCGTGCACATGGTTCCGCCCGAATTTGTTGCCGCGCAGATTGCCGCCTTGCGCGCGGATATCCGCATAGATGCCGTCAAGATTGGGATGCTGGGCAGCGCTCAGATGATCGCGGCGGTGCGCGATGCCGTGGCGGGGCTTGGCGTGCCGGTGGTGTTGGACCCTGTCATGGTGGCCAAAGGCGGTGATCGGCTGTTGCAGACAGAGGCCGTGGCCGCCTTGCGTGCGGCGCTGCCCATGGCCAGCGTCCTGACCCCGAACCTGCCAGAGGCCGCCGATCTGCTGGACCGGCCCGAAGCCACGGACCGCGACCAGATCGAAGATCAGGCCAAGGCGCTTCTGGCGCTTGGGCCGGGCGCAGTGCTGCTGAAGGGGGGGCATCTGCCGGGCGCAGACTGCCCTGACCTGCTGGCCACGGCCGATGGGCTGACATGGCTGCCCGGTCCGCGCCATGACACCCGGCGCACGCATGGCACGGGCTGCACGCTGTCTGCGGCGCTGGCCACGCTATTGGGGCATGGTCAGGCGCTGCCGCAGGCGTGTGCCGGGGCCAAGGCCTATGTCGCAGGCGCTATTCGCCATGCCGATGCCTTGTCGGTCGGGCAGGGGCACGGCCCGACACATCATTTTCACGCAGTGAAAGGCTAGTTCCATGAGTTTTATGACACGCGCGCTGGCCGAAACTGCGCCGCTCTGCGCCGCGATGCGCGATATGCCCTTCAACCGTGGTCTGGCCGATGGGTCGTTGCCGCGTGCAGCGTTTCAACGCTACATCATTCAGGATGCGCATTACCTAAATGGGTTTGCCCGGGCCTTGGCGCTTGCCGCCGGGCGCGCGCCAGATGCGCAGGCCGTCAGCCAGCTTGCGGGTTTTGCCGCGGGCACCTTGCAGGCAGAGCACGAATTGCACGCCCATTACATGGGTCTGTTCGGGGTGACCAAAGACGACTTTGCCGCCACCCCGCCCAGCCCGGCTTGTGACCATTACACCAATTTCCTGATTGCCACTTCTGCCACGCGCAGCACGGCTGAAAGCGTGGCTGCCGTGCTGCCCTGTTTCTGGGTGTATCGCGATGTCGGGCGCGCGATCCATGCGTGCGCCGCGCCGGATACCCCCTATCGCGCTTGGATTGACACCTATGTCAGCGACCGCTTCGATGCCGCGGTAGAGGCGTGCTGCGCCGTTGCCGAACGCCTATACGAATCCGCGCAGGGCACCACCCGCGACAGCATGTGCACCATATTCGCGCGCAGCACCTTGCTTGAATGGAGCTTCTGGGACAGCGCTTGGCATGGCCATGCTTGGCCTGATCCGGTGGCAGTGGGGCAGGGGTGAACGCAGCCAAGGCATGGACCCCGATTGCGACAATTGTTCCAAGCCGGGCGGGAAACCCGGCGCAGTGCAATCGTTTTGTCATGGAAGGCTGTTACGAACTGGTTAAGCGGGGTAATCCCCCAATGTCACCAAGCTGTGGACAGGCGCGATGCAGACCATATTCAGTGCTTTTGCCGAATCTCGGATGCAGGATCGTATGTGCCAAGCTCGCGCCGCTTTGTGGAGGCGGAAATGAGCCTGATGGCTGCCCTTGGTGTTGCGGGTTTGACCGGGGTGCATCTGCTCTCGGCAGCGCTTGTGGCTGCGCGTCTGAGGCCTGCCACCGTGACCCGTGTTCACCGCCCGGTTTCCATAACGCTTCTGCGCCCCGTGCATGGGCTGGATGCGTTCGATCTGGAAACGCTGGAAAGCAGCTTTTATCTGGCTTGGCCGGACTATGAGATCATCTTTTGCGCTGCCCATGCCGATGACCCGGTCTGCGAAGCCCTGCGCCAGATGATCGCGCGGCACCCCAACCGCCGCGCCCGGTTGATGATCGGAGAGCACAGGACCACCGCGAACCCAAAGCTGAACAATCTTGAAAAAGGTTGGCGCGCGGCAAGTGGCGAAGTGATCGTCATGGCGGATGCCAACCTGCTTTTGCCGCCCGATTACCTGCAACGCCTGTTCGCCGTCTGGGACGAGGACTGCGCACTGGTCAGCAGCCCGCCCGCAGGCATTCGCCCCGGCAACCTTTGGGGCGCGGTTGAATGCGCCTTTCTGAACGGGTTTCAGGGCCGCTGGCAACTGGCGGCGGACAGTGTCGGTTTGGGCTATGCCCAAGGCAAGACCTTGATGGTGCGCAAGGATTGGCTGGAACAGGCCGGCGGGTTGCAGGCGTTGGGCCGCAACCTTGCCGAAGACGTGGCCTTCACCAAACTGGTGCGCGAACGTGGCGGCAAGGTGCGGCTGACACGGCAAATGTTCGCGCAGCCTGTGGGCGAGCGTCGCGCGCGTGCCGTTTGGGACCGGCAGTTGCGCTGGTCACGGGTGCGGCGCGATGGGTTCGCGGGGCTGTTCGCCTTCGAGATCTTGCTGGGCGGCTTGCCGCCCGCGCTGATGTTGGCCAGCTTTGCCGGGCCTGGCTGGATTCTGCCTTTCCTTGCCTTGTGGTATGGCACGGAATGGGCCTTGTCGCGTGCGGCGGGTTGGCCGCATGGCCCGCGCGACGTGGCCGCCATGGTGCTGCGTGACCTTATGCTGCCCGCGCTCTGGGTCGCCGCCTATGCGCGGCGTGGCTTCGAATGGCGCGGCACGCGGCTGGATGCCGCGCAGCATGATCCAGCTTGAAACGCTCGCCCCTCTGGTCGCGGAGTTCGGCTTGTGGATCGTGGCGGCGGCGGCGATCATAGAAGGGCCGATCGTTACTGTCTTGTCCACGGCACTGGCGCGGCAAGGCTTGCTGCCTTTGGTGCCCTTGGCGGCCATCCTGCTGTTGGGCGATCTGGTGGGGGATTTGCTGCACTATGCCCTTGGCCGACGTGGGCTGGCCCAGATGCCGCGTGCATGGCGGCGGTGGCTGGGGCTTGGCCCGGCGCGCGCGCTCCAACTGACCCGGCATTTCGGGCAGCATGGCGGCAAGACGTTGATGCTGGCCAAGCTGACCCATTCGGTCGGTGCGCCTGTTCTTGTGGCTGCCGGGATGGCCCGGATGCCGGTTGGGCAGTTCTTGGGGTGGAACGCGCTGGCATCGGTTCCCAAAACCGCCGCGCTTATGGCGCTGGGCTGGTATGCGGGCGATGCGTGGCGGCAGATCGAAACATGGCTGGGGCGCTGGACATGGGTTGTCCTGATCTTGCTGGTTGCCTCGCTGGCGCTTTGGTGGCTTTGGAGGAAACGATGGCCGCAAACGTAAGCTGCATCATTCCCGCCTATAATGAAGGCCCGCGCATTGCGCAGGTTCTGGCGGTGGTCCGCGCGCAGCCACTGATTGACGAGGTGATCGTGGTGGACGATGCCTCTGACGATGACACGGCTGCGCAGGTTCTGGCTATGGCGGATGTTACCTTGATCCGGCAGCCCCGCAATGGCGGGAAATCGCGCGCCGTCGCCGCCGGGTTGCGCGCGGCGAAGGGGCGGATCATTCTGTTCTTGGATGCAGATCTGACCGGGCTGGATGCACAGGCCCTGCGGGCCTTGATCCTGCCGGTTGTGACAGGCCGCGCCGATACCACGATCAGCCTGCGTGGCAATGCGCCTTGGCCGTGGCGGCTAATTGGCCTTGATTACATCTCTGGCGAGCGGGCCATGACGCGCGCATTCGCCCCGTGTCCCGATCTGTTGCAAACCCTGCCGCGGTTCGGGATGGAGGTGGCGATGAACCGCCTCTGGCTGGACCGCACCGCCCGGTTGCAAGTGGTCGCTTGGCCCAAGGTCGCCAGCCCCTTGAAGGGCGCGAAGCGCGGCTTTGTGGCCGGGCTTGTTGCGGATATTGCCATGCTGCGCGATATCGTCGCCACCGTCGGTGCCCGCGAGATTCTGGCGCAGATACGCGGCCTGCGGCGCAATCGTATCCAGACCGTGACCGGCAGAGCGCGGCCAGATGCTGTGCAGCACCAAGGCTGAACGAAGAGTCTGCGCATTTAGTCAGACGCGCAGCCCGTCTGTGCCAAAGAAGCTAAGCCGCTCGGGTTCGAACGCCAGCCCGATGCGGTCGCCCGGCCTGACGGGGCTATCGCCTTGAATGCGCGACATGACCTGTCCAAGCGCGCCGCAATCGGTCACGACAAAGCTGTCGGCGCCAAGATATTCGACCACTTCGACACTGCCGGAACACTGGCCCGCGCCCGGTTCGACCATACGGATATGTTCAGGCCGCACCCCTAGATGAACTGCTGGGCCGGTGCCCGCGAAGGGCCCGGTTCCGCCACCGTCCAGATGATACGCGCCCGCATCGGTCCGGCAAGGCAAGATGTTCATCTTGGGGCTGCCGATGAACTGGGCCACGAACAGGTTGGCGGGGCGCTCATACAGCTCTTTCGGGGTGCCGACCTGCGCAATCTTGCCAAATTCCAGCACCACGATACGGTCCGCCAGCGTCATCGCCTCGACCTGATCATGGGTGACGTAAATCATCGTGGCTTGCAGCCGGTGATGCAGCTTGGCGATTTCCAGACGCATCTCGACCCGCAAGGCGGCATCTAGGTTCGACAGCGGTTCGTCGAACAAGAAGGCCGTCGGGTCGCGCACGATACAGCGCCCGATCGCCACGCGCTGCCGCTGCCCGCCTGACAGGTCTTTGGGGCGGCGGTCCAGATAGGGTTCCAGCTTCAGCACCTCTGCGGCCTTGTCGACCTTGGCGGCGATTTCGGCCTTGGATGCGCCAGCGGTTTTCAGCGAAAACCCCATATTGTCGCGCACCGACATATGCGGATATAGCGCATAGCTTTGGAACACCATCGCAAGCCCACGTTTCGAGGGTGGCTCTGCCGTGACATCGCGGCTGTCAATCTCCAGCGTGCCGCGGCTGATGTCTTCCAACCCGCCGATCATGCGCAGCAGCGTGGATTTGCCGCATCCCGAAGGGCCAACGAACACCACGAATTCGCCGTCGTGTATGTCAAGGTCTATGCCTTTGATGACCTGCACCTCGCCGAACCATTTTTCGACTGTGTTCAACCGTATCCTACCCATCACGCACCCCCGTTCGAGGGCGAGGCCCATGCCAGCCAGACCGCCGCCGTCCAAGTAAAACTGCCGCCGCCCGCCGGGTCGCCCGTCAGCGGGTCGTAATATTCGGCAAAGCCGTGTTCGGCCATCAGCGCCGCGGTGCGGGCGCGCAGTTCCTCTGCCTCTGCCTTGTGGCCCATATCGGCCAGTCCCAGCCCGATCAGCATATTGACAATCCCCCATGTCGGACCGCGCCAGTAGCGTTTGGCGTTGAACCAGTCGCTGCCCACCTTTTGGCTGGGCACCGGGTAGCGGCATTGGTCAAAGGCCTGATGCAATTCGTCCAGCATTTGCGCGCTGTCCAGATGCCCATACCAACACAGGAAAGATGCGTTCGACACCGACCCGGTATGATGCCCCGCATTCAGGTTGAACCCGTCAAACACACCCGCGGTGTTGCGCAGTTTTTCGGCACCGGCCGTTAGCTCGGCGGTCCATTGGTCCAACTCGGCGCGGTCCTCGCCCAAGGCATCGGCCAGTGCGGCCAGATCACGATTGGCGCGCAGCAGCACAAAGGTCATCAGCGGGTCGGCCACCTTGAAAGGCTGGTCTTGCGCCACCGCCGCATCATCCCACCCCAAGCCGCGTGCACGCTGCACCAGCCAGATGTAGCGGTCGTAATCGTCCTTTGTGGGCCGCATGGACGCGTCAACATGGGCGGTGTCGCGGCGGGTGTAGTCGCCCACGCCGACCGGGTCAATGGCTTGCATGGCGCTGTCCCAATCGGGCGCATTGTCGCGGCCACCTTCCCACGGGTGCGTGATGAAGATCATGCCATCTGCGTTGCGCCAGCGCATGAACCAGCGATGCCACGCCACCAGCTTGGGGAACAGCGCGGCCATGGGGTTGCGCCCCGCATCCGGGTTTTTGTCGTAGATCATGCGCGCGAATGTGGCGGCAACGGGCGGCTGCGAAATGCCAGAGGACGGGATCGGCCCCTTGCCTTCGGTGCCCCAGACGTCAGGCCCCGGAAAATAACCCGGATCGGGCTTGTGAAACAGGATATGCGGTAACATCCCGTTTGGCCATTGCCCGGAAAACAGCGTTGTCAGTTCCAGCCATGCGCGCTCAATGTCGAATTGGGCAAAGCCCCAAGCGGCAAAGGCGCTGTCCCAGTTCCATTGGTAGGGATACAGGCCAGAGGTCGGCAAAGTGTAGCCGCCACGGTCGTTCTTGCGCAGGATCGCGCGGGCTGCCTGGTCCAAGGCAAGGTGGTCCATTATCGTCATCCTTTCACAGAGCCTGCGGTCAGGCCCTTGGTCATGAAACGTTCCAGCCCCAGAAACAGCGCCATGATGGGCACCGTGGCCACAACGGCCCCGGCCATCAGGTGTTGGCGCGGAATCTCGGAGGAGTTGAGCGAGGCGATGCCCCGTGTCAGCGTAAACTTGGACGGGTCGTCCAGCAGCATGAAGGCCAGCAGGAATTCGTTCCACGCGATCATGAACACGTAAAGCGACACGCTGGCCAGCGCGGGCAGCGCCAGCGGCAAGGTGATTTTCCAGATCACTTGCAGGCGGTTCAGCCCGTCCATCAGCCCGGCTTCTTCCACCTCTGCCGGAAGGCCCCGGAAATAGCCTTGCAGCATATACAGCGCGACCGGAATGGTCGTGACCGGGTAGATCAGCAAAATGCCGAACAAGGTGTTGCGCAACCCGGTCATGGAAAACCCGATATAGATGGGCAATGCCAGCACGATGACGGGCACCATGTAGATCAGCAGGATGGACCGTGAAAACACCGCCTGCCCCTTGAAGCGCAGCCGCGCCACCGCATAGGCGCCCGGCACGCTGAACAGCAGCGTGATGACCACCGTCATCACAGAGATGAACAGCGAATTGACCATGTAGGTGCCGAAATTGTAGCTGGTGAACAGCTCGTAATACGACCGGAACAAGCCCCAGCCCTGCGTCAGGTCCAGCGAGAAATCGAGCGGATTGGCCACCAGTTGTTGCTGGTTCTTCAGGCTGGTCATGACCATGACGTAAAACGGAATAGCCACGATCGCCGTGAAGAAGATATAGCCGAACCCTGTCAGGAAGTGGATAACCGCATCCTCGAATTCGTGGCGCGTCAGGGGGCCGGGGCGCAAGGGCGCGGTCATCTTCGACAGGCCAAGGCCAAAACCCACGCCAACCATCAGCGCGGTGACCAAGCGCAGGCCAAAACCGGCATCCGGCATCATGATCGGCGATGGGCCAGCATAGGTCAGAAGCAGAAGCGCGCCAGCCGATGCCGCCGCCAACAGCCAGCCCCGCAGGCCCGACACGGCGATAATCCCGGCAGGCGCCCCGAAAAACAGCGCAGCAAGGATGCCCGGCCGAACAGCAGCCCCGGTGGCGAAGGCAACGGCAACCGATACCGTTACAGCGACAACAACCATCCACAACGCACCAAGGAACAGGCCCGTCACATAGCCCCGGCGGATCATGCCCATCATAACCCTTCCTCCCGGCTCATGAATTTGAAGAAGAACACGGAGAAGGACAAAAGGCACAGGAAGATGACCACAGCCACCGCCGCACCCGCGCCGATATTCGACACGGCAAAAGCCTGTTCATACACATTCACCGTCAGGGTGCGCGTGCCGGCATTGCCGCCCGTCAACAGGAAAATGTCGTCGAACTTGTTGAAGGTCCAGATAAAGCGCAGCAGGAACAACACGCTTAGAATGCCCAGAAGCTGCGGCATCGACAGATACCAGAATTTCTGGAAGGGCGATGCACCGTCCATATCGGCGGCTTCATACATGTCGCTGTCGATGGCCTGCATCCGGGCAAGGATGAACAGGAAGGACAGCGGAAAGTAACGCCAGATTTCGAACACCGTGACCATGATAAGCGCCAGCGGGCGCTCGCCAAAAAAGTTGATCGCTTGGTCGGTCACGCCCATTTGCACCAACAGCGCATTGGCAGAACCGGAAAACGGGTCGAACAGGATAAGCCACGAAAACGCGACCGCGATGATGGGGGCGACATAGGGGAACAGGTAAAGCCCCCGCAATATGCCCTGCCCGCGAAACGACTTGTTCAGCAATAGCGCCGCGAACAGGCCCACACCCAAGGCCCCCACGGTGCCAAAGACCGTGTAGAACATGGTTACACCGAACACGCCCCAGAATTCTTCGCCGTCAAAGATGCGCGCGAAATTGTCCAGCGTGAAGGTCGTATTGGTCAGGATGCTGTCGGATTGACCGGTCACACGGGGTAGGCTGGCCTCGGCTAGGTCTTCGGTCAGGTCGGCATCCTCTGCGGCCAGCGGAATGATGATGCGTTCGTTATACCCGCCTTCGATCGTGCCGATATCGCAGGTCAGTTCCTGCCCGGTCAGTGCGCAGGGCGCGGGCAGATCACCGCGCAGGGTTACGCCCTCGGGAAATGTGTCGGACAGGGTAACGCCCGTGACCGGAGTTTCTTGGCTGGAATTGCGCAACCGGTATTCAACGCGCAGATCGTCGCCCGCGCCGCGCACGCTTTCGCGCAAGATGGGCGCAGGGGGGCGCAGATCGGCTAACCCGATGGGCTTGAAACTGATCCAAAAGATCGCAAGCAGGGGCAGCAGCACGACCAGCGCGACACTTATCAGCGTCGGCGCAAGCAGGCCCCAGGCAAGCCGGGCCTCGCGCCGGGCAAGCGGCGTAGTACCGTTGGGGGGAACGGCTGACATCGGACAACTCCTGTCAGGGATGGGGCCGCCGCTAGGATGGCGGCCCCGGCAAGGTTACTCGATCGCGGAGAGTTCCGCGTTCATCGCCGCGACAGCGCCTGCCGCGTCAATGCGCCCGTCGATATACTGGCGCACAATGCGGTTGATGGCTTGGCTGTTGATCATCTTCGACGCCAGCGCAAGCTGGCCTTCAGCTACGCCCCAACGCTGCGCAACTTCCAGCCCGCCGACAATCTCGTCAATCATGGCCGGATCATACAGTTCGCCCAAGGGCGCTTTGCGGTCAACGCCGACGGGCAGGGTCGCCCAAAGATCCTTGAACTTGCTGGGTTCTTCCGCCGTGCCCGCACGCACCGGGAACTTGCCCTCGGGGGCAATGGACAGCGTCTGGCCATAGCCCTCATCCATAGAGAACTTGATGAAATCCATCGCGGCATCGGTGTCGGCATCTGTCGTGATCCCGAAATACCGCACATCGCCCCAAGCGGCCCCATCGGGGTTGGATGGGCCAGAGAAATTGGTCACGATACCGGTCAGGCTGGCCAGTTCCGGCGATGTCGGGTCATCATTGATGGTGGGCGGCGCGCTGTCACGCAGGCCAGCCAGTTCGTCCAACACAAAGGGCGACCAGATAATCATCGCCGCATTGCCACTAAAATACAGCGTGCGCGATTGGTCCCAATACAGATCGCCGGGGGGCGAGGCTTCGGCAATCGCCTTGTAGAAGTCCAGCACTTCGATGGTTTTGGCCTCGTCCAGCGGCTGGAACCCATCTGGCCCCACGGGCGAAACGCCATTGGCCAAGAATACATGTTCCAGAACTTGGCTCATGAAGTTTTCATCTACCTTGGTGGCGGCGACGAAGCCATACATTTCCGGCGGGTTGTGCAGCGCGTCTATCGCGGCCAGCACATTGGCATAGCTGGTCGGCGCGTCCAGCCCGGCGGCATCGAACAGGTCTTTGCGATACAGGATCATCTGCGTCCAGCCATCGACCGGGACAGACGCAGTGTTGCCTTCATAGGCGGCCATGGCTATCGCACCGGGCGCGAAAGTGTCGGCGCCCAGATCTTCGACCACTTCGGTCGCGGCGTCGGTGTCCAGAATACCGGCTTCGGCCCATGGCAGCGCATATTGCAAGGTGTGATAGATCACATCGGGCAGATCACCGGCAGCGAAAGCGGCGGTTGCGCGTGTGCCCAAGTCGCTTTCGGTAACCGGGATCACCTCTACCGATACGCCGGTCATGTCCTTGAATTGCGCGGCCATCTCTTCTTGCTTGGCTAGGCGCTCTGGCTGTTCTTCGGTTGTCCAGAAGCGGATCGTGTCTGCCGATGCCGCCAGCGCAGACAGGCTCAGCGCCAGCGCCGTTCCTGTCATCAGCTTGGAAATACGTGTCATTCTCTCTCTCCCTTGGTGCAGTTGGTTGATGGACTACGCCGCACCCGGCGCAACCCCGTGTGACCCGCGCGACTGAAACGCCGCGCGGCCCAATTCTCGCAAATCCTCTGGCGCAGCCCCGCGGCAGCGCCGTATCAGCAGGTTGGCAAGCCGTGCCCCCGCGGCGCGCGTATCGACCCGGTAGGTCGACAGCGGCGGGTCCAGCAGCGTGGTTTCCGGAATGCCGTCATAGGAAATGACCGACAGGTCGGTGCCAATGCGAAGCCCCCTGTGGCGCGCAGCATCATAGACACCCAGCGCCGCCGCATCGACAGAACAGACAATCGCGCTGGGCGGATTGGGCAAGTCCAGCAGGCTCGCGGCAGAGGCCGCGCCCGCAATCCGCGCCATTGCAGGCCGGGCAATCAGTTGCGGGTCATGTTCCAACCCGTTTCGCGCCAATCCGGCCATGAAACCGTCATGGCGCAGCTTGGCATAGGTATAGCCCTCTGCCCCCGGCACAAAGCCGATGCGCTGGTGCCCCAGCCCTGCCAGCAATGTTACCGCGTCCTCGATGGATTTTTCGCTTTCAATGTCGAACCATGCGCAACCTTGCGTGTCAGCGGTCCGGCCATACAGAACGAACGGCACATTGCGCGCGCGCAGAAACTCTATGCGCGGGTCGGTCAGCTTGGTGCGCGGCAGGATGAAACCATCGGCCTTTTTCTCTGCGGTCAGGCGGTCCAGCAATTCCAGCGTCTGGTTGTCGCTGCTGGCGGTCGCGACCGTCAGCGTCCAATCCTCGGCAGAGGCAGCTTCCGACAACCCTGCCAGAAACTCTGCCACGAAGGGACGGTGCGCATCATGTTCATTGACCTGCAACACCAGCCCCAGCGACCGCACGCGCCCTGTGCGAATGGCCTGCGCATGGCTGAGCGGGCGGTAGCCCAGTTTCTCGGCGGCCTTGCGCACGCGCATCCGGGTGCGGTCGGAAATATCGGGATGGTCGTTCAACGCCCGGCTCACCGTGCCCTTGGTCAACCCAAGCTGTGCGGCTAGGTCGACAAGCCGCACCCGTTTGGGCTGCCCAGATCGCGGCGTATCTCCGCAAATTTGCATGTGATTCGTCCTCCCAATTCTGAAATTCGGCTCCGAAACCGGTTTCGGCAACCGCTTTCGCCGAATTTCTTCACTCGGGGCGGATGGCAGGGCTTATGACCGCAGTTGGACTTCGGGCATCTGCACTTATCGTTTGCATAGCTGTGGGGCGCAGAATGGACAGTCTAGCAATGCTTGGCGCGATTGCAGGCGGAGGGTGATTTTGAAAAGCACCCCCTGCAATCCCCGTAAACACGCGACGCGGTTTTTTTATTCTACGCCCCGCGTGCCAACACGGGCCATCCCTTTTGGTCCGGGGAAAAATTTACGCCGTGTGCGCGGATTGCCCACGCGCGATTGCCGCCATACGGAAGGCTTGCACGCAGGTCTTACAGCGCGTTTGGGCATGGGTGGGCCGGGGGCATTGCGGGCAGCCAACCGCCACTAAGCATGACATGTTGCAAAAGCGCGGGCGCGTTTGTCAGTCCGGATCATAGGTCCAGCGATAGGTTGGTGGGGTTGGTCCTTTGTTGCGCCCACCTTGTTCGATCTGCTCCCACGCATGGGCCAGAATCCCGACGCTGCGTGACAATCCGAAAAAGCCCCGCGCCAAAGGCGGCGGGCAGCCAAGTTCGGCATAGATTACCGCCGTCGCCCCGTCGATATTCATCGGCACGGGTTTGCCGCGCTCGGTGGCCAGATGCTCCTCTATTGCGCGGGCTATGCGGGCGACGGCGCCACTGACCACACCTTGGCTGGCCGCCTCATCCACCAGCGCCAGCAGGCGGGGCGCGCGTGGGTCAACAGGTTTGTGAAAGCGGTGGCCGAAGCCCGGCAGATAGCGGCCATGGGTGGCGCGCCATGTGTCGAGTGTTGCGGCCAGGCTATCTGGCCCTGCGTCCAGCGCGCGCTGATACAGCGCGACCGCCTGTTCACCCGCGCCGCCATGCACATCGCCCAGCATGTTCAACCCTGTGGCCATGGCCGATTGCAGCCCCACGCCGCAGGTCGCGGCCATGCGCGCGGCGGCGATGGAGGGGGCTTGCGGGCCATGGTCCACCGCGGCGACAAGCGCGGCCTCGAACAGTTTTGCATGCGGTCCGTCAATCTGTTCGCCCATGACCATCAGCCAGATCATCTGCGCAAAACCCATAGTGCCGATCAGGTCTTGCACCGGCTGGCCGCGCAGATGAATGCGCCCCGGTTCCATGTCGATGATCTTCGTGCGCCACCAATCGGAAACGTCCTTGTTGTCTGTCATGTCACGCCCTCTGCCCGAAAGGTTGCGATGTCTTGCGCGCTATAGCCCAAGTCGCGCAAGATCGCGTCGCTATCTGCGCCGAGGGCAGGGGGCGGTGTTGCAACTGCCGGGCGCACGCCATTTATCAAAGCGCCGATGCGCAACACGTCAATCGCGCGGCCTACGCCGGGCGTGTTGTCGAACCGCGCCAGCAGATCGCGCGTTGTAATCTGCGGATGGGACAGAATATCTGGCACGGACATAACTGCGCCCGCAGGCACGCCGATGGCGTTCAGCGCATCGGCCCAGTCGCTGGCCGGGCGGGTGGTCAGCACGGTTTCCAGTTCGGCGCGCAGGCGCAGGCGGTTGCGCTTGCGGTCTTCGCGCGTGGCAAAATCCGGGTGCTCCAGCAGGTCGGCCCGGCCCAAGTGTTGGGCCAGCGCCTGCCATTGTTCGTCCTTGTTGGCGGCTATGTTCAACAATCCATCGGCGCATTGAAAGGCACCCGACGGGGCAGATGTTGGGTTTTCATTGCCCTGCCGCTCTGGCGTGATCCCGCCGATCAGGTGGTTCGACACGACCCAGCCCATAGTGGCCAGCACCGCATCGACCATGGGAATGTCGATGAAAGCGCCGCGCGGGTTGGCGTTTAGCGCGGCGCAAATGGTCATGGCGGCGGTCAGCCCGCCCACGGTATCGGCAAGCGGATAACCCACGCGGGTTGGGGTGCCGTCCGCCGCGCCCGTCACCGACATGACGCCCGATGCGCCTTGTACGATCTGGTCATAGGCGGGGCGCGTCGCCCATGGCCCGGTTTGGCCAAAGCCCGAGATCGCGCAATAGATCAGGTTCGGGTTCTCTGCCTTGAGCGCGTCAAACCCCAGCCCCAGCCGGTCCATCACGCCGGGGCGAAAATTCTCGACCAGCACATCGGCGCGGCGCACCAACCGACGCAACGCTTCTTTGCCGCGAGGGTCTTTCAGGTTTAACGTCAGCGAGCGTTTGCCCGCATTCTGCGCCAGAAAGCTGATGCCCATTCCCTGCGCCGAAAGCGCAGGGTCCGCGCCAAGGTTGCGGGCCAGATCACCCCGGCCCACGGTTTCTACCTTGATGACATCGGCCCCCAGATGGGCCAGTTGGTGACAGGCAAACGGTCCGGCCAGCACATTCGTCAGGTCCAGAACCGTGATGCCGGCCAGCGGGTCAGTCGCCATCGGCCACGCCCTCGGCGCGTTTGCGGGCTATATAGCCCCGGTAGCTGGGCAACAACACCAGGAGCAGCGCCAGCACCAGCAGACCCAGCGTCAGCGGCCGCTCTAGGATGAACCCGAAACCCTTATACAGCTGCATAGCGCGGGCAAAGTTGTCTTCCAGCATGGTGCCAAGGATGAACCCGATCAGCAGCGGTGCCAGTGGGAAATCGGCAAAGCGCAGGATGGTGGCGACCACGCCAAAGCCCACCAAGATCAGCAGTTCCGTGGAATTGTTCTGACCCAGATAGCTGCCCATCAGGGTGAAGAACAAGATGAACGGAATCAAGAAGGTGCGCGGAATGGTCAGGATCTTGGCGATATAGGGGATCAACGGCAGGTTCAGGATTAGCAGAACCAGATTGCCGATATACATTGAGATGATGACCGCCCAGAACACGTCAGGCGTATCGGTCATCAGCCGTGGCCCCGGTGTGACATTCAACGCCAGCAGCGCGCCCAGCAGAATGGCGGTGGTGCCAGAGCCGGGAATGCCCAGCGTCAGCAGCGGCACAAAAGACCCGGTGCACGCCGCGTTATTGGCGGTTTCCGGCGCCGCCAGCCCTTTCAGAGACCCTTTGCCAAATTCAGCCTGTTCTTCCTTGGTGGCCAAGTTGCGTTCGACCGCGTAGCCCAGAAAGCTGGCGATGGTCGCCCCCGCTCCGGGCAGAACGCCGATGAAAAAGCCCTGCAAGGATTGCCGCCCGATCACGGGGGCAATGATTTTGGCTTCGGCGCGGTTGATGCGCAGGTTGTCGATCTTGCCGCCGTCGCCGCTTGCGGCGCGGGCGGGGTTCATGACCAGAAACAAGGCTTCGGGCAGCGCGAACATGGCCATGGCCAAGGTGATGAAGGAAAAGCCCGATTGCAGGTCCATCATCCCAAAGGTGAAGCGCGGCATGTTCGACAGCGCGCCTTCGCCCACGGTCCCAAGGATCAGGCCCAGAATGGTCATCATCAGCGCCTTGGCGACCTGTCCGGTGCCCGCGAAGGCGGCGATGGCCGACAGGCCCACCACCATCAGCGCGAAATATTCTGCCGAGTGGAACAACAGCGCCACGGATGACAGCGCAGGCGCGAACACCATCAGCAGGATCGCGCCAATGGTGCCGCCCGCGAAACTGGCGATGGCGGCAATGGTCAACGCTTTGCCCGCTTGGCCCTTGCGCGCCATCGGGTAGCCGTCAAAGCTGGTGGCGACTGTGCCTGCCACGCCGGGAGCGTTCAGCAAGATGGAACTGGTCGAGCCCCCGAAAATAGCGCCGTAATAGACGCCCGACAACAAGATCAGCGCCGCGGTTGGATCGCCGATGCCGATGGCCACGGGGATCATGATGGCGATGATGGACATGGGCCCCAGACCCGGCAACATGCCGATCAGGGTGCCGATCAGGCAGCCCAGAACCACCATCAACAGGTTGAACGGGGAAATCGCGGCGGTCAGGCCGATAAGCAAACCTTCAAGCATCTTAGCGTCCCCTTACATGAACATGGCAGGCCAAGGGCGCAGGAATATCCCCAACACCTCTTGCACCAGATACCAGATGGACCCCACGGCAATGCCCGCGACCGGCAGCAGGATGTGAAAGCGCCGCTCGCCCAGCAGCAGCGACCCGATGACCAGAAAACCAACAGTCGCGCCCACAAAGCCCACGGGCCGCAGCATCAGGGCATAAGCAACCATTAGCGCCAGCAGAGCAATGGCCTGCCAGATGTGGTAATCGCCCAAACGTGTCAGGTCGATTGCGCCGTCTTTGGCAGGTTGCGGGCCACCGGGTTTCGGGCTGAACAGCACGATCAGCCCCACGATCAGGCCCAAGACGGTCAAGATCTTTGGGAAGGTCGACGGCCAGATCGGATTGCGCCGCAAAATGGGCGGAAGCGTATCGTCCATGGTGAAGAATGCCGCGTAGCCATACACGCATACAAGCGCGATAAAGGCCAGCGCGATCCAGCGATCGAGCGCCATCGGGTTTCCCCCTTTGTCGATGTTCTGAATGGGATGCGGCTGGCCCAGCACAAGGGCAGGCCAGCCGCGTGGTGGGCTAACAGATCAGAGGAAGCCCAGATCGCGCATCAGGTCGCCCAGTTGCTTTTCCTGCGTTTCAAGGAAGGCGGTGAAATCGTCGCCGGGCCGGTAGATATTGACCAGACCCATGCGCGCGCGCACGGCTTCCCATTCGGGGGTTTCCATCATCGTGGCCAGCATGTCCTGGTAGGCGGTCAGTTGTTCCTCAGGCAGGCCGGGGGCGGCGAAGAAACCGCGCCAGTTCACGAATTCCGCTTCGATGCCTTGCTCGGCAAAGGTGGGGGCTGCGTCATAGGCGGGCACGCGCTCTGGCGCGGTCACGCCCAGAATGCGCACTTCGCCCTGCTCGGCCAGCGCAATCGCTTCCGAGAACCCGGTGGATAGCGCATCAATCTCGCCCGACAGAAGGCCCGCCATGGCCTCGCCGCCCGCGTCATAGCCGATATAGTTGAAGGCGGTCGGGTCTTCGCCCGCGCCCTGCATCACGATGGCGGCGACCAGATGGTCCATCCCGCCGGGAACCGACCCGCCGCCAATGGCGAAATCCATCGGTGCTTCGCGGTAGCTGGCCAGCGCGTCTTCCATGCTTTGCAGCGGGCTGTCCGCGGTCACGACAAGGGCCGCATAATCGCCCACGGTGCCGGCCACCATGGTCAGGTCGCGGAAGCTCTGCGAAATCTCGCCCGTCAGCGCGCGGATCACGATGGGGGTCGAATTGACCATCAGCGTGCCGTGGCTGGACTCGGCATTCTCGATCAGGTTGGCAATGGCCACACCACCGCCGCCGCCCGACAGGTTCTCAAAGGTTGCATTGTCGACCAGCCCGGAATTGACCAGCGCCTCGCCCGTGCCGCGCGCGGTGCCGTCCCAGCCGCCACCAGCGCCGCCGGGGATCAGGAAATGCACGGCATCCATCATCTGCTCGGCTTGTGCCTGAACAGCGCCGCCCAGTGCCACGGTTGCGGTTGCCGCTGCGATGACCGCGCGACGGGTCCACCCAAAGGTGTTCATTGGTATTCCTCCCATTTGACAGGCGGTCCTCTGCCGCCCATGGTTATGTGAAGAACATAGAAAGCTGACAGAAGCCTGACACGGGCGCAAAAGGGACAACGCGTGCGGTATTTGCTGGTCGAAGATAACGCCGAACTGGCCGAGGCCGTGGTCAAGCGGCTGGCGCTGGATGGTCACGCGATAGATCATGCCGCCACATTGGCACAGGCAGAGGACTGTCTTGCCGTTGCCAGCTACGATCTGATCTTGCTGGATGTCATGCTGCCCGATGGCGATGGGCGCGAATTTCTGGTCCGCAGCCGCGCGCATTTGCAAACCCCGGTCATCGTGCTGACCGCACGGGCGCAGGTGTCAGACCGGGTGGGGGCGTTGGATCAGGGGGCGGATGACTACATTACAAAACCGTTCGACTTTTCAGAGTTGGAAGCGCGGTGCCGTGCCGTTCTGCGCCGTAGGGGCGGGTTGGCGCGCAACCAGATCGCGCTTGGCGCGGCATTGTTCGATCCGCTGGCCGGAACCTTGCAATACAACGGTATATCGCTTGCTCTGCGCAGCCGCGAGATTCGCCTGCTGGAAATTTTCGCCCGGCATCCGGGACAGATTCTGTCAAAAGCGCAGGTGATGGATCATTTGTTTTCCTACGATGCAGAGGTGACGGAAAACGCCATAGAGGTCTATGTCGGTCGTCTGCGCCGCCGTATTGATGGCATGGGGCTGCGCATAGAAACGGTGCGCGGTCTTGGGTATCGCATGGATGCGGACGCAGCATGATCCGCACGGCCTCTATCGGGGAACGGCTGACACTTCTGCTGGCGGGTGTTGCCGCGGCCCTTTCGCTGCTCAGTTGGGGCATGGTCACAAGCCTTGCAACGCAAGCCGCAGCAAAAACGCAGGACAACGTTCTCGCGGCCTCGACCACCACGATTGCCGAAACCCTGCGCAGCGAGCAAGGCGAGGTCCGGCTGGAACTGCCCTATGCCGCTTTCGCCATGCTGGGTGCAATCAGCGAAGACAGGGTGTTCTATCGTGTCGAAGCAAGCGGTCGGATGCTGACAGGCTATGAAGACCTGCCCAAGCCATCTGACGGTGCCCTTGGACAGGTCGTCTTTGATACAGGGGCCTATCGCGGTGCCCAGATCCGAATGGCATCTATCACGCGGCTGGTGCTTGTGGGCATAGATCGGGTGGCGGTTACGGTGACAGTGGCGCAAACTCGCGATGGGGTCGATGCGGTCACGTCCGAAATATCTTGGTTGGCCGGTGTCTTGTCCGTGGCGTTTTTCTTGGTGGCCGTGGCATTGTCTGCCGTCGCCGTGCGCGTGTCGCTGCGCCCATTGAACACCATTGCCGCCGCTGTCTCGCGGCGCGGCCCATTCGATTTACGCCCGCTCATGCGCCCGGCCCCGGCAGATCTGGCGCCGCTTCTGGATGCACTCAACCGCCTGATGGAACGCTTGCGCCAGTCCATCAGGCGCTCTGAGGATTTCATCGCCGAAGCCGCGCACCGGGTGCGCACGCCGCTTGCAACGGTGCGCACCCAAGCAGAGATTGCTTTGCGCACCGTGTCTGACGATACCGAGAAAGAACGCCTGCGCCGTATTATTCGCGCGGTTGATGAAAGCGCACGATCTGCCGGGCAGTTGCTGGATCACGCAACGGTCGCCTATCGGGTCGAAGACCTTGCGCGCGACAAGTTGGACCTTGCCGAGATTGCGGCGCTAACTGCCGCCGGGATGGAGCCGACAGCCGATATGCGCGATATCCGTTTGGAGCTGGTGCTGACACTGACCCCCATCTTGGGCGATTCCGTGTTGTTGGAAAGCGCCATACGCAACGTGCTGGACAATGCCATAAAGTATTCCCCCGAAGAAACGACTGTTACCCTGCATGTCGAACCCGTCGGGCAAGAGGCGTGGCTGACCGTCCGTGATGAGGGGCCGGGTCTGGGCCACGGCCCGACATGCGAACTGACCGATCGCTTCCGGCGTGGCACGAATGTTGCGGGTATTGTCGGCTCGGGGTTGGGGCTGACCATCGCCGCAGAGGTGTTACGCGCCCATGGTGGGCGCGTTGAATTGACCAATGCCGAAACAGGGAGTGGCGCATGCGTTTCGCTTATCTTGCCCTTGGCCTGATTCTGACATGGTGCGCGCCGCTAAAGGCGCAAACCATAGAGGACCAGCGCGTATTCCTTGGAACAAGCGACCGCCTGTTGCGGATTGTTTCGACCACTGATCTTGCCGTGTTCGTACCCTATATCCGCAGCTTTCAAGAAGAGCACCCGGAGATCGGGGTAGATTACACCGTGATGTCCTCCAGCGACCTGCATCAGGCCATTCGGCAGGGCGCGCAGGCCGATCTGGTCATATCATCCGCGATGGATTTGCAGTTCCAACTTGTGAATGACGGCTTCGCGCTGCCCTATCGGTCCGACCAGACCGATGCGCTGCCGGAATGGGCGCGCTGGCGAGATTTGATCTATGCGTTTACCACCGAGCCTGCCGTAGTGGTCATAAACAGTGCAAGCCTTCAGGGGCTTGATTTGCCAACGACCCGGCAAGACCTGATCGCCATGCTGCGCGATAACCCGGAGCGGTTTGTTGGGCGTATTGGAACCTATGACGTTCGCAATAGCGGGCTGGGCTATCTGTTTGCCACCCAAGAGGACCGCTCGACCGATGCCTTCTGGCGTTTGAATGAAGTGATGGGGCGGCTTGATACCCGGCTGTATTGCTGTTCTTCGGACATGATAGAGGATGTGGCCGCAGGTCGGCTGGCCTTGGCGTATAACGTGCTGGGCAGCTATGCCGCCGAAGAACTGGCCCTTGGGTCTGGCGGGAATATGCAGGTGATCCGAATGCAGGATTTTTCCAATGTGATGCTGCGCACCATGTTCATTCCCGCCACGGTGCAGGATGCAGAGGGCGCAGGGGCGATGATCGACCTGCTGAGCAGGCTTGCTTTGCGCTCTGAACCCGGACCTTGGGGGCTGCCGTCCTTGAACGAAGCGGGGGAAAGGGCGTCGCTCGGGTTTGGGCCTATTCGCTTGGGTCCGGCACTTCTGACCTATCTGGACCCGTTAAACCGGCGTTCGTTTCTGCTCGAATGGAACAACGCAATGATCCAATGACGGCAGGCGCATTGACGGTCCGCCCCGGCCACCAAGACGCCGACACCCACCGTCGTTGGGCGGGAATGCTGAATGGGGCGAATGACGGATTTCAGAAGGGGGGTTGTGCAAATCTGGCACTAGACGGCTCAGGCAATGGGCCTAAACACCCTGCCAGCGCCAAGTACGAAACCTGCGTTAGTATGAGGTGGAACGCAACCTGCCCGCGTGATTTGCCATTCTATCCAAACACTTTCTTGGGATAAATGGTGCCCAGGAGAGGACTCGAACCTCCACGCCCGTACGGGCACTAGCACCTGAAGCTAGCGCGTCTACCAGTTCCGCCACCTGGGCAGGTTGCGTAGCGCAGCTTTTAGAATTGGCGTGCGGCACTGTCAACGGCTGAAATGCGGAAATTCGTGTGCCCTTTGAAAAAAGCGCAGCACCCTTGCCGCGCCTGCTCTGCGGCTGTATTCACAGGGCGCAACACAGGCGGAGGTCGGCATGTCGAAACTGGTCACGATCTATGGCGGCTCGGGGTTTGTCGGGCGCTATATTGCGCGGCGCATGGCCAAGGCCGGCTGGCGTGTGCGCGTCGCCGTTCGCCGCCCGAACGAAGCGCTGCATGTCAAACCTTACGGCGCGCCCGGACAGGTCGAACCCGTGTTCTGCAATATTCGCGACGATGCATCCGTTCGCGCGGTGCTGCAAGGGGCCGATGCGGTCGTCAATTGCGTGGGCATTCTGGGCGAAGTGGGCAAGAACCGTTTCGACGCCGTGCAGGCCGACGGCGCTGGGCGGATCGCGCGGATCGCGGCAGAGCAGGGGATTGCCACGATGGTGCATATCTCTGCCATCGGTGCGGATGCCAAATCCGACAGCCTGTATCAGCGCAGCAAGGCAGAGGGCGAGGCGCTGGTGCAAGCTGCGATGCCGGGTGCGGTTATCCTGCGTCCTTCGGTCGTGTTCGGAACCGAGGATCAGTTTTTCAACCGGTTCGCAGGGATGGCGCGGTTCAGCCCGTTCCTGCCCGTGGTGGGGGCCAAGACGCGCTTCCAGCCCGTCTATGTCGATGACGTGGCCGCCGCTGCCGAGTTGGCGCTGACACAGGGCGCTGCGCCGGGCATCTACGAATTGGGTGGCCCGGATGTGGCCAGCTTCCGCGATCTGATGGTGCAGATGCTGGCCGAGATCCGGCGCAAACGCGTTTTGGTCCATGTGCCGTTCTTTGCGGCAAAGATCATGGGCACCATCTTCGACATTCTGCAAAAGATCAGCTTTGGACTGTTCACCAACGGGGTGCTGACCCGCGATCAAGTGCGCAATCTGGCGCGGGACAATGTGGTCAGTAAGGACGCGCGTGGCTTTGTAGAACTGGGCCTGACACCGACGCCAATGTCGGCGATCCTGCCGGATTACCTGTATGTCTACCGGGTTGGTGGCCAATACAAGGCGATCCACGAATCCGCAGAGCGTTTGCGCAAAGGTTAGGACGGCGCGCCCAAATAGGCGCGCCGCAAGTGGTTTAGCGCGGCACCAGCACGCTATCGACCACATGGATCACGCCGTTCGACTGGTTCACATCGCTGATGGTCACCCGGCCAGCGTTGCCTGATTCGTCGTAGATCCAAAGGGTGCTGCCGCGCATCTGGGCGCTAAGTGCATCACCCGACAGGGTTTCCATGTGGAAGAACCCGTCTGCGCTGTTGCGCGCGCGGCGCATCAGGTCTTCGCCGGACAGCTTGCCCGCGACGACATGCGCCGTCAGCACTTTTTGCAGCATCCCCTTGTTTTCCGGCATCAGCAGCGTGTCGACCGTGCCAGCGGGCAGGGCATCGAAAGCGGCATTGACCGGGGCAAAGACGGTCATCGGGCCGGGGCCTTGCAGCGCATCGACCAGATCGGCGGCCTGCACGGCAGCAACCAAAGTTGTGTGATCTTCAGAGTTGACCGCGTTTTCCACGATATTGCGGGTTTCCAGCATCGGCGCGCCGCCGACCATGGGGTTGGCGAAAGCGGCGCCGGCGGCCAGCGCGATGGTGGCGGTCAGTGTTGCAAGTTTCATTGTCTCTCTCTCCTGTTATGGCAGATTGCCGGGCGCGTTTCGCGCCCATGCCACGGAAACGAAAGAGACTTCGGCCAAGTTTCAGGATTGCGCAGAACGCAGGTCGTGTCTCGGAGTTGGTGGAAATTCGAGGGCGGCGTAATCTCCGGGTGAACTGACACCCACCCAACCGGCGGCTGCAACCGCCAGGGAGATCACGCCATGAACCAGATTACCGACA